>Ga0070706_100002581_pt1 | contig 18206 bp, 14 predicted proteins | sample KBSK5501metaG_FD_65476 | JGI IMG/M metagenome (GOLD analysis project Ga0070706, IMG submission 65476) | Corn, switchgrass and miscanthus rhizosphere microbial communities from Kellogg Biological Station, Michigan, USA - KBS K5-50-1 metaG | ecosystem: Host-associated > Plants > Roots >... | reverse complement strand
GCCACCGAGCAGGTCGCGCTCGGCCCGATCATCGACGAGCGGCAGCGGGACAAGGTGCATGGCCTGGTCACCGGAAGCGTGGACGCGGGCGCCCGGCTGGCGGCCGGCGGCACCTACCAGGGGCTGTTCTACCAGCCGACCGTGCTCGCCGACGTCGCGCCCGCGATGCCCGCCTACGCCGGCGAGGTGTTCGGCCCGGTCGCGCCGGTGCTGCGCTTCGCCACCGCGGACGAGGCCGTCAAGCTGGCCGCGGACACCGAGTACGGGCTGTCGCTGGGCATCCTCACCTCCGACGTGATGCGCGGCCTCGACCTGGCCCGGCGGATCCCCACCGGCATCGTGCACATCAACGACCAGACCGTGGACGACGCGCCCAACACCCCGTTCGGCGGGATCTTCGCCTCGGGGACCGGCGCCCGATTCGGCGGCACCGCCAACCTGGACGCGTTCACCGACACCCGGTGGGTGACGATGCGCGGGGATATCGCGCCCTACCCGTTCTAGCCGCACAACCAGACCCGTTCTAGCCGCGCAACCAGACCGTTCTAGCCGCACGACCAGACCCGCTCCAGCCGCACCGCCGGGCCCGCGGCCGGCGGCCCATCGAAGGAGGCACAGCGACGCCAGGCGAGCGTACCCAGGTCGGCATCATGGGGGCCGGCCCGGCGGGGCTGCTGCTGTCCCATCTGCTGGCCCAGCGCGGCATCGACTCGGTGGTGGCAGAGATCCGCAGCCGGGCCTACTGTGAGGCGCGCCAACGGGCCGGGGTGCTGGAGGACGGCACCGTCCGTCTGCTGCGCGAAGCCGGGCTCTCCGGCCGACTGGACCGCGAGGGGCTGGAACACGGCGGCATCTACCTGCAGTTTGCCGGGGAGCGCCACCACCTGGACTTCCGTGATCTGGCCGGTGGCCGCACGGTCACCGTGTACGCCCAGAGCGAGGTGGTGAAGGACCTGATCGCCCGGCGCCTGGCCGAGGGCGGGGCACTGGAGTTCGAAGTGTCCGGCACCGCGGTGGCCGGCCTGGACACCGACACACCGGTGCTGTCCTACACCGCGTCCGGCGGCCAGCGGCACGAGATCGGCTGCGATGTGATCGCGGGCTGCGACGGCTTCCACGGCATCAGCCGTCCCGCCATCCCGGACCGGCTGCGCACCGTCTGGGAACGCGACTACCCGTATGCCTGGCTGGGCATCCTGGCCGAGGCGCCGCCGGCCACCGACGAGCTGATCTACGCCCACCACCCGGATGGCTTCGCCCTGCACAGCATGCGCAGCATGCAGGTCAGCAAGCTCTACCTGCAGGTGAACCACGACGCCCGGGCCGAGGACTGGCCGGAGGAGCGGATCTGGCCGGCGCTGCAGAGCCGGTTCGCGCTGCCCGGCTGGGCGGTGAAGGAAGGCCCGGCGCTGGACATCGCCGTCACCCCGATGCGCAGCTTCGTCAGCGCGCCGATGCGGTACGGGCGGCTGTTCCTGGCCGGCGACGCCGCCCACATCGTGCCGCCGACCGGGGCCAAGGGGCTGAACCTGGCCATCGCCGACGTCGCGGTGCTCGCCGATGCGCTGGAGGCCATGCTGCTGCGCGGGGACCACCGTCTCGCCGACGCCTACTCCGACACCTGCCTGAGCCGGGTCTGGCGGTCCACGCACTTCTCCTGGTGGATGACCACGATGCTGCACCGCACCCCGGGCGCCGACCCGATGGAGGCGGCGCTGCAGCTATCCCAGCTTCGGTACGTGACCACCTCGCGCGCGGCGTCGGTCAGCCTGGCCGAGAACTACGTCGGGTATCCGCCGCTGCGCTGATTTTTTTGAGATACGCACCCCGGGGGTGCCCGGCCTGCCCGGGCGCGCCGCCGTCCGGAGTGCTCAGCCTGCCCGGGCGCCCGGCCGGGCGCCGTCACGGCTAGCGGACGTCGAGGCCGGTGAGCGCGCGGCCGATGATCATGCGCTGGATCTCCGAGGTGCCCTCGAAGATCGTGAAGATCTTCGCGTCCCGGTGCCAGCGCTCGACGGGGAACTCCCTGGTGTACCCGTTGCCGCCGAGGATCTGCATGGCCTGGTCGGTCACCCGGACCGCGGTCTCCCCCGCGACCAGCTTGCACATCGAGCCCTCCGCGTGGTCGAAGGACTTTCCGTTGCGCGCCATCCACGCCGCGCGCCAGGTGAGCAGCCGGGCCGCGTCCACGGACGCCTGCATGTCGGCCAGCATGAACGCGATGGCCTGGTTCTGCCCGATCGGGTGGCCGAACTGCACCCGGTTCCGCGCGTACTCGGTGGCGTACTCGACCGCGGCCCGGCCGATGCCCACCGCCATGGCGGCGACGCTGGGCCGGGATCGCTCGAAGGTCTTCATCGCCGCCTGCTCGCCGGAACTGCCGCCCTCCCTGACGCGGGCCAGCCGCTGATCCAGCCGGTCCTTGCCGCCGATCAGGCAGCGGCCCGGGACGCGCACCGCGTCGAGCACGACCTCGGCGGTGTGCGAGGCCCGGATCCCGTACTTGCGGAACTTCTGCCCCTGCGACAGGCCCGGCGTGCCCGGCGGGATGATGAAGCTCGCCTGCCCGCGGCTGCCAAAGGCCGGGTCCACGGACGCCACCACCACGTGCACATCGGCGATGCCGCCGTTGGTCGCCCAGGTCTTGGTGCCATCCAGCACCCACTCGTCGCTGGCCTCGGAGTACACCGCCCTGGTGCGGATGGCGGCGACATCGCTGCCCGCGTCGGGCTCGGAGGAGCAGAACGCCGCGAGCTTGATGTCCCCGGGAGCGCCGAACATCTGCGGCAGCCACTCTCCGATCTGCTCGTTGGTCCCATTGGCGGAGAGCGCGACCGCCGCGAGCGAACTGCCGACGATGGCCAGGGCGATGCCGGCGTCGCCCCAGAACAGCTCCTCGAAGGCGATCGGGATGCCCAGGCCGGTGGGCCCCAGCCATTGCTCGCCGAAGAACTCCAGCGAGTAGAGACCGATCTTGGCCGCTTCCTCCAGGATCGGCCACGGGGTCTCTTCCCGCTCGTCCCACTCGGCTGCCGCGGGCCTGATCACGTTCGCGGCGAAACCGTGCACCCAGTCCTGCATCTCGCGCAGGCCGGGCCCCGGGTCGAGGCTGAACGGCACAGGGGTATCAGGGGCGCTGCTCATCATGCTCCTCAGGGGGAGTCCTGGTGTCGGTCCAGCCTATGTTACCGATGAGTAGCTTCTGCGTCCAAGCGCCGGGCCACCTCGGCCCGTCCTGAGCGCATCAGTCCTGGTCGTGGCGGTCGAGGAACTCGTAAACCTCCGTCTCATCCACGCCGGGGAAGCTTCCGGTCGGCAGCGCGGACAGAATGTGGGAGTGGGCCCGGGCGGACGGCCAGGCCATGCCCGCCCAGCGCCCGGCCAGCCCGCTCGGCGGGCGCTGGCAGCAGTCGCCGTCGGGGCAGCGGGACACCCGGCGGATGGCCGTGTCGCGGCCGCGGAACCACCGGGAATGCTCGTAGGTGACCCCGAGGGTGATCGCGAAGCCCCGCTCACGCCCAGGGTCGACGTGGGCCACGCACCAGTACGTGCCCGACGGGGTGTCGGTGTACTGGTAGTTCGGCGAGAACCGGTCCGCGGTCGAGAAGACCTGCCGGCCCGACCACTGCCGGCACATGCGCTGCCCCTCGATCGCGCCCGACTCGTCGGCCGGAAGCACCAGCCCGTCGTTCTGGTAGGCCTTGTAGATGACCCCTGCCTCGTCGTTCTTGACGAAGTGACAGGGCAGCCCCAGGTGATGGGTGGCGAGGTTGGTGAACCGGTGCGCCGCCATCTCGTAGGACACCGAGAACACGTCGCGCAGGTCCTCCACCGACAACTGCCGCGCCTGCATCGCCTCGGCCAGGAAGCGCGCGGCGGACCGCTCGGGGACCAGGACGGCCGCGGCGAAGTAGTTGGCCTCGACCCGCTGGCGGAGGAAGTCGGCGAAGTCCCGGGGGATTTCATGGTCGAGCACGAAGTGCCCGAGCGTCTGCAGCAGGATCGTCCGTGGTGAGTGCACGCCGACCGGCTCCTGCTTGAGGTAGATCCGCCGGTGCCGCAGGTCGGTCACCGACCGGACCGACCTGGGCAGGTCATCGGCGTAGGAAACGGTGAAGCCGTGATGGCCGACGATGGCCATCAGGGTGCTCTGGGACAGCGCGCCGCCCCGGTAGCCGACCGCGTCCAGCGCCTCGGCGGCCTGCCGCTCGATCTCGGGGAAGTAGTTCCCCCGCGCGCGCATGGCGTGCCGCAGCTCGGCGTTGGCGATCCGCGCCTCCTCGGGCGTGGCCGTCGGCCGGGTCCGCTCGCGGCGCAGCTCACCGTAGAGCGCCACCAGGTGCTCCAGCACGTCACCCGGGACCCGGGCACCGACCTTCAGGTACGACAGGGACAGGTCGCGGAACAGCGGATCGCGCTGCGCCTCCTCCAGCGCGATCTCCAGCTGCGCGCGGCGGCTCGGCGGCTGCGGCCGCAGCAGCTCGTCCGGGGACACCGACAGCGCCTTGGCCAGCGCTTCGATCAGGGAGAGCTTCGGCTCGCGGCGGCCGTTCTCCAGCAGGGACAGCGCCGAGGGGGCCCGCCCCACCCGGGCGCCCAGCTCGGCGAGGGTCAGGCTGCGCGCTCGCCGCAGGTGGCGCAGGCGCTGGCCGAACGTCGCAAGGTCTAGACCACCAGAGGGAAATGAGCCAGATTCTTCTTTAAGAAACTGCTGCATTTCTTCATCTTAAATGAAGAACTCTCAATCTTCACTGCGCATCACGGTGGTGCCCGGCGGCCGCTGGCCGCAAGCTGGTGCCTGCTAACCCAGGGGACGACATAGATCGGAGGATGACCGTGAACGATCGTCGCCTCGAGGGCACCTCGCACGCGGCAGGCAGCCACCCGAACCAGGGCGCCAGCCCGAACGGGCACCGGGACCGCAACCCGGCCGGCCAGGCGGCCCGCCTGGCCGGGGAATGGGCGACGAGCCCGCGCTGGCGCGGCATCAAGCGCACGTACTCCGCCGAGGACGTCATCCGGCTGCGGGGATCGGTACAGGAGGAGCACACGCTGGCCCGGCTGGGCGCCGAGCGACTCTGGTCGCTGCTGCACACCGAGGACTTCGTGCCCTCGCTGGGCGCGCTGACCGGCAACCAGGCGGTCCAGCAGGTGAAGGCCGGGCTCCCCGCGATCTACCTGTCCGGGTGGCAGGTGGCCGCGGACGCCAACCAGGCCGGGCAGACCTACCCGGACCAGAGCCTCTACCCGGTCAACTCGGTCCCGCAGGTCGTCCGCCGCATCAACAACGCGCTGCTGCGCGCCGACCAGATCGCCTGGTCCGAGGGGACCGGCAACGGGACCTACTGGATGGCGCCCATCGTGGCGGACGCCGAGGCGGGCTTCGGCGGCGTGCTGAACGCGTTCGAGCTGATGAAGGCCATGATCGCGGCCGGAGCCGCGGGCGTGCACTGGGAAGACCAGCTGGCCTCGGAGAAGAAGTGCGGCCACCTCGGCGGGAAGGTACTCATCCCGACCGGGCAGCATGTCAAGACGCTCAACGCGGCCCGCCTCGCCGCCGACGTCTGCGGCGTGCCGAGCCTGGTGGTGGCCCGGACGGACGCGCACGCCGCCACGCTGATCACCAGCGACGTGGATGAGCGCGACCAGCCGTTCGTGACCGGCGAGCGGACCGCAGAGGGCTTCTTCCGGGTGCGCAACGGCATGACCGCCTCGGTCGCCCGCGGGCTGGCCTACGCGCCCTACTCCGACCTGCTCTGGATGGAGACATCCACGCCGGACCTGGCCGAGGCGCGGGAGTTCGCCGAGGCGATCAAGGCCGAGTTCCCCGACCAGATGCTGGCCTACAACTGCTCACCCTCGTTCAACTGGCGCAAGCACCTGGACGACGGCACCATTGAGAAGTTCCAGCGCGAGCTGGGCGAGATGGGCTACAAGTTCCAGTTCATCACGCTGGCCGGATTCCACGCGCTGAACTACTCGATGTTCGAGCTGGCCCGCGGGTACGGCGAAGAGGGCATGCCCGCCTACGTGCGGCTGCAGGACGCCGAGTTCGGCGCCGAGGCGAACGGCTACACCGCCACACGCCACCAGCGCGAGGTGGGCACCGGCTACTTCGACCTCGTGACCTCGGCCATCACCCCGGACGCTGCGACCGTGGCGCTGGCCGGTTCCACGGAAAGCCAACAGTTCGCCGGTACCCACTGAGCCTGGGTTCGCCACGCTAACCAGGTGCGGAGATCCGAAGTGGATCCGGGGTTGGCCTGGCTGCCAGTCAGCCCCGTTACGACAGCAATCCCGTCGCGGCGGGCAGCTCCAGGACGTCGGAGTCATCGTCGTCGTCGATGCGGCCGCGGTGCCAGCGCGAGGGCAGGAACATCGGGACGATCATCGCCATGCCCAGCAGGGCCAGCGTGCCGTTTAGCAGCAGGATCCGGAACCCCGCGCCGAACGTGTGGCCCTGCAGCGGGATCCAGGCCAGTGCCCGGTGCGAGCTCACCGCCAGCAACGCGGTCCAGCCCAGCAGGACTAGTCCTGGCAGGCCGGTGGCCAGCGGCGATACGGCGGGCACCGCGAGCAGGATGCCAAGGAGCAGGCCCGCTCCGAGCATCGCGGCCAAGCCGATCAACCCGGTCCGGCTGGGCAGTCCGACGCTGTGACCCACGAGTGCCGGGACGTGCTCAGCACCCCAGCCGCCGGCCAAGAACACGGCCGCCGCCAGCGCTAGCCCCAGAATGAGCCCGATGAGGTGTCGCATTTTCTCATTGATCCTTCATCCCCGCTCAGCTCCGTTACGGCAGCAAAGACTCTACGTGACCCGCGCGTGGTCTGCGGTGGGATGGTCACATACGCGGCCGAGCGCCACCCGAGGCCGGTGCTCGGGCGGTGCTGCCACAGGCAGCCCCCTAACAGCGTCTTGTCAGGTTCGCCACGTAGGCTCGACGCGTGCATATCGACGCCATCTTCAAGACGATCGGTTCCCTGGCCGTCAAGCTCCGCTGGTTCGTCCTGCTCGCGTGGTTGGTAGGCACGTTCGCCGCCGTGTCGCTGCTTCCCTCGCTGAACAGCGTGACCCAGAACAACAACACCAAATTCCTTCCGGCCAGCGCCCCGAGCTCGCACGCGGTGCAGCTGGCCGCGCCGTTCGGCACCGCCGCCTTCGTCCCGATCCCGCTGGTCGCGTCCCGGTCCAGCGGACCGCTGACGCACGCCGACATCAGCGCGGTCGCCGCGCTACCGGCCCGGCTGAAGGCGGTCAGCGGGGTCGCCAAGGTGCAAGACGCCGGCGTGTCCGGTGACGGGCACGCTATTCAGCTGGTCGTCCTCGCGCAGCAGGGCGGCGGCAACTCCAACTACACCACCGACCTGATCGACGGCCTGCGCGCCAAGATCGCCCAGGCCGGGCTGCCCGCCGGGCTGCAGGCGCACCTGGCCGGCGAGATCGCCGCGGAGGTGGATCAGCAGAAGGCCTCCGGCAACACGGGCAACAAGATTGAGCTCTTGTCGCTGCTGTTCATCATCGCGCTGCTGGTATTGATCTTCCGGTCGCTCACGCTCGCCCTGGTGACGGTCATACCGCCGCTGCTGTCGGTCGCCATTGCCGGGCCGCTGGTCGCCGAGGCCGCCCAGCACGGCCTCCAGGTTTCCCCGATTGCCCAGTTCCTGCTGATCGTGCTGGTCCTGGGCGCGGGTACGGACTACGGGCTGTTCCTGGTATTCCGGGTCCGCGAGGAGCTGCGCGCCGGGCCGCATGCCACCGCGGGCGAGTACTACCCCGGCTCGCGCGGCGTGGGCGGCAGCCTGCTCCGTGACTTCGTCCACCCCCGGCGCCCGGCCCGGGACGCGATCGTCCATTCGGTGACCAGGGTCGGCGAATCCATCACCTTTTCCGCGGCCACGGTGATCGCGGCGATGCTGACGCTCCTGCTCGCCTCCTTCTCCTTCTACTCCGACCTCGGCATCCCGTTCGCGATCGCCATCGGCGTCACCCTGATCGCGGCGCTGACGCTGCTGCCCGCGCTGCTGTCCATCCGGCTATCGCTCCTGGCCATGAAGCGCTCGCTGTTCCGCGCGATGTTCAAGCGGCCGAAGCTGCTGCCATGGAACATCCAGGGCAGCGGCAAGTCGGGCACCTGGGGCCGGGTGGCCGGCCGGATCGTCAAGCACCCGGTGCCGACCCTGGTGTCGGGCGTCGTGGTGTTCGGCGGCCTGGCGCTGGCGGTGTTCGGGTACACGGCGGCCGGCTTCGGCGGGAGTACCGCGCCGCCCGCCGGCAGCGACTCGGCCGCGGGGCAGGCGCTGCTCACCAAGCACTTCCCGCAGTCCGCGGCCAACCCGACCACCGTGATCTTCCGCTTCGGCACCCCCGTGTGGCAGAACCCGGCACCGCTGGCCGCGGCGACCAGCAAGCTTCAGGGGAGCCCGCTGTTCACCCAGGTCATCGGGCCGCTGAATCCCACCGGCGCCCCGCTTACCCCGGCCCAGTTCACCGCGCTGCACAGCAAGCTTGGGCCGGCCAAGGCGCTCCCGCCCGCGCCGCCTCCCGGTACGGGCGTGCCGGCCGGCGCGTACCAGGCCTACCGCGCCACCGCCAACCTGGTCAGCCCGGACGGCCGGACCGTGCTCTACGAGACCGGGCTCAAGGCCGGCGATCCGGGCAGCACCAGCGCCATGAACGCGGTGCCGTCGGTACGCGCCGAGACCACCGCGGTCGCCAAGTCGATCCGCGCGTCCGACTCGGCGCTCGGCGGCGAGGCACCGGCCCTGTACGACATCAGCAGCATCTCCAATAGCGATCTCAAGCGCATCATCCCCATCGCGATCGTGGCTATCGGGATCCTCCTCGCGCTGGTGCTGCGCAGCCTGGTGGCCCCGCTGTACCTGATCGCCTCGGTCGGGATCTCTTACCTGGCGGCGCTGGGCCTGTCGGTGCTGATCTTCATCAAGCTCGGCCACAGCGGCGGGCTGGTCTTCTTCATGCCGTTCCTGATGTTTATCTTCCTGCTCGCGCTCGGTGAGGATTACAACATCCTGATGATGACCCGGATCCGGGAGGAGGCGCAGCGCATGCCGCTGCGCGATGCGGTCACCCGGGCACTGAGCGCGACCGGCTCCACGATCACCTCGGCCGGGCTCGTGCTCGCCGGCACTTTCCTCGTGCTGACCCTGGTCGCCGGGAGCGGCTCGGGCGGTGAGCAGATCCGTGACATCGGCCTGGGCCTGGCCCTGGGCATCCTCATGGACACCTTCTTGGTGCGCACCCTGCTGGTGCCCTCCACGGTCGTCTTGCTGGGCCGGTGGAACTGGTGGCCGTCCAAGATGAGCAGGATGCCGGTCCCGCCGGGGCCAGCCGAACCCAGCACGGGCGAGCCCGGCCGCGACGTCAGGCGGGCGGAGGCCCGGTAGGGCCCGCGGGCGGGGCGTCGGCCAGGGCGTCGATCAGCCCCGCCAGGTCCCGCAGCGCGGGCAGGGCGGACTCCACCACGTCGCGGCTCGCGGGGGGCAGTTCGGTGATCGCGGACCGCACCAGCCGTTCGTTGACCTGCTGCCAGCGGGAAACCGCGGCCTCGCCGGCCCGGGTCAGCGAGAGCGATGCGGTGCGCCGGTCGCGCTCTCCCCCGGACCGGGTGACCAGCCCGGCCCGGCGCAGGCCACCGGCCAGGGTCGCTTCCGAGCTGGGCGCGATCCGCAGCAGCCTGGCGAGCTGACCGGGACGGGCGCCCGGGTTCTCGGCCAGGCATGACAGCAGCTCCAGCTGGGCGACCGACAGGTTCGCCCCCGGGTCGGCCGCGCGCGCGGCCCGGCGCATGGCCCGGCGGAGCCGGGAGATGACATCCGCGAGTTCCGCTCCCCTGGAATCTCCCTGGCCCGGCGGCAGTGATGCCCGGTCAGCCGACTGCACCAGGCACGGCCCCCTCTGCCTCATCCGGCATCGTGCTCCCTGTCACCGTTCCTCATCATGGCCCAGGCACGGGTGGCCTGACACGGCAATCCGTACATAACCGACGACGGTGACGCCGTTGCCCATCCCGGCCCGGGCCGCCTGCGCCGCCGTGCCACGGCCGCCGGTCAGGGCCCGGGTGACCACGCGCAGGACTCTCCGGCCTGCGGAAAGTGACGTTCGAGCCGTCCAGGCCGGCCAGAACCGCCATACTCGGCGTGGATCTCGCGGACTCACCGGGCACGGTGCTGGCTTCCAGCCCAGAGACCCGTCAGACTCACCTGAGGGAGGTCCGAGCTACGCCGCCGTGCGGCACCATGTGCACCGGGTTGCCCGGTGGCGCAGAAGGGACGCCAATGCAAGAACTGCGCCTCGTCGCGGTCAGCGAGGATGGCAGCTACGCCGTCCTCGCCGCGCCGGGGAGCGGTGGCCGCTTCTCGCTCCGGATCGACGACCGGCTGCGGGTCGTGGCGCGCGGGCAGTTCTCGCGGCTCGCGCAGTATGAGATTGAAGTGGAGAGTCCCTTGCGACCCAAGGAGATCCAGGACCGGATTCGCGCCGGAGAGACGGCCGAGGAAATCGCCGACGCGGCGGGCGTGCCGATAGAGCGCGTGCGCCGCTTTGAGGGCCCGGTGCTGGCCGAGCGAGCCTACCGCGCCGAGGAGGCACAGCGCGCGACCCTGCGCCAGCCTGGGGATTCCGGCCCGGGCCGCTCCCTCGCAGACCTGGTGTCGGAGGGCCTGCGCGGGTTCGGGGTCGACCCCGCCGACGCCGAGTGGGATTCGCGGAAGCGGCCGGACGGCGGGTGGCAAGTCCAGCTCAGCTTCAATTCGGGAAGCCGCCCGCACCTGGCGGAGTGGATCTACGACCCGCACCGCAGGCACGTCGCGCCGGCCGATGACACCGCCATGCGCCTGTGCCAGCCCGACGCGGAACTGCCCGAGCCGGCGCCCGGCCCGCGCCCCGCGCCGCGGGCGACGGTGACGCCCATCGGCAGCAGGCTGGGGCCGGCATCCGACGGCGAGCCGAACCGCCCGGCCGAGCGCGCCCGGATTCCGGCCCGCCCCGCTCAGGAGCAGCAGGAGGCCGCACCGGCCGTCACGCGCGAGCGCCCAGCCAGGAAGGCGGCGGGCGGCCGGTCCCGGCGGTCGTCGGTCCCGTCCTGGGACGAGATCATGTTCGGTACCAGCCGGCCGAATGATTAATACGCTTCTCCGGGGATGCCCCCCGCACCCCCCGCGTCCGCATACGATCACTGCGGATAGGGCACGTGGGCGAGCGGCAAGATTGGCGGGTGCGGCGGTTGGCTGGTACGTCCGGCCGGTCGATGCTGGCGGCGGCCGGCGCCGTCGTGCTTTGGCTCACCACTGGCTGCGGCCTCATCGGGGGGCCCAGCAAGGTCCTCGTGGCCGTGCCCGACAACATCACGGTGACCAGCCCCGATTTCAACGGGAAAGTGATGGGGCCGGTGTTCAGCTGCCGCGGCGCGGGCCGGCATCCGGCGATTCACTGGTCGGGCGCTCCCGCCGGGACAAAGGCCCTCGCGCTGGTCATGGATGACTCCGCGGCCCCCATCACGCCTTATATCTACTGGATCGTCTTCAACATAGCACCGCAATCCTCTGATATTCCTTCCGGGCAACTTCCGCCAGGGGCGCGTCAAGCGGACAACAGCAAAGGCACGATCGGCTATGATCCGCCGTGCCCCGCGAATCCAGGGCACGTTTACCGGTTTACCGTTTACGCACTGGCCAAGAAGCTATCCCTGGGGGCCGGGGTGAGCGCGAAAACGGCGTGGATGGCCATAGCAGCAGCGGCTATCGCACGTGGCAGGCTCGCTAGTGTCATCAACCCGTAATCGATCAGTTGCTGTGAGTAAACGACACGTGCAAAAAGTTCTCTAAACGCGTGACAGGGGCCTACCGGTCCGCCAGAATCACTCCTCAAGAGTTACCTCCAGTTAGTGATCCGAGCCGCTAGCGACACTGGGGAAGGCCCGCGCCGTGGCCGCGTGCGCCTCGCTAGCGCTGCCCAGATGGCCATGGCTAGTTGGGTGGTGCGATGATCCTGCTCGTAGTCGGCCTTGTGGCCGTTATCGTGGTCGTCCTCATTGCCGTCATTCTGAGCATTCGGCTCGGCCGCGGCGATGAGCATGACGAACCGGACATACGGTCTCGCGGCCGCGACCGGCGGCGGGCTGACGAGGACGAACGCTGGCGGGAGCGCGATACCCGGCGAGCGCCCTCCGGGCCCGCCCGGGCGGCTGTCCCTGGCATGGACTCCCGCGGCAGGCGCGATGATTACCCGGGCTACGCCGAGCGCGGCGCGGCCCGTGACCGCGACCGGGCAGCGCGCGGCCGCGACTACGGCGGGCCGCCGCGCAGGCCCGCGCGTGCCGACGCGACCGGTTACCGCACGCCTGCCGCCGCGCGCGCGCCCGTGCCGGCGTCCGCGCAGGCCCGTAGCCGTTACGACACCGGTCCGCAGCAGCGGCCCGCCGTCGGCGACTTCCCCTCGGCCGACCATCCCTCCATGGACTTCGGCCCGGCCGGCGCCCACCCCTCGGGCGACCACCCGTCGGTGGAGTTCCCCGCCGCCGGCTACGACCGCGCGGACTACCCGGAGGACCGCCAGGACCGCCCCGAGTCGCGGCGCAAGGGCTCGTCCGCCAACGGTAAGAGCCGGTCCCGGCAGCGCGGCAAGCGCGACGATGACGACGACTGGCCGAGCACCGAGTGGGACAAGCTCTCTGACGAGCAGTACTGGGCCGAGTTGTCCGCGGACAAGCCGCTAGCGGCGATGGCCAAGCGGAGCAGGCCGGCCAGCAACTCCGGGGCTAAGGCAACGGTGAACGGCAGTGCCAAGCGCGCGGCCGAACCACCGGCCGCGCGCGAGCCCCGGCCCGCCCGGCCGCCCGTGCCGCCTGCACGAGACGTGCCGAGCCGCAAGGAACGCACGGAACCGCGGGAACCGGTGACCGAGCGCCTTCCGGTCCGCACCCGGCAGCAGCCCCCGGCCCCGGCGCCGCGGCGGGAGGCCGACGCGCCACCGGCGGGCTCCTACGCCCCCCAGGCGATCCGGGACACCGGGTCGCACGCATCGCGTGACACCGGGCCACGGCCGGAACAGCCGCGGCGGAGCGCCGCCACCGGGCCCGACCCCGCACGGGATCGCGACCTGGCCATGCTCGCCGGGCTCGCGAGCGCGCCGCCGCCCATCCCCGGCGCCCTCGAGGATGACCCGCTGACCAGCCCGTCGTTCTCCCTCAAGGCGGACACGGCGGCCGACAGCCGCTCCTACAGCGGTTCCAGGAAGCACGCCAAGACCAGCGGCCCCGGTGCTGTGCCCGGCCACGGTGCCGGTAACGGAGCAGCCCAGGCCAACGGGCGTGGCCACGGCGGCTATCCCGCTGCCGACCACACCAGCGCGGGCTACGCCAACCAGGCCGCTCCGCCAGCGGCCCCGGCGGCGGACCAGTGGTACAGCGCCCCGCCCGCACCGGCCGAGGCGCACACGCCCGCCTACGGGAACCCCTACCAGCATTCCGGGCCGGGTACCACTAGCTCGCCCGCCGGCGGCCAGGCCGCCCCGGGCCCCGGCGGCTACCTCGCGGACCCGCTGCACGTCTACTCGCCGCCCGCCTACGAGGCGCCACCGTACGCCGAGCCCGCCGGCCCGGCCTACCAGGCGCTGCCCGACCACGGGATGGCCGCCCCGCCGCTCCCGGCGGCTGGCCCGGTGCCCTACGCCGACGGCTACGCCCAGGGTCCCTACCCGGACCAGGCTGCCTACCCCGACGGGTATTCCCCCGGCGGGTACCGGGGCGGCCGCGAGGCGGGTTACGCCCGCGACCCGTACGCGGGCGGCGGATAAGGGCCATACCCATCCCAGGGTTGACAAGCCGGTACACCCGGCGCGGACAATGTGGGCTACCCGAGAAGCAGCAACGCACGGCAGAGGAGACGGTGGACCGCGCACGGGATCACGCTCGCACCTACCACTTGCACCGGCTGGCGACCGCCCTTGACACCCAAGGGCTGGATGCCACGGTGAAGACCAGCTATCCGGCCGCCCTGCACATCTTCGCACCGGGCGCGACGATGCTGGCCGAGAGCATCGGCTGCACCCCCGGTACCGACGACCGGGGCCATCTCCGCTGGTATTACCGCTGGTCCTGGGGGGAAGTGCTGCACGACGCCGACGACCCCTCCGCCGCCGCCGCGAAGATCGCCGAGGTGTTGTCGTCTCGGTAGGTACCGGGCCAGCCTTTCGCCGTCACACTAGCCCCGTTCGGGAGGTGGGACCAGGGTTAGTCTGGTTCGTACATGCAGGGGGACAGGAGGCCGGTGTGTCGAAGCAGGCTACGCCGCCGCCGCTGGGTGACAAGCCGGCGCCGTCCGCCCCGCCGTCGCCTCCGCGCTGGCGGCATTGGCTCTGGCCGATCGCACTGATCGCCTTCCTCGCGCTGTGGCTGCTGCTGCCCACCCTGCACACCAACCAGGTCACCCTCAGCTACTCGCAGTTTCTGTCCAAGGTCGGCGCGCAACAGATCAAGACCGTCACGCTCGGTTCGAACGGCGAGGCCAGCGGGACGCTGAAGAATGGCACCACGTACAACACGGTCATCCCGAGCCAGGCCGGCCAGGCGCTGCTCGACGACCTACAGAACGCGAACGTGGAGATCACGGCCTCCGCGCCGGGTCCCTCGTTCGGCTCCGAGGTGCTGACCTGGATCCTCCTGCTTTCACCGTTCCTGCTGATCGGCTGGCTGTGGACGCGGCTGTCGCGGGGCGCCGGCGGGCAATTGCAGGGCGTGCTCGGGGTCGGCCGGTCCCGGGCGAAGGTGTTCGACGCGGAGCGGCCGCAGACGCGGTTCGCCGACGTGGCCGGGTACGAAGGCGCCAAGCAGGAGATCGCCGAGGTAGTGGACTTCCTGCGCAACCCCGACCGGTACCGCCGCGCCGGGGCCACCCCACCGCGCGGGGTGCTCATGGTCGGCCCTCCCGGCACAGGTAAGACGCTGCTGGCCCGTGCGGTGGCCGGCGAGGCGGAGGTGCCGTTCTTCTCGGTCGCGGGCTCCAGCTTTGTGGAGTTGTTCGTCGGCGTCGGTGCCGCGCGCGTCCGGGACCTGTTCGCCGAGGCCCGCAAGCGCGCGCCGGCGATCATCTTCATCGACGAGATCGACGCGATAGGCCAGCGGCGGGCCGGCGCAGGGGCGGTCGTCGCCAACGACGAGCGGGAGCAGACGCTCAACCAGTTGCTGTCGGAGATGGACGGCTTCGACCCGGCCGTGGGCATCGTGGTGATCGGCGCCACGAACCGGCCCGAGGTCCTCGATCCGGCACTGCTCCGTCCCGGCAGGTTCGACCGCCAGATCACCATTCCCCTGCCCAACCTCGCCGAGCGGGAGGCCATTCTCAAGGTTCATTGCCGGGGCAAGCAGCTGGACCCGGACGTGGACCTCCAGGTGGTGGCCCGCGGCACGCCGGGCTTCTCCGGCGCGGACCTGGCCAACCTGGTCAACGAGGCGGCCATTAACGCGGTACGTGGCGGCCGGGAGGTGATCACCGCCGAGGACTTTGACACGGCCAGGGACCGGATCATTCTCGGCCGCCGGGAGGGCTCCAATGTGCTGCTTCCCGAGGAGAAGCACGCGGTGGCCGTGCACGAGTCGGGGCACGCCCTGGTCGCCGCGCTGTCCCCGCGTGCCGACCCGGTGGCGAAGGTGACCATCCTGCCGGCCGGCCAAGCGCTCGGCGTGACCCAGCAGTTGCCGCTGGTCGAACGGCACCTGTACAGCGAGGACTACCTGAACCAGACCCTGGCCGTCCGGCTGGGCGGGCGGGCCGCCGAACTGGTCGAGTTCGGCGAGGGATCGACCGGCGCGGCCAACGACCTGGCCTCGGCGACCGACCTCGCCGTCAAGATGGTCCGCGAGTTCGGGCTGTCCCCCGCCATCGGCCCGGTCGGCTACCCGGAGGGCGGCTCGGTGTTTCTCGGTGGCGGCGGGCCAGGCATGTCCAGCCGCCCCTTCGCCGAGTCCACCCAGGCGCAGATCGACAGCGAGGTCGCCCGGCTGCTGCGCGAAGCCGAGGAGCGGGCGATCGTCCTGCTGCGGGCGCATCAGGCCGAGCTGAGGCGCGTGGTGGACTTGCTGCTGGAGCAGGAGACCGTGGACGGGGCCGCCGTCTACCGGGTGCTCGGGATGGAACCGCCGGAGCACCGCCAGGAACCGGCGGTGCTGGTTCCGCCCCAGCCCGTGGCGACCGCCGGCCAGGCGGCCATGCCAGCGGCGGGTGCCAAAGGGGTCACCCCCCCAGGCCAGCCGGGCCCGGTGCCTCCCGACGGAGTCGCCGGGCGCTGAGGCCACCAGGCGGCCTCGAGGGGTCGCCCCCAGGCCAGCACGGTGCCGGATCACGCGTGCTGCCCTGTTATGGTGGCGCGCATGCCTGCCACGATCTCGGTGCGTGACCTGCGCAAGTCCTACGGCAAGGTGCTCGCCGTGGACGGCGTGACCTTCGAGGTGGCCCGGGGCGAGTTCTTCGGGATCCTGGGCCCGAACGGGGCCGGCAAGACCACCACGCTCGAGATCATGGAGGGCCTGCGCGAACCGGACGGCGGCGAGGTCACCGTGCTCGGCAAGCGGCCGTGGCCGCGGGACCCGTCACTGCTGCCCCTGATCGGCGTGCAGTTGCAGGCGTCCTCGTTCTTCGAGCAGCTCACCGCGCGCGAGCAGTTGCGCACGTTCGCCTCCCTGTACGGGATCAGCGCCCAGCGCGCGGACGCCATGCTCGGCGTGGTCGGGCTAGAAGACCGGGCCAGCACCCGCACCGAGAAGCTGTCCGGGGGGCAGGCCCAGCGGCTGTCCATCGCCTGCGCCCTGGTCCACGACCCCGAACTGCTGTTCCTGGACGAGCCGACCGGAGCACTGGATCCCCAGGCCCGCCGGAACCTGTGGGACCTGCTGCGGAAGATCAGCGCTGAGGGCCGCACCGTGGTACTCACCACCCACCACATGGACGAGGCGGAGTCCCTGTGCAACCGGGTCGCGATCATGGATCACGGGAAGATCCTCAAGACCGGCCCGCCCGCCGCGCTGATCCGGGAACTGGACCAGCCGCTGCGAATCAGCGTGGAATCGGGCCTGCTGTCCCCGGCGGAGGCGTGGGCCATCGCCGGGGCGGGCCAGCGCGCGACCGAGAACGTCACCGACGACGGCGTGTCGCTGACCATCGCGACCCGGGATCCCGCGGACGTCCTGGCCGGGCTGGCCCGCCACAACGCGCTGGCCGGGCTGCGGGTGTCGGGCGCCACGCTGGAAGATGTCTTCCTGGAGCTGACCGGGCGCGAGTACCGCGCCTAGCCCGCGTTGGTGATGTCTCAGTCGGCCAGCAGCCGGGCCGGCGGCTTGCGCAGGCGGTCATCGGCCAGCCGGACGTGGTACATGGACCGCCAGCTCTTGCCGGTGAGCAGGAACTCTCCGTCGCCGGGCAGCGCCGCGACGCCGTTGAGCACCGCTTCCGGGTCGCCCCAGTGCCGCTCCATCACCGCCTTCGCATCCACCAGGTCGGTGACCTCGCCGCTGCCCGGGTCGATGCCTACCAGGTACCGCTGGCCGAACAGGTTCGCCCACACCCGCCCCGCGGCCCACTCGAGGTCGTTGAGGTCTGTCACGCGCTCCCCGTCGAGGCGGACCCGGATCACCTCCAGCGGCTCCAGCGCGGCCGGGTCCCGCCGGACCAGCTCGCTGGTGCCGTCGCTGGTCAGCACGCAGCCATCCGCGGCGCAGATCCCCCACCCCTCGCGGTTGAACGGGATCGTGCTGAGCAGGTCCAGGCTGTGCGCATCCCAGCACAAGGCGACGCGTTCCCGCCACGTCAGCTGCCAAAGGTGGGCACGGATGCGGCAAATGCCCTCGCCGAACAGTTCCGGTGGCAGCGGCGCGCGCGATCCGGGCTGCTGCGCGCCGAGTTCGTACCGGTGCAACGCGGACTCCCCGTACCCGCCGGTGCTCTCCCACACCGTGCCCTCGGCGACGGTCAGGCCCTGAGTGAAGCCGCGCCCGGGATGGGGCATGCGGCGCAGCACCCGCAGCCGGTGAAACCTCAGCGTGCCACCTCCTCGCCGGCCGGCGCGCCACTCCCCCGGCCTCGCGCTCACCGCCAGCAGACATCCTGCCAGCCGGTGCACTAGGTTTCGCCCATGCACAGTGTGGATCCGACAACCGAGTGGCGCCGGGCTGTTCGCCCCGAGCGTCCGGCGTGCC
>Ga0070706_100002580_pt1 | contig 18211 bp, 19 predicted proteins | sample KBSK5501metaG_FD_65476 | JGI IMG/M metagenome (GOLD analysis project Ga0070706, IMG submission 65476) | Corn, switchgrass and miscanthus rhizosphere microbial communities from Kellogg Biological Station, Michigan, USA - KBS K5-50-1 metaG | ecosystem: Host-associated > Plants > Roots >... | reverse complement strand
GCGGGCTTTCGCTAACCTAACTGCGTTGTGCGTAACCAGTTGAAATTGTCGGTTTAGAACATCACCTGCACGCGCCCGATGACTTCATCGAACTGGTCTTGGCCAAACTCAGGATTCGCTTGGCGGAAATCCGACCACGTGTGAATGTAGTTGATCATCAGCTTGAGATCATCGCCGTGGATGTAGTAGTTGAGGCCGCCAACGATGGAATAGATGCCGTCGCTGCCCTTTTGTCCGGGGTTTAAATCCTGCCACTGAACGACAGCTTGAAGCTTCTTCGAGATCAGGAAATAGCCTCCCGTTACATAGTATCCGTCCGTCGTAAAGTTGGCGAACCCTGGAGGCACGCCGTTCACGGTTCGGCCGTTGACTTTTTCCTGAAGGTATTCACCGATTAAATCAAAGGGACCCAGTTTGAACCAGGCGTCCACGCTCCACGCCGTTCTTTCATCCGCGCCCGGGAGGACAAACGGCGAGAGGGAACCGTCGGCGTTGACCAACAGGTTCAATGTTTGCGAGATATTTGTGCCCTTGTCATCCCGGCTATTGAGCACGTCACCGCCAAGCTTCAGACTGGAATCCTGACCGAAGATTTTGCCTTTGAACGGCATCAGCTCCAGCCGGCCGACATACATGAAGTTATTGTTGTCGTTAATGCTCGTGTTGCGTCCATTTCCATTGAAGATGCCGGCGTAATAAGTCAGCAAATCTTTTTGCTCAGGCCAGACGTTCGTGAATGGCTTGCCCCAGATTTGCACGCCGATCTGCCGCTCCGGCGTGATAGCCCCAGTAGGCAAACTGCGCTCAATTATGATCAGGGAAGGGTCTGGAGTAAGTTGCTCCAAGCCAAACGGTGCTTTCCATTGGCCGACCTTGATGTTCGCTTCCGCGAATTGATGCCAGTTGATGAAGATGTCCGTGGCCTCAAAGGCGGTGCGGCTTGAGTTGAGGCCATCACTATTCTCGAAGTCGCCTTCGACTTTGAAATCGAACTTCTCCGCGAAATCACCGGTTAAATTGATCCGGGCCCGGCGCAGGCGGAAACGATCTTTCAACGCGGTCAAACCGAAGCGGCCTTCGAACGCGGAGACATCGCCATCTTCAAAGTTGACCTGAATGTATCCGCCAAGCACCAACTTGAGTTCCGATGCGCGCGGAACGACAAAAACCGGCGGTTTCTCTTCTTCCACGATCGCCTTTTCAACGGACGACTTGCCATCGTAAGCGACTTTGGTTTTCTTCATTTTGCCCTCAGGGGCAACCGCAGCCTGCTTCTTCAAGCTGCCGATTTCCCGTTCCAGCTCAGCATTGCGTTTTTGCAATTGCTCGACCGCGCGCTCGAGCTTCTCAAGCCTCTCGGCTTGCGAGGCTGTCTGCGCGCCAGCCGGCTGCGCAGCGAACGAAATAATTGCAACCACGCTCCCGCTCGCTGCCCGTAAAACGAACTTTTTGATAAACATTAGGTTCCTCCTTGTCGGGTTTTCAGGTTTCACTAATTTTCTTCGGTTCAATTCCTCTTAGTTTTTATTTCCGCCGTCTCCCAGATACCTGCCTGAGTCTTCAATTTCGGCCGACCATGGCCCAATGGGCTAACCGCTGGCGGCAAAATTGACGCCAGGCGCATTGATGGTTGAAGAAAAAGGGGCGTTACCTTGTCCCGGCGCAGCTTGCGCAACGTAATTTCAACAATCTCGGCGAGCGTGTATCGATCGAGGATCTTTGCGATGGCGTTGCGCACATCGAGCATCAGCATCCGCAAGCCGCAATGGACCTCATCCGGGCAAGTGCAGCGCACATAGGATGTTTGGCTCACGCACGGAATGGGTGCGAGTGGGCCGTCGATCAAGCGAATCACTGGGCCGAATTTGATTCGGTCCATTTTCTTGGCTAGCGAATAGCCGCCGAATTTTCCGCGTTTGCTCTCCACATAGCCAGCGGCTTTTAGTTGGGTGAGGATTTGTTCGAGAAACTTGACCGGCAGTTTCTCTTTTGCGGCCAGTTCGCTCACCTGCAACCTCGGCCGCCCAAGCTCGGAGGCGATGCCGATATCGATAAGAGCGCGCAGAGCGTATTCGCCGCGTTTGGACAAGTTCATGTCTACTTGGCTAGTAGGAAATCAAAGAAAACCCTACTGCGCAAGTATGAATTCGCCCCGCGCGGCAAATAAAATAACGATGTCGAACTATGGCCCGCGCCTAATCGAGCCGTCGAGTGTAGCTCTCGCCTGATCGGCTCGACCGCGAATATTTGGAGCTGTCCGGCTGTTCCCGACCAGCTAGTAACCGAAACAAGAATCGAGTTTGCTCAACGCCTCAGCAGCATATTTCTGGTCTTCGGCCGAGAGATACTCTCGATACCCGCCTACCTTGCCGCGACGCACTTTGAACGATTCCGGATCGCGCAGATCGCCCGGCTGCAGGATTTTCGAATCGAAAGCGCCAGCTGCCTCCAATTTTTGCATGTTCTCGAATCGCGAAAAATCGAGCGCTTCATGAAAGATCGACATGTTAGGTGCCGTTTCCCCAATTCCGGCCAGCAGCTCTCTGAGATGTTCGGCGGGTGAGGCGCGCAGCGATTCATACCGGACAATCATGAAATTTTCGCGAGCCGAGAATTCACTGAGCCAGTCGTTCATCGCCCTGACGATGGCGCGGATTCCGAATTTTTTGTCACGCAAGAGATCACTCACACTTTCTTGCTTGAATCTCGCTGGAGCGCTTGGATCGCGCCGGGTCATCTGCACATAGAGAGAAACGAAACAATCGCGCGGATCCCGCACGAGCAGAATGATCTTCGCCCGATCAAGCTCCTTTTTCGGGACAAGGTATTTGCCGCGGACTCTGTCCCAAAGATCGCCTTTCGTTCGGTGCTCGAATAGATCGTGAGAAAAAATGAAGCGAGGAATGCCTGGTTCGCGATAACGTTCCGGCTCGAGCGTGAAGTCGCGGCCATGAAGTTTACAAAAGTACGCGCAAAGAAATGTTCGGATCCAGGTGCGTCCGCTTTTTGGAACGGAGAGGATGATCGCTTTGCCTCCGGAAAGCTCGGGCGCGCGACTGCTGAAATTTCGGCGCATTAAGCGCGGAGCCAGTCGAAAAGATCGAGAAAGCCGTTTCCCCGTCGCGGCCGGCGGCAGCCGCTGCATCTCCTTGTGTGAAGCGGTTTTGTCCGGCATTCCAGCCAAAGATCGGGATGTTATGTCAATTGCCATTTGAATTGCTCTATTAAGACCTCGCGAGAGGGCGAAAAATTACGAAAACGGTCAGTCAGCTTGAATAAGACCTCAATCGACTGTATTTGTTCAAGCACAAAAAGGGGGCGTACTGGCTTCGACTCATCGTTGGAAGCACAGGCGGCATGTCGAGGATGGTTCGTTGGCCTCGTTAAAAACCGGACCAAAACAAATAAACGCAGATCACGAAGGTCTAGCTCTCGCGGCTTAATTGACCGCGACGTTTCCGATGCGACGCCTGCTAGCATCGGAAACGAGGACAGCAGGCTGGCAAATCGGCGGGGCGACCGCGCCGATTTGTGAATCGATTTCGCGGGCGCTCGGGAGCGGGCAGTGTGCCGGTGCAACGTCTGGCTCCTTAAAACTCATCGCCGGATAAACATGTAGATGTCTGCGTGGATAGCGACGAGGACAGGGGTTCAACTCCCCTCGCCTCCAGCCTTCGCTTTTGGAGCGCGGCGCAAAGAGCGAAGGCTCCCACGCCGGAGCAAAGCGTAGGCGGGCTGCTTTGGCAGGCCAGCAAATACAACGCTTCTTCTATGTTTATGTTCTCGTTAGTGAGGCCGACGAGACGATTCATTACACAGGCACGACCCAGGACCTCCAAGCGCGCCTGACTAAACACAATCAGGGATTATGCACGCATACATCGAAACATCGTCCGTGGCAAATCCAAACCGCCATCGCTTTCGGTTCCGAAGTTAAGGCCGTGCATTCGAGAAATATTTAAAAACCGGTTCTGGCCGTGAGTTTGCGCGACGCCACTTTGATCCCCAAAAAGTTTTCGGGGTTGTCGCGTTATTCTGTAAAACGCGAGGCGTCCGCCGCGGCGGACGCTCTACAACATTACGCCGAGCCTTCCATCTGCTTGCGCGCCATCGGGCCGACGTATGGGATTTCCCAGCGGACGCCGGTGAACGCCTTCACGACAGTCACGATGAAAACAACAAGAAACGCGACGCCAACCAATGCCCAGACGACCCACAAGATGACAGAGAAGAGCAGGCCGATTGCAGGGATAGGCGTCAGAATAGCGTGGGCAATTGAGTAAATAATCACGAAAAGAATCCATGCGCCACCAAGGATAATCGACTGCATTGCGTAAAACCGCACAAAGTTGTCGCGCTTTTCGAGGATGTAAAAAATGATCCCTCCGATCAACGGTATGCAGGCAATTGCGGCAGCCACATTCGATGGCAAACCGGTCGATGCCGATTTCGCAGTTTCGGGTTCCGGACTCGGCGGAGGCGGTGGAGACGTCGGTTGGCTCGGGTCACCTGGATCTGGCATGATCTACATACACAAATTGACAGATGGCTTGTCAAGCAATCTTCCGCGCCATTGCATTTTCGCTTTCACCGCGGGACTGATCTCACTATGGTGGCGTGTTAACCAGCAAAGCCAATGATCAGGAACTTCTCGCGCGGCTTCACATTGATCGAACTGCTTATCGTGATCGCGGTCATCGCCATTCTCGCTACCATCGCCTATCCGACTTACATCGGTATCCAGGAACGCGCGAAAGTAACAAAGGACCTAAACAATCTCCGCCAGATCGGAATCGGCACACAGTTATATATGAATGATAACGACGGCGCCCTATTCTCAACAGCCACCTCGTGGATGTCGCAACTAAATCCGAAATATCTTCCGAGCTGGAATGTTTTTCAATCGCCTTTCGATATACGCCCCGCGTCTGAAACCGTTGCCACGGCTCCCGTCAGTTACGGAATAAACAACGGCCCCAGCAACAATGTGGTCGGATCATCTGCTGACAAAATTTCCAAACCATCCATTTTTATATTGTTCGCCCCGGCTCAAGCTTCAGGAACAGCTGTGAGCTTCCAGGGTACCGGCGGATTCCCGACTTTGCCGGGCGTCACAGTTCTCGGAATCGGCGGAACAACCCCTCCCCAGGCGACAAGCACCCCGGGTGGAAACGCCACGGGCGGCACGCATAGTTCGCGCCAGAAGATCAACGCGCTCTTTGCTGATTTACATTTGGAGAACATGACGTGGAGCGTGTTTGCGAACAACGCCAATTCATCGAGCGATCCGTCTGCCGCTCAACGCTGGAGCCCCCAGTAGACAGCCATCCGTGATCTTGGTTGAAGTGCGAGGCGGTCCGCGCGGCTACGATGTGCTAATTGAACCGGGCTTGCTCGAGAGCTTCGGCGCCGTCGTCAAGAAGCGGTTGGGCGGCGTTCACTGCGCCATCATTTCGGACTCAAATGTTGCCCCGCTGTTTAGTGAGCGCGTCAAACAAAGTTTAACGTTATCTGACTTCCAGCCAATGCTGGTTACGATTCCGGCAGGCGAACAGTCGAAAACGCTCGAGCAAGCGGGCGCGATTTGCGAGCAGATGATCGCTGCGAGATTAGACAGACAATCGTTTGTCGTCGGACTCGGCGGCGGTGTGATCGGAGATATTTCGGGATTCGTCGCGGCGATTTATCATCGGGGAATTCCGCACGTGCAAATCCCAACCACGCTTCTGGCCATGGTGGACAGCTCCATCGGTGGGAAGACGGGTGTGAACACCAGCGCCGGAAAAAACCTGATCGGAGCAATTCATCACCCTGCGCTCGTGATTGACGATGTCGATGTCTTGAAAACTTTGCCACGACGCGAGTTTAATCAGGGCTTCGCCGAGATCATCAAGCACGCGATCATCGCGGACGCGGAAATGTTTGTAGCCCTCAAAAATGTCGATCTTGAAGACCTCGCGCCGCTGATCCGTCGCAACATCGAAATAAAATCGAAAATCGTGGCAAAAGACGAGGGTGATCGCACCGGCGAACGCGTGCTTCTTAATTTCGGTCATACCGTCGGCCACGCGATCGAGCGCGCCGGGAATTACCGCGAATTTCTTCACGGCGAAGCGATCAGTCTTGGAATTGTCGCAGCCTGCAGTGTTTCAATGAAAAAAGCGGGGCTGCCGCGCGACCAGCGCGATGCAATTGTCGATCTTTTGCAGCGATTTGATTTGCCCGCGCGGCTGCCGCCAAATTTTCAGCGCGAGAAGATTTTCCAAGCGCTTCCATACGATAAAAAATTCGAGAGCAGAAAAATCCGCTTTGTCGTGACACCTCGGACTGGGTCGGCGCATTTATCGAACGAGGTGACAATGGAAGACATTCGCGAAGCAGTTGATCAACTGTAGGGTGTCTGTGTCAGACGCCAGGCTTTCACAGAAACGCCCTACAACAACCGATGGAGGTCAATCGCCACTACGTCTTGCTTTCGAATAATATTCGACCAATCCATCGACCACGCTGTCGGCGTATTCGCGAAAAATGCTTTTCCGCTCGATGCCGTTAACATTTCGGACTCCTTCGTAATCGCCAGCCTGGATGCGAGCAAAAGCGTCTCTGCTATTCATGACGTACGGCTCGTAATAAACGACCGGACAACGATAAAGCCGCGTCGCGAGCAAATTGCGCGCGTACACGTAACCGCTGCTGCCGACCCTGGTTGTGCTGTTCGTGGTCGGATATTCATAAGGCGGCAATTTTGTTTCGCGAGCCATCGCAGCCGCAATCGTGTCGGCGAGCGGCAATTCTTCATCGCAGGCGCGGCTCAAGAGTCGCCGGATCATCTCGAATCGTTCATCGTCGAACTCGAGCTCGTCCTGCAAATATGAGCCATTCACGAGCAAATGAAGATGATTCGCGTCGATCAAAGCCGGGTTGTTCGGATCGCCCCAACCCTCGGCATTGAAATGCAAGCAAAGCACGAGATCGGGATGCAATTTCGTGTTCACGAGCACAGCCCGCCGACGGATCTCGCTGTAACGATAAAATAAAATTTCGCTCTGCCAGCGAATTGTTTGCTCTTTTTCGGGATCGTTTGGATCAAGAACGTCCGGTCGCGGATGCGGCACGCCGTTCTTAATAAGAATTTTTCTGGCGAGTTCCCGAAAATCGTCCGGACGTTTTGCCGTGACTGGTTCGTTGCTGTTCCGGACAAAGAAAACTTTCGCGCCCAACTGACGAAGTCGCGGCGCCAGGAGTCGCGCGACCTTCAAGACGAGATCGCCTTCCTGGACTGGCTGGCTGCTGTCGACCTGAAACCAGCGCTCTTCCATCTTTGCCCATTTTCCACCGAGATGACCTGGGTCGAGCGCGAGCCGTAAACCCGATAGCGGCTTTTCCTGCTTCGCGGGCGGCAACGATTTCGCCGCACGCCAAAGGCGCGGCACCGGATTACACGAGGCGTCGTTCTCCGCGAACCGCAGCGTAAAAAACTTTTGCGCCTTCCGATTGATCAGGATCCGGGCGGTGTTCTCGTTTATTTCGATCAAATCCTGAGCGAATCCATGCGTGCAGTAAACGTCCTGAATTAATCGGGTAAACTCGTCGTGAGTAATTGTTTCCTGATATTTTTCCAAGACGGCCCACTTTGGATGCGAGCCAAGAATTCCAAGATTATCCGCAGCTTGGGTGTTCCCAGAAAGGATCGACAAAGAGAGCGCGAGGAGACCGAGTTGGCTTCGCACTTTCTCGAAATGAAACATCGACGTTGTGAGCTTCTTTAATACGATGCCTGCAGAATGCTACGGATTCTTTTTCTGGGTGATATCGTCGGTGAGCCGGGGCGCAATGCCGTCATCGCCCGTTTGCCCGAGCTGAAAGAGAAGCACGTATTAGATTTCGTCATTGTGAACGGCGAAAACGCCGCCGGCGGTCGGGGAATAACAGGAAAAATCACAATTGATCTTTTGCGGGCCGGAGTTTCGGTTGTCACAAGCGGCGATCATATTTGGGACCAAAAAGAGATCGTTGCATTCCTCAATCTCGAACCGCGCTTGCTGCGCCCGGTGAATTATCCCGATGGCGCACCCGGCAGCGGATCGATCGTGCTGGAAACGGCCAAAGGCAAAATCGGCGTGATCAACATCCAGGCTCGCACCTTTATGCAACCGATTCTGGAGAACCCGTTTCACGCGGTGGAAGCAGCAGTAGCGAAAATGCGCGATGAGACTGCAAACATCATTGTAGATGCACACGGTGAGACGACGAGCGAGAAAATAGCGCTCGGCCGATTTCTCGACGGAAAGGTATCGGCTGTTATCGGGACTCACACGCATGTTCAGACAGCGGACGAGCAAATCTTCCCCGGCGGCACGGCGTTTTTGTGCGACGCAGGGATGTGCGGTCCGGTCAATTCAATTCTCGGGCGCGCCATCGAACCAATCATGAACCGCTTCATTTCAAATCTGCCGGGGTCGTTTCCTGTCGCTGCCGGCGAAGTGCGGCTGCGAGGAGCATTGATCGAGATCGACGAAACAACCGGGCGTGCTCTGCGGATCACGCGCGTGGACGAGGCGGGACTGAGTGAGTCCGCCACACCGGAACCCGAGCCAAAGATCGACATCGAACACGCGTCTTCCCAGGAACAAACCTAAAGAGTTGCGCTTGCATGCCAGCTATTCGCGGCTTGAGTTTCGAATTCTTCAAAAAGACCAACGTCCAAAGAAAATCATGAAAAAATATTCTGCTCTTACTCTGATCATGGCCGTGGCGCTTTGCGAATCGCAAGTCGCCCAGGCACAAGGCAACAAAGAAGCGAACAAGCTTGCGCGAGACGGCGCGGAAGCCTCCAAGAGTCAAGATTACGACAAAGCCGTCGAGCTGCTGCGCAAAGCGACCGCGCTCGACCGCAAGTACGCTGCGGATCTCTCCGTTGCCTACCAGCAACGCGGATTCGCCTCTGCGAACGCGCAGAAGTTTCAGGATGCCATCGCCGATTTCACCGAAGCGCTCAAAATCAATTCACGAGACGCGCGCATTTACGAACAACGGGCAGCAGTGGAGATGAAAATGCGCGGTTACGACAAGGCGCTGGCCGATTACTCCGAGCTGATCAAGCTCAAGCCAAACGAAGTCCGCTACCTGAACTATCGCGCCTATATTTACGAGGTTAAAGACGACGTTCAAAATTCGATGGCGGATACGGAGAAAGTTTTGAAGCAGGATCCCAACAATCAGGACGCGAAAACCCGGAAACAGCGCTTGGAGCAGAAGCTAGCTGAAAGGATGCCGTTGACTCCGCCGCCACGCGCCAGTTCGCCAAAAGCGTCACCACCAGCGGCAAAGACACCCTAGCCTGCAAGAGGAGGCGAGACGCGCAGCCGTTTGCGATTACGTTCCGTTCGGTGAACTGGCCGTCTCGCCTTCGCCGACTGTTTTCGGCGGCGCACTGAATCGCCGTTTCCGTCGGTTCGCCGGCAAGGGCGAAAGCGTCATCGTCACGTTTCGGCCCGTGATTTTCGGCTCCATTTCCACTTGTGCCATGCCGGAAAGATCGTCACGGACCTTTTCCATCAACTGCATGCCGAATTCCTGATGCGCCATTTCCCGGCCCCGAAATTGCAGCTGTACCCGAACTTTATTTCCTCGATCGAGGAATTCTTCACCGTGACGAATTTTCGTCAGATAATCGTGATCGTCGATGTTAACCCGGAATTTAAGTTCTTTCAGCTTCGCGCCCGCCGGTCTTCTGTCCCTCTCGTGTTTGGAGATATCATATCGGAATTTTCCGAGCGCGACGATTTTGCAAACCGGCGGATTTGCCGTCGGCGCAATCTCGACCAGATCGAGACTGAGACTTTGAGCTTTGCGCAAGGCATCCGACAACTTCATGATGCCGAGCTGTTCGCCGCTGGAGCCTAAAATGACCCGGACTTCGCGGGCGCGAATCCGACCATTTACACGAAATTGTTGTTGCAGATTAAGTCAAGCTCCTTGCCGGCGAAACGCGAGTGTTCCGTCCCGCCGTATTTTCCTTCATCGCAATTTCCGGCTTCCACTTGCGTGAATTGACCGGAACACTCTGACACCGCCGCAGTTGCGATCGACCGCGACAATGGGCTCGTGTTTTTCGCGAGCCGAAGGGAAGTTGTAAACAAGAATTCGCCGCTGGCAAGGCCAATCTCGTGACAATCACATGTCGTTCTTGCGTCAAGCGGGTGGAACTCCGAAATGCGCGGCATGCGTTGTGTAAGCCTCCGCATCATCCAACATCGCGCCAAGCGCAGTGACCAGCGGCGTTGCCCTCGCAAATCCGGAGAACACTGCACGATCGCCAATTTCGCTATCGAGGACAAATGTGGGCCGCTGCGTCACTTTCAACGCGTGAAAATCAGCGGTATCGGCGCGAACACGCGTCTCGATCACAGCCGAACGGGCGCGTTCAAGCAGTTCTTTTGCGTCGAGATTGCCCGCTTTCGCTCCAATCTCTGCAGCGACTTTCCAGTCGGCAAATCTCTTTCCCTCATGCAGTCCCGCATAAGCCAGTGCGAGCCGCACACGGTCATCAGTAACTCCAAAATCCCTCGCAGCTTCGGCCACACAATTGGGCGCGAGATATTCCGGCTGGCCCGGTTCGAACCATGCACTGCTCAACATGAAAGGCGAGCGCATGATGGTGCCGCTGCGCCGGTAAAACCATTCCTCCTGCTCGCGTGAAGCCGGCAGCCCGGTTTTATCGAGCAGCGCAATCTTCCACAGAAATTCCACTCTGCCCTCGTAGCGCCTTTTCAACTCAGCCCACGCCGGCTCGGCGAAGAAACACCACGACGAAATGACATCAAGGTAGTAGGTGACGGAAATGCGCATAAACTGAATTGGATGTTGGACGTTTTCTGCCTTGCGCAAACTAACCTTCAACGCCCAACGTTCAACGCCCAACGTGCGATGACTGCTCGCGTCTTTGTAAGGTCAATATCGTGGACCTGAATCACGTTTTTCTTTTTCTGGCAGTGGTTTCACCCCTGCTTGTCTTGGCGCGGGCGTGGCGTCCCGGTGGACCTACCCATGGCTGGCGCATTGCCGCGCTCATCGTTCTCACGATTACCAGCATCGCGTGGATCCTCTCGCGTACTACAGCCGGATACATCGGCGGGGCGCTCTGGTTCGCTCTTCTGTTTCTTCCGGCAATTGGATTGCGCAAAATGACGGAGCTTGCCGCGCACGGAGATTACAAAGCGGCCCGAAGACTTGGCGCGGCTCTCCAAGCGTTGCACCCGACCGCTGAGTTGCGCGGCCAGCTACAACTCTTTCGTCGTTTGGAGGAATCTAATCAGCTGCGGAACGTTTCGGGATTCGGCCCGCCCCCAATTGCGCAGAAACCTGCGCAGCAAGAACCTGTCCTGAGCGCGAGCCGAATGGATCGACACCGTCCTTTTCAGCGCGCGCCCGTCGTTCTCATCTTAATTCTCCTTAATACGGCCGCCTTTTTGTTCGAAATCTCGTTCGGCGATTGGAATGACCCGGAAGTTTTGCACCGGATTGGCGCCTTGGAGCCGTACGCTGTTGTGATGCAAGGCGAATACTGGCGTCTTTTCACCGCGCTTTTTTTGCACGGCGGTTTCGCCCATCTGCTGTTCAATCTTTTCGCGCTCTATGTTCTTGGCCCGCCCCTGGAGCGATCGATTGGCGCGGCCCGATTTGCCGTGTGCTATTTAGTTTCAGGACTTGCCTCGAGCGCGGGCGTAGTGCTCCTGACAGTGATCGGCCTCGTGCAAGTGGCTCAGCTCGTCGGCGCATCGGGATGCATCATGGGCGTAGTCGGCGCATGGGCCGGATTTTTGCTGCGACACCGTCATGCGGCGCACGCGAGACAGCGCCTGGCAAATGTCTTCATGATTATCGTGATCCAAACAGCCTTCGATCTTTCGACACCGCAAGTGAGCATGGCGGCGCATTCTTGTGGATTAATCGCCGGGTTTTTTCTCGGGCTTATTCTCACCCCGCGAGCAGTACCTGCAGCCCCGCAGTTGCGGGGTGACCGAGGCCGGAACTAAACCGGTTGCCGCAGATAACGACCGCAGCTAGAACCAGCGGTAGATGAACCGATCAGAGGCTTCGCATGGCTACGCAATCCGCGGAGGCAAGGAAGGCAAAAAGCGTCTGAACCTCCTGGCTCGTGTGATGTTGCCAACGACCTCGCAACTACTGAAAACGGTCGGTCTCAGGCAGGGAATGGAGTGCCTGGATGTAGGCTGTGGTGGCGGCCACGTATCGCTCCTTATGGCAAGCATGATTGGCCCGGCAGGTAAGGTCGTCGGCACTGACACAGATAAAGAAATTCTCGAGCTGGCAAAAGAAGACACCGAAATCGCAAAGACAGGCAACGTCGAGTTTCGTCAGGTGGATGCATGCCTATGCCAATCGCACGAAGACTACGATTTGGTTTACGCGCGCTTTCTCCTCTCGCACTTGAGCGAGCCTGAGAAATGCCTTGAAACAATGGTAGAGGCTAGCAGGCCCGGAGGAATAATTGTCGTCGAGGATGTCGATTTCGCCGGCAGCTTTTGTTATCCGATTTGTGCCGCTTATGAGAGGTATGTGGAACTCTATCAGAAGATCGTACAGCAAAGAGGCGGTGATCCGAACATCGGCCCCAAGCTGCCAGGGATGCTGCGCAAAGCAGGCGCGAAAGGCATTCAACTCAATGTGGTTCAACCGACTCACCTGCAAGGTGAGGGCAAATTGATGGCCTCAATGACGATGGAGCGAATATCGGGCGCGGTGATTTCGGAAGGACTCGCCACTGAAAGCGAGGCGCAGGAGATTGTTAATGAATTAAATCACGCTGCCACAGATTGTGAAACGGCGATGAGCTTGCCCAGAGTTTTTCAGGTCTGGGGCCGATCAGGTAGGGGCGATTGACTCAATCGTCCGGGCGGTTCGGGTGAACCGCCCCTACTTACGCATCTTCGCTGCCGGATTGATTGCCGATCTTTGTGGTCATTGTCGTTACTGCAAGAATGCGGGGTGCGTGATAAACTGGAAGCGTAATGCAAGATCGACATCTTCATTCTAGCCAGACTTGCCGGAGCAAGTTTTCTTGATTAACTCCCGCCCTGGTTTCCGCTGCCTTGCTCGCATGCCAACTTTCCAAACTTACAATGTGACGCCGATCCTGCCGGCGGCGCTCGAGCCGCTGCGCGAGTTGAGTTTCAATCTTTGGTGGACATGGGAGCCTGCGGCGCGTCGTCTTTTTCGGCAACTCGATCCGGAGCTTTGGAATCGGACCAATCACAATCCGGTGCGTATGTTGCAGCTTTCGCGACAATCGCGGCTCGAAGAAATCTCGCAGGACAAGGCTTTCCTAAGGGAACTGAAGGAAGTGCACGATGCATTCGGCAATTATCTCTCTCGAAAAGACACCTACGGAAAAACCGGACCTGGAAGCGGGATCAAAAATCCGGTCGCATATTTTTCTGCTGAATTTGGTTTTCACGAATCGATCCCAAATTATTCCGGCGGTCTCGGGATCCTCGCCAGCGATCATTGCAAATCGGCCAGCGATCTCGATCTAAACTTCGTCGGGATCGGCCTGCTTTACCGCCATGGTTATTTCAGGCAGCAGATCGACAAGGAAGGCGTTCAGGAAGCGATCAATCTGAATCAAAGCTTTTATCACCTCCCGATTCGCGAAGTCCGCCGCGGTGACACGAACTTGCTCATTTCGGTGCCAATTCTGGAACGAGAAATTTTCGCCAAGCTTTGGGAACTCCGCGTTGGCCGCGTAAGCATTTATCTTCTCGATACCGATATTGCTGAAAACAGTGCCGAGGACCGCCGGATCACCGCTGAGCTTTATGGTGGCGACCTCGAAATGCGGATGCGTCAGGAAATCGTGCTCGGGATCGGCGGCGTCAAAGCGCTGGCCGCGCTGGGCATCCCGCCTGACGTATTTCACATGAACGAAGGGCACTCGGCGTTCCTCGCGCTCGAACGCGTTCGTCTCAACGTCATCGAGAGGAAGCTCGATTTTTATTCCGCGCTTCAAGTCGTAGCGGCGGCCAACGTATTCACTACACATACCCCCGTTCCAGCTGGTAACGATTCCTTTCCACGCGAAATGATGCGGAGATATTTTGGCAGTTTCGCGAAGGAACTAGGCATTCCGTTTGATGAATTGTTCTCTTTTGGCCAGACGCGCGTCGATCCGAACGACCCATTTAGCATGACCATTCTGGCACTGCGCCTCAGCCGGCATACCAATGGCGTGAGCAAATTGCATGGCGACGTTACGCGATCGCTCTGGAAAGATGTGTGGGCCGGCGTGCCGGTGCAGGAAGTGCCGATCACGAGTATCACCAACGGCATTCACACAAAAACATGGATGGCGCCCGAGTTTTCAGCGCTTTACCGCAAGCATCTCGGCGTGTGGGAGGAACATCTCACCGAACCCGAGTTTTGGCGCGGCGTGATCGACATTCCCGATGCGCAACTCTGGGAGACTCATCAGAAACTCAAACTGCGGCTAATTGAGTTTGTGCGTGAGCGGGTGCGGCGACAGCGCCAGCGCCTGGGAGAATCGCCGGAATCGATCCGGAGGGTGAACCGCATTCTTGACCCGGAGATTTTAACGATTGGTTTTGCGCGCCGTTTCGCGACTTATAAACGCGGCACACTTTTGTTAACCGACAAGGAACGGCTCAAGCGATTGCTCAACGACACAACCCGGCCGGTGCAATTCATTTTCGCAGGTAAAGCGCATCCACGTGATGAAGGGGGAAAGGCGCTTATCCAGGAGGTTTATAAATTCAGTCGCGAAGCTGGCGTCGAAAATCGCGTCGTTTTTCTGGAAGATTACGACAGTTACATCGCGCGCCGCCTCGTGCAGGGTGTCGATCTTTGGCTCAACCATCCGCTTCGTCCGCTGGAAGCGAGCGGCACCAGCGGAATGAAGTCCGCGCCGAATGGCTGCATCAATCTGAGCGTGCTCGACGGTTGGTGGCGCGAAGGCTACAACGGTAACAACGGCTGGGCGATTGGAGCCGAGATTGATAAGGGCACGACCGAATTTCAGAACGAAGTGGACGCGAACAGTCTTTATCAGTTGCTCGAGAACCAGATCATTCCGCTCTATTACGCAAAGCCGGACGGCAAACTTCCCCTCGCCTGGCTGCAGTTGATGCGCGAATCCATTCGTAGCGTCACGCCAGTCTTCAACACGCAGCGCATGGTGAAGGAATATACCGAGCATCTTTATGTTCCCGCTGCGCAATCGTACGAAAATTTCGCTCGCGACGGCTGCGGCCCAGCCACGCAACTGAGCCAGTGGAAGACGCAAATACGCAAGGATTGGCCGCAAGTGCAGATTTCCGATGTTCAGGTCGTCAACAAAGATCGACAAAACATTTTGGTCGGGGAATCGTTGCAGATAACCGCGCGCGTTCATCTCGGCGCAGTCGATCCGAACCATGTGCGCGTGGAGGCATACCACGGCGAAGTAGGTAATGGCGACATCCGCAATCCCACGGCGACCGTGCTGAATCAGAACAGCCAGGCGGATGCGGACGGCGATTACATTTATCAAGGCTCAGTCCCGGCCGCCGAAAGCGGCACTTACGGATTCAGCGTGCGCGTCGTGCCCACTCACCCACATTTGATGCAAGCGCACGAACTGCGTCTGATCACGTGGTCGTAGCTCTCGAGCCACGCGACTGTGGCGCGTCAGTCAGCGCGTTTTAACAGTCGCCGACTACTGCGATCGCTAAAACTGCACTGAAATTCCGCCGTGCAAACGGTAATCGGGAACAACCTGTAGCGCGGTGTTGTCGATCAGCACCGGTAATTCAGCAGCAACTTCCGCGCTCCAGCGCCCGCGCGACACTACGATGCGCGGACCTAGAAAGACGGAAGTGATGCCGGTGTCCTCCGCCTTTTCGCCGCGGAATCGATCGACATCTTTGTATTCACCGGAGGCTACAAACTGCACCCCGACTGTGGTGTCGCGGTTACGGACGATGTAGTAACCGGGTCCGCCCGCCCACACGAGATCGTTGGCGAAGTGATATTGATGGGTCCCATCACCGCGCAAGGTGAATTGGACGTTCGCTTCAAAGAAGACATTCTTGTAACGGAGCGACGTCTGCTCTCCAAAGATGCCGTCATACGATCCCGTTCCCAGGGTGAGATCGTGCCCGAGGATCCCATTCACGGGCGCGCCGGGAATCTCGATTTCGTGGAATTCTTCCTCGAGCCGGCTGCTGTCACCGGTTGGAAATTTGATTCCGGTCAGCAAAACCGCCGACGCCGTGAAGTCCGGCTCATGCTCGATCGCAATGGGATTTTTGCCCTCAAATTCAAAGCTTCTCCGCGCCGGCGACGCGTAATGAAAAAGCACCGTTTTCAGCAAAAGGGACACATCTCCCAGACCGGAAACTGTGCCGCGATCAATCTTAAAACCTTCCGGCCTTTTGAATTCGCGATAAATCAGCGGGACATTGAGTTGAAGAGCGAAGCGGCTGTTGATTTGGGAACCGGCCACAATCTGCGTGATCGAACTGTTTTCATATTGTCCGGTCGGATTTGCGACTTCGTGTCCATCCACTTGAACGGTCGCAAAACGGGTGAATTGCTCGCCGACCGCCGCGTACCATCCAGCCAGCCAGGGAAAAAAATGGGTCGATTCCATTCCCGGCATGGCGTTGAGCTGTGGCGTGTAACAGCCGCAAAGATCGCACGCGCGACTCGTGACCAAACCCGCCACGACAAAGACCAACAAACAAAACAAACGTAAAACTTTCATTCGATTCCTCCTAAAAATGGGAGCGACGCTGCAAAATTTCGCAGCAGTCCCCGATTGTTGATACGTACGGCTGCGATTCGAGCACACGTACGACGCAGCCGATTTCGAATCGCGAATTAGCTCAGGAGGAATCGCGGCGGTGGAACCGGTGGCGAATGCCCGATGTTGCAGAATGAAAAATCAACCGATGCGTACTCAAAAAGTCTAAAAAGCGGCGCCAAACCAATCGCGCGCGGCGCACAGATCATGTCGATCTTTGGCGTCGGCGATCGGAGATCAGATTTTTTCTCGGAATCCTTTCCTCTGCTCACGGCGTGGCAAAGCGAGCACGGATGAGCGCCGTCGAAGGTCTGCGTGATCGCTTGGCGCAGCGGCGCGCACCTTGAATAATCTATGATCATCGTTGTCCACGCCAGCGATTGGAGAGCAATCCAATGCAGTCCGATCGCGCAGCAAAGCGCGATGATTGTGGCGATGCGGCCGGCGCAGCGAAGCACGATCGCGAGGCTAGTTATCACGTCACAAATGTCAACGCTTTGCGTGACCTATTGACGCATCTGGTCTGGTCGGGAGCCGTTAAGCCGCCTAAAACTGTCTACGAGAGGCATTTTTGAGATTGCGACTTTCACCGAATTTTCTTTGCGCGAAATGCATTCTTAGATGTTCAAGTGGGATCGAACTGTAGTATAACCTCTCCCATCACCAAGGAACCAACGTATGATCGGAAAACGAAGCCTGAAACTAATCATTCCCCCAACCATTGTCTTCGCATTAAGCCTGGGCCTCTATGCCGCTCCGCAAACGGTCTTCCGCGTCGCCAGCGATTTGTGGGGATCGCTCTACAATTTGCCTCGAACACCCGCGGCCCCATCGAAATATCCGCCGGGCAACGGTGGCGGTTCTGCAGACCGGGTTCGTCATTGGAACGAAATCGCAATTAACGCCAGCGGACTGGATCACACACCCGTGGCTTCAGGAGAGAACCGCGTGTTTGGAGAACAACTGGGACCGGTCCGGGCCAGCCGCGCCATGGCGATCGTACACATCGCGGTTTTTGATGCGGTAAATGCAATTGCCGGCGGCTACAAAAGCTATACCGGAGTTGGCTCAGCGAATCCTGGCACTTCCATGAACTGTGCGGTCGCCCAAGCGGCACATGATACTTTGTGTGCGCTCTTTCCTTCGCAAAAGCCGGCCTTTGATGGGCAGCTTGCAAACGAGTTGAGCCAAGTTCCTAACGGCCGTCCCAAGAGCGATGGCGTTGCTCTTGGTCGCCAAACTGCCTCTGCGATCCTGGCGCTGCGCGCAAACGATGGCTCCGGCTATGTGGAACCCCGCGTTGGCATCGATTTCATCACCAGCAATGACCCGGGGAAATGGCGACAAGATCCAATCAGTCATCATCCACTCGCGCTGGGCGCCTATTGG
>Ga0070706_100002579_pt1 | contig 18211 bp, 17 predicted proteins | sample KBSK5501metaG_FD_65476 | JGI IMG/M metagenome (GOLD analysis project Ga0070706, IMG submission 65476) | Corn, switchgrass and miscanthus rhizosphere microbial communities from Kellogg Biological Station, Michigan, USA - KBS K5-50-1 metaG | ecosystem: Host-associated > Plants > Roots >... | reverse complement strand
GCTGAGTCTGGTCAGGTGAGCTTGTTCACACAAGCCCATCGCCTTTGAGGGGATTGGGTTCCTGACAAGCTATTTCTCCGTTCTTTTCTGGCGAAGCTGGATGCCTAATTTTATCATACTAGTGTATACTACCATATAGTCGCCTGGGGATACACAGAGCTTGTAAACCATTCTCAAATCAAGGAGCCTTGTATGAAACTTGCCAGCTTTTCCACCACAGCAATACCAAAGATCCGCATTGGCATTGTCAAGAACAACGAGATTATTGATGTTGATCTTGCAGCACGAGCACTTAATATCATTCCACATGATCAGATGCTCGATTTACTCGACCATTATGAGCAAGGGATGCACGAACTACGCACAATTCTTGATAAAGCAGCAGGCCGTCGTTTTAGTGATGTGAAGACATTTACAGAAATTGGCGCAGTTCATGATCTATCTGATGTGCAACTCGCTGCTCCTATCCCGCGCCCACGCAAAAATATTATGTGCCTCGGTTGGAATTATGCCGAACATGCGAAGGAAACAGCGCTCATACGCGGGCATGAGGCTAAAACACCGGAATATCCTGTCATTTTTACTAAGGCGCCGACCACCGTCAATAGCCCTTATGGCAATATCATTATCGATCCAACAGTTTCTGAAGAGATCGACTGGGAGGTCGAACTGGCAGTAATTATCGGTAAAGAGGGCAAAAATATATCTGAAGAGAATGCGCTGTCGCACGTCTTTGGTTATACTGTTCTCAATGATGTCTCCGCTCGTGACCTCCAATCGCGCCATAAGCAGTTTTTTAAAGGGAAAAGCATTGATGGGTATTGCCCAATGGGGCCATGGATTGTCAGCGCCGATGAGATCGAGGACCCACAACAGCTCATTGTGAGATTGCGTGTCAATGGTATCACCAAGCAAGAGGGGAACACCAGCATGATGATTTTTCCCATTCGCACGATAATCGCTATCCTCTCAAAAGGTATGACCTTAGAGCCAGGTGATATCATCGCGACAGGAACGCCCAGTGGCGTTGGATTTGCACGCAATCCCCCTGAATTTCTAAAAGCTGGCGATGTGATGGAAACCGAGGTTGAGGGTATTGGAGTACTGAGAAATGTTGTTGTCAGGAACTCAATCCCCTGAAAGGAGATGAGCTTGTGTCTAGTCTCCACCGCAACTCAGACACCCGTAGGGATGCTGCTTTGGCTTCAGCGGCTGACACATCAGAGCACCCTGACAAGGTACCCGTTCTGGCTCAGCATGCCGAGTCAGAAGCGTTCTCACTCGACCGAGAACGTTTTACCCAGGCACGGCATTCTTGCCTGGAACCCGACCGTTCAGTTGGAAAGGTGCCAGTAGGCGAACTGTCTCTCTCTTCCTTGGAAGAGTGCCTAAGCCTACCTGGAGAGGATAGCACATCTGTTTAAGGAACGCAAGAGTCTGCTCCCGCGGGAGCCTTACTTTCCTCCCGCCCCGTGAACGGAGGCGGGAGGAAAGTAAGGAAAATCGGTGAATGAACAGTAAGGAGTATCAGCTCTATGGAAGCCTTCGAAGTCACCCATCTCATTGATCAGCAAAACCAATCGAGGCAGGATTATATCGAATTTCTGCGTGTGCCCTCGCTCAGCGCTGGCCTGTACAAGCTGGCAGCAGGTGCAGTCGATATGCAAGAGCCGCATACCGAAGATGAAGTCTATTACGTCGTCAGTGGACGTGGGTTCATTCAAGTAGGTCAGGAGAGTCATCCAGTTGAAGCAGGAACGCTGGTATTTGTAAAAGCAAATGCGGAACATCGCTTTCACACGATCACGGAGGATTTGAGAGTGCTGGTCATCTTTGCTCCCGCAGAGTATACCGCGGCACATCAATCATCAGGCTAAATGCGAAAGTAAATCCCTCTTTTTTATAGCGCAGTTGGAGCAACATGGGTATTTTTCTGGGCCTTTCGGCTGCCCTCTTCTGGGGTACTGCCGATTTTTTAGTTCGCTATTCAACACGTATCATCGGAGCGTATCGAACGCTCTTCTATATGCAGTTCATTGGCCTTGCTTGCTTAAGTATTTTCCTGGTAGCTTCGGGAGAGTTTACGCGCCTGGCAGCAACGATAGGCTGGCAATGGTGGATATTGGCAATCCTGGCTGCGTTGCTCAATGTTGTAAGTGCGCTGGCGCTCTACCGTTCTTTTGAGGTAGGGGTACTCACGATTGTCTCTCCGATAGCTGCCAGTTCCACGGCATTGACTGTAGTGCTGGCTATTATCAGTGGCGAAATAATCAGCCGGGCACGTGGGCTTGGCATCACCGCAGCTTTAATCGGCGTTGCGCTTGCTGCAACACATTTTACCCCGTTATCGGACACAAAAAAGGTAGAGGCTTCCTCTATTACCGAGATGAATACCAACAGGGGATACTCTAACCTGGGACTCTTACGCAGAGGCCGGTTGACCAGAGGAGTAGGTTGGGCCTTAGCTGCGTCTGTGGGCTATGGTATCGATTTCTGGTTACTAGGTATTTATATTACACCTGTATTTAGTGGCGTCATGCCGGTATGGATCATTCGCTTGACCACCATTTGTGCACTGGCTGTTTTTGTCATGCCAGCACGCCAGAGCTTACGCTGGCCACCAGGGAGAGCCTGGTGGTTGATTATAGCGATTGGTATACTGGACACGATGGCTTTTCTCTCAGCCGCCATTGGTTTTACAACCGATCAAGTCTCGGTGGTAAGCGTGCTGGCTTCCCTTTTTAGCGCAGTAACGGTCATACTAGCATGGATTTTCTTGCGTGAAAAACTACAATGGAGCCAGTGGCTGGGTATCGCCATCATTTTTTTGGGCGTATCACTTGTGAAATTATAAGTCATTATGAACAAGATGCGAAAGAGGACTTACACACGCACTTCTTCACGTAGCCAGGATGGCATAACTCCCCAGAGGTTAAGTGCGGTTGGACGTGAGTGCCAAAGGCGTGGTGGCGTCGTCACATCGTGATCATAGTATTGTTGAAGCTCTGCAGAAAGTTCGACGTGCACACCTTCAACGTCGGCAAAACGCAAGAAGAGATCGTTCCCAGCTCCATGACGACCAGGACCCCATAGAATTGGTGTCTGCTGCCGGCTTAAGTAATCAGCCCATGCCAGTAATTCTGGGCCGGCAGGAATACTATAGCCGATATGATCGATATCTGGTTTCCCTCTCATGAGCATGATAGTGTGATGATCACTATTACAACGGAGCCAGACGCATTCGCGCAACAACCAGTCGGATATATCGAAACCCAGAGCTTCTGTATAGAATTCGACCATAGCCTCCAAATGCAATGTGCAGATAGCAAGATGTTGCAAAGAATGTGGATGGAGGCGTGAACGACGTCCCTCACTACTTGGAGGAGGCAGTGCTAGTGAATCATCTGGTGTGACTGATATTTCGATGCGGTTCCCATCAGGATCATTAAACCATAGCGTATCGCCTATTTCGGGATTACCGTCACGAGGTTCCAATGCCAATTTGATCTCGGACTGGTTGAGGCGAGCAGCTAAAGCAGCAAGTTCAGCATCGGTGTCAACTTCAAAAGCGATATGATGAAGGCGGGTATTCTGCGCAGGGCCACGTCCATTACTCGTGGCAGATCGTGTATCATTAAATAATCCCAGGCAGTGATGTTCATCACCCAGGGAGAGATAGGTGTTAGCATCCTCAAATTCAACATCCTGGTCCTCTGAATTGATTTCAGTGGCCCGCAGATTAAATCCCAACACCTGTCGGTAAAATCGCGTTTGGGCAGCCACATCTGTTGCCCAGAAACCGACATGTGCTAACCGCTTCACTCGAACTTTTTGAATCTGCTGCTCACTCATAGTTACCTCCTGATATATCCTTTCCGAATATCCACTCATATTAACGCGTATCATACACAGGCATATCGAGGGGGTCAACCAAATTACCCGAAGGTCATGTGCTTTACTCGTCTTCCAACCGTTCCACTTCCACTCTTATTTTGTCGCCCCGTAACGCATTCGCTGCAGGGGTATAGGCGGGAGGGTCCCATTCAAATGAAATTTTCTGGCGTTTTATAGGGACATCAGCGTGCAGTTTATCCCAACGATCATCCCGGGCTATAATAACTTGCACGTGTTGTTCCTCCACCTCAAGACGGCGAGAGATCACCGCAAGCAGGTCAGTTTTAATCTGTTCCAGTAATTCAGGATTCACTTTGAGACGATCGTGTGCCAGAACGACTTTCAAGCGTTCTTTTGCCACTTCACCGGGAGTAGGCTTTTTGCGACCAGTCATAAAATCAAAAATACCCATAGTTACCGCCTGCCTTCCCAGGGCCGCTACGAACGTACACGTTTCTCAGTCATAGAGGGTCCAATTCCAACAAAGCGTCTTAAACGTTCCATTAATGTTGGCGCTTCTTCGACTTCTTCCAGAGGTACTTCCTTACCAATGATGCGCTGAGCGGCGTTAATATACGCGCTTCCGGCACGCGAGCGTTTTTCGTAGACAATTGGTTCCCCTTTGTTGATTGCCACGATGATCATTTCATCTTCAGGCACAATACCTATTAATTCGATGCTCAATACTTCGATTACATCAGCCACGTCCATCATATCTCCCCGTCTCACCATTTCGGGACGCAAACGATTGAGTACAAGTCGTGGCTCCGGCTTTCCAGCAGCCTCGACTAACCCAATAATACGATCTGCATCACGTACTGAGGCCATTTCGGGATTCGCAACAATGATTATCTCATCAGCGCCAACAATCGCATTCCGGAAACCTTGCTCGATACCTGCAGGAGAATCGATCAGGACAAAATCAAACTCCTGGCGCAATTGCTGGCAAAGTTGCTCCATCTGAATGCTATTTATGGCGTTCTTGTCGCGTGTTTGAGCTGCAGGCAGTAAATAAAGTTCAGGCAGACGTTTGTCTTTGATCAATGCTTGCCGTAAACGACACTGCCCTTCCACAACATCGACAAGATCATAGACAATGCGATTCTCCAATCCAAGTACAGCATCAAGGTTCCGCAGGCCGATATCTGAGTCTACAACTGCAACCTTTTTACCCTGCATAGCAAGGGCCGTTCCCAGGTTCGCAGTGGTCGTGGTTTTGCCAACACCACCCTTCCCAGAAGTGATGGTAAGCACCCGACTATCCATAAACATCTCCATCATATGCAACTGTTCAACATACTCATTTGTAAAAGCAAGTTAAATCTGGCCTCTACAATGTGTAAACGTTCTCCAAGCTATTTTCGCCCTGTGCGACCGTGACCATTTACCCAGGCTTCGACAACAATCTGCCCGTTTTTGATCGTCGCAAACTCTGGACGCGCCTGCACCTGAAATCCGTCGGGCGGTCGTGAGAGAAGGTGTGCAATGCGCAACTGTACAGGTGAGAGCACTAGCGAACAAACAATGGCATTCTCATTATTCGGATACCCAGCATGCACCATACCTCGTAAAACTCCCCAAACTATGATATCTCCACTTGCGACAATTTCTGCGCCAGGATTCACATCACCCAGGATAACTATACTGCTGGCGTGGTGGATTGCCTGACCAGAACGTACAGTGCGTCGTAAAAAGAGGGTATCATCCGAATCTCGGGGATCAAGTAGATATGCCTGTGCCTGGGTCTGTTCGCTTGTAATTTCAGTAGCGATAGATGGATCACTACCAATGTCAGAAGCAGAAATAACCTCGCGCTCATTGTGTTTTGCTGTCGGAGTCTGTTCCAGAGGTGTTACCGACATTTGATATTTCGCCAACAATGCTTCAAGTTGAGTACGCTCACTTATTCGAAGGTTCCGACGAGTAGTGTCAAGGGCAAGCGAGGCTCCCCGAAAGAAACCAGGAGCCTCAGAAAGTCGACGTGAAAGGGCATTGAGTAACTCGCTAAAAGGGGTTTCGGGCTCCAGGGTTAAAAGCAGACCATTGCGCGTGCCTTTGATTGCAATATTTCCTTGCACTGACTGCTTCTCCTCCCTTTCCAGATTGCTTTGCGCTTCGGATAGGTTGTTTTCCGAAGTGTCCTCCATTCCCATAGGTTGACTATCCATCCTGCTACTGGATAAAGGCCAATGTAACTCTGATTCAAGGGGAATCGTATGCATCTATATTAAGATCAAGTATAAGCTTCCAGGCTATAAAACGCAATAGTTGTAGGTATTCTTCGTGCATTTCAACCATTCTTAGGATATAATACAGTAATGGGGTTAATACCTTGTTTGTTTACAACGTCGAGGTAGAGCAGTCGCAAGAATTCCTTTATGTAAGTCGGGGTCAGAAAGCAGGATTCGTCTTTTATGGAGCAACAACCAGCCAACGTGCTTTGGCTTCAAAATAATAAAAATTCGCCTCAACGTCAACAAAATCAACTTCGTCCAAGCCCCGGCGGTCGTCCAAATGGGCAGCCTCAACAGAAAGGAATATCTCCTCTCAATCGCTGGCTGCTCGTGATTGTGCTTATGATGCTTGGTATATTCCTCTACCAATTTTTTAATAACAATAGTAACTCGAATACTCCCCAACGCGATGAGCTTAGCTACAGCGGCTTTTACAATCAAATCAACGCAGGCAATGTCAAATCTGTCACTATCACCGGAACAACCGATATCACTGGATCCTTTTGCCAATCTGTGACAAACTCAAATGGGAGGTTCGATCAGTTCCACGTGGTACAACTGCCAAATGGGGATCCAAATCTTGTACCGGTACTCACTGATCCTCAGAACAAGGGCTATCACAAACCCACCTGTGCAGATACCACAACCGTTATTACTCAGCCAGCACAGGATAATAGTTTCTGGCTGAATGTCTTGATTGCATTTCTCCCCTGGGTATTCTTAATTGCAATCTTCATCTTTATCAGTCGCCGGGCATCACAAGGGCAACAGGGCATCTTCAGCTTCGGCAAGAGCCGTGCCAAGCTCATTCTCGAAGACCGCCCCAGCACAACGTTTGCAGATGTGGCAGGCGTGGATGAATCCAAGTATGAACTGCAAGAAGTAGTTGAATTCTTGAAGACACCGCAGAAGTTTCAGCGCTTGGGTGGTAAGATTCCACGCGGCGTACTTCTGGTAGGCCCTCCGGGTACAGGCAAAACTCTATTAGCACGAGCCGTTGCCGGCGAAGCTGGGGTTCCTTTCTACTCAATGTCCGGCTCTGAGTTCGTCGAAGTGCTGGTTGGAGTTGGGGCCAGTCGGGTACGTGATCTGTTCGATCAGGCGAAGAAAGCAGCTCCCAGCATCATTTTCATCGACGAAATTGATGCGGTTGGACGACAGCGAGGCTCAAGCATCAACACCAACGACGAGCGCGAACAGACGCTAAACCAATTGCTGGTAGAGATGGATGGCTTTGATACACGCCAGGCGGTTGTGGTCATCGGCGCTACGAACCGTCCCGATGGACTTGATATAGCACTCTTGCGACCAGGCCGCTTTGACCGGCGCGTGACGGTGGATCGACCCGACTGGACCGGTCGCTTGGCCATTCTCAAAATTCATTCACGAGAAGTGCCCATGGGTCCTGATATAGACCTTGTTGCTCTAGCACGAGCCACTGTAGGAATGGTAGGCGCTGACCTGGCAAACCTGGTCAATGAAGCGGCACTCCTGGCAGCACGTCGCAACCTCGAATATGTCACGCAGAAGTGTTTTGAAGAAGCTTTAGATAAAATCCTCCTTGGCGCAGAGCGTCCATTAGTCCTGAGTGAGGAGGATCTCAACGTCATTGCATATCATGAGGGAGGGCATGCTTTGACAGGCATCCTTTCTGAACAGGCTGATCCAGTAAGTAAGGTCACGATTGTGCCACGCGGACAGGCGTTAGGTGTCACCGTGTCAACACCTCTAGATGATCGCTACAACTACTCGAAAGAGTATTTGCTTACGCAGATTGTGGTTGCGCTAGGGGGGAGGGCCGCTGAGCAGATAGCTATCGGGCATATTACAACGGGGGCGGAGAATGATCTCCAACGCGTGACTGCAATTGCTCGCCAGATGGTCACCCGCTGGGGTATGAGCGAACGTCTAGGGACAGTTTCTTTTAGTGAACGTACCAGCCCATTTATGGGCGCTGGTGATACCGGCGCTCCTGGTGACTATAGTGAGACGACTGCAGAGTTAATTGACGACGAAGTTGATCGCATTGTACGTACGAGTTACGAACGCGCACTGGAACTTCTTTCAACACATCGCGCAGCGCTTGACCGCATTGCACAGGAGCTACGTCGTCAAGAAACAATCGATGCGCGTCAACTACGGCAGATTCTGGAGGAGACTGGAATAACCGTAACGGTGCCAGAAAACCCTCAAAAAAACTTACCATACGAAGTCGTGCCACCACCACCAACTGAGCTTCCTTTCCCACCAGAAAACACCTGACTTGTCCATATCAATTGTAATTATTCAGTAGAGGGCTTATGCAGGCCCCTCGAAACCCTCTACTGAATAATTACTGTTTATTTTGTTCAAAGAAATTTCGCAACTCTGGATAATCCTTCATGATCATATCCACAGTATCGGGCGAAAGAGGTAGAAACGTCCCATGCGCCTCTGCCAGAACTACGCTCTCGTCATCGGCCAGAGCCAGCACACCTGAGGCCTGAAGCATGCGCCGCCGCTGAGAATCTAAGGTAGCACGCACTCTTAAGAGTGGTCCATAGGGTACAAAACGGCGATATCGCACTTCCAGGCGACCTGTCATAGTCCATTCCTGGTTATCGCCCAGCAAGGAAGTACGTCCGAGGGCTTCATCGAGCACAGCAGCTACAATACCACCATGAACAACTCCCGGAAAGCCCTGATGTTCCTCCCGTGGTTGAAAGTCAGCTACAATAGAGTTTTGATCAAGCCGAAAGAAAAGATGCAAGCCGTAGGGATTGCGATGCCCACAAACAAAGCAACGTTGATAATCGCTGGTATCGTTTAATTCCATATTCATTATCCCAAATGCTGAAAAGAAGACGAATATGTGGGATTCTATCAAAAGGAAGAGTCTTGTTGCAAATGGGTAGTATCCCAATAGATACCTTTCACTTTAAATATTTTTCATGAAAATTTTTAGCCCTCGTCCCTCTTGGAGCCAGTACGCCTCTTTCTTTTAAAATCAGATAAATCCACAGAGAAATTCCTAGCAAGACTACACCGATGAGGTAGGCACCTAATACGTCTGTGGCCCAGTGATCGCCCAGGTAGATACGTGAAGGGCCAACCAGCACAACAAACAGCCCGGAAATAATCAGCAGCACGTTACGCCACCAATAATTACCTTTAAATAGGATGAGAGTGAGAGAGAATAGCAGCCCCCAAAACGCAACATACGCCATTACATGGCCGCTGGGAAAACTCTGTCCACTTGCCTGTTGAATTACGTCCACCATGGAAGAATTAGGACGAGGACGCGCCACGATATATTTAATCAGCCAGTTTAGAAGGGCGCTCGTCGCAGAAACGGCAGCGACCAGGAGAGCTTCCAAACGCAGGTCTATAATCCACAACAGCACGGTAACCAGGACAATGAGACCGAAAGAGAGAGCTGTAACATTGCCGATAAAGCTGACAGCTATCATGGTATAACGCAGCCATGGAGATTGATTTTCTTGAAACGCTTGGGTAATCGTGACGTCAATAGCTAATACTGGATGATAAAATACCCACCAGGACAGAAGCCCAAACAGAACAAGTAGAATAGCATACACAACTATCATTATCCGGCCCCACTTAACTATCTGATACCATGGCCTACGTGCCGCTGCGACTTCCTGCTGCGCTTCTTTAACGACTTCTTGCGCCTCTTCTTCTATTTTTCCCCCAATAGATTCTCGATTTGTGGTATCCCCTTCAATGTTTTGCTTTTTTTGATCTCGATTGCTCTGCTTTTGCTGCATACCACTTCCCATTTTTGAGTAAACATGCTTATCCCTGTGGATAGTATACCCTTATTACGTTTCTAAAACTATGTACGTTGCTGATCGAGTTTTTTTCAACAAGTCCTCTTTTTTCTAGCTGTGGCAACAGCGTTTCTAAATACATAACAGTATGATTGACTATTGCCGAATTTCTCGCTACATTCTACTCTAGAGGAGATAACAAAGGAGATGTTTACCATGCCTGATTTTGATATTCGGCCTGCGCGTTCAGAGGATCGCGAGGCCGTTCTAGCTTTTTGTATACAAACCTGGGAGTGGGGTGATTACATAGAATTTGTCTGGGATGAGTGGCTGAACGATCCGCAAGGCAAATTATTCGTTGCTACCAAAGACGGTCAACCAGTTGGTGTAGCTAATATGCGTATGCTTAATAAAACAGAAGCCTGGTTTGAAGGGATGCGCGTTGATCCAACATTTCGCAAGAACGGTATAGCTTCGGCTCTCTTTGATGCACAACTGGCCGAGGCAAGACGTCGAGGAGCTACAACGGTGAGGCTCATTTCCGAATCAACGAACGCTGCGGCCCTTCGTCTCCTGGAGCGGAGTTCTATGAGTCGTGTAGGAGCATATGCGCCCTTTCGGGCATTGCCGGTTACAACCCCTACTAAGCGGACGTATGGTCTCGAGATACCGACACTGGCAACTTCTGGCGATCTCGACGAAATTATTGATTATCTCAATGCCTCAAATATCTTTCCAGCAGTAGGCGGATTATATTATCAGAGTTTTACTGCATATTCCATCACCAATGATCTTTTACTTAAGAAAATAACGGCACAGCAACTCTATATTTTGCGGCGCTGGGATCGCTTGGATGGGCTAGCAATAGCTGAACCTCGCGAAGGACACCAGGAAAAGCATCTGTTCGTAGGTTATATTGACGGCACAACAGAATCGATCAGTATGATTGCCTATGCATTACGGCGCTTGCTCCCCGATTTAAGTCTGGAAAGTGTCTCTGCACATGTACCCGACCTGATGATGGTACGTGATGCATTTGTTGGCGCCGAGTATGAATGGGATGGCAAAATATTTTATACCTACGAACGGATTTTAACATAACCGATCCAGGCAAAAGTATAAATTTGAATGATTTTAAAAAATCTAACAGCGTGACCGGGAGATGCTTATTGGGGATTCAGCACAGCCTCCAGATTCTTTAGATCATGGAAGCGTAAAAGCCAGCAGCCATAGTTCATACCACCTCCAACAGCAGGAAGAGCTATCCACTGACCCTCGTGCAGGTGCCCCTGTCGTAGACATTCTACGAGTGCGGTAGCTATACTGGCATTAGAGAGATTACCAAAATAGCGGAAATTATCGACGAGTTTGTCCATTGTTGAAGTCGGCCAACCGTAGTCATGTATCAGGAGTTCTCCCATACGGCGCGTAATTCGCGAATTGGCCTGGTGTGGCACAATATACGCTAAATCATTATGACTTAACCCTGCATGACGGCATAGCACATCTACAGATTCCGCCATAGCGCGTGGAGCTTCGCGGAAAACTTCCTTGCCATTCATTTTGGTATAGCCTACCATGTATTGTGTTAGCAGCTTATTCAGTTCCAGACCCTTTCCGGCCTGGTAGAGTTCGCGCATTTTCATATCAACTTCAGCCATCTCGACGACATCTTTGCGTAGAGGTGTCTGATAGAAAAGTGATGAAGCCTGGTTGGCATCGGAACCATTAATGACATAGGTATCTTCATCGCCTCGTTCCAATAGAAACGCACTTGCTCCCTCGCCAAAAAGTGAACTTGTTTTCCAATCCAGGACGTTCATGATATTAGGTAGTAGACCTTCAGCGGTAACCATCAGTATTAGATTGGCAGAACCGGCCTTGAGTATTTCGGAACACACCTGAAAAGCCTCTGTCTGACAGGAGCAAGCGCCTTTAAGCATGCTTGCGCGTATAGGTCCTAATCCCAATCGATTCTGTACAAGGCCGGCAATAGTAGGAAATGCATCGTTATCAGAGGAGGAAGCTCCGATCACCGTATCAATTTCTGATGCATCCCGACCCGCGCTGGCAAGAGCACGCTGAGCAGCTATCACGGCCATATCCACCAATGTCTCGTTCCTGGGGGCTTCAGGATCGTCGATGAGTCCAGGAGCATCCGCTCCTGCCATTTTGCGGCATAGGTCCAGTGTACTGGCACGTACATGACGTGTACTCAGACCTGTTACACGCTCCAGATCATCGGCACTACGGGGATCTCCTAAACGTGTAGAGATAGCAGCGAAAAATTCGTTCGTAATAATACCTGAAGGAGCGTAGGTGCCTAAACCAATCAAGCGCACCTTTGCCTTTGTGTAAACTTGAGGCACAATATAGACATACTCAGGCCATTGCTCTGTGTGGTTTTGTGACATCGATTTCACCTCCTGGAGGGGACTGCTACTGCCTGTAGTATAACATACGGAGAACATGGCAGTTGAGGAGTATTCCAACGTGCCTACAGAGCTATATTAAAGTTTTTTCTGTTCGTCTCTGTCAAACCAGTCCGAGAACCTTCATCTTGTCAGGTAGGAACAGAATGATGGATACAATGAGACAATGCATGTCTCGTTTGTAATGCTCATCCTGCTCCTCTCTTCTAGTTACGTGCTAGATTCGACTCTACTCGTGGCTATGCTTTCTCTCAACATGTTTGAGCATGTTCCAAGGGTTCCATGTCTTATACCCACAATATCGATGGGTGCATCTAAATGGAGCCAAAAACGTTAATATCATCCACGCGACAACGATAATAATGATCCACGTGAAAATTTGTATCTCCATGTCAATCTCCGGGATGATTGATCGAGAGATGCATTTTCTCTCAATCGAACTCGAGCTTAAGTGTCGAAAGAAGTAACTCAGCATTCATCTTTGGAGCATCATCGAAGCGGCTTTTCCACATGTGTATCCTGGTCGTTCCCCAGTGAGCAGAGTATTGGGGTAATAGAGCTTTGCTTAGAATACACAGGTCACTCCTGATGCAAAGGGAGGAGCCGATTCTTCTTAGCTTCCCAGGCAGTTTTCCTCCTTTCTGCTTCCAAGATGATGATCGTTGGATCTGCTCAAGCAGCTGCAATAAACAAAGCAATCATACTCGAGATGCGTATCATTCTTAGTTCCTTGAAAATAGTGTTTGGGATAATTCAACAACTCTGTGTTAATAGACGCTTCTATGATAGAGAATTAACATATCATTATTTAAAATTGTTCTCTATTTTCTAAGTTCAAGTGAAGAGAAACAATCTATAGATAAACGTAAGTAGGAGCACTTTTTTATATCCGCGTCTAGATATGGAGAATTAACTCAGATTGTTAGGAAAGGGGTGAGAAGTGCCAAATTAAAATGAAGCAGGTGACCTGTAGAGTCACCTGCTTCATTGTGTTCCTACTTGAATGTAGACCAGGATTTACCAGCCAGAGTTGTAGCGCTCACGCCCACTCTGACCGCGGCTGCTGCTATAGCTGCGTGTGCTGCGAGCAGGACGATGCAACTGGTAGCAATCACTACAATAGACAGGACGGTCTTCACGAGGAACGAATGGAACAGAGGTAAGTCGCCCACAGTCAGCACACGTCGTTTCATAATGCTCGACATTGCGAGAACGAGGCGCTGATGACTGAGAATTACGTCGAGCAGCACGGCAGCTCGGGCAGCGGCCTGGCTCGTTGGTCAAATTGCGACTGGCGTAAAATTCTTGTTCGCCAGCGCTGAAGGTAAAGTCACGGCCGCAATCACGGCAGGTAAGGATACGGTCCTGGTATCCTCCATTGGACATCATGGGTAAAAGTTCCCTTTCAATTTGTGTTCGCCCCGCCCAATTGAGCTAACGCGTTGAATGGTTTTTCAGGAGACTCGCTGCATCCTTAAATTTTACAGTAGAAATGTCTCAGGGTGGTCAGAGAAGTCGAGGGACTTCCAGTGAGGCAGGCAGGCACTCCTAGATACCAGGTGGCGGAGCGAAACCAGGGACTGGACATTACTTACCTTGTCCAAAACCACATTCTCATTGTACCATAGATGGAGTAAAAAAGATATGCTTAGCTTGTGTGATTCAGGGCTGTCAGGACACACCTATTCTCATTTGAACTTATTTCGGCTTGCTAGGCAAACGCAACGGCCCAGGAACACTTGGTGGGTGACCACCACTCACCCGTATTGGGAGAGGAGGGAGAGACGAAGTTTGCGCTTCTGGTATAAAGGTATACTCCAGGCGAACATTACCCATGCTAATGATGTCTCCTTTCTGAAGTAGGAGCAACTCATTCAGATCTTCACCGTTCACTGTTGTGCCATTCTGGCTGGTGAGATCTTGCACGTAGTCTCCACTAGCCTGGCACAAAAATTGAGCGTGTTGAGCTGAAATAGAGTCATCTTGAATAACCACATCACATTCAGCAGAACGCCCAACAGTTAGTACAGGTCGATCTAGCAAGAAGCTTCTTCCCGCCATACCTCCATTGCAGATTGTGCAGAGACCATCGGGTCTTTCGAGTAATGTGGGCGGAGTGATTGGATTGAAACCCATCACATCGTGCGATGGGTCGGGATCACCTGGCTCAGTGTCTATTTCGCCAGGTGTTGAGCGTGGTAATTGCAATGCCGTGCGATCTAACTTGAGGTCGTCAAACTCAAAGGGTGTCTCTTCTTCCAAAGGTTTCGTTGGTAGTGCGTTAGCGCTGGCAAGTCTTCTACCATTTTCGGGGAAACCAGTTTCAGGTGAGATCGAAGTGCGTCGCAGGTGCTGGAACAGAGGATCATCCTGTTCAGCCATTGGGATGGGACGTTCGGCAATTTCAAATACAAAACGATGCGAACCGATTTCTACCAGATCTCCGTTTTTGATAACAAGAGTGCCGCGTATTCGCCGCCAATTCAATTGTACTCCGTTTAAACTATCACAGTCGGTAATGTAGACCTGTCCTCCATCCCAGGCTAATTCAGCATGATAACGCGAGGACGTCTCATCATCCAGCCAGATATCATTATCCTCTTCGCGTCCAATACTGATTACGATACGATTCAACGCCAACTTTTGTCCCTGGAAACGTCCCGAGCGATGCTCTAGCCAGCCCCAGGGAATGCCTTCGCCAAAGACAAAGGGGGCAAGTACACCTGGTTGGCGTTTAGGCAGCGACACCGCACCCGTAACAGCGTTGCCACGTGTGGTTCGTTTACGATGATTCAGTTGCCGGGGAATCCGTACTGAGGTATTTGAGTCCCGTGGCTGTGTAAAGAGGCAATAGATGGTAGTAACGCTCAGCGGCAGGACCCAACCACATAAAGCTACAAAAATAAGCGCCAGTGTAATCTCTACAACAGAAATGGTCACCTGCATGGAACTGAAACGTGTGTTATACCAGACAATAGCAGGCAGCAGGAGCAACGCGGAAATCACACAGGCGACGACCGCGCCAGCGAGTTGTCGAGTTGTGCCGCGTTTACGCAACGTAGTATAGAGCGCATCGACTGCGATGGCGAGCATGCATGTGGCCAATCCACCAAAGCAGCCATAGCTAAACCAGGTTGGAAAATCTACATTGCTCGTTGTAGTATTCCTCTCTTACTGATTCAAAGCATGGGGCCAACACCCTGATGACGAGCATCACTAATCACAATGGTATCTTCAATTTGCTTCGCATTCTGCATATATTCGTTATAGGTCCACAAGTTAGCAGAATCTCCTGCAACGTTGGCATTCACCTGCACCGCGTCCCAATACTCGAACCGCGAATTATTCGGTGTGACTGCTACACCAAGAAAGGCATGCCCCGGTATAATCACGATTTCAGCATGTAGTCCTATTCTTTCGACTGCCGAAGCTAACAAAGCAGTTAGCTCAATACACATTCCACTACGCTGTTGCAACACCTCTGCCGGTAGTTTGATTTTTTGTAGAGCCACACTATTGTCCCCAGGACCGCTGTATGGAACACTTGCCTGGCTATATTGAATCTGGTAATCAAGCCGCATTGTATCAAAAATTGCATCAACCTGGTCTCTTACAGCCCTGGCACTCGCCCTATTAGCATACCCGATCATAGCAGGAGGTGTAGGTGGTGGCTGTAACTGCAAACGGCCCTCAGCTTTTCTGTCCAGAGCTATCACGGCGGGATCGTCAGGTGTAACCCATGCAGCAATCTTTAAACGGTTCGTCGCATTCCACTGCATTAACCATCGTGAATGAAGTAATAACGGGCTATCATTGACGTAAAACAAATGTCCCGCAGCATCTGTTATATGAACATGCAGCCAGGTATTATTATCCACGGTCAGCAGGCGAAAAGCTTGATTCATCGCTAAAGGCATAAAGCTGATTGACTGCACATTTGGTGTCGCGTTTACTGTATGTGTCTCTGACTGGCTAAACCCTGCGATGTTAACGCTCATCACCAGCGTAATTGGACTACTACTGCTGTAGTGTATGATAAACACATTGGACTGGGTAGCAACATAGTAATGGTAATACGCGCTGAAGATCTCTGATGGAGATTGCACACAGATATGTACTGGAGACTGGCCTCCACAATGCTCCTGGCTAGCTATGTTACTCTGCTGATAGCGAGAGTAAGCCTGGATGCCACCAACGATGTACCATCCGGAGAGTCCAGTCAGGACCATCATTGTGAGGAGCAATATTGCGACTTTTTTGCCCATTTGTCCATCAGCCTTGTACCATGGCACTTGTACTTCAGTCAGTGAGGATACTTGCCGATGGGATTATATCATCTTGTTTCATGTTGGGCAATTAAATGGGACTTGTGGATTGGAGAGTCATGCCTTTTAGTGTTTGCTGCATTAAATAATGAGTAACGGCATCCACACTCCCAGTTTGCTCATAGATAGCTATCTGACGATCCGCGCCTGTTCCGGATGGGTTCTCAAGCAATGAGCGAAGATAGTTCATCTCACGGTGACTTCCCAGATCATCCAGGACATCGTCCACAAAGGCTAGTAACTCTCCAATGGCAACTCGCATGCTCAGGCGACGATTTTGCACAAAATCGATGATCTCCGCGTCCAGGCCATAGCGCATAGCGCGCCACTTGTTTTCATCAATGTGATGCCGGGGCAATACCTGTGTAACCATACCGCGTTTATACAACCACGTTAATTTCGCTACGAGCGCCTGACAAAGTGCGGCAATTGCGAGCGTATCCTCAATTGTGGAAGGCATATCACAAACACGAAACTCGACAGTCGGAAAAAACGGATGGGGGCGAATATCCCACCAGATTTTCTTACCGTTGTCTATGATACCTGCCTGAACTAAACTCTGTACATAGCTATCGAATTCACCCCAAGAGATATAGGGTTCTGAAATACCACTTCGAGGAAGAGGGCGCCAAATCACAGAGCGATATGATTTAATACCTGTCAACCGCCCACCCCAGAAAGGAGAATTCGTGGAGATGGCGAGCAAATGCGGGATCCAGGTTCGCAGTTGATTCATCAGCGATATGGCTATCTCATGATTCTCAACACTGACGTGCACATGCATACCAAAGATTAAAATGGAACGCACGACATCTTGAAGTTGTTCTTCCAATTCAACGTAGCGATCATTAGGAGTTGAAGGCTGATCCAACCAGGATGCCGCTGGGTGTGTGCCCGCACTTATGATTGTGAGTCCCTCTTCTTCTAACAGGTGTAGCAGCATTCTACGCAGGTTCTGCAATTCCAGGCGAGCTGCAGTGATGTTTGGACACACATCCGTAACAATTTCTACTGCTGACTGCAACATTTCCGGCTTGATTTTGTCCCCGAATTGAGAAGCTCCTTTTTCCAGAACAGTTATAATATGTGGACTTAGCTGACCCGTATGGCGATCTACCATTTGAAACTCTTCCTCGATTCCAAGGGTAAAGTGTGCCGGCATGCCTATACTCCTTCTCCAAAATGTGTATAGAGGGGTAGGGAATGCAAAATAAGAAAGTCAGTGGTTGTAAAATTCTAAATGGGCAAGCAGTACGAGTCATTGTCAGGTTAGCATATCCAATCAGCAGGTTACCATAGCGTGCCAGCATACGAGCTACTTAGAACAAGAGCCTTGATGCCTTATTGCACTGAGGACAGGTACAACATTCCATACTAACAGTCCCTGGGAATCATAGCGTACACAAGAAGTATGCGATTTGTCAAGGGAATTTCTTCTGACATCCACTCATAACTGGTGGGGAGGTGATAGAATCAAGGGAAGAACCGAAGTCTGAAGAGGAGGAAAGATAGATGGAGTGGAACCCCACATGGGGAAATCCCTTGACGAGCTATGT
>Ga0070706_100002577_pt1 | contig 18216 bp, 20 predicted proteins | sample KBSK5501metaG_FD_65476 | JGI IMG/M metagenome (GOLD analysis project Ga0070706, IMG submission 65476) | Corn, switchgrass and miscanthus rhizosphere microbial communities from Kellogg Biological Station, Michigan, USA - KBS K5-50-1 metaG | ecosystem: Host-associated > Plants > Roots >... | reverse complement strand
CAGCATTGCTGCAGGCAGTCGCGCCCAGTTTCTCGCCATGAACCGTGCTATCACCATGCACCAGCTCAAACCAGTCATTGATCGCGTCTTCCCTTTCGAAGACGCTCAGGCCGCCTACCGCTATTACGAAGATGGCCAGCATTTTGGAAAGGTGATCCTCAGCCACAGTTGAGTAGCAGCAATTTAAGCAGATCATCCAATGCATATGCTAGCAGTTTTCACGTCACCAGGAGGACTCGTTCATCCGTTGCCACGACTGAAGAGGAGTGTCGCGGAGAAACCATGAATAAAGTCATGATGGAGAGGTTTGAATCACCATGCTTTCACAAGCAGAAGGAGATATGACATGAGCTCATCTACGAAGGGTCTTCCCTCCGGGACCGACCTCATCAGTCAGTTTCTGCCCACCTCACCATATGTTGGTCATCTCGGCATCCAACTCACCGCGATCCAGCCAGGCGTGGCACAGCTCGCTCTCCCTTTTACAGACGCCCTTGTGACCACCAGAACAATCGTACACGGTGGAGCGATTGCTTCGCTCATTGACACCGCTGCTGCAGTCGCAGCCTGGTCAAATGCAGAAGTTCCTGCACATATTCGTGGCGTCACCGTCAATCTCACGGTGACCTATCTGGCAGGAGCCTCGAAAGAAGATCTTCAGGCTGTCGCTCGTGTGCTGCATCGCGGCCGCAGTCTTGTTTACCTTGATGTCGAGGTCAGTAGCGCTTCGGGGAGCGCCATTGCCAAGGGACTTGTTACTTATAAGCTTGGCTAGGAGAAGGGATGAAACGTATTGAGTTGGGCTGGATTATGCCGAGTGGCGCTCAGTCAGCCACTGGTCGGGCAACCTACGTTCAAGATGTAGAACAGGGGTTAGCTCTCATCAAAGGACATTTTGATGAGAGCATGGATCGCGGACTACCTGCAATTCGATGCTGTTGACCTGGTTGAAGGCTGGACAGCATTGACCTATTTTGCGGCACGTACTTCCGTTCTGCTCTTTGGACATGCCGTCCTCAGCCAATCGTACCGCAATTCTGCTCTTGTGGCAAAGATGGCGAGCAGACTCCACTACTTAAGTGCTGATCGTTACAAACTGGGTCTTGGCGCAGGCTGGCTTGAACGTGAGTACCAAGCCTACAACTATCCCTTCTCCTCTGGGGGAATACGTGTCAGCCAGCTAGAGGAAGCCGTGCAGATCATGAAGGCCTTATGGGAACAGGAACCAGCCTCCTTGCAGGGACAACATTACTCTGTCACGAATGCCTACTGCATACTTCATCCCGATTCTCAACCACCACTTGTCATTGCCGCATGGGTACTGTGAATGCTGCGCCTCGTCGCCCGCTATGCTGATTGGTGGGATATTGGACGCGTAACTCCTGATGAGTATCGCACCTACGTGACCAACATGGAGCAAGCCTGTGTTGAGGTGGGACGAGACCCATCGACCTTACACCGGATCTGCTGGTTCGGACTCTGCTCTTGCGCTCGCACAGAGGAGCAGGCCATTGCTTAAGCAGGCAGGCGTTATAGCAAAGAGCCAGGTTTTGTCGGCACCCTCCAGCAGATTGTGAAGCAGATGCAGACCTATGTAGAGCTTAGAGTAGATCATCTCGCGGTGGGATACTGTGGATTTCCAGATTTCTCTAGCTTGGAACTACTCATCTCAGAGGTCTTACCGGCTCTGATCGGCTGACAAGTTCCGTCTCCATTGAAGAGGAATAAAAGCACCCAATCGATTGTATGGATTCGTGGAGGTGCCACCATGAGCGAAGCCAAACAGATGCATGACGATCTCTTGAATGGGTTGCTGCCCATCATCCCTCGAACAACCTACCGGGATATTCGTCGTCTGAACACGCTGGTCTGGGCCATCGTTGGCCTCTACCTGACGCACACGGTGCGACTGGGTGCGTGGGCTGAAGTGCTTGAGGGCCGCGCACAGTACGCCGCCAGCCGTGTGCGCCATTTTTCTCGCTGGTTGCATCATCCTGCTATTTCTCCACCACAGTGGTATAAACCTGTGTTGCAAACGGCTCTTATTGGTTGGCCTCTCGATCATCGCCTCTACGTTGCCTTGGATACGACTGCCCTCACCCCTTTTGTCCTGATCCGTGCTTCCCTCGTGTATCGTGGTCGGGCTATTCCGCTGGCTTGACGAGCCTTGCGCCATACGGGGACGCAGATCAGTTTTGAAGACTACCAACCAGTGCTCAATCAGGTGCGTGCCATAGTGTCATCTAGCAGGGCGATCACCCTGCTTGCAGATCGGGGCTTTGTGCATGAGCAACTGTTTCACTACCTGCGGAAGCTTCAGTGGCACTTCCGCTTGCGGTTGAGAGGCAATACCCTCGTTCATCTCGAAGCTGGCACAGCCTCTCCCGTCAGTGATCTCTGTCCACCAGCTGGAGAGAAGCGGTTCTTCCATGAGGTGTCGATTTTAGGCGCAGCCGTTGGGCCAGTCCACCTGGCTCTGGCCTGTCTCCTTGATCAGCCGGATGATCCTTGGTTCGTGGCCAGTGATGAACCCACTGATGCGAAGACGCTGGACGAGTATGGCCTGCGTTTCGACATTGAAGAAGCGTTTCTTGACGAAAAATCGGGTGGCTACCAGATCCACACCAGTGAACTTGCGACACCTGATGCTCTGGAGCGCCTGATCCTCATCCTGGCCATTGTCACTCTTCACTTGACGAGTATAGGAGCGGGAGTCGTCCAAGCAGGGAAACGTCGCTTCGTGGATACCCATTGGGATCGCGGTCTGAGTTATTTGAAAATCGGGTGGCGGTGGCGACAGCAGCAGGATCAACGCGGCTGGCCAGCCTTTGCGCCTTTTTGGCTTGATCCGGAACCCGACCCATTCCCAGCTCTCGCCTCACGTCGAGCCGCCGTCGGAGAGAGAAACGATGTTGACCTCCCAAATGCTGTGTAAGCTCAGCGTTTTTTAAGTAGCATTAAATTTGTCAGCCAACCAGCTACCGTGAGCTTGAATTCTCGACTGAATGTTCTTCCGGGCATCTCGCTTCTCCTTCTCTTGGCTGTTCTTCACAGTATACCTTTCAGATTGGGAGATTTGACTTGACCCGTGGTCTGGTAGAAAGGGTGCAGTCCAAAGATGGAGTGATCGAGATTCAGGGCGACCATTGCGAGAAAGTGCAGGCAAAGCTGAGCGAAATTGGGTATAAGGTGAAGAGGGCGGGAGGGTAAAGCTCTATCTCAACCATGGCAAGCGTTTTCTCAATTCAGGAATCGACTGCTCGACTGCCTCTCTGCCCGCCGCAACAAACTTGCGCCCCTCAGAAAATTGCCGTAACGAAACCCGGTGCAGTTTTGGACGAATAACAACATCCGCCTCGCGAATACTATGCATTCCAATGGTTGCCATTGCCAGGTCGTAGGTGCGCAGCAGTAAATCAATGATGTGCGGTGACCTGACCAATTTTAGATCTTTGTGCGATGGATCTTCGAACCAGGGTGTTGCGCTCTCCAAAGCTGGAGGTTCCTGTCCACCCAGTTCTGAGGCGATCAGAATATCTGCTCCCATCTTTCTTACAAGACGCACGGGTACGGGATCATGCATGCCTGCGTCCATCAGGATATGTTCACCTACCAGTACGGGTGGGAAAATCCCTGGCAGCGCTACGCTGGCTAGCGCTGCTTGCCAGAGTAATCCACGATCCAGCACAACACCAGCACGCATTGAAAGGTCAACAGCCACCGTCGCGAAAGGTGTGCACAGATCCTCAAAGCGTAAATCTCCACAATATTCCTGAAGCATGCGCTTCATAGCCTTGTTGGAGAAGATAGAAGTGCGAGGGAAACTCCACTGTACGATATGTCGTTGGATTTCCAGAAAAATTTCCTCGCTCTCAGCCGTAGACTTGCCTATGAGGTGCATGCCAGGCGCTATAATCCCACTGCTGCACGCTGCCATGTAATCAAGAGGAATACCATACTGTATCAGGCGCTCCAGGACTCCCAAATGCGCGAATCCCCTTGCACCACCACCACCAAAGGCAATACCTACAGTCTGGTGTGCGATGTGCCGTGCTACAAAATCTACAGCTTGGGTCAACTCAGCCTCTGCAGCCTTCTGGCCAAGGGTTATCTGTTGTTCCCAACAATGTTCGAGTAAGGAAATGTCAGCAGGCAGGAGACGTGTAATGGTATGGTCCAGGCGAGCAGTATAGCGATCTTGCATGCCGATTGTAGGACGTTCAGGCACATGCGCTACGAAAATAGATGGCGAGTTGTAGTGCGCTTTGCTTGTATTGACGGGATCTGGCCTGGCGGGGATAAACTCTGTCATGGCGTGTACACGCTCCGCCAGGTTTGATTCGCTGGCCGAAACTATCATAATTGCCCTTGTAGACTGTTGTGCTAAGGCTTGAACCAGGATGAGAGGAGTCGCCTGTGTTGTTACCAGTAAAAGATAATCATAGAGTCCTGCAAGATCAATCAAGCTTGCTCTAAGCGCACTGGCATCAAGCATAGATACCTGCTCAGAGTGAGCAGCGAAAGCCGCTAGAGCAGGGTAGTACTGACCTTCAGTATTCATAGTGGGAACGCGATGCGCCTGGAGCTGGCTATGGTCTTGCACACATTCAAGTAACGCGGGGCGTAGCTGGTTGGTCCGCGTCGCAAAATGGGGGCCGATTGCCTGATCCTGTCCGCAGGACTCAAGCATCAGTACACGTTTGCGGCTGCGCGTTGCCATTGCATCTGCGATGTGTATGCTAAGAGACTGCTCTAAGGGAACATCAGGATTATCCACCAGGGCGAGCCAGATTTTTTCAGCAGCAACATGTGAAAGAATTTGCCGGTTCGTGCGTGCCAGTCGTAGCGAGAGGATGGAATTGATATTTTGCAGCAGCGTAGGACACGTCCCGATAAGTGTTAGAAAATCCGCCTGTGGCAGCGCCCACAGAGTAACATCCTCATCGGCGTGCACTGTCGCTGAGGGAGGTTCGCCAGTAATGAGCGACATCTCGCCAAAACATTCTCCTGGCCCCAATTGGGCAATTCTTGTGCCGTTGCTCTCGTCTTCTTGCAGTAAGACGCTTACCATGCCGGATGCTATGATGTATAACTGTCCGTTCCAAACACCACGTTCGAGAACACGTGTGCCGCGTTCATAACTAGCAGGTTGTAACCGTGCAAGAATATTTGCTGTTTCTCCTGGCTGTAAGTTGCGGAACAGCGCGCTTGATTCAATGAGTTTGTCTGGCTCTAGATTTTGCATGAGGTGATTGTATCGGCAATTTGGATTGCTGTCTATAGGCAAATTAGCATGCTGGTTTCACCGGTTAATGTACAAGTGTTACCAACATGGTAGCTCATGCAATTTCCGCTTTCTTGTAAGCATGTTGGAATAGCGTGGTTAAGAGGAGAACAAATGATCAAAAGGGGATTTAAATGAGTTAACTAGAGAGGACATTTTATGAACATCAATGAGCAACTTGAAAAAATATTAGCAAATTTAGGAGTCGAGATGGAATACGCAGAGTATGAGCAGCATGATGAAAACTCCATTCCTGATGTTTCCATTTTTCAGTCTTCGCGCGATCATTATGGAGTCTTCTACCGTCTAGACATTATTGACCAGATGCCACAACTGCGTATTATGATGCCAGTGGAAAATGGAGCCTTGAAGGTAGAGATGTACCTGGTATTCTTGAGCATGAATACGCCACTTCACACCTGGTTTAAAGGAATTGCCTCCTATCACGGGAGCCTGGCGTTTGAACGGGGACGTGAGGGTACCTTACAGCATCTACTCTATGCAGTGGCCGAGATGATGAAACAACTCTTCTGGTCAGGTGATCTGTACAGCATGATTTTCCCGCCAGAAATCGATGTCCGGCGCTTGATTTAGGGTGAAAAGCCTGGTGTACAGGCCTATCCCCCTGGTACTACTTTGAATTGCATGCGTCCTGTGGTACACTTTGTGGTGAAAAAAGAAGAAGGAAGAGGACGTGCCATGACCGATAAACTAGAAACTGCAGGACTGGAAGCGCTCAAGCATTTAGGCCTTAAACACGCGGCACGCGAACGAGCATTACCGAAATCACGAACCGCCATTCGTTATTGCGCCAATTGTATCCGTGCGACTCATCGCCAGGAATATGAGGTTGCAGCAGAACTGCTTGGGCAGGCTGCAGCGCTTCTTGCTGAAATGACAGAAGATTTACAAGGTCACCAAGATATTTTTTATGCCGGGTTTGTACAAGATACGCAGAAAGAATATGCTGAAGCCGCGACATTTATGGCTCTTACTCAAAATCGTCCTTTGCCTCTGGCTCCCGATCTCTCTATCGGCTGGGCACCCTACCTCAATGGCCTGGGAGAAACAGTAGGTGAGTTGAGACGTTATGTATTGGATCAATTGCGACGAAGCAATTTCGACAACTCCGAGATTTACTTACGCTATATGGATGATATCTATGCACTCCTAATCACCATCGACTTCCCCGATGCTATCACTGGAGGGCTGCGACGCACTACAGACGCAGCTCGAGGAATTCTGGAGAAGACTCGCGCTGATCTAACAATTGCAGTCAGGCAGGCACAATTGGAACGTGCAATGCTTGCCTTGCAGCAAGATTTACAGAATATGTGAGTAGTTTTATGCAAAGCAAGGATAAGCCGAGAAGTGATTCCGATACTCTATCAGATACAGCGAGAACGAATGAGGTGATTTCCTCGCAAATGGTCACCGCAGCACCTATCCATTCAGAGAAAGTGCAGATGGCACCTTCAGGTACGCAGCAAACGGTTAGCGAGCTTCAGCCGAAAATCTCTGTTCACTCTGTTGCTGCAACACGCACTATCATGCAGCCTCTTCCGCTTGTCGCGCAACCATCGGAGCATGAACGCAGATTGGGAGAATGGCTCCCGATCTGGTGGGAAGGCATACGCCCTACTTATTTACTGCTATCATTACTGCCTGTAGTACTCGGGAGTGTTGTTGCCTGGACACAAAGTGTCTCTCAGACGACTCCACGAGGAACCTTCCATCCCATCAAGTTTGTTATAACACTTGCCGCTGTGATACTGCTTCAAATTGGTGCGCATCTCGTCAATGACTACTATGATTATCTCAGAGGTATTGATACTAGCAACTCACTGGGACCTGGTGGGCTCATACAACAAGGATTAATCAAACCTGTACGAGTACTTACTTTCGGACTAATAGCACTGGGATTGGGAGCCTTATTGGGCGCTTTCGTTGCAGTTTCAGGTGGTTGGCTCATCATTGTATTTGGTCTGATAGGAATACTCGCCGCATATTTCTATAGCGGGGTACCTAAAGCGCTCTCGTCGCTGGCATTAGGGGAGTTCGTATTTTTTTTCATCTTTGGTCCTTTACTTACGATTGGCTCTTATTTGCTGCAAACCGGCCACCTGGATCGCATGGTATACATCTATAGTATCTCGCTTGGATTACTGGCAACGGCTTTCATACACTTGAATAATATGCGCGATACCACAAGTGATGATCCAGCTGGAAAACATACATTGGCGTCATTATTGGGATTGCACTTAAGTCGTACACTTTATGTAGTATTGGTGTTGGGAGCCTATGCACCTATTGTGGCACTGGGATTACCGAGACATGCACCTCACCTACTGCTCATTGTACTGTGGACACTTCCAACTCTGGTTATTGCGATCACCACTGTCTTAAGGACTACTAGCCCTGCGAGTTTGCACAAGGCAATGTTGGAAAGTCTGAGACTTGAAACTTTCTTTACCATCTTACTGATTGTAGCTCTGGTTGTGACAGCAGTTCTTCCTAGATTCCCACACTTCCCAACGATAGCTTTGCCTTTTTAACTTTTTAAGTAATCCCATTTACAAGGATGACACACTGTGTTACACTTCGAATAAGATTTAAGGCCTGCCTACAGTCGGTTACTGCGTAGCGATGAGTAGCCCTGTTGGAGGAATGGTTTAAAGAAGGAGGGTGCTTCTATGGCTGGCTGGGACCAAGAACTGGCCATGCTGCTACGTGAGCTAGGGGTCACGCAGGAAGAACCCAAAACTCACCCCCGACTATCGAATAAGCTCATGCGTAGCGATGTCAAACGACACGAACTGACAGCGGACGCAATCTTCCTGGGTGATATTAGAGAAAGCGAATCTGAAGACGAGGAAGTCTGGATATCTGATCTCACTTTGATGCGTCGCGAAATCGATTCCATCGTACATCAGGTGATCCATCTGATGCAACGTGGAGATCTTGATACATCCCTTAAAGAGGACGTCATGGTGGTTTTACGTGCTTTGCGCCGGCGCTCTGCAGTGACTCAGCAAGCCGCCGCTGGCGATGAAGCCTATTTAGAATCTGCCGCTGCAATGTTGCATTTTTGCCGTCTCGTACTGCGGTTAAGCGAGACTGCCATCGAAGATATTTAATGCCGCAAACTTGTTCACCTTGACATATAATCATGCACCCTGACATACTGATATATGAGTCCTGGAGAGTATGTCAATATTGGGGCGCGCTTTGCGTCTTTCCTCTTTATACTCCTGGCTGGATGAAACAGGCTCTTTTCGGCCCTGCGTCTGAATTGATTACAAGTTAGGGATGCAGGGGGCGCAGCCGCCCTGCCGGGGTTTGGGGTGTCCCCAAAACTCCCTTTTTTCTCGCCGCCGCAAGCGGCGAGCATGAAGGAGAAATGAGCGGAGACACCCCGCGCCCCACCAAGGAGCTGGCCACCCCTTGGATCCCCAAAAAAGGATTATTAAATCACCTTGGGCGATGATTGGGACGAAGCTTGAGGCTGGGAAGAGAAGAGAAAGGATCGACTAGTAAGAAGAACGAAGGAGGCAAGCATCTAAATGAGCGTAGATAGTCAAATTAAAGAACTGGTGCAGGAAACTCGGGAATGGGTTGAAGATCAAGTAGAGCAGTTGAGTGAGCAGGTACAGCAGCTACAGAAGCAGACGCGTCAACTACGGAAGACCATGCGTCGTGAGGTTAGAAAGCGCCGTAAGTATTGGAACAGGTTGCGTAGGTCCATGCCCAGCTTGACCAAGAATCTACAGAAACGAAGAGAAAACCTGACTGAAAGACTCATGCAGCGCGGAGGAAAGATCACCCAGAATGTACTGGATTTTGGCGGGAAAACGACCCAAGATCTAGCTGAGCGTAGTGGAAAGTTTACGCAAGAGCTGGCGAAACGAGGAGAACGCCTGTTAGAGCCAGTGCGCAAACGGGATCGCACGTTCTGGTCGATAGTTGGGTTTGGTATAGGCCTGTTGACCGCCGGGATAATTACATATCAATTGGTACGACGGCGGGTGGCACAGCAGGAAACTGGGCAGGATGAGCATATCGAACTGCCCCAGAGCAATTCCTGGGATGGTTCAGGGGGCCGACCAGTTGGCGAAATTAGTTACATTGACCAGGGAGGAACCTCTGTAGCAACCTTAGAAATCGTCGATGTGAAAACGGTTGAACAATCTGCTGATGCAGCCGTTGTGGGTGTCAAAAGCACAAAACTATATTATTCTGTAGGTACAGAGCTTGAAGCGGAAGACCTGGTTTATTTTACCACTGAGGAAGAGGCCAAAGCTCAGGGTTTCACCGCAGGAGAGTAGAGAATGTAAAGCACATTGAATTGCGCCTAAACCGGGCATCCGCGAGGGGTGTCCGGTACAATGGGTGCATGAAATTGCACACTTACTTATCCTCTTCCACACCTTCATTTACAATGCCGCGTTTAATTAAATATTGCAAAAATTCTAAACGCTGCTGAGGTGAAGGAGAAGTCTGAGCACCTGCTCCAGATGGTGTCGAAGATAAGGAAGGTGTTTCAGTTAACTCGTTTTTTGCCGTTAAGTTGGATTGGACAATACGCTCAGGCCATTCCTCAATGGTTGAGAGGCGGGAGACGATGCCGGTTTGAGGTGTAATGCCATCGGTCATTGATTTCGACAAGGTTTCCTGATTTGTCCCTTTGTTTATGGAATCGGCATAAAGGGAATACTCGGTCTGTGTTGACTTTTTCCAGGGCCACCACACGAACATTTTGTGTAGCCAGTTCTTAATTGCTTGCGTGAGCTTCATGGCTTTGCCCCCAGTATACTAGCAATCATGTACTACAGCGTCGGGGTAAATGAGAAGTAAGATTACTGCTGCTCCTGTATGGTAGTTGCTTTGCCATAGTGGGAGTGTACTTTACAATCCCGCTCTCAGGACCAAAAACCAGACTTCAGGCAGGCACCTCTACGATTTTACGAACATCGATGAACAACGATGACAAATATAGAAGCATGGTAGCACAATCAGTAAGAAGTCGTCAAACTCTCTTGCAATTTTATTTTTCTCGTGACATAATCAATTGGGCTACAAAAAAGGAACCCATTGGGTAATCCGGCTAGTATACACTTTGCCGGGGGTTATCTGTACATAATCTTGTAGATCTATACTTTGCTCTTCCGATTGATTGTGACCCTTGTAACAAAAAAGAAAGGCAGGTGTCGGTTATGCAGGAAGATGTTCTTGGAACCCGACTTACCGCCGTCTCGGAAACTTACGTCAATTGCGCGAGATGTAATAAAGCAACTCGTTTACGAGACGCTCGTATCATCCAGAGCGATGTGCTTTCAGATACGAATTCCGAGTATGAGTACCTCTGCCCGGAATGCCAGAAGGCGCTAGCCAATGGAGAGAAGGATCTGACTATAAGCTAACCCTGTACATCTAGTTGAAAAACGGTCATGGCAAAAGGTAAGAGGCAGAAAATTCACATTGTGCTTTGCACCTTTTGCCTTTTTCTTTTACAATATGCCTTGATTCAATCGATTTGAGGTAACAAATCATGCGTATGCGCTATCGTTTTGTGACTTATCGTTATAGTGATGGGTCACAACAACAAATGGAGCGTCATTATCGTCAACTGTTGCAGGATGCGTTACGGCAAAGCCAACAGTCGATGCTCCGACACTCAGTAACATGGCGGCCTCTGGCCGATATCCACGAGTCGTTGGAGATGATGACGGTGAAAATCGAACTTGCGGGTATGAAAGAAGAGGAAATTGAAGTAACACTCTATGAAGACGCCATGGTGGTCAGTGGTGAGAGGAACGACGATCATGAGCATGGGGAGAATCTCTACTATCACGAAGCGCAGATTCGTTATGGGCCATTTCGGGTCGAGGTCTATATCCCTGCTTCAATAGATCGAGAAGCCGTAATCGCACGCTATGAGGATGGCTTCTTGTGGATTGATTTACCTAAGTTACCCGTGTAGGGAACTTGTTTAGGAATTCCTCTCGATAAATCGGAGGACTACAAATAAAATACTGTGCTGTAAACAGTGAGATATATATAAGAAGGCTGTATGAAGAAAGATCAAACCAATTCAAAATCGCGGAGCAAGAAAAATCTGGGAGAAATAGAGTCGGTCGTTCTCTCAGATGAACATGATGCTGTAGATGACAGTGGGCAGGCGTTGGCAAAAGCTCCTGCACGGGATGAAATTGTCCAAGGTTCTCCCTCCGAAAGCTCTGCTGCCGAAGAACAAGAGTCAGGCCGCAGTCAACAAAATGATGAAGAGCCATTGAGCATCCCTGAAGAATTACCAATTTTGCCTCTCAAAGATACGGTTATCTATCCTTTTGCGGTTCAACCGCTTGGCGTAGGTCAGGAGCGTTCTATTCGCCTGATCGATGAGGTGATGCGTGGGAATCGCCTGGTCGTCCTGGTTGCCCAGAAGTCGGAGGAAATAGAGCAGGCTGGACCAGACGACATCTTCAAAATTGGTACCGTCTCGCGTATTGCCCGCATGATACGTATGCCGGATGGCACCATTCAAATTATCGTTCAAGGCCTGGAGCGGGTGGCTATTGGCGAGTTTACGCAGGAAAAGCCTTATCTTGTTGCCCATGTCGCTCTCAAGCCGGACATACAAGAAGAGGATGACGAAACCGAGGCTATCAAACGCAATGTGGTTGGCTATTTTCAGCGACTCGTTGCGCTTGTGCAGAATTTGCCTGAAGGGGTCGCTGCAGCGGCGCTCAACCTGGAGGAAGCACGCCAGGTCGTCTATGTCATTGCTACCTTTATACAGATGGATCTGGAACTACGTCAGAAACTGCTGGAGCTGGACTCTGTGCGCGACAAGCTGGAAAATTTGAGTAGTTTCCTGGCGCATGAACTAGAGATATTCGAGCTAGGCAAGAAGATCCAGACTAGTGCCCAGGAAGAGATGGGGAAAGTGCAGCGTGAATACCTGCTGCGCGAGCAACTCAAAGCCATCCAGCGCGAATTAGGCGAGGAGAGCGAAGAACAGGCCACTATCAATGAATTGCGCCGCAGGGTTGATCAAGCGAAGATGTCGGATGAGGCGCTTAAAGAGGCTAATCGCGAGTTGTCCCGGCTCGAGAAGATGCCAACCGCATCACCCGAGTACAGCATCATTCGCACCTACCTTGAACTGCTGACGAGCCTGCCATGGAGCAAGAGTACAGGCGAAAAGATAGATGTACCACGAGCACGGCAGGTGCTTGAACAGGACCATTACGACCTGGAAAAGATTAAGGATCGTATCCTGGAATACCTGGCGGTTCGTCGTCTGAAGGAAGAGCGCATGGCAGAGCAAGCGCAACGTCAAACGGAAGCAGCATCAGTTGTTGATGGAGGCGAACGGCGTCCTACAGAACCACTGCTTTCGGCAGAAGCTACGCGACTGATTAATCGTGAGCCGATCCTGTGTTTTGTAGGACCTCCCGGGGTAGGTAAGACTTCCCTGGGACAGTCGATTGCACGCGCATTGGGGCGTAAATTTGCGCGTATGTCGCTTGGCGGTATTCGTGATGAGGCTGAGATCCGCGGGCATCGCCGTACTTACATCGGCGCGATGCCAGGACGTATCATTCAGACATTGCGCCGGGTTGAAACCAACGATCCTGTGATTATGTTGGATGAGGTAGACAAGGTTGGCGCTGACTGGCGTGGTGATCCATCATCTGCGCTACTTGAGGTATTGGATCCTGAACAAAATTTCAACTTCCGAGATAATTATCTCGACGTAGCCTTTGACCTTTCCAGAGTGATGTTTATCGCGACTGCCAATTCTCTGGAGCCAATTCCGCCTGCCTTGCGTGACCGTATGGAGATTCTGGAACTCTCTGGATATACAGAAGAACAGAAAATGCATATAGCTCGCAGGTTCCTGTTGCCGAAACAGCTCGAGGCGAATGGGCTCAAGCCGGAAGAGTTAAATGTCGACGATGAGGCATTACGCAAAATTGCACGCGATTACACACGTGAGGCGGGTGTGCGCAATCTCGAACGTGAGATCGGGTCATTGTGCCGCAAGGTAGCAAAGCAGATTGCAGAGGGCAAAGAAACGCCGATTCATGTGTCGGTGGATCAGATTTCAGAATACCTGGGACGACAGCGGTTCTTCCAGGAGGCCGCCGAGCGTATCGACCGTCCTGGTATTGCCATCGGACTGACATGGACGCCAGTGGGTGGTGAAATCATTTTTATCGAGGCCGCCTCGATGCCCGGTAAGGAAAACCAGTTGATACTTACCGGACAATTGGGCGATGTAATGAAAGAGTCGGCGATTGCGGCGCTCAGTTATGTACGTTCGCATGCCCAGGCGCTGGGACTTCCCCCCAATGTCTTTGAGAATCAAAACGTCCATATCCATGTTCCTGCAGGAGCAATTCCTAAGGATGGGCCTTCGGCTGGTGTAACGATGATTACTGTGCTGGTCTCACTGGCTAGCGGTCGCAAGGTACGTTCTGATGTTGCCATGACCGGTGAAATTACTCTGCGTGGCAAGGTGTTGCCGATTGGTGGTGTCAAAGAGAAGGTGCTGGCTGCTTACCGTACAGGGATTCGCACGGTCATTCTGCCAAAGAAAAACGAACTGGATCTGATGGAAGACCTGCCTAAAGAACTTCGCGATCAGATGAAGTTCGTGTTTGTTACCGATATTCGGGAGGTGCTAAAGGCAGCTCTTGAAGCATCCGGCAGCAAAGTCGCAAGTGTTATAGAAACCGAAAATGGCCACGAACGGCCAAAGAGGCGCAGAGGCGAAAAGGCTGCGGCTAAGGCACAGATGAGTTAAACAAAGAAGAGGTGATTTCTCACCTCTTCTTTTTATGCCTCGCGTTTCCTCATACTATTATTCAGCGCAAAAGGCCAGCGCCATATCAGGAGAAGCAGCATATTAAAAAGTAGAACTACGATGGCAAAACTAAGTGGGGGTATGCCGTGATCTACAAAAATTCCACGTAGAAGCATCGCAAAGGGCCACGCTAGCAGCCAGGCCAGTGCAGTACGCATTACCATAGCACGTGGTTGTGTCAGAATTTTATGTCGAAAAGCGCCTAAAAATGGAGAAACCAGAAACCAGCCTGCAGCAAAAGGTAAAGCAGTTATGATAATTTGGGTAATGGCTGCAAGTCCTGACGCTTCTCCATGTGTGTTACGTCCAAGGGCAGCAAAAATGAGAAAGCATATCAGATCGCCGATTACCAGCATGATAACTGCTTGATTATATGGTATTTCTTTTTTGGCTCTGACATTTTTCTCTGTAACAGGTCTGTTTGTTTCTTCCATAGTAGACACGATGACTTACTCCTTTGGGCGCAACAACGCATATTAGCTTTTTACTTGGGATTTGGAGAAGCCATCGAGGGCCGATACATCGGCGGTGTGCGCGATAAATCGGCACCTACTCATTATGTTTTTCCTGCTGCTCGCGCACCAGTTCCTCAACGGCAGCAAGTTCGGTACGCACACCGCGTATGCGCAGCATAATCACTGCTAAGTAGACGAACAAGCCAACCCAAACGACCGCATAAGCTGCGACAAGATAACCAAATCCTTGCATATATATCCTCGCTTCGCTCGCCCCCTGATAAATCGGGGGTCTACAGGTATTTATTCGATACTGGAGCGTAGTTGTTGTGCTAGTGTCTGCGCTCTCTGCAACTGGTATAACTGGATCATCAGGAAACTGTAGAGCAACGTAAATGTAGTCAGCGAAACCATCAAAGTGAGTACTACCGAAGGAGGTAAGGCATCCTGAACGCCAACCTGGGCGGGTGGATGCAATGTGCGCCACCAGTTGACAGACTCATAGATGATCGGCAAGTCGATGATGCCGATGATTGCCAGCACTGCGCCTGCACGGGCACTGGCTGGAGTACGACCCATGTAGCTTCGCAGCATCAGATAGCCAATGTAGATAAACCAGAGGATCAGGGTTGTGGTCAAGCGGGCGTCCCAGGTCCACCAGGTACCCCAGATGGTCTTGCCCCAGATGGAACCTGTAATCAACGCAAGCGTGATAAAAAATGCTCCTAACTCGGCGGAAGCACGTGCTGCCCAGTCCCAACGTTCATCCTTCTTCACCAGATAGCCGATTCCGGCAAAGGCAACTATCACAAAACCCAGCATACCCAGCCAGGCCATGGGTACATGAAAATAAAAGATACGCTGCGGCTCTCCCTGAATGGCATCAGTTGGCGCATACAAGAAAATCATCCAGATGGAAACCATCATACCTATTAATGAGAGTATGCCCAATATCACGGAAACAACAGGAAAACGTATTTCTTGCTGTTTCGTGCCAACTTTGGCCTTTCTCCGCTCAACAGTCGCTTCTCTTTTTACCAGTGCCATTTTTGTTATTCCTCTATCACATATTCAAACATGAGCATGGAGACGCTCAAAAAAATTACATCAAAGGCCGCCATCAGACCTAACCATGGTGGTTCATTTATCGACGGTACCATTAATGTACCCGTGGCGCGAACCGCACCGATCACAACTGGAACGATCAAGGGGAAGACCAGTATTGGTAATAACACTTCACGCGCCTGTGTAGCAGCGGCAATGGCAGAAAATAGAGTACCAATAGTGGCAATACCAAGGGTACCAAGCAAAACAATTGGCAATAGCTCACCTGTAAAAAATGGAACATTGAACAAGGCTGCAAAAATAGGTAGTGCCACAACTTCTACCACTCCGATAAATAGCATATTTCCCAGTAGCTTCGCAAGGTAGATAGCTTTACGATCAACCGGGCAAAGCATTAAGCGATCCATTGACCCCTTTTCCTGTTCAGAGGCTATGGTACGTCCCAGTCCGAGTAAGCTGGCGAAGACAAAAGCTACCCACATAGCTCCAGGAGCGATAGCAGCTTTATTGTCGACGCGCAGGTCAAAGGCAAAGTTAAAGATGACCAGTACGAGCAGTGCAAACAGTCCCATGCTTGTCCAGGTTTGCTTGCTGCGCAATTCGCAGCGTATATCCTTCCAGAGTATTGCCAGCACTTGTGACAGAAAAGTCATCGCAGCACCTCCTGGTATGACTGCCGAATGACGCCTGATTCTAAGCCATTTGTTGCCTGTTGATAAACCACGCGTCCTGCGCCCAACATGCAGATCCTGTCACTGAACTTCACTGCCCGTTCAAAATTGTGTGTCGTGAACAATGTCGTACCAACACGCTCCGTATGTTCTCGCAGCAGCTCTTCGAGTAGTTCAATCCCTTCATCGTCGAGCCCTGCATCAGGCTCATCGAGCAAAAGCAATTGTGGTGAGTGTAATAAGGCCCTCGCCAATGATAGACGCTGAAGCTGGCCGCGAGAGAGAGTGCCAACTCTCTCGCCCGCATGTCGTGTCAGTCCTACCCGTTTTAGCAATTCAACAGCCTGCTTATGTGCTTGCCTGACCGAATACATACGGCCAAAGAAGAGCAAATTCTCAAGTACTGTCAGATCATCGTAAAGGTTGGGTTGGTGGCCAACAAAACCTACGAGATGGCATACTTGTTGGGCTTCTCGAACGCTATCCAAACCACCTATATGTACGGTTCCTGCTCCCGGTTTGGTCAAACCGGCCAGAATACGCAATAGCGTTGTCTTTCCCGCGCCATTTGCTCCTAGCAGTGCCATGCACTCACCTTGATCGAGTACAAAATCAATGCCGCGCAAGATCGGCTTCAGACTATAGGTTTTCTTGAGTCCTTTTATCTCCAGGTATGGAGCGCTCACGTTACCCCCTTGCCGCTACTTCTGGCCATTTTCTTAGTTGTGGTTGACTTCTCAACGAAATCTTTATTCATGAGACTACGTAGCTCTGTCTTTGTTCTGCTGCGCCGTTCCTCGTACTCCACATTCTTTATTGTACCAGCTTCATAAGCCTTATCCAGATTGAGTAATTCCTGCAGTAACGCCTCTTGCTGATCTTTTTGTGATGGGTGAGCATCATTTGAAGAGGAGCGAGTACCAGCCGAAGCTGGGCGGCCCAAGGGCCCCTTCCCCACATCCACACCACTCCCGCCCCTACGCGAGATTTGCGGGGTTTGTTTTTGCCTGGATGGTGCTCGACGACGTGAGAGACGATAGATAAACCATGTTACGCTTACAATTGCCAGCATGAGTAAAAGCGCCAGGATGATCCAAAGTGTATTCTGGTTGAGCGGTTGAGGATTGGCAGCAGGCTGGGATACAGGCAACCCATCTAATCGTACATGAATCTGGGAATCCGCCAGCAGTTTTTTTGCATTGAATTGCTGGAAAGTGCGCTGGTTAGCATTAACGGGTCCCTGTGAATCCATTGCGGCTGAACTGGCATGAATATTCAATGGTACCAGCAGCGAGAGATTCACAGTAGGATAGACAATGGTATAACTGAAATCATAACTTGATGTAGTGTAGGGTACTTGAAAAGAAAATGCAAACTGCGACGTGCCGGGCGGGAGAGCAGCGTCAGTTGCGAAGCCAGGATCTACTTGAATTACCTGGTACCCATTAAAGCCTGACCTGAGCGATAAATTACGCGCGTTGTTTGGTAGTGAGAAGCGCAATGCATTCGGCTTACTGCCAATCGCCTGGAGCGATCCTACATAAGTAGTAGTACTCAGATTCTCGAAAAAGAAGTTTTCAGAAATGGTGATTAGGCTCTTTTGCGCATCTGCTTTATCGATCAGTACATTGGCTTGAACGATAGCAATGTTGGCGACGCTTGTTGTTGCATCATAGATAGTCAGGTTGATTTGTTGAACAGGCTTCGTGCTCAGGTCAATCAAATCAGTGTAATATTGTGCTCCTTGATAGAGCGTGTAGAGAGCATAGTTGATAGTTTTGTCTGTATTCAGACCACTAAAAGAGAACATGCCATGAGTATCGGTTGTGACATTCGTGAGATCGCGTGCATTATCTCCCTGTGCCATTT
>Ga0070706_100002576_pt1 | contig 18227 bp, 15 predicted proteins | sample KBSK5501metaG_FD_65476 | JGI IMG/M metagenome (GOLD analysis project Ga0070706, IMG submission 65476) | Corn, switchgrass and miscanthus rhizosphere microbial communities from Kellogg Biological Station, Michigan, USA - KBS K5-50-1 metaG | ecosystem: Host-associated > Plants > Roots >... | reverse complement strand
GATCGGCAGATCGAGAGGCCCATCCCCATCCCGGCCGGCTTGGTCGTGTAGAAGGCATCGAACAATCGGGGCAGGCTGTCCGGGGCGAGCCCCGGGCCGGTGTCGCGCACCGCCACCCGCACACCCCCGCCTCGTCCCGTACGGTCGTGATCAACAGCTCCGGCGATTCCTCTCGCGCCTCGCCCATCGCGTCGACCGCGTTCAGGATCAGGTTCAGTACCACTTGTTGCAGTTGCACCCGATCACCGGTGACCGGCGGCAAGCCGTCCGCCAACCGGGTTCGCGGTGAAATGCCGTTTCGGCGCAATTCGGTTCCGGACAGGGCAACAATCTCCGAAACCATTTCGTTGAGGTCGAACCGATCCGTTCGCGGCGCCTCCTTTCTAACAAAAGCGCGGATCCGGCCGATGATGTCGCTGGCCCGCCGGCCGTCCCGCAGGATGCGATTGAGGGCCTCGCGAGCTTCCTCCAGGTTTGGCGGTTCGGCGGCAAGCCAGCGCAACGCCGTGTTGGCATTGGTGATCGAAGCGGAAACCGGCTGCGCCACCTCATGGCTGATCGAAGCGGCCAGCTGCCCGGTGGTGGTCACGCGATTGGCATGCGCCAGTTCGGCCCGCGCCTGCGCCTCGCGCAACCGGGCTTCCTGCAGCACCGCAGCTTCCCCGAGCCGCCGCGCGCGCTTTACCACACCGGCGACGAGCACACTGGTCGCAACAAACACGACAATTGCGGCGACGTCCTCGGGGGAATCCACGCCGAAGCTGAAGATCGGCGGAGTAAAGAAGTAGGTAAGGGATGCGGCCGCAACCAATGCGAGGACAATCGACGGCACGACCTCGCCGTCATCGAGACCAATAGGATCACGACGATGTAAAGGAGCAAGGCCACTTCCAGGGTGGAATGGAGCGCGAAAGCGACCGCCGTCACCACGGCGAGCACGGCACAGCCGAGCAGAAGCCCGGCCGTCGCGCGATAAATCTTGGCGGTATCGAGAGGCTTCACGTTGGCGATGCCTGGCCCGACCGGCCGCAGACGGACAACATAGGTTATTCTGGCACGCAGCGCCGGGCTTTGCCCAAATGCATTCGGCCGCGAAAGCCAGGCGCTTGCCGGGCCACTCGGGAACCGGCGCCTGCCCGCCGGCCGTATCAGCGGATGTCGGGCGACAGCGCCGTCTCGATGCAAGTGAGCAGTTCGTTCTCCTCGAACGGCTTGATCAGATAGCAGAGAACCCCGTCATGCAGCGCGCGGTCGCGAACCCGGTCGTCGGGGTATGCGGTGATCAGGATGGTCGGAATGCGCCTCCCCCGAGCCAGACAAGCGGCGATGCAGATCGAGCCCACTCATCCCGGGCATGTTGATGTCGGCGATCAAGCACGCGGTTTGCGGCAACTGCCGCGAATCGAGGAAATCCTCCGCCGACGGAAAGGCCACGGCATTGTAGCCCAGCGACTTCATCAGACCCTTTGCCGCCTCGCGGATTGACTCGTCGTCGTCGACGATAGAGATGACCGGCCGGGATATTGCCACTCGTCCTCCCGGAGCCTTCAATGCAACGCGATCCAAATGTTCCCGCGGCAGGCTCGTGTGACCGAAATATTTCCGCGTCCGGTCTTCCTGTCGATTATACGATCGTCTAACTGCAGCCGACCGCCATATTGCGGTCCGAGAACAACGCCTTCTGACGCGCGGATTGAAAAGCCGCTTCCGCCTGCGCGGCGGGGCTTTTAAGATGCCTGCGCATCCCAAAGGATCCTCCTGGTCCAGGTCTCCGCAGGCAAAATGAACGAGGAGCCGACGGTTATCGTCGTCGATGACGACCCCGGAGTTCGGGAGTCGCTCGTGGGCCTGCTTCGCTCGGTGGGGCTGTAGGTCAGCGCGGTGGGTTCGGTCCCCGAATTCCTGCAGCACGGCCGGCCGGCCGGACCCGCTTGCCTCGTTCTCGACGTCAGATTGCCCGGGCGCAGCGGCCTCGAACTGCAGCGCGAGCTGATCGAATCGGACATTCGCATACCGATTATTTTCATCACGGGCCACGCCGACGTGCCGATGACGGTTCAGGCGATGAAGGGCGGCGCGATCGAGTTCTTGACGAAGCCGTTCCGCGATCAGGAAATCCTGGACGCGATCCAGCAAGGTTTGGCGCGCGACCGCGCCTTGCTCGAAGACGAGAAGGCGATCGCAGCTTTGCGGGTGCGGTTCGAGAGTTTGAGCGAGCGCGAGCGCGAGGTCATGACGCATGTCGTGACCGGTCGCCTCAACAAGCAGATTGCCGCCGACATGGGCATCAGCGAGATCACCGTCAAAGTCCATCGTAGCCACGTCATACGCAAGATGAAGGCGTCCTCGCTGCCCGATCTGGCCCGCATGGCGGACCGGCTGAACCTTGCCGACAGGAAGCTGCAAGGCGGCTAAAGCAAGCAAGCCGCTCGGATTTTCCCGGGGCGGCATCCCCTCAGGGGCGGCTTTGGTGCTCGCCTAAACCAAGGTATCGGTGGCCTGCACTCGCCCCGTGCGCAGCCAATCCAGCGGCGTCGACCGTTTTTGTCTGCCTATACGCCGGTGCCTGGACCTATAAACCAAGGTTGAGCCGCGCTGTGCCTCAGCTTCATGGTCCTTATGCTCCGCGCCAATTGGCGCGCCCCGGTCGCCGGCGATAGTTATCACGGTAAGGTCCTGCGGCTTTAGACGGGGCAGACTCATGGGAGCGGACACGCTGAGAAGCAACGTTTCGCTTGTTGAGGCATACGCATATTCCCATGGCAGCGCGCCGGCGCCGGTTGGCGATAAACCGGTACGGTGCGCCACCGAGCAACCGGTCACCTTCACGTTCAGGCGATTCCAGGTGTCGCCGCATCGTCGAGAGCTGCTTGCCGGCGGCGTGCCGGTCAAGCTCGGCGGGCGCGCTTTCGACGTGCTGCTGGCGCTGATCGACGCGACGGGAGCCGTCCTCGGCAAGGATGCGCTGATGACGCGCGTGTGGCCCGACCGGATTGTCGAGGAAAACGCCCTACAATCCCAGATTATGGCCTTGCGTGCCGCCTTCGGGCCGGACCGCGACTTGGTCCGCACCGTTAGCGGGCGCGGGTACCAGTTTGTCGGCGAGGTGCTCGCCGTGTCGGGGGGCCTGGAGGTGCGCCCCGGCGAGCGGGCTACGGTGCAGAGCCCTTCGGTCGTGCCGGCCACAAACTTGCCGGAGCCGATTTCCGAACTGATCGGCCGGGATGGCGACGTGCGGGAAGTCTTTGGCCTCGCCGCAGCGCATCGCCTGGTTACGCTGACCGGTCCGGGGGGCGTCGGCAAGACTCGCCTAGCCATCGCTGTAGCGCGTGCATTGGCGCCGCAATTCGCTGACGGCGTCTGGTTCGCCGAGCTGGCGCCGCTCTCAGATCCGGAGCTGGTTCCCTCGACCGTCGCCGCAGCGGCCAGGCTGGAGTTCCCTGCCGGCGCGGCATCACCCGACCGGGTCATTGATGCGCTCAGCGGAAAGCAGCTGCTGCTGGTGCTCGACAATTGCGAGCACGTAATCGACGACGCCGCGAGAATGGCCGAGGCATTGCTGCGCGCCAATCCGATGGCGCGGCTTATCGTGACAACCCGCGAGCCGCTCAAGGTCGACGGGGAGTGGACCTATCCGGTAGCGCCGCTCGCTGTGCCCGCGGAAGAGAGCGACGGCGCGGACGACGTCTTGCGATACGACGCCGTCCGGCTGTTCGTCGAGCGGGCGCGGGCAGCGGATCCGCACTTCGCGCCGCACCCGCGCCTGATGGCGATGATCGCGGCGATCTGTCGCCGGCTCGACGGTGTCCCGCTAGCGATCGAATTGGCGGCGGCGCGCACCGCCGCGCTCGGCGTCGGACCTCTCGCCGGGGCCGACGATCTTTTCGCGCTCCTCGCCGGCGGGCGGCGGACCGCGCCGCACCGCCATCAAAGCCTGCGCGGGGCGCTCGAATGGAGCTACGGGCTGCTTTCCGAATCCGAACGCATCGTTCTGCGTCGTCTGGCGGTGTTCCACGGTGCCTTCACGTTGGAGGCGGCGATGACCGTCGTTGCCGAAGGCGACATCCCCGTCGCGAAGATCATCGTCGGCCTTGCCGATCTCGTGTCGAAATCGCTGATTGCGTCGGGAACAGGCTGCGGCGGGCAGTACCGACTACTCGGGGCGACCCGGGCATACCTCCTCGAAAAGCTCGGCGAAAGCGGCGAACGCGAGCGGGTTGCCGGCCGCCACGCCGGATACGGCCGGCAGGTCTACGAGCCAGCCGAAGCCGAATTGGCGCCGCAGTCCCCTGCCAAACGGCCGGGATTTACAACCGCCAACAAGGCAACCTGCGCGCGGCGCTCGTCTCGTCCCTTTCGCCCGGCGGTCATCCGCCTATCGGCATGACGCGAACCACGCGCCAGCAACGCCTTGCCGGTTCCCGGCGGGCCGACCGGCAACACCCCTTCGGCACCCGGCCGCCGGGCCGGCCGTAGCCGCGTCTCTTTCTTGATCGGCATCGGCTCATCCCCAAGAGCAGCGGCGCAGAGCGGCGAGACCAGCGCCGCGATCGATCAGCGGATCGAGGCGGCGCGTCTTCTCGCCTAAGTGGTGCAGGACGCCGCGGTCATCAACGTCCGCCGCCGTCCGGCTCGTCAAAGCCGCGCCGGCTGCTGATGAAGACCAGCGCCATCAGCCCGACGCCGAGGGCCAGCGTAAAGACGGCGCCGAGCACCAGCGCGACCCAACCGGCCGCGCTGATGCCGGTGTCGCCGAGCCCGGTCCAGACGCTCGCCATCGCCACGACGACGACGATCACGACGGCAATCGCCGTCGCGACGGCGATCCAGTTGGATTTGCGGCTCATGTCATCGCCAAAACCGTTATCCCGGCAAAAGCCGGGACCCACGTTTCCAAACTCTCGGTATCGGATAGATGGGTCCCGGCCCTCACCGGGACGACGGAAAAATTATCGCAACCGGCCGGCTAATCGCGCTTTGCCGAGCGCAATACTTCCGCGATCTTCCTCAGATCCGCGACGAACAAGGCCATCTCGCGATGCCGCGTCTCCTCGTCCGGCGCGCGCAGCAGGGAGGACGGGTGAACCATCGCCATCGCGTACGGCGCCCATTTCGACGGGATCGGCTTGCCGCGATCGCGGGTGACCCGGAAGGCCCTGCCGAACAGCGCCTGCGCCGCGGTCGCACCGAGCGCGACGACGATCCGCGGTTTGACCGCTGCGATCTCGGCCTCCAGCCACGGAAAGCAGGCGGCGATCTCCATCGAATTCGGTTTGCTGTGGATCCGCCGGGTGCCGCGCGGCACCCATTTGAAGTGCTTGACGGCATTGGTCACGTAGGCCCGGCCGCGGTTAACACCCGCAGCCCTCATGCAGCTGTCGAGCAATTTGCCGGCCGGCCCGACGAAGGGATGGCCGGCGAGATCCTCGGAATCGCCGGGCTGCTCGCCGACAAACATGATCTCGGCCCGCTTCGGCCCCTCGCCGAACACGGTCTGCGTCGCATTGCGGAACAGCGGGCAGGCGGTGCATTCCGCCGCGGCCTCGCGCAGTTCGTCGAGACTCGCATCCTTGGGGACCGGCGGCGCCGCGGTGGTCTGGTCGGTATCGTCGGTCTCGGCCATCGCTCTATCCAAGGCGCGTTAAGCGCTTTCTTGCTGGACGACAACAAGCGAAGGACGTTCCCTGGCGCCCCGGATATTGCAAATCCGCTTACACGGCGCCTCCGCTCATGGCAGAGTGCGCCCAGAGCATCGAGAAACGCGGACTTGGTCCTGTAGGGCGTCGGGCCATTATCAAATCACAGCCGTTGATGTATCTCAATGCATCCGCTACCAAGCGGTTTTTAACCTTTGGCTGCCGAGCGCGACAAAGTATACGGCCCGTTATGTCCCTCATCGGGCCGTTTCTCCCCGAAGCCAATGCCCAAGCTGACGGAGCGCGCTCGGCAACATGCGTGTGCTCTCAGAAGGAATGCCGGGCGAAGACAATGACGCTGGGCCGACAGGGTCTGGCCGGCGCTGGAAATGATAGGTCGCGTATTTCATGCTTTTGCACCAGAGATTGCACCCACACGATCTGATCGAGCGATCGCGGCGCCGCAGCAAGCTCGAAGATTTCGGCGATTGGCCATTCCACGAAGGATTGCAGGTTTTTTTGCGAGCCTGCCTCGAGGAGGCGGAGTTGAGCCTCTTCGGTCATCTCGGGACACGCTGGGACGTCAGTCGCCTCCTAGGCAATCTGCTCCGGATGCGGGCGGAGGAAGAGCGGGTACCGGAGATCCTCGACGAGCGCATCGAGCGGCCGATCTTCATCACCGGCTTGCCTCGGTCCGGCACCACGTTTCTTCACCAATTGATGGCAGCCGATCCAGCGAATCAAGTGCCCCGGGTCTGGCGACTGATTCATCCCTATCCGACACCGGGCAGGAGCGATCGTCGGCGTCAGCGCGTCGCCCGTCAGCTCCGCATGTTCCGGTTTCTGTCCCCGCAATTCGCGAAGATGCATCCCATCGGAGCCGAATCGCCGCAAGAATGTTCTGAGATAACCGCGCATATCTTCAGCAGCCCGCGTTTCGATACGACCTATTCCGTGCCGAGTTACCGGCGCTGGCTCGATGCCAATCGGGGGCTTGACGCTTTTCGGTTTCACAAGCGCTTCCTGCAGCACCTTCAATACAGTGCCGGCAGTTCGGGCCGTTGGGCGCTGAAGTGCCCCGACCATGTTTTTGCGCTCAGCCAAATCCAGGCGGTTTACCCGGATGCCCGGTTCGTGTTTGTCCATCGCGACCCGGTCCAGGTCATCGTTTCGGTCGCTCACCTGACCGAGGTTCTGCGCCGGCCGTTCACAAAGCATATTGATCGAGGGGCACTCGGCCGGAACGAGGTCGAAAGGTGGTCTAAAGGCGCCGAATTGATGATACGTGCCGCCGATACAGAACCCTTTGCCGAACCGATTTGCCATATACATTACCGCGAGCTGGTCGGTGATCCCGTAAGGACGATGCAAGAGATTTACCGCCATTTCGGTTTGCCGGTTGATCCGGAAGTGTTTGCTTGCCTAGACCGAACGTCGGTGACAAACGCCAACGGAGGCTACGGCGTCAACCGGTATGAATTCAGTACGTATCAGCTTGACCCCACCGCCACTCGCGCACGATTTGCGCATTACGCCGAACGGTTTGGAATTTCGCCGGAATTCAAATCGGCATCACGCGCGCATGCCTCCGTCCCGAACCGGTATTCTGAACGCCTGCTCCCGGATCCCGCTGACTGAAGCCCCCTTTCGATCGGTGCGTTTTTAAATCGGATCTCCTTCCCGATAGCTAGTCGTTGTCGAGAACTGTGGCACCACCGCTGGTTCGAGATCCCCTCCCAGAAACCGCGGCAACTTCGCTCGAAAACCCTCCAGCCCGACCCAGACAAGGAGACCAGGCACTCCGACCAGCACATCGCGCATCCGTTTGACGATGGCGATGAGTATGGCGGTCTCAGGAGTTAGACCGACTAGTTTTCCTACCAGAACCAAAGCAACCTCCTGGGTGCCGAGGGCACCCGGGATAAAGAAACCGGCGCTTCGGCCCACCATGGCTAAGCTTTCGACGACAACGCATGTCGCGAAGCTAATAGGCTGCCCAAATGCAAAGAGGATGAGCCAAATCTCGGCGGCGCCGAGCATCCACGCACCAAAATGCATCAGGCCTGATACAGACGCCGCCCGTCGATGCTGGTGGAGGCGCATCAGCCGATCATGCAATCTCGCTTCGGTCAGCGGCAAAAATCGTGGCCATCGGCTGGCCAGTTTCGCAATCACGAACTCAATCAGCTTCATGCCGCCACTGCGCTGTAGGGCTATGAAGGCGGCTGCCGCCAGAACCGCGAGCAACAGCGTGGCCGCAGCCCATTCCACCACCGGCAGCTGCGGCGCCGCAGCAAGCAGAAGTGCCAGTCCCAGCGCCATGAAGACGATCTGGCTGATCATCTCAATGGTGGCATCCAGCATCAGACTGGCGACGGCGATGTCCAGACTGAGCCCCGCCCGTATCGCAAGCCGGACGGCCACCAGCGCCGCTCCAGCGCCCCCGACCGGAACGAGGGTGGCAAATGACGCACGCACCCATCGCGTGCGGAAGAAGCTCCAGCATGATGGCCGCGGCGCCTCAACGAGGTTCCACCATGCGCAGCCACACCCGAACTGCTGCACGATCTGCAACAGGGCTACGGCGGGAATGGACCAGCTACCGGAGAGGGGCGGAAGATCGGCGCCGCGCAGCGCGTTCCAGCCGACGGCAAGAGCGATGCCGAGGCCGATGATCGCCAGTCCATAGCGCACCAACTGCGAGACAGCTGACAAGGGAGCTTCTCCGGAAAGGATCTTCCGAGGCTAGTGCAACTGTCCGCCCGACATGTCGGCGGTCTTTTTTTGCAGGCGGTCCAGAAGCGCCGGAACTCCGCCGCATAAAAGCCCGCGAAAACCGGGAGAGCCAGTCCCACCATAATCACGGCGCCGGCGTGCCGTCGGCAGCAGTCGACCACCCTGACCAGCAAATGCTGAGCCTGCATTACAGACCGCGGCTGGGGAAGGGTATACGGGACATGACGGTACGCCTCTAAAACCGGCTCTGCTGACTCGTTCGCGGCCAGCAATCAAGGCGAGATCAGCAGAAATGCGGCAGGTCAATCGCAAGCGGATCATCGGGTACGCTCCCATCAGAGCCAAGTTCGTGACCTGCCGAATTGATCCAACGCAATGCCGCTCTTCCGAATTCTGAGCACGGTTCGGTGTGGTTCAGGTTCTCCCCGCGATGCCGCATGACCGACAGGGCGATGAAGGAGACGCGCTCGCGGCGAGCGTCACCGCGCGTCGGCGGTATGATGCGATGCTGCCGTCTTCACAATCCATTCGCGAACATTCGGCGGCACGATTGGTATTGGAATGGATCATCCTTCTGTGTCTGTGGACGATCGACCGCTTGCCGTGGCGCCCGGAAAGGCGGACCGATCCATTTAGAAGCGGGCCGAAGGACGTGCGTCGGCGCCAACCAGAGTAGCTAATCGATCCCGTGACCCAGGCCTACAGGGCTGCTGAGCGCGAGCGATATCGGATCGCGTTCGTCCGATCGAACCAAGGTGGATGCACACGTCCTAGCGTAAGTGGAGAACGCCGCCTGTAGGGTCTCTTGCGCTGCCCGGAGATCTGAAAGCTCGCTCGAACAGGCGTCCTCTGTCGTCGCCCCGGATAGGCAGCTTTGATAATGGCGCACGGCATCCGCCGTGACATCGAGATCGGCTCGATATGCCGCGTCAAAGTTCCGGCAGGTTTTGCTTCCCGCTACGGGGGCCACAACGATGGCAACCGTCAATACCCAGCCCAGTATCGCAGCCATTGAGCCTATCATGCGGAGGCAAACGCCAGAGACCCCCAGCAAGGTTCAGATTGCAAGGTTGTCTACTTGCGGTAGCGGTCAGAACACGAAGCGAACGTTTTCGGTGACTGGTCGCCGTCGAATCCGATAGTTCGGTAGGCGTCATGCGGACGTCCGCTGCCCGCGAATCTCTCAAAAAAAATCGAAACCGCACCTGCCCCCGCGAGCCGGTGTAGGGACAATCGCCAGAAACCCGGCGAGGCGGATCGTCGCAACATCACAGCGGTGGGGGAACCCCTTCTCGGATCCTCAATCTGCTTTGACCTCGATTACCGACCGACACCGAGGGCCAACGGAAGCACGTTTACCATTCCGACGAGCAGTGTCGCCAGTATCGCCGCCAGAGAGCGCCGGCCGCTCAGCCAAACCTGCAGCCTACCGTTCAGGCCCGAGGTCGAATAGGCTATGATCACCGCCCAAAGCATGCGGAAATAAACGGCCGCAAAATGATGAACGTGCCAATTACGAGCAGGCCCAATAACGCGAGACCGAGCAGTCGTTCGACAGGTAGCGCTTCATCCCGCAAACCGGGGCTCATCGGTGGCAGCTCCATTTGAGATCGTGCCTGTGCAGTCGATGCGGCGTTTCACCATCTGGCGCGGCGTCCGCATGGATTGCTCGCCGCTGACTTCGGTTTAGGCGCATTCCGAACTGCCGTGGCTGAGCTAAATCAGCGCTTTTCACCAGTGTCATTCACGCATTGCGCTGGTAAAATCTGCCAGTACTGTGGCGATCGGTCACTGACTTCGGGGTCGTCTTTCGTGCGGAGACGAGCTGGACCGCGAGCCTTTTAGGTTTGGGGCGGAGACAACGGAGCGGTGCTCCGTCCGACCGCCGCCGAGCGCTTTTCTGACTTCCGCAACGAGCTCGCGTGGCACCAACGGTTTTTCCAAGAGGACCACATCGTTCCGATCGACCGTAGATAGCAGACTCGCCATGACTCCACCCCCCGTCATCAGGAAGGTTGGCGTCATAAAGCCGTCCCTGAGAAGCCGGCTAATAAGATCAACACCGTTGAGTTCAGGCATGTTCACATCGATGAGAAGGCAGCTATTTTCAAGCGGCGGCGCAGCGGCTAAAAACGCTTCGCCCGATGCGTAGCAGCGGATTTCGATGCCGTGAGACTCGAACAGCACATGGAACGAGTCTCTAACCGCCGCGTCGTCGTCAATGACATATACGATCGGTCTCGACACGACAAACTGGCTCCACGTCTGGGGAAGTCCGCGCGAGAATGGGGATGTTCTCCCCGACACTGGCGCACAGGACCTTACTCCCATGTTAACGGTCTTTGTCGAAACGCTCCGCGTGTTCTTATTTATATATTGTCACCCACCGCTCCCGAAAATATCGGGAGCTGGGGTGCCCGTATTCGGTAAGACAAATACCCCTCTCCTTTGGAACGTCATCCAATCAACCGTATTGCGTGCTCAGTTGCGACCATTCTCATCTAGAATGGCCGCCTCGAATTCGGCGCGATTTGTGATCTCGACGTACCGACGATTGCGGATCGTGATTGCCCCGCGATTTGTCAACCTTCGAAACGACCGGCCGACGGCTTCCAGCGATATGCCTACATAGGCGGCGATATCGGAACGTTTCATCGGCAGATATATTTCCTGTGAGCTTACCCCGCGCGCGGTCTGGTTGGCTTCGAGCATCTGCAGGAACAGACCAATCCTGGCTGTTGCACGATGCCTGCTGAGGAGAGCAGCATGGCATCGAGCCTGGTGAAGTTCATGGGACAGCTGACAAATCATGTGAAATTCGAGTTCGGGATCGCTGCGCAGGCGAGTGTTGATGGCGGCCATTGACATTCGGTATGCGGTCACCGGGGTAAGCGCCTCCGCCGAATGCACATGGGTGCCGTTCGGTGCCAGTCCGATCAGGTCATCCGGAAACGAAAAGCTCATGATGTGCTGTTTGCCGTCAAGAAAGGTCGTGTACAATTTCACCACGCCGGTGACGATGTGAAAGAGAGCCTCGACGCGCTCCCCTTCCTGGTATAGCCGCTCTCCTCTGCGAAGCCGCACAAACGAAGACGGCAGCGAGAATTCCGCGCGGCCCCGCGATATCGAGAGATGACCGGGGTCGCCAGCGCTCGCCGCACCGTGTGCGATCACGACATGGCCCAGATAAAGCGCGGGTCGCCGCAGCGGTTCATGGCCCTATTCGGCCCGGATTCAGACAGATGGCCCGCAAGCAACGCTGGGCCCCTGGGACAGCACGTGCGAGCGTCCATCATGAGGTATACGACGAGTGCCTCGGTAGCGCGCCGTATTTTGCATAAAGCCGGAGTAGCGTCCATTGATCTACCGCAATTAGTAGCTGACAGGGTTCTCCCTTTTTGAATAAATGACAAATCGACGGGTCGAGAACGGGACGCTTCGTGTATTTCTATTCTGATCCCTATACTCTCCGGTTTCTTGACCGTGCACACCCGATATCGGGGCGATCAGGGCCCCGTTTTTGATCCTGATCAACGTTCGGCTGAAATCGCCCTCGCCTTTTTCGTGGAAGGCATGTTAAGGTAAATTAACTGAGCGTTACCGGGGAACGCCAGGACGAAGGGGGAAGGACAAGGGGGGAGGCGACAGCGTAGCACGGGGAGTCTTTGGGTTGTGGCAGACGGAAACATCGGCGCGAATGGCGCCCCCCTCGCAAACGAGGTAGCTCCGGCGGCGACACTCGTCAGTGAGCTGACCGAGGCGCTAACGGCGCTCGGCAATTATCTCGCTTCGGCAAATAAACTCGTGATCAGTAGTCCGTTGCCCGGACCGCAGCGGCTCAGCGAAGCCCTTCAGAAAAGTCTGTGCCAGCACGAACGGGCGGTCGAAGCAACCCGGCGGCTGCGCGCTCTCAATCGCTGTCGCAGAGTCGTCAAGGAGGACGGCCTCATCGGCCTCCGCTAGGGCCGCGGTCAGGTTTGGCGACGGGCTCGGCTGTTTCCGGGCGACGCATCCTAAATCCGAGGAGCGCGATCGCGATCGCCGCCGGCGGGTTGAGCAGACTGAAGAACGCAAAGGCCGCCTCGCTCAGCGTCGGCACCCCCAATGTGACCGCCATGTAAGCTCCGCAGCTGTTCCACGGGATCAGCGGCGATGTACTGCGCCGGCTCCTCGACGCCAAAACGTCGAGGAGCCATCACCCTCGATCATTGACTCAAGTCAAACGATGGCCGCGCGGCTGGAGCTCTCGATTCTTGGAAGGGGCCGCCGTCCAAGAGGACGGTCACTCCGCGGCGTGCGGGGTCTTATCGGCCAGTCCGTCGCCGGCCTGCTGCTCCCGCGGGCGAGCCCCGGGGCGCAGCCGCTCGCGAATGGCCTGAAAGGACACATAGAGCGGCGGAATGGCGAAGATCCCGATGAAGGAGGCGAAGATCATGCCGCCGAACACCGGTGTGCCGACATCCCGCCGCGCCAATTGCGCCGCGCCGGTTGCGACGACCAGCGGGTAAAGGCCGAGAATGAACGCAAACGAGGTCATCATGACGGGGCGGAACCGGTCGCGGGCTCCCTCGATTGCCGCCTGAAGCAAAGGAACGCCGTGCTCGCGCCGTTCCTTCGAGAATTCGACGATCAAGATGCCGTTCTTGGCCGCCAGGCCGATCAACACAACCATGCCGATCTGCGCATAAAGATCGAGCGTCAACCCGGCGAGGACGATAGACCCGACAGAGCCCAGGATCCCGATCACCACCGACAAAAGAACCGGCACCGGGATCGTCCAGCTCTCGTACAACGCCACCAGGAAGAGATACGCGAAGAGGACCGCAAAGCCGAGAATGATGGCAGTCTTCCCTTCCGCCCGCTTCTCCTGGAATGCGGTGTCGGTCCATTCGCCGGCATAGCCTTGCGGCAGCGTCCGCGCCGCAACGGCGTCCATCGCCTGGAGCGCCTGGCCGGTTGAGACGCCCGCCGCCGGCCCACCCTGGATCGTCACCGCCTTCAGGTTGTTGTAACGGATCTGCGCCGGCGGACCGACAACGACGCGCGGCTCCACGAGGCTGCGCAACGGGATCATCTTGCCGTCTTCGCTGCGGACGTTGATGCGGTAGATGTCGTCGATCCCGGAGCGATCCTGCGATTCCGCCTGGACCTGAACCTGCCAGGTCCGTCCGAACAAATTGACGTTATTGACGAAATAGCCGCCAAGCGAGGCCTGCAGCGCCTGGAACACGCTGTTGAGCGGCACGCCGAGCACCTGCGCTTTGTCGCGATCGATATCGAGATAGATCGATGGGTTGGTCGCGGAATAGGTGCTGAAAACACGGGACAGCTGCGGGTCCTGGTTGGCCGCGACGGTCAGTCCGCGCACGACCTGCGCCAGCGCTTTCGGGTCACCGCCCCGCAAATCCTCCAACACATAAGTAAAGCCGCCACCCGTCCCGAGGCCGATGATCGGCGGCGGCGCGAGCGGAAGTACGAGGCCACCGCCAATCTTCTGCCGGAACTCCGTGCCGAGCCGTGAGATCATCGCACCTGCGCTTCGCTCGGCGGCCTGGCGCTCCTCGAACGACTTGAGGGTGACCACGATGAAAGCGGAATTCGATTGCGAGTAGTTGTCGATGAAATTCAAGCCGATAACCGAGGTGTAATCGGCCACCCCCTCCTCGTGCTTCAGAATATCCTCGGTTTGGCGAACCACCTCCACGGTGCGCCCCACCGAGGCGCCGCCCGGCAATTGAATGACGACGAAAAACGCGCCCTGGTCGTCTTCGGGCAGGAATCCGGTCGGCGTGACCTTCAGCAGGCTGACGGTGCCGAACCCGGCCACCGCAACCATGACAATTCCGATCACCGACAAACGGACGATGCGCGCCACGGCCGCCCCATAGGCGTCCCGTACCCGATCAATCGACCGCATCACCAGGCCAATCGGTCCTCGCCGGGGTCCGTGGCGCGGCCGCAGCAGGACGCCACACAGCGCCGGCGACAGGGTCAGCGCGTTGATCGCCGACAGGAACATCGAAACCGCAACAGTGATCGCGAATTGGCGAAACAATTCGCCCGAAATGCCGGGAATGAAAGCCACCGGCACAAACACCGACAGGAGCACGAGAGTAATCGCGATGATCGGGGCCGTGATCTCGGTCATCGCGAGCTTGGTGGCATCGCCCGGCGACAGCTCGGGGTGCCTCTCCATAACGTGTTCGACATTCTCGACGACGACGATCGCGTCATCGACGACGATGCCGATCGCGAGAACGACCGCCAGGAGGGAAACCGTGTTCCCCGAGTACCCGATCGCAACGAGGACGATAAAGGTGCCGATGAGGCTGACCGGCACCGCCAAGGTCGGGATCAGCGTCGCGCGCAAGCTGCCGAGGAACAGATAGACGACCAGAACCACCAGGACGAACGCTTCGATCAGGGTTTTCTGCACCTCGTGGATCGTGTCGGTGACAAACAATGTGGGGTCATACGTCACTTTCCACGTCAGATCGTCAGGAAAGCGCTTCTGCAACTCATTGAGCCGGCCCTTTACGGCGTTCGACGTTGCGATCGCATTGGCGCCGGGGGTCTGGTAGATCGCAATCGCACTCGCCGGCTTGGCGTTGAACCGCGTTTCGCGGTCGAGGTTCGCGGCGCCGAGTTCCAGGCGCGCGACATCGCCGAGCCGCAGTATCGACCCGTCCGGATTGGTACGGATCACGATGTTGGAGAATTCCTCGACCGAGGTAAGCCGACCCTTGGTCTGGATATTGAGCTGCAGCTGCTGGTCGTCGGAAATCGGCCTGGCACCGATGCGGCCGACAGCCGCCTGGACGTTTTGCGACTGGATCGCCTTGATGACGTCGCCCGTCGTCAGGTTGAGGCCCGTCAGGCGGTCGGTCCGGACCCAGGCGCGCATTGCGTAGTCCTGGGCGCCCCACAACACTGCATCGCCAACCCCCGGCGTGCTCTTTATCTGGTCGAGAAGATTGATCGTGACGTAATTGGACAGAAACAGCGGGTCGTAGGTGCCGTTCGGCGAGTACACCGCAACGACCCCAAGCAAGGCGGACGACTTTTTCTTCACCGTGACGCCCTGACGCTGCACCTCATCGGGCAGGCTGGGCAGCGCGATTTGCACGCGGTTGTTGACGTTGACGGCATTGATATCAGGGTCGGTACCGAGCTCGAACGAGCAGATCAGGGTGTAGCTGCCATCGTCACCGCTGACACTTTTCATGTAGATCATCTTGTCGACGCCGACCACCTGGGCTTCGATCGCCTGGGCAACCGTGGCATCGACAACTCCGCCGTTCGCGCCCGGATACATCGTCGTGACCTGGACCTGCGGCGGCACGATGTCGGGATATTGCGCGAGGGGAATCACGAATAGCGACAGCAGCCCGGCGATCGTCGTCACCAAGGCTATGACGATGGCGAGCCGCGGCCTGTCGACAAAAACAGCGGACAGCATCGTTTCAGCCCTGTTTCAGACTTGACGGCATCGGGTTCGCCTGCACGGGAATTCCCGCCCGTATCGTCTGCAAGCCTTCGACGATGACCTGCTCGCCGCCCGACAGCCCTTCAGTCACGACGACATCTTCGCCGGTGGGGCCGCCCGTCTTGACACGCCGGATCGCGACCTTGCCGTTCTCGACGATAAAGACGTACACGCCTTGTTGATCGGTAATGAGCGCCGCTTGCGGAACCACGACCTGCTCTTCGGGCTGGCCGGTTTCAAGATTGACCGCCACCAATTGTCCGTCGATCAGGGTCCCCGACGGATTCGCGAAAACGGCGCGCACCTGTACGGTATCCGTGGCGCGATCCACGGTCACATCGACAAAGTTGATCTGTCCCACCTGGCCATAGGTCGAGCCATCGGGAAAGCGAACTTTCACCTTTATGCCGGTGATGTCGTCCGTATGGCCCGTCCGCCGCGCCTGCATGAGCTGGCGCTCGCTCACCGGAAACAGCACGTACATCGGATCCTGGCTGACGATCGTCGTCAGCGTGCCGCTCTGCGGGCTGACGACATTTCCCTTCGTGATCGCAGTGCGCCCGATCTTTCCGGAAATAGGCGACGTGATTTGGGTGTAACTCAGATTGGTTTTTGCGGTGTCCAGGTTTGCCTGATCGATCAGGATCTGGGCGTCGGCGGCGCGATCGGCGGTCAGCGCCTGATCCCGCGCCGTTACGGTACCGGCGCTTGTTTTCATCAACTGCTCGGCGCGCTCGTACTGAATTGCCGTCAGAAGCTTTTTGGATTGGCTCGCCGCCAGAGCGCCTTGCGCCTGATCGACGGCGGCCTGAAACAAATCTTTCTCGATCTGATAGAGAGGCTGGCCGTCCTTGACGGTGTCGCCCTCCTTAAACTGCACGTTCTCGAGATAGCCGGTGATCCGGGCTTGCACCTCGACCCGCTCGATTGCCTGGATGCGCCCGACGAAATCCACCGCCTTCGCGATCGGCTTGCGCGCCGCCGCAACCGTTCCGACCGGTACGGCGGCAGGCGCGGGCTGTTGCGCCAGGCTCGGAGCGGCGAGCGCGCAAATCAGGAGGGCAACGCCGATCGAAACACGCATCGCGGTTCCTCTCTTCTACCAACCGGCTCCATCAGACGGGGCGGCGATCCCGCTGCCGGCGGTCATTCGTCACGGTGCAGCGCCGCAACGCGCACATGTGAAAGCCGTCTAATCCACAACCTCGACCTTCGCCCAACTGATGTCCGGATCGAATGCGTTCACCCTCGATGCGATCGCAGCGGTCTGCGGACCCAGATCCTGTTGAAAGACGATGCCGTCCTGGTTGACGATGAAGGACATGATCCCCGAAGCGCCGTACGAAACCGGCCAGGCAATCAAGGCAAAGCCCTCGGTCATGCGGCCGTTTTTGATGTAATTGCGCGCCCCGTCGGGCGTGTCCCGCCCCTGAGCCGTCAGGATGCGGAAGAGGTAGCCGTGATAGGGACGCGGGCCGGCAGCGCCGCGATCGACCGGATAGCCTTCGTCGCGCGCCTGAGCCACCAGCGGCTCCAAGGGACTGTCCGGTTCACCTTCGCCGGGTGTCCAATACAAGCCGTCGTATTTTCCCGGCGAGCTGAGAAGATGCTGGGCGTATTCTGCTTGGCCGCTCTGGCCGGTGAAGGCAAAAAAGGCCTTTTGCGCGTCGACATAGGCCAGCGCGGTGCGGATCGCCGCGATCTCATTGCGGCCGATGCGGCGGTCAATCAATTCCTGCGCACCAGCCCGCGAATCAAATTGCCAGCGCCCATTCGCCTGCGCCAATGGTATGGGCAGCGGCCAATTATCCTTTCCGACCTGCAGGATCTTGCGGTCAGGCGCGGCACCGACGAGTTCGTGACGCTCGTCATACGCGGTCAGGAATCTCTGCTGTTCCGCGGCGTCGGAATATTTGTCGCCGGAACTGATCAGCCCGGTGCTGGCGGGGCCGAGAACCGATTGCAGCGCCTTCTGATCTCCGGCCCGCAGCGCATCGATCAGGGCCGTCACGGCCTCTTCGGCATTGCCGTAACTTTGAACCGTTATCGCCACAGCGGGCGCTTGGGCCGGACCTGCCGGAGCGGCGTTGCTCAGCACCATGGCGAGCAGCAGGAAGGCCAGCGGCAACAGAACGGCGCGTGTGTTCATTGTCATTGGCGGCTCCTCGACATCAGCGCCTGCCGCCGCCGCGGAAACCGCCGCCACCGCCGCCCCGGAGCCCGCCAGCTCCGTAACCGCCGCCGCGCTGAATGCCCCCGCCGAAGCCGCCGCCGCGCGCCATCGCATTCTGGTGAGATACTCCGCTCTGGGCGCCGCGAGCACCGAATTGGCCGGCCCGCGCGCCATCGCCGACGCCGCCAAAAGCCGC
>Ga0070706_100002574_pt1 | contig 18232 bp, 20 predicted proteins | sample KBSK5501metaG_FD_65476 | JGI IMG/M metagenome (GOLD analysis project Ga0070706, IMG submission 65476) | Corn, switchgrass and miscanthus rhizosphere microbial communities from Kellogg Biological Station, Michigan, USA - KBS K5-50-1 metaG | ecosystem: Host-associated > Plants > Roots >... | reverse complement strand
GTGAAGCGACCGCGAGCCAGATGAGGGTGCGGCTGCGCTCCCGGTCGTCCGCCAGCCCGAGGTGCGAGCCGGTCGTGTGGCCCAGCACGGCAACCGTGCCGTCACGCTCGGCGATCGCGCGGGGGTAGATCGTGTAGTCGGGGAAGCTCCGGAAGTAGCCCCGCCAGGCCTCGATGTTCTCCCGGCGCCCAGCCACGGGCGGTTCGTCGAATACTCGCAGCTCGTGGTCATCGGCGAGAAGGCCGCCGAGGCGGTGGAAGTCTCGTCGGTTGACGCATTCGATGAAGCTCACCGCGACAGCAACCGGGGGCGCGGAGCGCTGGTTGCGAACGTCGGGCGGACGCACGGGGGCCGAGGCACGGAGATCGTCGAGCCACCCGAGCACGGCTTGCTCGTACGCCACCCCGAAACCGACGACCGCGCCGGTGTGGGGGTCGTCGGGGCCAACGCGTGCCGCGACGGCCCGATAGAGGTGAAGCCGCTGTTCGTGCTCGCGCCGACTGGCGTCGAGGAACCTCACCAATGTGTCGCGGTCGAGGTGTCGCCCGAACCACAGCGTGACGAGGAGGGGAAAGCGGATCTGCTCCGGCCCGGGCTGCTGGGCGATCCACGTCGTGAACGCCCGCTTGCCGGCGGCAGTGAGAGCGAACGGTCGCCGGTCGCGCGCGCCGGGTGCGCCGGCCTTGACGAGTCGGCGCGCTTCGAGGGTGCGCAACTCCCGGTAGACATGGCTCGAGGTGATGTTCCAGAAGCGTGACAGCCCGCGCTCGACCTCCTGCAGGAGGTCCCAGCCGGTCCGGGGACCGTCGTGCAGGAAGCCGAGAAGCGATCCCTGGGTCGCGTTCAGCCCTGCCGCCTCGACCTTCGCATCGACCTTCGCGTCGACCTTCGCCACCTTGACATTCCCTTCTGGAGGGTTAGTCTGGCTGATATTCCCTTAGGGAGGGAGAAGCCGATGGTAGAGGACATCGTCGCCCGACTCGGCCGCGACGGCTACGCCACGGTCCCGAGTGCCATCGAGCCCGAGCAGGTCGGGGCGGCGAGGGCCGACCTCGAGGCGATCTTGGCGCGCACACCGTGCGGCCGCGACGACTTCGAAGGTCGGCGCACGCAGCGCGTGTACGCGCTCTTCGCCAAGACGCGGACGCTCGACGCGCTCGCCATTCATCCGGTCGTGCTCGCAGTGCTCGACCGCGTGCTCGGTCAGTACCAGCTCAGCGCGCCGGCGGGTATCGCGATCGGTCCGGGCGAGACTGCGCAGCCCCTGCACCCCGACGACGCGATCTATCCGCTCCCGCGGCCTCACGCCGAGCTGGTGGTCAACGTGATGTGGCCACTGGAGGACTTCACCGAAGCCAACGGTGCGACGCGCATCGTGCCCGGCAGCCACCGCTGGATCGATGAACGGCCCGACGACAACACTTCGACTGTTGTAGTCGAGATGCCCGCGGGCACCGCACTGCTCTACGTGGGCAGCGTGTGGCACGGCGGCGGCGCCAACGGCACCGACCGCACGCGCCTCGGCGTCGTGCTCCACTACGCCACGGCATGGCTCCGCCCCGTCGAGAACCATGTCCTCGCGGTGCCACCACAGATTGCCAGCGCGCTGCCGGCGCGCCTGCAAGAGCTGCTCGGCTACAACATCTATCCGCCGTTCATCGGCTACGTCGACGGGCGCCATCCCCGCAAGCTCCTGCAGGACGCGAGCGCGACCGCAACGCTGTCTTGATCGGGGCGGCCCACACGGTCACACCGTGGCCGCCTTCGCCGACGCCGAAAGGCTCGCGAGGCCGGCACGGAGCTCGTCGGCCGTCGGCCATCCGAACCCCAGCCGGAAGTGGCGGTCGTCGAGCTCGAACCAATGGCCGGGACCGACGTAGGTGCCGTAGTCGGCGAGCAGGACCCGATAGAAGCACGCGGTGTCGATGTCGATCTCGGGACGGACCCGGATGAGGCCGACGACGCCACCGGTGGGTTCGACCCACTCGAACGTCTCCTGCCCTGCCAGCCAGTCGCGCACGATCGCGAGGTGGGCGCGGACGCCGTCGAGGATCGGCGGCAGAATCCGCTCACGAGTCGCGAGAACGCGGGCGGCGATCGCCTCGTCGAGCGTCGGACCACAGATCAGCATCTGCTCCTTGGCTGCCAACAGCGTCTCCGCGAGCGCGGGGTCGCGGCACACCGCCCAGCCAACGCGGAGGCCGGGCAGGCCGTAGGCCTTCGACATCGATGACACGCTGATCGCCCGCGTCGACAGGCTGGCCGCCATCGGAAGCAGGCCCTGCTCGTGGCCTCCGGGGCCGGCCGGGCCCGCATGGGTGAGGTCGCGGTAGGTCTCGTCGATCAGCAGCACCGCGCCCGACCGTTCCGCCACACCGACGAGCGCCTGCAGCGACTCGAGGTCGAGCATCGTGCCCGTCGGGTTGTGCGGGCAGGTGACGCTGATCAGCCGTGTAGCACCCGGACGTACCCGCGCCGCGAGCCGCTCGACATCGAGCTGCCAGTTGCGGTCGAAGTCGAGGTCGACGACGTCGACGTCGGCGCCGATCGCGCGGGGCGTCTCGAGGTTGGTGGCGTAGTTGGTTCGCACGACGACCACGTGGTCGCCGCGGTCGAGCAGGGAGGTGGCGGCGCAGAAAAGAGCCGCGGCTGCGCCCGGAGTGACAACGACGTCGTCGGCGCGAACGCCGTCGCCGCGGGACGCGATCGCCTCGCGCAGCACGGGGTCGCCGAGGTGGTCGCCGTAGCGGAGCAGCAGATCATCCAGCTCGAGTTGCAGTCCCAGATCAGCCAGCCGTCGGTCGGCGACCGAGCTCTCGGAGAGGTTGTTGGTGATGGTGTCGTAGCCCAACTGCTCCGGCGACTCGACCTCGATCGGCATCCGTCGATAGCGCACGCCGGGGAGCATGACACTCGCCCGACCGACGTTGCGGTTCGAAGCGGGCGTGCATGCCCTCCGCCACCGGTCGTAACGAGCGCCGCGGAATGATGGGCCCGTGATCACCCTGTACGGGGTCGGCGCGCTGACCTTCATGATGGCGATGTACGCGCTGGAGCGACGGGGCCCCCGTTTCGTGCTCGGGTTCGCCGCGGGCTGCCTCCTCTCCAGCGCCTACGGCTTCCTCTCCGGGGCGTGGCCCTTCGGGATCGTCGAGGCGATCTGGTCCGTGGTCGCGCTGCGTCGCTTCCGCGCGCTCTCACGGGCGCCCTGAACGACCCGCTCGTGTCCGCATCCGTCGAGCCCGGGAGCTGGCTTTCGCCTATTGATGATGTGGTGAGCAACTTCTCCGCGGTCGTGACCACCGGCATCTACTGCCGGCCTGGGTGCGTGGCACGCCCGCGTCTCGACCACGTCCGCCCGTTCGATCTGGCGGCCGCCGCCGAGGCGGCCGGCTACCGGGCATGCCATCGCTGCCGGCCCTATCGGGTGCCCCAGCCCGTCGGCGGGATCGGCCCGGAACTGGTCTGTCGGGCCGTTCAGCTCGTCGTCGACGGCGCGCTCGACCGGGGCACCGAGGCTCAGCTCGGTGCCCGCCTCGGGGTCTCCGCGCGACACCTCCGCCGCCTGTTCGCCGACCACGTGGGCGTGACCCCCGACCAGCTCGCCCGGTCCCGCCGGGCGCACTTCGCTCGACGGCTGCTCGACGACACCGACATGACGATCACCGACATCGCGTTCGCGTCGGGGTTCGGGAGCGTCCGCCAGCTCAACCGCGCGTGCCGGGATCTGTTCCGGGCGACGCCGCGAGAGCTCCGCGCCCGGCGGCGATCGGCCGATCGGCTGGTCGCCGATGGTGGTCTCACCTTGCGGCTGGCGTTCCGCCCACCACTCGACTGGGATGCGATGCTCGACTACTTCGCGACCCGCGCGATCAGGGGGGTCGAGCACGTCGCGGGCGACATCTACCGTCGCACGATCGTGATCGACGGCGACCCCGGCGTTCTGGAGCTACGCCCGGGCGGTCCCGAGCACCTCCTTCTGCGCGTGCACCTGCCTCACTGGGAGGGATTGATCCACGTCGTCGAACGGGCACGTCGCATCTTCAACCTCGACGCCGACCTCGACGCCGCGACCGCGCACCTGGGGAGCGACCCCACCATCGGATCGCTCGTTCTCGCCCGACCGGGAGTGCGCGTCCCGGGAACGTGGGACCCGTTCGAGACCGGCGTGCGGGCCGTCATCGGCCAGCAGGTCAGCGTCGCCGGCGCCGGCACTCTCGCGGCGCGGCTCGTACAGCGGTACGGCACGCCCGTCCCCGGCCTTCGCGAGCTCGGGCTCACGCACACCTTCCCCCCGCCCACGACGCTGGCCTCAGCGGACCTCGCCGGGCTCGGCTTCACCACGTCCCGCGCATCCGCGATCCAGAACTTTGCGTGCGCAGTCGCCGACGACACCGTGCGCCTCGACCGCAGTGTCGGGCTCGACCAGGTCGTCATCGCGGTCACCGCCGTTCCCGGGCTGGGCCCGTGGACGGCTCACTACCTCGCGCTCCGGCTCGGTGAACCCGATGCCTTTCCCGCCGCAGACCTCGGCCTGCGGCGCGCGATCGCACCGACGTCTCCACCGTCGACGAGTGAGCTGACGGCGCGCGCCGAGCGCTGGAGTCCATGGCGCGCCCTCGCTGCTGTCCACCTCTGGCTGAGCGGGCGCAGGGTTCAGTCCGCGCTCGTCTGACGGGTTTCTCAGCGTCGCGGTTCGGCCGAGCCGCTGCGCAGCGCCGGGAGCAGCTCGTTGCCGACGAGCTGATGGTGCACGCGCGCGTTGGTCGGATCGGCGTCGATCGTCGGGCCGGTGATCACGAGACGCTCGAGGCCGAGCGACGACAGCTCGAGGAGCCGGCGGGCGCAGACATTGGCATCGCCTACCACCGCGAAGCGCTCGACGAAGGCGTCCGGAAGAACAGTCGAGTGGTCCGCGGCGTTCGACAGGTGACGGTTGCTGTCGTATCGCCGCCCGACCTCGGCCACCACCTCACGATCGCTCGCGCTGAGGCCCGCGCCGGTGGAACCGGGCATCGCCGAGAAGTGGGCGAAAGCGGCGATGGTGCCGCGGATGAGATTGCGCGCCGCGGTCAGGTCCGGATGGCATCCGACGTTGACGTAGGCGCCAAACGAGACGTCGGCGTCGGAGCGTCCGGCGTCGCGCATCGCGGTACGCGCGAGGTCGAGGGCCCATGACAGTCGTTGGGGATCCGCGCCGACGGCGAACGTGACCCGCTCGACGGTGCGCGCCGCGAACGCGATCACCTTCGGTCCCGACGCGGCGATGTCGACCGGCACGGTGGGTTGGCTCGCGCGATCCAGCCAGCGAAGGCGGCTGGGGTGCCCGCGCAGGTCGATCGTCTCGCCGCCGAGGTACGCGTGCACCTCGCGGATGCGGGCGAAGAAGTCCTCGGTCGGCATGGGTGGTCGTCCGAGGTGGAAGAGCGCCGTGTCACCGCGGCCGATGCCAAGCACCGCACGGCCGCCGGAGACCTCCTGCACGGTGGCGATCGCGGTCGCGAGCGCGGCGGGATGGCGCGTCGCGGGGTTGGTCACGCCCGTCATGAACTGCAGGTGCTCGGTCACCTTGGCGCCGAGGGCCATCGCCACGAACGGATCGCCAACCAGGTTCTGCGAGTCCGTGAGCGATATCCCGTCCCAACCGCCGGCTTCGGCCCGCAGGGCGAGTCGCTCCGCGTGACCGGTCTCCGGAATGCTCTGGGTGAACAGCTCGAGGCGCACGGCCTTCATCATCCCGCACGCGCCGCGCCCGCTTCCGGTCCGGCCGGCTCGCCAATGCAGCTGCCGCCCCGAACCGGCTAGACAAGCTCGCGGTGGCGAAGGTGGTCGGCCCTGACGATGCCGCGGCCCGGGTGCGCGCGGTCGACACCCTCGGCATCCCGCTCGGCCCTAGCCAGCCGGGAGCGTTCCTGGACTCGCTGGGTCGGCGGGCCGACTGGGAGGACCTGCGGATCTACGGCGCGCTGCTGACCGTGCTGTCCGAGCTGTTCTCCCACCCGAACGTGCACTACCTGAGCGGGTTCTTCGGTCCGATCGAGCGTCTCTTGCGGGACAGCGGCGCCAACATCGGCTTCGCGCCCGCCGATTTCCGTCGCTTCGCGCCGCTCTTGGAGGCGACGCCACCACGTGTGATGTGCACGACAACCTCGCCCCCTGACGCGGACGGTTGGTGCAGCCTGTCGCTCCACGCGGGTGCCACCGTCGAGCAATTGCACCGGGCGGGCGCGGACCCCGACCGCCTGTTGATCGTCGAGGCGGGACCGCGTTATCCGCGGACCGCCGGCCTGCTGCCCACGTACCGCCACGCGCTGCACGTCGACGAGATCGATCTCATGGTCGAGAGCGACCGCGAACCGCTCACGATCGACGACCCGCCGCCAACCGAGACCGATGGAGCCATCGCCGAGCACGTCAGGGCCTTCGTGCCCGACGGCGCCACCCTGCAGACCGGCATCGGTGCGGTTCCGTCGACGGTGGCCGCCCTGCTCGCCCACGGTGATGGCGGCGACTACGGCGTTCACTCCGAGATGTTCACGACCGGGCTCATGCACCTCCACGAAGCGGGGAAGGTCACCAACCGCAAGGGCCTGTACGACGGGGTGTCGGTTGCCACCTTCGCGGCCGGCACGCGTGAGCTGTACGACTGGCTGGAGGACAACACCGAAGTGGCGTTCCTACCGGTCGACCTCGTCAACTCGCCCGAGGCGATCGGTCGCAACCGCACGATGGTCACCATCAACGCCGCGCTGAGCGTCGACATCCAGGGTCAGGTGGTGGCAGACACGATCGCGGGAGTGCAGTACTCGGGCATCGGCGGCCACGAGGACTTCGTGTCAGGACCCGCTCTCTCGCTCGAAGCCCGGTCGCTGCTCTGCCTTCCGTCGACCATCACGCTCGGCGACGAGCTGCGGTCGCGCATCGTGCCATGGTTCGACGCGGGCACGGTGATCACCACCCCCCGCCACCAGGTCGACGTGATCGTGACCGAGTACGGCGCCGCCGAGCTGCAGGGCAAGACGGTTCACCAGCGGGGCCAGGCGCTGGCGGCCATCGCCCACCCGAGCTTCCGCGCAGGGTTAAGTGCGGCGGCCGACCGGGCCAGTGGCGGAAGGTCGCCCGTTCTCTGATCCGTGCCGGGTCACAGCACGGTGATGCAGCTGGGACCGTCGCCCTCCGCGCTCGCGAGCCGGTGCAGCACCGCGCGCGATGGCCGGATCACCACAACCGTCGTGTCGTCGCGCGGCTGTGCCTCGGCGGTCCCGTCGACGATCAGGCTGTAGTCGCCGCGAGGGGGAGGCGACCAGAGCACCGAGACGGTTGGTTGGCCGGAGACGTTGGCCGACGACGTCTTGCCCGCGCCGGTGACCAGCGCGTCATGCTCCCAGGCCACCGTGACCGACACGATGTGCGGACGGCGGTCGCGGGACACCGTGAGCAGGAAGGCGACGGAGCCGAACTCCACAATCCGCTCCCGCAACTCGTCGAGGGCGACCGTGACGCTCACGGCGCCATCGTAGGCGGCGGCGACGGCCGCACACGACCGGCGAAGCCGGCCCGCGCCGATCTCGTGGGAGGCTGGCCTGCCATGGCGAGCTTCGGAGCGGGCACCACCGCGGACGACGTCCTCGCGGGCATCGGCCTGCAGCGCCGCCGGTTCTTCGTCACCGGTGCGTCAACCGGTCTGGGAGAGGAGACCGCCCGGCCGAGGTCGCGCTGATGTTCGTGACGAACCACCTGCTGGCCGGGGCGGCGGTTGGGGCCGCCTGCCCCGACCGGCCGGGGCTCGCGTTCATCGCCGGCTTCGCCACGCACCTGCCGATGGACTGCTGTCGCCACTGGGGTTACCCGGGGAACGAACTGCACGACACCCGCTTCCTACGCGCCGCGGTCGGCGACGCATGCGTCGGCGCCGGCGTGCTGACCGGCGCGCTCGTCGCCGCTCGTCGCCGCGGTCCTTCGGCCCTGCTGTCGGTGCTGGCCGGCGCGATCGGAGCCGCTGCCCTCGACGTCGACAAGCCGGCCCTGCTCCTGCTCCGCCGCAATCCGGTGCCCCCACCCCTTCAGCGGCTGCATGATGCGGTGCAGGAGGGTGTCGAGGCGCCGGAGCACCTCGGGCGCGAGCTGGCATGGGGCGCGGCGTTGGCCCTGGTGGCATCCCTCCTGCTGCGCGTCAGTCCTTCAACTCGACGATGACCTCGAGGTATCCCTGCCGACCGACGTTGCGTGCGGTCTCGACTCCGCCCCGTGCCACGTGCACGATCGCGCCGGGCACCACGTCGGCCTCGAGGTAGTCGCGGTACGGGCCTTCACTGTCGGGCTCGGGGATCACCGCGATGCGGTCACCGGCGACCTGGATGAGCAGGTGATCGAGCTCGTGGCGGTGGGTGGCGCTGTCCTCGCCCGGCGCCAGCCGCAACTGCCACACGCGAACATGCTCGTTCTCGAACACGACGCGGGTTCCGATGTCGCCCAGCACACGTTCGCCCCGGCCGTCTGCCACGCCGCACTGTACGCAATCAAGGCCGACTCCATCTTCAGCGTTACTTGACAGCGGCCTACAACTTTCGGAGAAGCTGGCGAGATGATGCCCGCGGACATCGGGGTGATCGACCTCATGATCGGTTTTCCCACCGCCGATGCCCGTCGCCAGTACGACTTCCTGAAGACGGGCCTGCGCGACGAAGAGAGCAGGCGCATGAAGTTCCCGGCCGAGTACATGTTCAAGGCCGTCCCCGACTACCTGGACGAGGGCGACGACCCCGTCGATGCCACACTGGCCGCGATGGATGAGCACGGCATCTCCGTGGGGCTGGTCGGAATCAACCCCGACGTCGCCAAGCAGGCGCTCGCGGCACATCCGGAGCGCTTCGTCGGCAGCCTCGAGGTCGATCCCAACGACATCACCAAGACCGTCCGGGGGATCCGCGGCGCGCACGAGAAGTACGACATCAAGGCGGTCACGACGTTCCCCGCGGGTTGCAACCCGCAGGTGCCCGTCAGCGATCGCCGCTACTACCCCGTGTACCAGACGTGCATCGACCTCGACATCCCGATCATCGCCAACGCCGGCATCGCCGGGCCGCGCCTTCCGTCGGCGTGCCAGGACGTGATGCATTTCGACCAGGTCTGCTACGACTTCCCCGAGCTGCGCATCGTCATGCGCCATGGCGCCGAGCCGTGGGAGGAGCTGGCGGTGAAGCTCATGCTGAAATGGCCGGGCCTCTACTACATGACCAGCGGGTTCGCCCCCAAGTACTACCCGAAGGCGATCATCGACTACGCCAACACGCGAGGCGCGGACAAGGTGATGTACGCGGGCTACTACCCGATGGGCCTGAGCCTCGAGCGCATCTTCGCGGAGCTGCCCGACGTGCCGTTCCGCGACCACGTGTGGCCCAAGTTCCTGCGCGAGAACGCGATGCGCGTCTTCAAGCTCGGCGGGTGACGACCGTGCGTACGGACCGCCGCTGATGGATCGATACACCCTCATCTCGGCGGACTGCCACGCCGGCGGCAGCATGGAGATGTACCGCGAGCACCTCGACCCGGCCTACCTCGACGCCTTCGAGCGCTGGCGAGGCGCATACAGCAACCCGTTCCGCGACCTGCAACGCGGTGGGCGCACGCGCAACTGGGACAACGAGCGCCGCATCCGCGAGCAGGAGTCCGATGGCGTGGTGGCCGAGGTGGTGTTCCCGAACACGGTGCCACCGTTCTTTCCCACGGGCGCGCTCGTCGCCCGGCCGCCCCGCCCGGAGGAGCTCGAGCTGCGCCTGGCCGGCATTCGCGCCCACAACCGGTGGCTTGCCGCGTGGTGCGCCGAGCATCCCGCCCGCCGGGCCGGCATCGCGCAGCTCTTCCTCAACGACGTCGACGAGGCGATCGCCGACGTTCGCTTTGCACATGCGCACGGCCTGCGAGGCGGGGTGCTGCTGCCTGCGGTCCCGCCCGACGTCGACTGGATCAAGCCGCTCTACGCACCCGACTACGACCCACTGTGGGCAGTCTGCGAGGAGCTCGACGTCGTCGTGAACCACCACTCCGGCGGGGGGTCTCCCGACTACGGGCCCTACCCGGTGGCGGGGGTGTTGTGGATCGCGGAGACGACGTTCTTCTCGCGGCGCGCGCTCACCCACCTGATCCTCGGTGGCGTGTTCGAGCGCTTCCCGGGTCTGCGGTTCGTCGTCACCGAGCAGGGCGCGTCGTGGATTCCACCGCTGCTCGCCCAGCTGGACGGGTTCCACGCCCAGATGAAGACGGGTCGCATCGGCGAGCTGAAGTACACGCCCGACCAGGTGCTCCCGCTGGCGCCGAGCGACTACTTCGCCGGCAACTGTTGGGTCGGGGCGAGCTTCCCCAGCCCGGTCGAGGCCGCGTCGCGGCATGGCATCGGGCTCGACCGCTTCATGTGGGGCAGCGACTACCCGCACCACGAGAGCACCTATCCGTACACGCGCGAGGGACTGCGGCGTTCCTTCGCCGGGACGGATCCGTCCGAGCTCCAGCAGGTGCTCGCGGGCAACGCCGCGAAGGTGTACGGGTTCGACCTGGAGGCGCTTGCCCCCATCGCGGCGCGGGTGGGGCCGAGGCTCGACGAGCTCGCCACGCCGCTCGACGCGATTCCGTCGGGCGCCACCAGTCCCGCGTTCTTCCGACCATGAGCATCGCCGCCCGTGCCCGACGATCAGCCCAGTGGGTTGGGCACGGGACCGGGCGCGTTGCACAGCGGCCGGGTCTCGTCCGGGTTCTTGGGCGCGGGCAGCGTGGGTGGCGTCGCGAAGGATGGTGACGAGCCGAGGTCGATGCAGTCGAGGAGCCCGTCGGCCGCGGCGTCGCGATCGGTGAGCGCGGGCAGGTTGTACTTCGTTTCGAGCAGCTTCAGGATCGACGTGTGGTCGTGCACGACGCGAGACACGTAGTTCCTCCTCGCGTACGGCGAGACGACCACCGCCGGTACGCGGAACCCGTAGATGTCGTAGCCGCCGGGGGTGTCGGCGGGCCCGAGGCGAGGACCCACGTCGTCGGGCGGCACCGCGCGAGGCGGCGGCACGTGGTCGTAGTAGCCCCCGTGCTCGTCGTAGGTCCAGACCAGGAAGGTCTTCGGCCACGCCGGGCCCTTCATCACCGCGGCGATCACCTTGGCCACGAACGACTCACCGGTGGTGATGTCGTCGCTGTTCTCCTCGGAGGCGTGGTCGAAGTTGGGCTCGACCATGCTGAACGCAGGCAATGTCCCGGCCGCGGCGTCGGCGAAGAAGCGGTCGACCTTCACCACCTTGTCGCCGTTGGCCTGGAGCACCGGCAGGAACAGCCCGGTCGTGGGCAGGTCGGTGAAGTAGTCGCGCCAGGTGATGCCGTGCTTGTTGAGCAGCTCCATGATGGTGCCGTTGGGAGGCTGGAAATCGGTGAGCGTCGATGTGTCGGTGGCGATGTTGCCCCGAGCGGTGGCAGCCAGCAGGAAGCGGCGGTTCGGATAGGTCTGACCCATGCACGAGCCGAACCACCGGTCGCAGAGCGGGAACGTCTTCGCCAAGCCGTAATAGAAGGGGATGTCGTCGCCGTTCCAGTAGCCCATCGCCACCGGGCCGCTGTCGCTGCGCACGAAGCCGTCCATCTCGCCGTTGTGCCACTGCGTATGGGTGGCGTTCCACGCCTGGCTCGGCTGCTTGGGGAGCTGGCAGGTGTTCGCCATGTGGAACGCCCGCAGTGGCGACCCTGCGGCGTCGGGACAGGCGTTGGTGGGCTTGCCGTCGGGTCCGCGCGTGAACCCGTCGCCGCGACCCAACATGCCGAGGTAGTTGTCGTAGGAGTGGTTCTCCATCATCACCACGACAACGTGCTCGATGCCGGGCAGCGTGTCGGTGCCCTCGGGCCGGGAAGGGTCCGGACGCTCACCCGCGCGTCGGCGGACAGTGCTCGGCGTCCTGGCCGGTGCCCGCGAGGGCGCCGACGCCCGGCGGTTCGATGAGCTCGAGCAGCCACCGAACGCGAGACCGGCGGCCGCCGCGCCTGCGCCGATCAAGAACGTGCGGCGGGGCAGACTCGGCGCGGTCATCTGAGCGATCAAGCTAGCTGACCTGTTCCCGGCGACACACGAGGAGCTTCGAGCCCGATGGTCACGACGGAAGGCATCTGCCCCTGGGGCGTCGCGCCGCCGGAGAACCGGCGCTACCACGACGAGGAGTGGGGCGTGCCCGTCGTCGACGATGTCGCCATCCTCGAGAAGCTGTGCCTGGAAGGCTTTCAGAGCGGGCTCTCGTGGCTCACCATCCTCCGCAAGCGCGACGCGTTCCGCCGGGCGTTCCGCGGGTTCGCTCCGGAGACGGTGGCCGCCTTCGGTGCCCGCGACGTCGAGCGTCTTCTCGCGGACGCGAGCATCGTGCGTCACCGCGGCAAGATCGAGGCAGCCATCGCCAACGCTCGGGCCGTACGCGCGATGCACGCGCGCGGGGAGACGCTGGCCGCTGTCGTGTGGAGGTACGAGCCGGATGCGGGCGCCGCCGGTCCGCGAGGCGGGCGTCGCCGCCGGGCGCCGCGCACGCTCGCCGAGCTTCCGGCTTCGACGCCCGAGTCCGCGGCGCTGTCGAAGGAGCTCCGGCGTCGTGGCTTCCGCTTCGTGGGGCCGACGACCGCCTACGCGGCGATGCAGTCCCTCGGTCTGGTGAACGACCACCTCGCCCCCTGCCCGGCCCGGGCGCGGGTCGATGCGTTGCGTGCGGCGCTCGTCCGGCCCTGACCTCGCGCCCTCGCGGTCCTCGCTTGACACATGTCACCGATCGGGCAATTATTCACGGCGACGTGAATGATCTCGACCTCGACGCCACGCTGTCCGCGCTGGCCGATCCCACCCGGCGGAGGGTGGTCGACCTGCTCCGTGACGGCCCGCGCCGGGCGGGTGAGCTGGCCGCCACGGTCGAGATGAGCGCACCCGCGATGAGCCGCCACCTCAGGGTGCTGCGGGCGAGCGGACTGGTCGAGGCCGAGTTGGTCGACGACGACGCCCGCCTGCGGATGTACCGCCTGCGTCCCGAGCGCTTCGTCGCCCTCCAGGCCTGGCTCGACCAGGTGCAGGCGTTCTGGGCGGAGCAGCTCGGCTCGTTCAAGGCCCACGCCGAGCGCGCGCGAGGTGGGACGGTGTGAGCAACCGCACGTCGGTCGTGGCGAGCATCGAGGTCGCCGTCGATCCCACCACCGCCTTCGAGGTCTTCACCCAGGACATCGGCGTCTGGTACAAGCGCGGCCCTCACAGCTTCAAGGATCCGGCGCGAGCGGTTGGGGTGCGGTTCGAGCCGGGCGTCGGCGGCCGGCTTCTCGAGGTGCACGACGCGGAGACGGGTGAGGGCATCGAGTGGGGCCGGGTGCTGGTGTGGGAGCCGGGTGACCGTCTCGTGTTCTCCGACCTGCTCTCCGGCGTTCCACCCGCGCCGCCGACCGAGGTGGAGGTGCGGTTCGCGTCCATCGCTGCGGGAACCCGGGTCACGCTCGAGCATCGAGGCCTCGACCGGCTGCCCGCCGAGGTCGCCGCCCAGAAACGCGAGCACGGGTGGATCACGCTGCTCGGCTGGTTCGACGAGCACCTCGGTGCGACACGATGATGAGCGATGTGAAGTTCGTCATCGAAGCCAAGGGCCTCACGCGGGCGTTCGGTGCTCGTCGAGCGGTCGACGACCTCGACCTCCAGGTCGAGGCGGGTGACGTGTTCGGCTTGCTGGGTCCCAACGGCGCGGGGAAGACGACGACCATCCGCATGTTGACGACCCTGTTGGCGCCAACCGCGGGCTCGGCCCGGGTGTGTGGCTTCGACGTCACCCGCCAACCGAGCGAGGTCCGCCGGCGGGTGGGCTACGTGATGCAGAACGTGGCGCTGCAGACCAACCAGCTGCTGACCGGGCGCGAGAACGTGGAGATCGAGGCCGCTCTGCGCCACCTGCCCCGGCGCCAGTGTCGCGAGCGGGCGGACGAGGTGCTCGACCTCGTCGGGCTGCTGCCGCACGCCGACCGGCTCATCGCGGAGTACTCCGGTGGCATGCGCAAGCGGCTCGACCTGGCCGGCGGCTTGCTCCACCGGCCCGAGGTGCTCGTGCTCGACGAGCCCAGCCTCGGGCTCGACGTGCAGTCGCGTCACCGAATCTGGGACCACATCCGGGGCCTGCGCGACGAGGGGACGACCGTGCTCCTGGCCACCAACTACCTCGACGAGGCCGACCAGCTCTGCAACCGCCTCACGATCATCGACGACGGCCGCACCGTGGTAACGGGCTCGCCCGCCGACCTCAAGCGCGCCATCGGGGCCGACGTCGTTCAGGTGACGACGAACGCGGCGGATCGTCTACGGGTCGCCATCGGGGGTGAGCCGTGGGTGCAGCGGTTCGTGGTGACCGACTCCGGTGACGTGCACGTCTACGTCGACGACGCGTCGGTTGCGCTCCCGGCGGTGATGCGGCTGTCGCTCGATCACGGCGTCGACCTGCAGCGCGTGACCTACAACCAGCCCACGCTCGACGACGTGTTCCTGCTCCACACCGGGCGGGAGCTGCGTGAGATGGAGGTGAGCGCCTGATGGTCGATGTCGAGCAGGCCGTCCACCCACCCCTGACGCCGGAGGTGGCCCAGGCCGTACGATCCGTGGAGCCGCGTCCGTGGGCGCAGGAGGTGGGCGCGCTCGCCCGGCGCTGGTTCATCCAGCTGAGCCGCGACCGCCTCAACCTGGTCTTCAGCGTCTGCCAACCCGCTCTCTGGTTGGTGTTCTTCGGCAGCGGCATCGAGCGGGCCGTCAACGCTCGGGTGATCGGGACATCGAACTACATCGGCTTCATGCTGCCCGGTGTGATCTCGCTGACCGTCGTCACCAACGCCGTCAGCGGTGCCATGCCGATGCTCTGGGACAAGGAGACCGGCTATCTCGACAAGTTGCTGAGCATGCCGATCGCCCGGAGCTCGCTGATCGTGAGCCGGTTCGTGTTCCAGTTCGCGCTCGGCTGCGCACAGGTGGTGCTGGTCTTCGTGGTGGCGGTGATCATCGGCGCGGGCATCGCCGCGGGCCCGTTCGGCGCGATCGCCATCCTCGTCGTCGCCGGGGTGTTGAGCATGGCGTCAACCGCGGTGTTCATGGGCCTCGCCTACCGCGTCCCGACGCACGGCACGTTCTTCGCCATCACCGGTTTCGTCACGCTGCCGCTCGTCTTCATGAGCAACGCCTTCGTGCCGGTCGACGCCATGCCCACGTGGATGGCGGTGGTGGCCCGGCTGAACCCGTTGACGTACGCGATCGAGGCGATGCGCATCCTCGTGCTCGAAGGATGGCGGGTCAGGGTGGCGAGCTCGTTCGGCGTGCTGGTCCTGTTCGCGGCCGCGTGCCTCGCCGTCGGCACCTACGAGTTCCGCCGCCACACCGGTCAACGCGTCGACGAGCGCCGCTGACTCACCGGCCCTGCCACCGGGGGGCTCGCCCCTCGCGGGCGGCGCGCGCTCCTTCCACCGCGTCGTCGGTGGCGGCGGCCACCTTGCGCATCGTCTCCCCGAAGCGGATGGCCTCCAGCGGAGGGAGATGTTGCGCGCGCATCGCCACCTCCTTGGTGGCACGCGCGGCCAGCGGCGCGGCGGCGACGAGGCGATCGGCCAGGCGCCGGGCCTCGGGCATGAGGTTCTCGTGCGGCACCACCCACCCGGCCAGGCCGATCTCGTGAGCGCGTTCGGCGTCGATCCGGTCGCCGGTGAGCAGGAGCTCCATCGCATGCTGCCACCCGAGGCGCGCGGGTAGGCGTATGGCGCCGACGATGGTGGGCACGCCGAGCTTCACCTCCGGGAAGCCGAACACCGCCTCCTCGCTGGCGATGACGAAGTCGCACCAGCTGACGAGCGTGAGCCCGTAGCCGAGGCAGTAGCCGTTGACGGCGGCGATGACCGGCTTGAAGATCTCCCAACCGCTCTCGAACGAGTTCAGCGTGGGCTTCTCCCAGAAGGTGCCGGGAAAGTCGCCCGCGGCGCCCTGGCCATGCTTCATGTCGGCGCCGACGCAAAAGGCGCGTCCCGCGCCCGTGACGATGGCGACCCATGCGTCCTCGTCGTCACGGAAGCGTGCGAACGCGTCGTTCAGGTCGGCGCGCATGTCGGCATTGATGGCGTTCAGCGCGCCAGGGCGGTTGTACGTGATCGCGGCGATGTGGCCTTCGAGCTCGTAACGCACGGTGTCCATCGGTCATCTCCCCGGTCAGGCGGACAGGTTCGCGCGGCTCGTCTGCCCTCGTGGCCGGGAGCGGGAACCCCGACGTGAGCGGGGTACCTCGCGCAGGGCTCGGGAGCGGAGTGGCGCGTACCATTGCTCGATCGTCGCGCCCACCTCGTCCAGTCCTCCCGTCGCGGCCGTCGCGCCCGATCCCGGGCCACCGACCCAACCTGGCCGCAGGCACGGTCTGCACCGCCTCGCCCTCGCGCTGGCGCTGTTGCCGCTTGCGGTGTCAGCCGTCGTGCTCATCGTCGACGTCGGCGGCGACTACCTCCCGACGGGCGACTACGCGTACATCGAGATGCACACGCGCGACGTCGGTCACCACCCGGTGCTGGTCGGCCTCTACTCCCGCGTCGACTGGAGCCACCCCGGTCCCGCCGCCTTCTACCTCCTGTCGCTGCCCTACCGGCTCACGGGCGGCGCCTCGATCGGAGTGAACGTCGGCGCGCTGCTGATCAACGGCGTGGCCATCGCGGGCATGGCGCTGGTGGCGAGGCGGCGCGGCGGGACGCCGCTCATGCTCTTCACCCTGGTGGGATGCGGCGTGCTGGCGCGTGCGTTGGGCGCCGACTTCCTGCGAGACCCGTGGAACCCGTCGATCACCGTGCTGCCGTTCGGCCTCCTGCTCTTCCTGTGCTGGGAGATGACCGCGGGCGGGTCCTGGGCGCTGCCGGTGGCCGCCGGCGTGGCCTCGTACTGCGTGCAGACGCACATCGGCTACGCGCCCCTGGCCATTCCCCTCGTTGTCTGGGGGGCCGCCTGGTTGGTGGTGCACGCGCGCGGAGCCGGCCGCCGCCGGCGCCGCGGCCTGGTGCACGCGAGCGTCATCGCCGTGGCCGTCGTCGCGGTGATGTGGCTGCCGCCGCTGCTCGACCAGCTCGTTCACTCTCCCGGCAACCTCACCCGCATCGCCCGGTACTTCGAGAAGCCGGACGCCAAGGCGCACACGCTCGCCCAGGGGTATCGGGTCGTCGGCGCGCAGCTCGGTCTCGCACCCGATTGGGTCGCCGGTCAGCACAAGCTCAGCCCCTTCCTCTTCGGCGAGACCGACCTGGTCTACTCGGCCCCGGCTCCGGTGCTGCTGCTGCCGTTCGTGCTCGCGGTGGTCGTGCTCTGGCGCCGGCGATCGTCGGAGGGCCTGCGCCTGGCGGCCACCCTGGGGCTGGCGCTGGTGCTCGGCGTGCTGGCGGTGGCGCGCACCATCGGGGCGGTGAACGACTACCGCCTGCGGTGGACCTGGGTGCTGGGGATGACGGTCGGCATCGTCATGGCCTGGGCCGCGTGGACGCTGGTCGCGGGTCGCTGGTCCCGAGCAGAGGGGAGGGCGCTGGTCCCGATAGCGGTCTCGTTGCTCGTCGTGCTGGCCGGCGTCAACGCGGTCGCCGCCGCACGCGCGGGCACGCCGGCCAGCGGCCCGAACAAGAACTGGTCATCGACGATGGCTGCGCTCATCTCACCAGTCGCGCATGCGTTGCCGGTCGGCGACGGTGAGGTGCTCGTGCACTACACATCGATCGAATCTCTGCTCCATGCGCCCGGCGTCGTGCTCGGCCTCGAGCGTCGTGGCATCGACGCGCGGGTTGAACCCGAGCCGGCCACGCGGTTCGGCGAGCACCGGGTGCACCACCGCGGTCCTGTGCGCGCGGTCGTCACGCTCGTGAGCGGCACCGACGTGCTGTCGCCCCAGCCCGGTTCCCGCCTCGTCGCCTACTGGGGAGAGCGCACGAGGGCGGACCTCGCCCGAACGAACGAGCGCCTGTCCGCCCTCGACGCCGCGCACGCGGCCGGGACGATGGGCGAGCAGGAGTGGGTCCGCCGCCGACGCCTGCTCAGTCCCGGCGACGCCATGGCGGCGTTCATGAGCTCGCCTTTGCCGACCCGTTGAACGTAGGAGGGAGTCGGGCGGCCCTGCGATCACGGCTGCCGCGCGTGTTCGGCGCGGGGGTGTCACCGGTACACTCCCAGCCCGAGCCAGAGGGGGGTGCCGCGGAGAAGGTGCGC
>Ga0070706_100002573_pt1 | contig 18233 bp, 22 predicted proteins | sample KBSK5501metaG_FD_65476 | JGI IMG/M metagenome (GOLD analysis project Ga0070706, IMG submission 65476) | Corn, switchgrass and miscanthus rhizosphere microbial communities from Kellogg Biological Station, Michigan, USA - KBS K5-50-1 metaG | ecosystem: Host-associated > Plants > Roots >... | reverse complement strand
AGCCGACCGACAACGCCGGCGACCAGCCGACCGACAACGCCGGCGACCAGCCGACCGACAACGCCGGCGACCAGCCGACCGACAACGCCGGCGACCAGCCCTCCGGCAGCGGCGGCCAGCTGAGCGGCGCCGTCAAGGGCGCCGTCGGGACTCCGGGCCTCACGCCCCCACCGACCGACACCCCGCTCGTCGTCCCGGCCACCGGCGGCAACGACGGCTGGCGGATGACCCTCGTGCTCATGGCCGCCGTCCTGATCGGCAGCCTTGCCATCAGTCGGCCACGGCGAGCTCGCCGGATGGCCTGACGCGTTCGCTGTCCCTGAGCGAGCTCGAGACCGGGGCGCGGCATGCGCCCCGGTCTTGTCATGTCCCGCGCAGGTCGATCACCTCGCCGGGCTCGACGAGCGAGACCGCCCCGTCGAAGGCATCGGCGACGATTCGGACTGGCGTCACGCGGTCGAGTCCCATCTGGAGGTGGGTCAGCAGCACCCGTCCGGGCCGGGCGCTCGAGACGAGCGACGCGATCGCCGGCGCATCGAGATGGAGCGACCCCGGCGGCACCGGTCCGACGCCGAACGAGACCTCGACCAGGAGGACGTCGCCGGGGCGGATCAGCGGCGTCAGGTCGCTGGCCACCCCACAGTCGCCCGAGTAGACGAGCCCTGGCCGGCCATCCCGGCCGAGCCGGATGGCATGGCTGTCGGCGGTGTGGGTGATCCGGCGGGCCTCGATTGTCACGTCGCCGATCGTGAACGGTGTTGTCGGGTAGGGCTCGCACGCCAACGTCGCCTCTGTGAACCCGGGCCGATCGTGGAGGGCGTCGATCCGATCCGCCAGGCCGGCCGGCGCCACCACCCGGACCGTTCGTGGCGGATCGAGCTGATATGCCAGGTAATGGCGCAACGGCACGAGGTCGATGAAGTGATCGGGATGCAGATGGCTGATGAGGACGGCATCGAGCGTGCTCGGTTCGATCGCGTCGATCAGGCGCGGAAACGAGCCCTGACCGAGGTCGAGCAGGATTGCTGTCTCTCCGGCACGTACGAGGTACGCGGCACCGGACGAACCAGGCCGATCCGACCACGCCGGGCCGGCGCCAAGGATCGTCAGCTCGAGAGGGGAGGCGTCTACCGACACCTCGTCAGCCTACGGGACGCGCGGGACCGCCGGGCGGTCGATGGGCCGCCGAGCGACGCGACGATCTACTGGCTCTGCCCGTGGGGCGAATGGGCGGGCGGGCCCTGCGGGTCGGTCGGGGCCGGCGTCGGCCTGGGGGTCCTGTCGGGCTTGCCGCCGCTCGGATCTGCTCCTCCGCCTGCACCTGTTCCACCGCCCGCGCCACCCGGGTTTGCGACGGGACCACTCGGAGAGCCCTTGTCGCCACCGCCGGTTCCGTTGACGTCGAGGCGGTCGACGACGGCCCGGTTGCGAGCGATCGCTCGCTGGATCGACGCCTCGACGGCCTCGACCGCGGTGTCATTGCCCTTGCCCTCGAGGCTCGACGCAACAGCGGCGAGGACACTCAGATGCTGGTCGAGAGCCGCGGCCACCCGAGTCTCGAGCGCCGAGTCGCCGATCGCGGCCGCGATCGCCTCGTCGGCGATCTGACGATATTCGTCAAGGGCTGCCTGGACGGCGCCGACATCACCGCGTGACGCGCCATCGGTGGCCTCGAAGAGACGGGCATCGAGCCGGCCGAGCTCGGCGCCGGCACGCTCCGCTCGGGCGGTCGGCAGGGTTGCGCTCTCGATCCACATCCGCGTCGGGTACAGCGGCCCGCCCGCCTGCGCCGCAGAGATCGTGCTGACCGCGATGCCCAGCCAGACGCTCGCCGCCAGGAACGGAATCGCGACGCGGCGCATCGTCGAGCGGTTCGCCGCCACGGCAACAGACGGCGTGATGTGTGCGACGATCGGCGCCGCCTCGAACCGCAGCCTGGCCTCGCGCATCACGCGGGCTCGGGTCCGGGCGGTGGACTCCCGATCCGGGCTCAGCCGGGCGCGGGCGTACGCGTCGAGCCGGCGCTCGATCTCGCGATCCCGAACCTCGATGGCCTGCATGTCCTCATCCATCCGTGATGACGTTCGCGCGCCGAGCTCGCAGCTCGACAAGGTCACTTCCGTCGGGCTCGATCCCCAGCTGGCGACGAAGGGCGGCGATTGCCCGGAACTGGAGACCGCGGACGGTCCCTTCCTGCTTGCCCATCACCTCGGCTGCTTCGCGGGCCGACAGCCCGGCGAAGAAGCGCAACGCGATCGCTTCTCGCTGCTCGTCGGTCAGGGAAGCCAGCGCCGCACCGACGGCATCCAGCTCCTGGCGCACGACCGCGATCTCGTCGGGACCGGCATCCCCATGGGTCCACTCGATGACCGAGTCCAGCTCGGCATGGTCGTGCCGCGTCCGCACGTGATCGATGACCGCATTCCTGGCCAGCCGGAAGAGCCAGCCCCCGAAGGGAATGCCCCGCGATTCGTACCGCGGCAACGCTTCCAGGGCCTTGACGAAGACGTGCTGCGTCAGGTCCTCCGCGTCCGACGGGCGGTTGACGCGGCTGGCGATGAAACGGTAGATCGGCTCGTGGTAATGATCGAAGATCATCCCGAATGCCCAGGCGTCGCCGAGCTGAGCTTCGGTCACGAGACGCTCGATCGCTGCGTCGTCGATGGTCATAACGACGGAATGCCTTGCTCCGTTAGGTGCGTGCCCCGTCCACACCGCCTCGCGTGCGGAAGCGATCCGGCAGGGCCACATTGACCCTGGATCCGCCACGACGAAAAGCGAGGATGCCGAACCCCGCGGCGGCCACGACACCATACCCCGCCTCGAGGCCCGCTGTGAATGATCCTGAGCGGTGGGCGTCGCTCCCGGCGACGACTCTGGTGCCTCCGCGCACCCGGTAGCGCTCGACGATCGGGCCGGCCGGATACGTCTCTCCAGCCGCCTGGCGGAGGCCGCTCGTGTTGACCTCGAGCGCGGTGCCGGTTTCGACGAGCGCACCCAGGAGCGGGTCGTACAGCTCGGGAGCTGCCGCGAGCTGGGCGGGCGTGACGTGCGGCACGAGATAGCGCTTGACGAAGTCGAGATGGCCGATCGTGTCGAACAGGCCTGACCGGATCGCGTCGAGGACCTCGCTGAAGTACGGGGCGACGATCTCGGCGAGCGGCCGCCCGGCGGCCCACGAGGCCACGCGGCTCGCGTGGAACGGCGAGTCGGCGTAGACGTGGACGCTCCCGATCACGTAGTCGTAGGCGTGCCGGCGGAGGTGCTCCCGGATGTTTTCCTCGTGGGCACGGTCGTACGTGACCTCGACCCCGAAGCGGATCGCGACGCCGCGCGGAGCCCAGCGCTCGGCGGCCTCGCGAACGACTCGCTCACGCTCCGCGAACGGCACGAACGAGAAGGCCGGCGTGCCGGGCACGAAGTCGACATGGTCGGTGATCGCGATTTCGGCGATGCCGCGCTCGGCAGCCTGAGCCGCGTACGTATCGATCGGGACGTCGGCGTCGGGCGAGAGGTCGGTGTGGAGGTGGGCGTCGAGGGGTAGGTCCGATGCCAGGGCCGCGAGGTCGGTCGACGCCGGTGGACGCGGGTCGGGCGACAGCCGCCTCGTCGCGTGCGAGTTCACCCTCCGATCAGGCCGAGCTCGCGGCCGACCGTCGCGAACGCCTGCAGCGCCTGGTCGAGCTGGGCGTCGGCGTGCGCCGCCGTGACGATCGTGCGAATCCGGGCCTTGTCGATGGCGACCGTCGGGAAGACCACGGGCTGGGCGAAGACGCCTTCCTCGAACAGTCGCTGACTGAATCGGCCGGCCGTGTCCGGATCACCCATCATCACCGGCGTGATCGGCGTCTCGGACCGGCCCGTGTCGAACCCGAGCCGGGCCAGCTCGGCCTTGAACCGCTTCGTGTTCGCCCACAGCCGCTCGTGGAGCTCGGGCTCCTCCTGCATGACCTTGATCGCCTCGCGGCAGGCCGCCGCGACCGCCGGTGGATGCGAGGTCGAGAAGAGAAACGGCCGAGCGCGCTGGACGAGGATGTCGCGGAGGTCCTGCGAGCCCGCGACATAGCCGCCGAGGACACCGACCGCCTTGCTGAGCGTGCCGACCTGGATGGCGACCCGGCCGTGGAGCCCGAAGTGGTCGACCGAGCCCCGACCGTCACGGCCGAGGACGCCGGAGGCATGGGCGTCGTCGACGAAGACCGCGGCGTTGGCCGATTCGGCGGCCTCGACGATGCCCGGCAGCGGAGCGATGTCACCGTCCATGCTGAACACCCCGTCCGTGACGACGAGGATCAGCCGGTACGGCAGGCCGGTGCCCTCGCGGCCCTTCTCGACCGCTTCGTCGAGGATCGATCGCAGATGCGCGATGTCACCGTGCCTGAAGATCTTCCGCGGCGACTTGGACAGGCGCATCCCGTCGATGATCGAGGCGTGGTTGAGCTCGTCGCTGACGATCAGGTCCTGTTCTCCGGTGATCGTCGGGATGACGCCCGTGTTGGCGCTGAAGCCGGACTGGAAGGTCAACGTCGCCGCGGTCCCCTTGAATGCGGCGAGATCGCGCTCCAGGTCCTCGTGGAGGGTCATCGTCCCCGCGATCGTCCGGACGGCACCGGAGCCGGCGCCGAACTCGCGGACCGCCTGCATGGCCGCCTCGCGCAGGCGCGGGTGGTGGGTGAGCCCGAGGTAGTCGTTGGAGCTCAGGCTGATCAGGCGACGATCGTCAACCGACACGATCGGGCCCTGCCCCGACGACATCACCCGCAGGGGGCGATACAGATGCCGACTCCGGAGATCCTCGAGCTCCTCGCCCAGGAACGCGAGCGGATCGGGGTGAAGCTGCTTCTCGGTCACGGGATCCTCACTCCCTCCAATCCATGATCACCTTGCCGGAGTCACCGCTCCGAGCCGCGGCGAACGCCGCTTCGTGCTCGCGATACGAGAAGCGATGGGTGATCGCCGGGCGGATGTCGAGCCCGGACTGGAGCATCACCGACATCTTGTACCAGGTCTCGTACATCTCCCGGCCGTAGATGCCTCGGAGCGTCAGCTGATTGAAGACGATCTGGCTGACGTCGATCGGGATCTCGGCCGTCGGGATGCCGAGGATCGCCATGCCGCCGCCGTGGGCCATGTTGGCGAGCGCATCGCGGAGGGCCGCGCCATTGCCCGACATCTCGAGGACGACATCGAAGCCCTCGACCATGCCGATCGTCGGCTGAAGGTCCGCAAGGGACTGCGCCTGCGGGTCGACGACGTGGGTCGCACCCATCTTCAGTGCAAGCTCCCGACGGAAGGCGTTGGGCTCGCTGACGACGACGAGTCGAGCGCCGGCATGGCGGACGACGGCCGCGGCCATCAGGCCGATCGGGCCGGCACCGACGATCAGCACGTCCTCACCGAGGACCGCGAAGCTGAGCGCCGTGTGAACGGCATTTCCGAACGGATCGAAGATCGCGGCGACCTCCTCGTCGATGCCCGGCCAGTGGTGCCAGACGTTCGTCACGGGCAGGACGACCTGCTCCGCGAATGCGCCGTCACGATTGACGCCGAGGCCGACCGTCTTCGCACAGAGGTTGTAGCGACCGGCCCGGCAGTGGCGGCAATGGCCGCAGACCACGTGGCCTTCGCCGCTGACGATGTCGCCGGCCGCGAGGTCGGTGACGTTGCTGCCGATCTCGAGGACCTCGCCGACGAATTCGTGGCCGACGACGAGCGGCGGCTTGATCGTCCTCGCTGCCCACGGGTCCCATGCCTCGATGTGCAGGTCCGTGCCGCAGATGCCGGTCTTGCGAACGCCGATCCGGACGTCGTTGATGCCAATCGGCGGCTCGGGGACGTCGATGAGCTCGAGGCCGGGCCCGGCCGAGGTCTTCACGAGGGCTCGCATCAGGTCAGTGTGCCCGAGACCGTCGCGATTGGTCGACGGGGGCGGGGGTCGCTCGATCAGGCGTCGCGCGGGTCGTCCATCCAGTCGACGATGGGATTTTCGACCGAGCCGATGCCCTCGATCTCGCATCGGACCCGGTCGCCCGGCTCGAGGAAGACCGGTGGATTGCGGAAGACGCCGACACGGAGGGCGTGCCGGTGGCGATCAGGTCACCCGGCTCGAGGGTGATGTGGCGGCTGATGAACGCGACGAGCTCGGGGATGGAGAAGATCATGTCGGCGGTCGAGCCGTCCTGCATCAGTTGTGGCTCGCCCTCGCCCGGCCGCCCCGGTCCGGGGATCCGCCAGCTGCGGAGGCGGATGCCGGCCGCCGGATCGAGCTCCCCAGCCGTCACGAAATCGGGCCCGACCGGCAGGAACGTGTCGCTGCCCTTCGCTCGCAGCCACTGGCCGTCGCCCTTCCGGCCCTCTCCGAGCGCGGCCTTGTTGCCCTGCCAATCACGCGCCGAGATGTCGTTGACGACGACGTAGCCAGCGACGTGGTCCATCGACTGATCCTCTGTCACCCGCCGCGCCCGACGCCCGATGACGACGCCGAGCTCGACTTCGAGATCGAGGGCGCGGGTGCCCTCCGGCCGCACGATCGGGTCGCCGTCGCCGATGACCGCGTTGGCGAACTTGGCGAAGAGGAGCGGCCATTCCGGGGCCTCTCGGCCCGCTCCCTCGGTGACATGGTCGCGGTAGTTCAGCCCGACGCAGACGATCTTGCCTGGGAGGTGGACGTCGGACGAGCGCATCGGCAGCGGCTTGGCTCGCCGCCGTTCAGCTCGGCGCCGGTGACGGCTGCGGGCTCGCGCTCGGCGCGTCCGACGGCGCGATCGAACCCGATGCGGACGGCGCGCTCGCGCCCGGCGACCCGCTCGCCTGCGGGTTGCAGAGGTGTTCCGGCGGCGCGACGAGGGCACCCGTCGAATCGACGCGTTCGGCCTCGGTCAGGAAGTACCTCGTGGCCAGGGCGGGATCCCAGGTATCGAGGTACAGGACACGGTCCCAGACCAGGACGGCGAACGGGTGCGGCATGTTGTCGAAGCGGGCGATGACCGGTGACAGCTGGCGAGGCGGGACGTTGCAGATCGGACTCGGCGGGAACCCGCTGAGGTAATCGCGGAAGGCCTGCTGCCCTTCGGCGGTGGCTCCCGTCGAATCGTTCCGGTACAGGACGACCAGGCCGCCGTGCTCGAGGTTATGGACCCAGTTCGATGGCCCGACCTTGTCGTCCGGCTTATACAGCCGCGCCGGAATCGGACCGAGCGTGCCGGGCTGGTTGTAGTGGTTGCCGGACGCCGGCGGGCAGAAGAGATATTTCTGCGGCGGCGTGACATTGTGGCTGTTGCCCATGTCCTCCTCGAAGAACCCGAGGCGCGTGCTCGAGCCGGGCGACACCGTAGGCGTCGGTGACGGATCGAAGATGCTGCCGCACGTGTAGGCGGCCGCCGTCGCGCCGATGAAGACGTAGCCGACGGCGATGGCGACGATCGCGACGGCCGCCACGGTGACGATCGCGGTCCGATATTTCTCGAGGAACGTCGGTTCAGGGCCTGGGCGGACGCGATCGCGACGACCGACCCGGGCACCGACGCCGCTGGCCGGTCGGCTGATCGGTCGGGTCGGCGCCGAGCCGGCGTTACCGGTCCCCGTGGTGGCCGCCTGGTCGGCGCCCGCAGCGGGCTCACGGGCCGGACCACCGAGGCGCCGGCTCTCGCGGGCCAGTCGGGCCGCGCGGCGCGATTCCTTGCTCACGGTTCGATCGTGCCTCGTCGCGGTTCGGGTTGAAGGGCACGCAGCGCCGAGGGCGCGCGTGCGCGCGGAGCCGATGCCCCGCGGACGTCCGGCAAGGGTACCGTCAACGGGCCGGCGATGTCAGACGCAGGACGGGTGAATGGCTGCCGCGAGCAACCAATGTCACTCCTCGACCAGGTACGCGCGGACCTCGCTGCGGAGCAGGCCGCGGAACAGGAGGGCAGCGAGCGCGGCAAAGAAGATCGTCTGGGGGATCAGGCCGGCCTGGGCGAAGAACACGACGAGCGGCAGCGTCAGACTGGCCAGCCCGAGGGCCAGCCCCCGGGCCGCCTGCTTGCGCTGGATGACGAGGGTCGTCGTGAAGATCGTGTACGCGAGCAGGACCATGACGACGACCCCGGGGCCGCTGACCGGCGCGCCGATCGCCTGATCGATCACGTATCGCAAGGAGATCCCGATCCCGAACAGGATCGTGAGGGCGTAGACGAGGAAAAGACGGAGCCCGCCGGGCATCGCCAGGAATCGCTGGACCACGTCCGGATCGTGCCACGCCATATTGAGGAACGCACGGCGGGCGCGACGGTCGGCTCGGCTATCCTTCGGCCCCGTGTCGGATCTCCCGCTCAGCTTGCCCACCGCATCCGCGGTGATCCTCGCGTCGGCCCTCGATCGCGAGCGCAAGATCGATCGCGCCCTCGAGGCCCTCGGCCCGGTCGCCGGTCGTGACGCGGTGCTCGTCGGGGCCGGGCCGGACGAGACGGCTCGCAGGAGTGCTGCCGGCGCGCGCGTGACGACCGTCGGGTCGCTCCTGGACGAGGGCGCGCGCGCCCTGCCGGACGGCTCCGCCGACACGATCGTCTCGGCCTGGTCGGCCTTCCGCGGCGTCGCCCCCGCCGAGCTCGCCGCGGCGGACCGCGTCCTCCGACCCGCTGGCCGCCTGCTCGTGGTCCACGACTACGGTCGCGACGATGTGTCTCGGCTGCGCGGCGACCTGCCCGAGTACGGCGCATGGAGCAAGCGCGACGGACCGTTCCTGTCGAACGGTTTCCGGGTTCGGGTGATCCATTGCTTCTGGACGTTCGACACGATCGAGGCGGCCCGCCGGTTCCTCGCCCGGGCGTTTGGCGAGGATGGTGTCGCCCTCGGCGCTGCGCTGAAGCGGCCGCGCCTCTCCTACAACGTCGCGATCTATCACCGGACTCGCGATGGCGCGGTGGCCGACGGGCAGACCGGCTCGGCCGAGAACGAGACCGACCCTGCCCGGGCGGAGGCCGATCCGGTCTAGGCGCCGACCGGACTTGCGCCGACCCGGTCCAGGATCGAGCGATACATGGCCTCGACATCGTCGACCATCCTGGCCACCGTGAAGCGCCTCTCCGCCGCGGCCCGGCACGCCCGCCGGTCGATCTCGCCGATCCGGGCGATCGCCGCGACCATGCCGTCGAGATCGTCGACCACGAAGCCGGTTCGACCGTCCTCCACGACCTCGGGGACGCTGGCTCGGCGGAACCCGATCACGGGGGTGCCGGAGCTGAGCGCCTCGACCATGACCAGCCCGAACGGCTCGTCCCACTCGATCGGGAAGAGCAGAGCGTCTGCACCGGCGAGCAGGTCGCGCTTGATCGCCCCATCGACCTCGCCGACGTACTCGATCTGCTCGCCGTCGAACAGCGGCGCGATCGTGGCCCGGACGTGCTCGGCGTCTGCCGCGTCGATCTTGCCCGCGAGGATCAGGCGGCGGCCGGTCCGGCGGGCGGCCTCGACCGCACGATCGGCGCCCTTGGCCTTGCTGAACCGGCCCAGAAACAGCAGGTAGCCGGCCTTGGGGTTCGGCTCGAACGCGAACGACGCGACGTCGATCCCGTGGAGGATCGGCGGCAGGGCGCCTTGGGTCGGAAACGTTGCCGCGCTCGCCGCCGAGACGGCGTGATGGAACCACGGGTAGGCGTCCCAGATCGGTTGGGTCGGCGAAACGAACGGGTTGTGCATCGTCGAGACGACGGGCGTCCGTGATGTCGCCGCCAGGACCATCCCCTCGACCCCGGCGTGGTTGTGGACCAGGTCGAATGAGCCGTCGGCCGCCGCCCGGAATGCCGCCTGTGCGTTGGCGAGCTGGAGGTACTCGGCGTGACCGAGGCTGGAGTCCGATGCCTCGCCATAACGCATCGGCGCGGCGGCCACGCTGTGGAGCTTGGCCGAGGTGATCGAGTCGCCGGTCGCGAACAGGGTCACATCGTGACCGCGGGCGACGAGCTCCTCGGTGACGAGATGAACGATGAGCTCGGTCCCGCCGTAGGTCTGTGGCGGCACCCGCTCATACGTCGGCGCAAGTTGCGCGATCCGCATTCGCATCCCCCTGTGACGCGACGATCGTATCCGCCCTGCTACCCTCCCCGCTGATGAGCGACCGCCGAAACGATCTGAACCGGTCCGGATCCGCCGACCTCGCACGCCAGCCGGAGGGCCCGCGGCTCGGCCCGATCCCGGTCACCGCGACCGGCGTCCTGATCGTCATCGCGCTCGTCCTGTCCCTCATCTACGTCGCGTATGCGATCAACGTCCGCGACGCCTCGCAGATCCCACTGCTGGCGTCGGGCCTCGTCGTCCTCGGTCTCGTGTTCATCGCGATCGCCGCCGTGGGCGCACGGGCGGCCTGGCGCTCGAGCATCCGCGGCAGCGACGCCCGGGCCTTCGGCCACGCGATCCTCGGCGGGATCTCATCGCTCGTCGCCGCGGGCTGCATCGCCCTCGCGATCATCCTGTTCCTCGTCCGCGACGGCTGACGCGCGCGGCCACGCCCCAAAGACTCGTGGACCCGATCCGCCGGGGGGCCCCTGCTACACTCGGCCCGGCCTCGCCCTCATCGTCTAGAGGCCTAGGACGCCACCCTTTCAAGGTGGAGATCAGGGGTTCGAATCCCCTTGGGGGCACACCCGCTGTTTATCGAAGAACGGGCGGACGGGTGGCGTCCAGACAATCGTGTCGAGCCGGCGGTCGCGGATCACGACTTGCTTGATGACGATCCGGCACAGCTCCCAGCGGCGCGCCGGGGACGCCACGCTGATCGCCCCGGGAAGGTCCAGGACGCGCGCCCGGTAGGCGTCAAACGAGCGGATCCGATCGTCGTCAGGTAGCGCGGCGAGGGCCGCTCGGACGGTATCTCGCTCGGCGAGGTACGCGGAGTCGGTCAGATCACCCCAGCCGTGCTGCTTCTTGAGCTGCTCAAGGCGGGTCGTCAGCCGAGTCCGCTGGCGGCCGATGTCTACCACGGTGGGCGTCTGGAGCCGACGACGCAGTTCAGCCTGGGCCGCATCGATGACCCGCTCAGGAAGGGCAGCCACGGCGACCGTCGCCAGGACTTCCGCCTCGATCGTGTCGGCCGGAGTCCGGCGTGCCCGACAGCCGAGGGTCGGGCACCGGTAGTAGCGGCGCTCGGTCCCGCGCTGGACGGACTCGCCGAGGCTGGAAGATGAGCTCCGGCCGCGGTTGTTGTCTCTTCTCCTCTGGGCTGAGGGCCAGCCACCAATCAGGCATGACGTACGCCGGGTCCATCGCCGGCCAATACATCCGCATCCACGCCGTCAATACGTCAGTGGATCGGATCGTCCGCCCTGCGGCGCTGCGTCGCCGCGCGCCTGTGGCGGGCGACGACGGTTAGGCATCTGATGCGTCGGTGCCACTTGGTCCACCAGCTCGTCCAGAAAGCAACGGCTTCCTGGTCGATCTCTGACATGCCGCGATTATCCGTCGCGTCGCCGCGGTACACGGGCCGCAAACCGAGGGCCTTGCTGGTCGCCGCGTTGGCTACACCCCGATCGCGACCGCCACGCCCGGCCACGTCCGGTCGGCTTCTCCCTCGAGCCTACGAAGGTATACCGACGTCACGGCCAGGCTGGAATGGTCGAGGAAGCTCGACACCTGCTAGATCGACGCCCCGGCGTCACGACGAAGCTTCGCTGCGGAATGCCTCAAGACATGCAATCCCTCCGGCGCCAGCCCGGCGGCCCGGAGATAGCGTCGGAAGCGGGTGTAGAACGTCGAGCTTGTGACGCCCCTTGGACCGGCCCCGGCTTGCCACGCGCCGCGTAGGCCGGCCGTGGCAGCTCCCGCCGGCCCCGCTTGCCGCCCTTGCCGCGATAAGCGGAGCACCTAGGACATCGGGCACCGCGATCGGCATCCATGTTTCGGCAGTATGCCCGCCGCCGGGCGCCTGGCGAACTACGTAGCTCTCTGGACCGACAGTGACTTGGCCTGAGCGAACGAGACGTGTTGGGCCAAAGCCGCGTATGCGTCGCGAGTCTTGCCTACCACGGAGGAGCAAGGGTTGGGACTCCGGTCGGCACGACCGGCCCAAGCCGGATTCGATGAAGTCCACACGAAGAGAACGTCGTGATGCAATGAGTCGATCGATTCTCACGGCTGACGCGCATGGAGAGGCGTCAGCATTCCGCGAAGCCGGGCGGAGCCTTGCTACGAACTTACGGCCGCAGACCGACGACGAAGAACTCCCGCGCCGACCTGGACGCCTGGATGGGTCAGTTCGCTAAGGGTGGGAGCGTGCCGAGCCAGACGTGCCCGGACCGCCCGACCGCCACAAGGAGCGAGTTGATGACGGACACGCCGACGATCGGCTCGTCGGTGACCTTGCCGGGCAGGTCTGTCCGAACCCAGGACAGGAGGTCGCTCGATACCCACACGACCGGCCGCAGGTCATCGGTCGCTCCGCCGGCAACGACGAGCGTGTTGCTGACAACAAGGACGTCCAGCATGCCAGCCCCTCCGAACGCATCCTGGTCGGGCACGGCCGTCCACGCCCGGCCATCCGTCGACGTCCAGGCCATGGCCCCACACAATTGGTTGACGCATGACGTACCGACCGCGATAAGCCCGCGGCCACCTGCCGTCAAGCGACTCCACTCTGCTCCCGAGGGAACTTGATCGGATCGCTCCCACGATCGGCCGTCGCTCGAGATCCACGCCACCATGCTCGCTCCGCCCTCGGAGCGAAAGCCGTCCGCCCCGATCGCGACGAGCCGCCCAGCGCTGAGGGCGAGATCTCCAACCTGTCCGCAACCGCTGGCGGCGAGCTTCCCCGACGCCGACCAGCCCCGGCCGTCGGTTGACGTCCAATAGGCCGGTCGACCGCAGCCGACGGTGCCGCCCTCGCCCGCGTAGTCGGTCAGACCGACCGCAACGTATCGGGAGTCCCAGTACCGAACGGTCGAGAAAGACGTGTATTTCACGCCGACCGTGGAGCGTTTCCAGACGTTGCCATTCGACGACGTCCAACTCACGGCTTCCGGAATGTCGCCTTCCCCACCACACAGCGAGCAGCCGACGATGAGCTCCTTCGACCCGGTCGTGTCCGCCGCCGACGGGTCGCCCGGTCCCGGCAGCGCGACGTACCGCCATGTTCGTCCATCGCTGGATCGCCACGCCGCGGGCGCTTCATCATCATTCGACCCCACGGCAAGTAGACCCCGTTCGCTCGGAACGACACGGGACCGTGCACCGCCATGAGGGAGCACTCCGGCGAGCGTCCACGAGATCGGACTTGGCGGGGCCGTTGCAGGTCTCGAACTAGAGCCCGCTGACGGCTGGGCTGTCTGGCTCGTCGATGGCGACTCAGCCGGCGGACCAGACGGAGGGGATGGGGCGCTGGCGCAGGCCGCCACCATCAACCCGAGGACGCAGGCGATGCTTCGGTTCTGAGTGTGGCTCACGATCCAAGCCGGGGAACCCGGGTGGCGGGCTCGTGAATCGTGGGGCATCACCCTGCGACAAGAGCCGATCGACGACGATAGCCCGCTGTTCGCGCCTGTCAAGACCGCTTCGTAGCACAGGGTGGTGGGCAAGCTCCGCGGGCGGGCCATTCGATAAGTTCTCTGGACCCACGCGAGAGCACCGTTGGCCTGCACCATTGGTGGATCGTGGAGCGTCCGCGGACCAACCTTCACCGAGGGGCATCACTTCATTGCGGGCGGCCAACGATCCAGCCGAAGGCGGAGGTCGCCCGAACTATGTGACCGCAGGCTCCTCCCGATCGACCCACTCCGCCCGCCAGGACGGCGCGTTAACCGGCTGGCCGAAATAGACCCGTTCGTGCCAGATGAGCCCGTTGCGCAACTCGTAGATGCTAATCGCCAGCCAGTTCGAGCCGTCCGCATAGTGCACGATCGACTCGCTCCACCAGCAGTCGCCCGAACCGCCGACCCGCCGCGGCTCGACTTGCGGTGCGCCGTCGGGACGCTGCGTCCGAACCACCCGGTAGTTGGCGCTGCTGGTGACGATCTCACCGGATTGCGGCCATGCCTCTTGCCACTCGGGGTGGCGCAGGGCCTCCATCGCGTCGAAGTCGTCGCGCGCCCCGGCGTCCGCATAGCGACGCACAACGTCCCGAATCGGATCCGCTGGTGGGGTCATCTTGCCGCTCATCTTGGCCCTCCGCGAGCTGTTACCCGAGCCGTCTTTCATTCGGACGCTATCACCCATTCAATGCGTCACCACGATGACCACGTCGTGCGCGATCAGTGCGACAGCGCGGCTGCCTTCGCCGCAGCGAACTCACCCTCGGTCAACGCGCCGTCGTTGCGCAAGGCGGTAAGCCGCTCAACGATTCAGCGAGGCGTTCGCCGCGGCTCGTCGCCGCCGGACGATCCTGGGTGATGAAGTAACTCGTGATCGACGCGGTGAGCGCGGAGAAGAGCCCGATTCCCAGGAGCATCAGGATCATCGCGGCGAGGCGGCCCTCGGGAGTCACCGGGTAGGTGTCGCCGTAGCCGACGGTCGTCAACGTCGAGACTCCCCACCAAAGCGCGTCGAAGGGCGTGTCGTAGAGCTTGTTCAGGCCGTGCTCGGCGGCGTAGACCGCGGCCGAGCAGATGACCATCACCCCGAACCAGCCGGACAGAAGCCAGGCGAAGCCGCGGTGGCGGGCCAGGGCCTCGACGTGCATCGACGCCCGGTAGATGCCGGAGAACGCCCGGATGAGCCGAAGCAGCCGCAGGAGACGAAGGACACGGAGCGCACGGATGGGCGGAGCGAGGGCCAGCGCGTCGATCCAGTGGCCGCGGAGATACCGAACGCGGTCGTGCGCCGCCAGGATCCGTGCCGTGAACTCGGCGATGAACGCACCGGTGAGGACGAGCTCGGCCGCCTCGAGCTCCGGCCGGGTGCCAGGGCCGACCTCGTCGAGGAGCGCCCCGAGTCCGACCCAGATGATCGCCAGGAACGCCATCGCGAGCTCCCAGGCGACCTCGTGCCGTTCGACGAACGAATTGAAAGCCGTGCGGCGGTCGACCATGATCAGTCCCTCCATCGAACCTGACGGTCTGCAACCGAGATCGAGATCTCGGCCGGATCCCGATGCCAGACGAGTCGTTGGACACGCATCGCCGTGTTACGGTCGTTTGGCCCTTGGGGCATCTGAGGGGCAACCCGGGCGATCCGATGCGGCTGTCACCGTCGAGCCAGCTCGTTCTAGGCGTGCTCGTCGTCACATTCTTGATCCTCGCCGTGGTCGGCGCCCAACGGCCGAGCTCGGCCACGTCACAGCCGCCGAACGTTGCCGTCGCGACAAACAGCGACACGTCACCCGGATCCGATCAGGCGACCGCCGGGTCGTCGAGGTCTGAGTCGGAGCGAACAGGCGAGGCCTCTCCCTCGGCCGCAGGCGCGACCGCGACCCCTGTCAAGACTCCGAGGCCGACTCCCAGGCCGACTCCCAGGCCGACTTCGACTGCGTGTCGGGCGACCGACCAGGACCGATACGTCTACAACCCGTCGCGACTCGACGTGCTGGCGGCATGCCTCCGGGTAACAGGCACGGTCGAGGCCGTTCGCCACGAAGCGGACGGCGACCTCCACATCCTGTTGGCCCTTGATCCGGCGTACCGCCATCTGCTCACCGCGGCCAACCAGGGCGAGGAGCTCGGCGATCTCGTCGTCGAGCCCGTCTGCGTCCGGACGGTAAGTCAGACGGATGCGATCGCCACGTGCGCCTCGGACCCCGATCCATTCGGCGGGCCACTTCCGGTCGTCGGCGAGGCGGTCTGGATGGAGGGTCGCTACGTCCTCGACCTCGACCACGGGGGCTGGGCCGAACTCCACCCCCTCTATCGCTGGGGCAACAAGTAGGGGGCGACATGAGCGGCATCTATCGAGCCTGGCGAACAGCCTCTCGCTGGCAGAAACTTACGATCGGCGTCGCCGTACTGGTGGCCACCGGGGCGCTCGGCGGCGCGCTGTCGTCCAACACAAAGACGGGGACAGACACCACCGCGAACTCGACTGCCGTCGCGACGGCAGGAGTACCTTCCGCTTCGGTCCGAGCATCGGCGGGTCTGACGCCCTCCGGTCGGATTGCACCCTCAGCCCGTGCTTCCGCCGCGCCGACGATCGCGCCAACGCCGAAGCCGACACCCGCCCCGACGCCGAAGCCAACCTCAAAGCCCACGCCGAAGCCCACGCCGAAGCCCACGCCGAAGCCCACGCCGAAGCCCACGCCGGCGCCGAGCCTGACGTTGACATTCACGTCGCTCACGTCGCCCGTCAGCCCCGGCGCGTTCGCGACGGCGACCGTCAAGACAAGCCCTGGCGCGTACTGCACAGTCGTCGTCGAGTACAAGTCAGGGCCCTCGACCGCCGCCGGTCTCGGTCCCAAGTACGCGAGCGCAAGCGGGGTCGCATCCTGGACGTGGAAGGTAGGTACCCGGACGACGGCCGGCAGCTGGCCGGTGACGGTGACCTGTTCGAAAGCCGGTCAGCTCAAGTCGGCGACGAAGTATCTCGAGGTCCTTTGACCTTCACGGCCTTTGTCGAACGAGACCAGTTCGCTGGGGAACTCACGATGGAAGCCTCGTGATTCATTTCTGGACGCGCGGCGCATACTCGGCGTATCACGGAGGGGGGCACGAGTGCCCTTGGCCTCCGACCACCTTGGCGCCCTCAGCGGACACGTCCACCAGAGCGCAGGGTCAACGGCGAGACGGACGGTCCGTGGAAGGGCGCCGCACACTCCGACAGGAGGAACCCGGCATGCCTAGGTTCATCACGTTCTTCTCGTACTCGGCCGCGTCCGCGAAGGCGATGATCGAACATCCAACCGACCGGTCGGCCGCCGCCAAGGCACTGGTTGAGTCGCTCGGCGGCACGCAAGAGGCCTTCTACTGGATGCAGGGGAAGCATGACGGCTTCCTAATCACCAACCTCCCGGACGGCGTGGCGGCCGCCGCGCTGGCAGCGGCGGTCGGCGCGACCGGTGCCGTCGGGGGCCTCGAGACGCACCAGATCTACGATCACGATGAGCAAGAGGCCATCGTCAAGCGCGCCGCGACGGCCGCTAAGGCTTATAAGCCACCGACGGCCTGATCCCACCGACGCCCCGTCGGCGTCGCGCCGGGCGAGGCGTCGATCGGTGCCGGCGCCGTCTCAACGCTGACAAACAGGGCGTGCGCGAGGGCTTGCACGCCGCCCCATTGGGGGGGCGATCCCGATGACTCGTTTGGACGGCATGTCCCCTCGCGACGAAGGGCGGATCGCCCATGGGATGCGAATGGGTGCGCCTGCCGAGCCTGACCCGAGAGTCTCCTTGACGAAGGAGTTTCAGCCATGCCCGAGCAAGACAGTAGAGTGCTGTGGGATCGCTGGTTCGAATTGTGGAACGGAGACCTCGAGCTGGCGCAGGAGATCATCCACCCGGACCTAGTCATCCACAGGATCCCACCGCCTCGGATCTCGGATCACCTCCGCGGATCCGAGGCGCTGCTCGCCTGGATCAAACAGACCCGATCGTTATTCGCGGACCTGCTTCTTACCGTCGAGGTCGGACCGATCGTGGATGGCGAGACGGTCGCCGGTCGATGGGTCGCCGAGGGCACGTACGAGGGCGGCATCCCGGGTAGCACGGTCCCGGACGGCACGTACGTGCGCTTTCATGGCCACGACATCTGGAGGGCCGAGGACGGACTCATCCGCGAGTACTGGCTGAGCGACGACCTTCTCGACCTGATGCAGCAGTTGGGCGTGATCCGCGCAGGGTGAGGGTCGAGACTCGCGGTGCCGGAACGAGCCAGTGCGTGGGGGCGGCGCTGGAGGGATTCGGCCCTCGCCGACACGATCTGGTGATAGTGACTCGCAGGGGACCGACTAATCGATCACCCGATCAGGCAACGCTCCATGATGGAAGTCTGCTTCGTCTGCCACGACACGCAGCCGTAGCCCCCTCGCATTTGCCGAGTCCGAGGGAGGTCCGTTTGAGTCCAACGATTCACGACGGTACGACGTTTTCAAGACGATCGAGTGGTACAACGGGCGTGCCCTGGATCATGTCGGCCTCGATGGTCCATGGCCACCGGCGCAAGGAGGACGAAATGCCCGGTTCGTTTGGTGCCACGGACGCAGATGATGGTGCAGTCGCATCGACGAGTTCCAGCGCGAGGAGCGGTGTCTTCGCCAGGAACGACTCCAAGGATCCTGCATCGGCACCTGGAGGCAGCGGGGTTTTCGGCCTCACCGTGGCGCCCGGTGCCTCGGGCGTCTTCGGCGCC
>Ga0070706_100002572_pt1 | contig 18234 bp, 18 predicted proteins | sample KBSK5501metaG_FD_65476 | JGI IMG/M metagenome (GOLD analysis project Ga0070706, IMG submission 65476) | Corn, switchgrass and miscanthus rhizosphere microbial communities from Kellogg Biological Station, Michigan, USA - KBS K5-50-1 metaG | ecosystem: Host-associated > Plants > Roots >... | reverse complement strand
GCCTGAGCACAGTCCAGAACGCGGACAAGATCGTGGTCATTGAAAAGGGCCGCGTCATTGAAGAGGGCAAGCATGAGGAACTCCTGGCGCGAGAAGGCGCCTATCATCGCCTGTACACGCATACATTCCAGATGCAGGTTGAGCGGCAACAAGCATGAGAAGCACCGGCCTTCCCTGAGAGGTGTTCTGTCGCAGCAGGACCAACCTTTGCAAGGCAGACACCCCTTGGAAAGTCTCAAGCCATTCTCGATAGAGAGAGAATGGCATCCTGTCTCGCGCGCTTGCTTCCGTAACAGCAGGGCGCAGAGAAGTCATCCGTCCTGTTTCAGATAGGCAACGATGGGGCTGATCTGAAATCCTGGTAAGCTGACTCTTGACGAGGCTAGTACCCTCCTCAAGGAGATGAGCTTTATGCTGTCTACACGCGTTGTCAAAGAACAGGCACCGGTCCCACCACCATGCTAGCAGCGTGTGCAAGCCCGGTTAGGTCCGGTTTTACATCTGGATTCGCTGACTCTGGTCAGAACCTTGCATTTGCTCTCCTTCTGTCTCTCGCCGTTTGCGTAACCCATCGTCGTTGTCCCCCTCCATTGCCCGTTGGTGCAGGAGGAACACCACGAATCTCTAGCGAGGAAAGCTTGCTGCTGATCGGCTTCTTACGTACTTTGTGGCGTTTATCGTATCAGGATAGGCGCGACTGGTTGCAAGTTGGCCTGCTTGAGCCCTTGCCTGTGGCTTACCGTTAGATAAAAAGGGAGGTACCCGCGTTCCCAGCAAATCCCAACAGTGCAAACGTCGGGTACAGCCCCTAACGATGGTGGATAATTCGGACAACTCTCCTAGCCGCTTGACTTTCCTTCTCGAGGCTCCGTATTCTACCTTCTCAGAAGGAAACAGTCCCTTCACCTCATTTCAAGCCAAGAGAATGCTTCATGAACGTCCATGTGTTTCTGCTCGCGCTTTTGCTCATCTTCTTGCTGGCGCTGCTCTGTGCCCTGTGCTGGCCCCATCCTGGTCCTCTCAAGTCAAGAGCAGCCAAGGTGCGCACTGCGCTCCCACGTCTGCTCAAGCCTCGCTCTCCGCACGATTGCCCCACCTGTCGTCTCGCCTCTGCTCCCTCGTCAGGTAGAGGGCCAGCATCTGCGCCTGTGCGTCCCTGGTGTGAGGTGAAAAGCCGCCGGGGAGCTCCCAAGTGGATAGAGACCGAAGGATTCGCCTGTCCGAACCGGGGGTGCTCGTACTTTGGCAACACTGACACTCGAGTGCACGCTCTCGTCGGGGATGGCAAGCATGGTCGAGCTGAGAAGATCCAGACCTTTCGTTGCCAGGCCTGTCACGCCACATTCAGCGCTCGACACGACACGCCCTTGTATCGTCTGAAAACCCCTTCGCACCAGGTCGCCATGGTACTCTCGGCTCTGGCCGAAGGGCTCGACCCATCCGCGGCCGAACGAGTCTTCGGCTACTGTCAGGCGACCATCACGAGGTGGCTCACGCGGGCAGGCAAGCACGCTGAGCTCTTCCATGAGCGCTCCTTCAGCAACCTGCACCTGCCGCACCTGCAGCTAGACGAACTGCACACCCGGCTGCGCTGCGCCAAAGAGGTGCTGTGGCTTTGGCTGGCCATCGATCCTCGCACCAAGCTTCTTCCCGTGCTCCATCTGGGTCCGCGCACCCAACATATGGCCCATCACGTCATCCACTCACTACGACGAAGTCTGGCCCCGGGTTGCTTGCCGATCTTCACGAGTGATGGCTTAAACTTGTACTTTTATGCCTTGACGGCCCATTTTGGACACTGGCTCCAGCTGAGGCATCGTGGGCGGAACGTGCGCCGGTGGCAGGTGGAACCAGGCTTGATCTACGTTCAGGTGAAGAAAAGCTACCGACGGCGCAAGCTGGTGCGCGTTACCCATGTGATGCGTCTTGGAACAGAGGATGCTCTCACGGCCTCTTTACAGGGGCTGGGCTTCTCAGGCCGACTGAACACCGCTTTCATCGAGCGGGTCAATCTGACCGTCCGCCATGGAATAGCCGCGCTGGCTCGTCGAAACTGGGCCACGTCCCAACAGGCTCCACACCTGCTGGCCCATCTGGAATGGTGGCGAGCGTATTATCATTTTGTGCGTCCACACGAAGCGCTGCGAGTAGCACTCCTGCAGCCGCGCGAACGAGGTGGCAAACGTCTAGCGCAACGCTACCGACACCGTACTCCTGCTATGGCAGCCGGCAGAACCCATCGACGGTGGACAACTCGAGAGGTGCTCTCTTGCCCATTGATGCCGATCTCCACTTGAGAAACGCTAAAGCCAGATTGGGGTGGAGTGTAAGATCGTGGCGTGTTTGGCGTAGGTGCTCGCAGCAGCACGCGAATGCAGCCTTGCTCTGGGAAGAGATGGCCTCACTGGACTGACTCCTCACCGCATACCGGCCTCAAATAGTCCTGGAAAGGGGCGGTCTATTTATCCACCATATCTGATGGGAGCACCCGCTGTTGCGGGATGAGTCAGCACTCGTTTTTCTTGAGTGGCCCCTTTCCGCCAGATCATGAAGCCCTATGGGGAAGGGCAGCGGGCCTCGCTTTTCTTGCTTTCGCTTGGCGGTAATGGTGCAGGGAGCGTGCCCGGTTCATACACACCGTGCTACACCACTGGCGGGTCGCGCTCCTGGTCGTATCGTAAAAGAGCCCGGTGCACCTCTCGTTGGCACACCTGTGCAGCCGTGCGGACTCCCCTTGCGTGAGGATGGGCAGCGCAGAGAGCGCGATAGGCAGCAGGACCGCTCCATACGCCGGCTCTGTCGTCCGGTAGGTCGCCGTCAGTTTCCCTTCCGCCCCCGGTGCGAGCGACTGATAACCCATGGAGAGCACTCGGTTGAGCTCCTCCAGGTCGCTGCTCTCTGCGGGTCGCCGCTCGATCATTGCCGTAAACAGCCCCCGCAGCGCGCCGCGCAGGTGCTTGAGATGCGTGAGCAAGACCTCGTTCCACTGCGTTATCTCCGCTTCGCCGGTCACGTTGTTTCTGCCGGGATGGTGGATTCCGGCTTCTCGCCACCACCGCTCGGTGTCCTGAACAGTAGCGAGCAAGTCCTTTTTCTTTCCCCTAAGCAGGATGTCGGTGTTCGTCAGATCTAGAGCCAGCGCCTCACCTACGAAGAGAAAGGGCATGCTGCCCCGCTGCTCGTGCGTTGTTTTTTTTCTTAGGTGCGTCATACCCATCTTCCTGAGTAGCATTTCCTCACGCCTTTATTATACCACTCTATTCGTCTCTTGACATGTATATTTTTCTCTGCTATTGTATATACAGATCTATCATGTACTAGATATGTATATAGCAGCGGGAGTCTGGCTGAACCGGAAAAGACGCAGAGGAGCTGATCTGCGGGAGAGAGTCAGCGAGCGCCCGGAGGTGAGGAGAAACTGCATGCAAACGCCGTGCCAGATGAAGGTGATTTCGGTGAACGTGGGGGTGCCGCGTGAGGTCCTGTGGAAGGGGAGACTCGTTTCGACCGGCATTTTTAAGGAACCCGTCGCCGGTCGCGTCGCCGTGCGTCGGCTCAATCTCGACGGGGATCGCCAGGCTGACCTCACCGTCCATGGAGGCCCTGATAAAGCGGTCTACGTCTATCCCGCGGAATACTTTCAGTTTTGGCGCGAGCAGTTCCACGATCTGGTCCTCCCCTGGGGCATGTTCGGCGAGAACCTCACTGTGGAGGGAATGGTCGATAGCGATGTTTGCATTGGAGATCGCTACCGCGTCGGTTCGGCCCTGCTCGAGGTGAAGCAGCCCAGATTGCCCTGCTACAAGCTCGCGCTCAAATTCCAGCGCGATGATATCCTCAAACGCTTCCTCCAGAGTGAGTTCACTGGGTTCTACTTCGCCGTCCTGCAGGAGGGAGAGGTGGCTGGAGGTGATGCCATTACCCTGGTCAGGCGAGATGAAAGCGGTGTCGCGGTCGCCGATATCACGCGGCTCTACGCCCGTGAGAAGAGGAACGTGGAGCTGCTGCGTCGCGTCGTCTCGGTGGAGGCGCTCCCCGAGAGCTGGCGCGAGTACTTCTACGAGAGGTTGCAGCGCTTATCCAGCTGACGAACTTCTCCACACAGCCCTGCCCCTGGATGTTGTGAGGAAGGAACTCAATGGCATTCAGGTCTGCCGAATGGCTCATCCCACCTCCTCAGTCATTGAAACACCGCCAGCTGCCCTTGACCTGCTGACAGATGAGCATCCCTTTGTCGGCCAGGTGCAAGAGCGCCTCTGTGGCTGCCGCGACCTCCTTGCGACTCACACTCGTGCCATGGAGGGGGGCAAGGCGGGAAGCCACTTCCTCCGGCGTGAAGATGCACAACCCGGCGACACCTGCGGACAGCTCGCGGGTCAGGACATCTTCGAACCAGGCGACCAGGTCGGCGGGACTCGGAGCCCGCGGTACCAAGAGGACCGGGCAGGGAGCCCGGCGCAGGATCTGAGCGCTGGTGCTGCCCAGTAAGAGGCGGCGCAGGCGCTGCGACAGCGCCGCTCCGCGATATCCCAGCATGATGCAGCTCACCTGCCGTTCGCTTGCCACTCGCACCAGTTCCTCGGCGGGAGCCCCCTCGCATACCTGCACTTCCAGGCGCCCAAGCGCGATGCCTCCCTGTACCAGCACCTCCTGAGCTCGCTGGAGGGTGTGCCTGGCCTCACTTCTTTGGAAGCTCGTCGCAGACAAGCAAGGCGTCTGCCCGCGGAAGCGCCCAAGTGCGGAAGGCGCGTCGAAGGGCACTGTGATGACCGTCAAAAGCAGCGCCCGACCCTGTGGAGCCAGTTCCAGTAGCCAGCTCCTGGTCAGTGAGAGCATCGCCTGCGTGGCTGGGGAGAGATCCATATCCACGCCGAGCAGCAGCACCTGCTGAGTCATGAGCCTTCCCTCCTTTTTTTACCGGTGAAACACGACGCTCGCTTTATCAGCACCACTGTTCTGCTTGTGTGCCGTGAGCTAAATCTTCTCTGCGTAAGCAACCGGAGATCATCTCTCCTCGCGCTCGGCCTGCTGGCCTCCTTTGGCGCGAGCAACCGTTTCACCAGGAATCTACCGCCCGCTGGATGGAGTTCTCCTGCCCACAGCCCAGGCGCCGTGGTGCCGATAGATGGAGAGCATCCAGACGGACATGCCTACTGCGATCAGCGAGATGCCCACGCGGCACAGGCCGTACCAGAGCGGGAACGGGTCCGGCAGGATCCCCGCCCATTGCAAGAGCGTGGCGGGAAGCTCGAGGAGCATCGCGCCGAAGGCCACCAGCACGAGCCAGAACACCCAGCGCCAGCGGCGCAGGACGCCCACTACCAGGAGGGAGAGCAACCCGGCAATGCCGGCCAGCAGGAACACGGTGACGGCGGGGGAGTGCGCGGCAGATGGGAGCGTAAGCAGGAGTGTGCTCGCATAGATCGATGGGTCAGCGAGGGACGCCACCACCAGTCCCAGCACGGCCAGTAGAAAAAAAGCCAGCAGCATCCACTGCAAGCGACGGGATAAGCGCGGCTCTGGCATATCCATTGGTCCCTCCTTTTCTGCACTGCTCTCTGCTGGTTACTGCCAGCGCTGCTCTTCCAGATCCAGCTCGCGCTCGACCAGGCGCAGCGTCTCATCGTCAATGCGGCCCCGGTTGCGCAGGCTGATCACCGCCGCCCGTTCGGCATCGAGTACCTCACGCCGCAGCTGTTGTTGGGTCGGCTCATGTCCATCGAAGCGCTCGTGGCCCGTGCCATCCATCGCGCTCTTGAGCGTTTGGAGCTTGTCGGCGTAGTGGCGGCGCAGGCGGGCGAGCGCGTCCTGCGGCATCTGTTCCTCACCGGCCAGATCATCCAGGCGCGAGAGGGCCGCGCGCGCCGCCGCCAGGTGCGCTAGCGCATGTTCCTGTTCCAGGGAACTGTCCCGCTGGACACCGAGCAGCCGGATAAGGGGTCCCAGGCTCAATCCCTGGCCGACCAGCGTGAGCAGGATAACGGCGAAGGTGAGGAAGATTACCACGTCGCGCTGCGGAAAAGCGACCCCGTTGGCGAGCGTGAGCGGCAGAGCCAGCGCGGCGGCCAGCGAGAGCCCTCCGCGCATCCCGACCCAGGCCACAATCGCCACGTGGCGCCATCCGGGGTATGGGTCGCAGGCGCGCAGGCGAGCGCTGAGCAGGCGCGGCAGGGAGGCCGCGGGAAAGACCCAGGCCAGGCGCACGGCGATGACGACCAGCCCGATGAGCAGCGCCTGCCAGAGCAGGGTGAGTGGCGAGTGGCCCGCGATGGCTGCCAGGATGCTGCGCAGCTGCAGCCCGATCAGGAGAAAGAGCAGGCCGTTGAGCAGGAAGACCAGCACGTTCCAGACGGCGTTGGCTTGCAGGCGCGTATTGGAGGAGAAGAAGCGTGACGATTGCCGGCTGAGATACAGCCCAGCCGCGAGTACCGCCAGCACCCCGGACACCTGCAGGGCGTCAGCCACGAGGTAGGCGGCGTAGGGCGTGAGCAGCGTGATGGTGATTTCGATGGGCGCGTCGTCCAGGTGGCGGTGCAGCCAGGCCACCGGCCAGGCGATGAGCAGCCCAACGAGCAGGCCCCCCAGGCTCACCAGGACAAACTGCAGACCGGCCTGCCACAACGAGAAGCTTCCTGTGACCACCGCCGCCACAGCGAAGCGGTAGAGGACCAGCCCGGTGGCGTCATTGACCATGCTCTCGCCCTCGATCACCGTCACAATGCGCCGGGGCAGGCCGAACTGCCTGGCGGTCGCACTGGCAGCCACGGCATCGGTAGGCGAGACCACGGCCCCCAGCACAAAGGCCACCGGCCAGGACAGGCCCGCGACGAAGTGAGCCACGACAGCAATAACGAACGTGGTCACTAGCACCAGGCCGAGCGCCAGTTGCAAAATCGGGCGCAGGTTCGCACGGAACTGCTGCCAGGAGGTGAGCCAGGCCGATGAGTAGATCAGCGGCGGCAGGAAGAGCACCAGGACGAGTTCGGGATTGAGTTCGATGGTGGGCAGGTCTGGGACGAAACCGAGCAAGAGGCCGCCAATGACGAGCAAGATCGCGTAGGGCAGGCGCAGGCGCGTCGCCAGAGTGGCCAGCACGACGATAGCCAAAAGCCCGCCGAAGAGCAGTGAGATGGTAGCCGACATAGGTTGTATCCCCCTTCACGCACTCTGGGACCCGGCATCTGCGTCTCGGGGAGCAACCACCCCCGCACACACAGCAAAAGCGCCGGGACCTGCCGACCAGGCTTCCCGGCGCTCCTTACTTGTTCAAGCGATTCTTAAAAAGACTGTTGATACACTTGCCTGTATTGTACCATGCTTGTGCGTGACTGGGCAAGAAGACGAATTGCCCCATACGGAATCTGCCTCAAGAATGCACAGGCAGATTCCGTATGGGGCAACCAAGGGAATATGATTTGCCATGGCTTTTGTAAGGCAGTGCGCTGGAAAAAAGCCCTCGTTAGCATTCAGTGATGTGCTGGATATTGCGGGCTATCAGCCCAGATCTGCTCTCGACGACCTCAAATTGCACAGGAACACCGGCCCGGATCGTGCGGTAGCCCTCGCCGGGGAGCGCCGTGAAGTGGAAGAAGACGTCCTCGCCTGACCCTTCTCTGCCGATCATCCCCACGCCCGCGTTCACATCGAACCAGCGCACCACACCCCGTTCCACGGGCAACCCGCTCGCGCCCAAGGGAGGCGCTCCGTGGGCCCACTCCTGCTGGGGAATACGGATCTGCCGCACCTCTGGCGTATCGTACGCCTCGTAGCGGTAATCGGAGCGGGTTTGCATGATCGCGCGCAGGTCGCGCCGCAGTTCCTCGGTGGTGGGCCGCCCCACGAAGAACCAGCCGTTGTAGATGGCGTGGATGCGCAGGTCGGGTCGCAGCACAAAGGTGTAGGGCTGTGAGCGGTAGGCGTACTCGCCCTCCATCTCATCGAGGATGTTGAGCTGCTTGATGACGACCCGCTGCTCGTCGGACAGGAACGTCCACTGCGCTCCCAGGCCAGCCCGGAAGGCCGCTTGGACGAGCGGCGGGTCAGCGCTGACGGCCACCAACCTGCCGTAGTTGACGGCCAGTTCGCGCTGGAACTCTACGAGTTGGCGCATCTGCTGCTGGTCGCGCGGGCAGAAGAAGCCACGATAGAAGACCAGGATCAGCGGGTAGCCGTCCAGGAAGCCCAGGTGTTGGTCCAGCAGACCCGTCCTGGTGAATTGCGACAATCGCATCACCTCGTTCCGATGATCGGGTAGCTCGATATCAGGAAACGGATCGCCCAGTTGCGGATGAGTGGCCATACCAGGATATTCCCTCCCTCTAGTTGGCTAAGGCACGTACGCGATCATGCTGTCAGGCAACGCCTGGAGCGTTCCTGGTGGCTCTTGAACGTCGTTGGCTACCCCTCGATGGAGGTAATCAACGCCCAGCTCTTGCGCCAGGTCGTCGCATCGGAGAGTAGGTGAATGTCCCCAGTGCCATCGACTGTATAGAACTGGCTCACTCCACTGACGCTATTATAGAAGAGCAGACTCTCGAAGCCTTCTGCGGACCCACCCGCGACGATGTGCGTCCAGCCTGGGGACCAGAAGGCGCTGGATTGCTCCTGAATATCTACTCCCCCAAGCGCGGTATAGAACTGGGCCAGGCCGCTCTCACGGTTATAAAAGAGGAGCGATGCCTCGTCAGCGCCAACAAAATTGCCCGGCACGATTTGCGTTCACCCCTGGGCCCAGGTATCAGTAGAGGATAGGGTAATGCTGCCTTGACTATCGACGAAGCAGAATTGTGCTGTCCCGCTCATGCTCTCTTAGAAGAGCAGCGAAGAAGACGGGAATCCCGTCTGGATCGAGATGATGTGGGTCCAGCTGGTAAGCCAGCCCGCATAGCCTTGAAGGAGGCTGAGGTGAACTTGCGCATCCAGGGCGTACACTTCGCCCTGTCACGCTTGGCGGTCGTACAAAAGTAAAGCCATGGAGAAACGTTCCTTCCTTTCATGAAAAGCGTAGCGGACTCTCTAGCCGTTGCCTGGCAAAGCTTCTGGTGAATGGATTAACACACTGGTCAAAGAGCTGAGTACTGCTCCTGTTCTGATCGAGCACCACCAGCATCTGAGCCATTGGAGTGGGGGCAAGCGCATACCACAACCATCCGCTCCCATATTCAAATGCTGCCCTGCTCCTCAAGCAACAAAAGATCCCTTCTTTGCCCTGTAGATTCTATACCGAGCTCTGCAGGCCGCAAAGCAGCATCCAGCTCCCTGCCGATGCGCGTCACGAGGGCCGGCAAGGCTTCGATATCTTCCAGAGAGGTGCGGAAGTTGACGATACAGGCGCGCAGCAAGAACGCTCCTCCCACGAGCGCGTTGGAAAGTGCAGCCTCACCGCTCTGCTGCACACGAGGCAATACCTCGGCATTCAGTTGGTTCAGGTACGCCTCGACCTGCTCTGAACCTGGCGTGAGATCGGGTGGGACGTAGCGAAAGGTGGTAATACTGAGCCCCTGGGTAAACGCCTGTAGCTCAGGATGTGCCTCCACCAGTCGATACAGTTCCTGCGCAAGCAGGATGTCATCAGAGATCATCTCGACATAACCCTCCCGGCCTACCTGGCGCAAGGCCAGCCAGACTTTCAAGGCGCGCAAGCCCCGCGAGTTCTGCGGCCCGTACTCGTAGTAATCAATGGTTGGGTCGTCTTGCCCACCAAAGTGATAGTAGGGAGGGTGATAGCTGAAGGCATTACGCAGGGTCTCGGGATCCCGCACCAGCGCGCAGCCGGCTTCGAGCGGCGCGTACAGCCACTTGTGCGGATCCACGGCAACCGAATCGGCCTCACATATGCCTTTGAGGTCTCCCGGAACCCTTCCTTTGCCCTCATTGAGGTGCGCAGCGGCGAATCCTCCGTAGGCCCCATCCACGTGGAACCAGAGATCATACTCCCGGCAGAGCGCGGCCATCTCAGGCAGGGGATCGACTGCCCCGGTACTCACGGTGCCTGCTGTGCCTACAACAAGGAATGGCACATCACCGGCTTCAATGTCTTTCTTAAGCTGGTCGCGTAACGCAGATGTGTCCATACGAAGTTGCTCATCGACGGGAATCCAGCGAATGGCATCCGCTCCCAGGCCAAACATATCGGTCGCCTTGTGAATCCAGGTGTGTGTTTCGCCCGAGGCATATAGGCGCATCTGACGACTATGCTTGCCCATCATGCCGGAGGCGCGTACATCCCAGGGAGCTTTGGCGAGGCGTCCCGCGAGAAAACCCACAAAATTGCCCATACTGCCACCGCTGACCAGCAAGCCGCCGCAGTCCGTTGGAAAGCCGATCATCTCAGCAATCCAGCGAATGGTCTGCGCCTCGATTTCGGTGCCCATGGGAGCACCAGGCCACGCACCGACATTTGGATTCACGGATGCCGCCAGCAGATCGCCAAGCGTGCCGATTGGCGCGGCGGACGAGGTAATCACTGCCATGAAGCGCGGATGGCCGTTGAATGTCGAGTGTTCAAATAAAAGGTCGGCAGCCTCTTCGAGCAGTTGCCCCGCCTCGGTTCCCTCTTCGGGAAGGGAACCCGTGCCGAGCGCTTCCCGGATCACCCTGGGCGACTCGTTGGGGATCACGGGCCGATCAGGCAATGTACAAAGAAATTCGGCAATGCGCTCTATTAACTGGTATCCCACCTTGCGAAATTCGCTGGGGGTCATCTCCAATGGCGCGATCCGATATCTGAGCGTATCTCTTTTTTCCATGGTGTAGTTGCCTCCTTCCCGGTCTACGTAGCTACCGCAGTCCTTCAAATACATCAGTCTCTCCCCCTCGACCGCCATTCACCAGGCTGAAGGCGCGGTAGTATGTGTGAGAGTCCCACAAATCCTTCTGATTTTCCTGTGATGCATGTTCAAGCTGGCGATAGGCAGTCAACCGTGACTGATGGCACAGAACTGCTTCCCACACGGTCTGTCTGTAGTCTTTGGTATCAATGCGCGTAGTGATAGCCCACTCAGGCCAGCCGACACCACGCCGCTCCACTCCATCTACATGCATGACCAGCTCACCAAAAACGGCTTGATACGCCAGTCCCAAGTGAAGTGTTGGCGCCATGTAATACAGCTTTGAAACACGGTGAAGGGCCAGATCTCGATGGTAGAGGGAAGCTGCATTGGCGGCTTCAACAATGGCAGCCGTGGTAAACTGGCAAATGGCGATATGATCTGGATGCCCATATCCGCCATCAGGCCCAAATGTAATCACAACGTCGGGCCTGACTCGGCGCACGTGTCCCACGATTTTTGCAATAGCCTCCGCAGGAGGTGCCTGATCTAGATCGCCATCGATATAATCCAAGAAATCCACGCGGCGGATGCCGAGCACGCCGGCTGCTGCGAACAACTCGGCCTCGCGTCTCTTGCCCAGCGCTTCCAGACCTGGATCATCGCGCTCGGAGCCTGTCCATCCGCGTTCGCCCCTGGTTGCTGTGACGAGGTACGTTTCGACTCCCTCGGCGGCATATTTTGCCAGCGTGCCACCGTTGCCCAGGGATTCATCGTCGGGATGTGCCAGTACACACATCAATTTCAAGCCAGTCGCCATGGTTTCTCGTCCCCGCTCTCTGCTAGAAAAAAGCAGTGCTCTGCCTTTATCGTTGAAATGAGGCAATCAGTAGATTGCTGCTGACTATTGTTGCTCTTATGATTCCACAGAGGAATGAACGAGGGCATCGGTAGGACTACCCATTCTCGAGTGCACTCTGATGAGGGGGGCACAAGAAAGAGTATCCTGCACCCCTTTCACAAGAGCGAGCATACAGTCTGGTATCGTGCGGCTACGGCGTAATCTCATAGAGAACGTTGAACGGGTCCTCAATCGGAACACGCCGCACAGCACTGAACCCTGCTTCCGTGGATAGTGTGCGCAACTTTGATTCGGGCAGGCCGAGGGTACCCAACCCTTCACCATGGTCAGCGAGCGAGGTCGTCATGCAGTAGAGCACGCTGATGCCATAGAAGAGCGAGCCCAGCAGCCCGGCATTCTCCTCCAGCTTATCTGAGCTGTTGAACTCCATGCAGACATAGCGCCCGCCGGGCCGCAGTCCCTCGCGGATGCCTCGCAACAGCCCGCCCGGGTTGACTGCATCATGCACGACATCGAAGGTGGTGATGACATCGTACTGCTGCGGCAGCCCCTGGGAGACATCTCGGTGTTCAAAGCGCACGCGATCGGCTACTCCTGCCGCCTGGGCATTGGCAGTGGCTCTGGCAATGGAGGGAGCGAACACATCGTATCCCACGTAGCGCGACCGGGGGTAGGTCTGCGCGAGCTTGATCAGCGCCCTTCCGTGACCGCAGCCAATATCGGCCACATCTGCCCCGCGTTCCAGTTTGGCTTGCACCTCCGGCATGGCTGGCAGATACATTGGCACCAGCAGGTGCTCGTACATGCCAGCGCTAAAGCGTTCCATCCCTTCCCAGGTACTGGGATCATAGGCTTCCATTGGCACCCCACCTCCCTGCTGGAAGGCCTGGAGCAACAGGTTGTATGCTCCGATCTCTCCCATCAGCAACTGTAAGGCCCCTCCCAGGAAGAAAGGACCCCCTTCCTGGGCGAGAACCGGGACATGTTCAGGCGGCAGCGTGAAGCGGCGGCTTTCCGGGTCATGTTCCAGGTAGCCAGTGCTGGCCATCTCGCTGAGCCACTCGCGGGCATAGCGTTCATTGACATGCGTGCGTTCTGCCAGTTCTTCGCTCGTTGCCGGCGCTTCCGCCAGTGCTTTGAAGAGGCCGAAGCGGTCCCCGATACTCGCCATGACCGTTGTAACGGTGCTGGCGGCATCGACCATGACTTTGCCTAGGAATGCCTCGACCTTCGCCTGATCAATAATCTGTTGTGCTGTCATGTTTCTTTCCCTTCTTTGTATCGTTGTTCATCACTGTCGATCACCAATAGAGGTGTCAAGAACTTGATCGACACCTTCAGTGTAGTCAAAATGAGATGGGGTACCATCGTAAAAAGTACGGAGGTTGGTGCCAGAGGAGTACGGAGAATTACAACGGAGAAGATGAACGGATACGGAGAGAGAGTACTGAGAAGCGGGTATCAAGGGGCCGCAGGATCAGCCAACCCTTTTTCAGCCGCCCATACCGCGACCTGGCTGCGCGAGCGCACACCCAGCTTGAACATGATGTTCGCCACGTGGGATTCGACGGTCCGTTCGCTGACCACGAGCGCCTCCGCCATTTCGCGAGTCGATTTCCCCTGAGCAATCAAAGCCGCCACCTCGCGCTCGCGCACCGTCAGCCCAGCAAAGGCATGTCGAGCAGCCCGACCAGGCGTGCGCGAATGCTGCTTTGGAAGCAGAACAGTCGCTTGAGCGAGGAAATGCTGCCGGAGCTGTTCGCCTGGAACGTTGGCGGCAAGTTCCTCGATAAGCGAGCGGGCGGTGGAGAACGCCTGCCCGGCTTCTGCCTCTCGTGCCTGGCCCTGATAGAGCTTGCCAAGAGCTATGCAAATACGCCACAGGAGAGGCTTTGCGCCCTGCACACGGGCAACTTCTTGCGCAGCTTGCAAGGATACCTCAGCTTCTGCGACACTCCCAAGCGCAGCTAATGCCTCACCGCGAGCTTTAGAGAGGCGGGGAATGCTCTGCCCCCCGGCGGGGTCGACAGAGGAGGTAATCAGTTGGTCGACGATCTGTAGTGCCAGGCCAGGGTCGCCATTGGCAAGAGCAAGTTCTGCACGAACATACCAGACCATTCGCTGCCCGAGCGTTTGAGCAGGAGTGGCGGGATCAAGTGCGGAATCAAGGATGGACCCAGCCTGCGTAAAATCTTGTCGTGCAATATGAGCCAGGGCAAGGAAAGCGGATGCATAGCAGGTCCAGTATCGTGAGCCGATCTCATGGGCGAGTGCGAGCGCTTGTTCGAGGTGCTGACGCGCCTCCGTCAAGGAGAGCAGTTCGAAATAGAGTTTCCCCATCCCCAGGTGCCCGACGAGCAGCCACTGGCGATGGCCAATCTCTTCCGCAAGGTGGAGCCCCTTCCGCACCACCTCCAACGCTTGTGCGTACTCACCCAGGCACAGATAGCACAGCCCCAACACATCGAGCGCATAAGCTTCGCCAGAGCGCTGCCCGATCTCACGAGTGATCTTGAGCGCGCGCTCACCGTATGGAAGCAACTCAGCGAAACCGGTGATAGCCGGAGCCAGAGTCTCAATCCAATACAGCCCAATAGCACAACCGGCCAACTATGTCAGGGTTGAAGCCAGGCCTTTGCGGTCATCGAGCTGCTCGAAGAGCGCTGCTGCTTGTTGGTAATAGATGACCCCTTGTGGGCACTTGCCGCTCAGGCCACTCGCCAGGCCCAGGAGATCGAACGTCGAAGCCTTGCCGTGCTGATCGTTCAACGCTCGAAACGTGGCCAATGCTTCGTGGTGGTAGCGTAGTCCTTCCTGAGGCCGTTCGACATTCACACACCAGTTGCCCAGACGGTTGAGGCTGTGCCCAACGGCAAGCGGGTTACTTATGGTCCGTGCCAACTCAAGCGCCTGCTGATAATAGGTCCCTGTCCGGGCGTAATCGCGTTCTGACCACAGAAAGCCGAGGGCGAGAAGGCCTTGCCATTCAGCGCTGCGGTCATGAAGAGAGCGGGCAACCTCTAAAGCTTGTTCGTAATTGCCGCAGGCTCGCTCAAATTCGCCCAGGATTTCGTATGCCTGCCCACGTGCCTGGTATATCTTCGCGGGAACTGTCTGTCCCAGGTGCTGTGCGGCCTCTATGGCGCGCGTGAAATGTTCGATGGCGGCACGCGAGGCATACATCACTTGCGCCTCTTCCCCGGCACGCCGCCCATACTCCAGTGCTTTCTCCCAGGCGCCTGCCTCGTAGAAGTGATAAGCCAGGTCCGCCAGAGAGGTGTCGAGGAGAGGGGCATAGAGGCGCTCCAGCGTATCTGCAATGGTACGATGCAGCGCCTTGCGCTCGCGTACCAGCAGATCGCCATAGATCGCCTGTCGTGTCAAAGCATGACGGAAAGCAAACCGTTCCTCTGACTCCTCGACGACTAACTGGGCCGAGATCAACTCCTTCATTACGGCTAGCAATCGGGACTCATCATATTGGGTTAATTGCTGCAAGAGCGCAAAATCAAAGCGCCGCCCGGCCACTGCTGAGAGAATCAACACGCGCCTGGCACTCTCACTCAATCGATCGGTACGCTGCCGCACTGCGTCCTGCACGCTGCGCGGGATACGCAATTCACTCAGCGATTTACGATCCCAGCGACCATCTACGTAAAAAATATCTCCCGCCGTCAGCAGCGATTTGAGGATTTCTTCGACGAAAAAAGGATTGCCCTCTGTGAGAGCGTAGATGGAATCGGGCAGATTAAGCCGGGCGGAACGGGGAAGAGCGAAGATGGCTCGGAGCATCGCATCGACACCGCCGCGTGAGAGGGGTGTAAGCGCTATTTCCTGGGCCAGGCGTTCCCGGTCCAGTTGTGCCAGGAAATGCTCCAGGTTCGGGCGCACTTCATCGTTGCGGTAGGTCAATAGGATGAGTAGGGAATGAGCGGGACAGCGCTGCGCCAGGTAGTGGAGAAATTCCAGGCTGGTATCATCACTCCAATGAATGTCTTCAATGGTGAGGAGCACTGGCCGCTGGGCAGCCTGATCGGTAAAGAAGGCCGCCAGCGCGGTAAAGAGGCGATGTTTCTCCTGTTTCGGCTCAAGCGGGGAGGGTGGAGCAAGGTCGTGCGGCACGTGTACGAGATCGGGCAACAACTGGTGCCACTCACGAGCAAAAGCAGTCGGACCGGAGGCTAGTGTTGCCACTGCCTGTTTGGCAGCCGAAGACCGCAGCAGGTCGAGCAGGGGCGCAAACGGGCAGGAGAGATCAGCCTGAAAACAGTTTCCTTGCAGCAGAAGAAAATCCTGCGCCACTGCATAGGCTTTTGTTTCGGCCACCAGACGCGATTTGCCGATCCCCGCTTCACCGCTGAGCAAAGCACCCTGCCCTCTGCCACCTTTCGCCTGATCGATCAGGATATGGAGAGCGGCGAGTTCACCGACGCGGTCGATGAGGACCGGGCAGACAACTGAACTAGGAAAGGGTGTCGCCATCATTCTCGCCGCCTTCTAGTGAAGACCTGAACCATCCTGGGTAGTGTGGTCATCTCATCAATCTCTGTTGCTCATCCCTTTGGAGGATTACGGCCTGTATTATAGCATTCACAAATGTTACAGCGCACCCGGTAATAATACTTCGTTCGCATGTCCCTATGGTAAATTTTGGAATTGAACGGCTCTGGCTCACTCTTGGTGAGGCCAACCGATGAGTGAGATGGAGAGGCTTGCCTGTCAACAAGTGCTTTCAGATGCCCCAGAGTGTGTTCGGGACTTCCTAGTGAAATGATCAAAAATTCGTTCCTGCTGATTCTGCTGTGGATGCAAACAGCAGGTGGCCATGGACGGCTATGGTCATCAGCCATCTTGTTCCCACCGCTCAAGCGCCTCCCTGAGCCATTGAGGAGCCTTGTCCTTCTCGATGCCAAATCCTCCCTCTTGCGTATAGCGCTCAGCTTGGGTGAGCTGCTCTTGGAGAGCAGGGACGTGAGTGGCAAGACGTTGGGCATCGGTGGTGTCTGGATCAACATCCCAGAGCCGCCAGCGTTTGCCGTCGGGCACGAACTGCGTCCCGTATTTTTGCGGTTTGCCCTGGTACATGAGCCAGCGATCCAGGGCAGCAGCGGCCAGCCAGCGGCTATCTTTGGAACCCATCGATTGGGTGGCTCCCAGTTCCGCGGCCTTGCGCGCCAGTTCGTGGGCCTGCCAGATGTCTTCCAGCGTTTCGCCATGCTGGAAGATCAACGCCGCGTGAAAATAATCATCGGGGGCGCTCACCCCTCCCTGGGCCAGCAGTTCGCTCACGCGCTGGCGACGCTGCGCGTCACGTTCCCGCAGTTGCCAGTAGTCAGCAGTATCGTAGGCCGTATCACCGCGGGGTTCGGTCTGGTCGGCCACGAACAGGTCACGGAGTTCCTGGTTCATCAATCCCTTCCTTTCCCTTGCTCATGGGACCATTGTATCACCACATCGCTATCCAGTCCTCACAGGCTCTAGAGAGCATGGAGCACCCGCTGACGGGAGGGGGATATTCCCTCATAGCGTGGATTCCTTGATCCGCTGAATGTTGCGGGCAGTCGGGCCGGTTCTCGTCTCAACAACCTCGAACTGCACCGGGGTGCCCGGTCTGATGGTGCGGTACCCCTGTCCCGGAAGAGCGGTAAAGTGAAAGAACATCTCATCGCCTGACCCCTCCCGTGCGATCGTGCCAATACCAGCACTGAGATCGAACCAGCGCACCACCCCATGTGCGACCGACAGGCCATTCGCACCCAGTGGCGGCGCGCCATTGGCCCACTCTTGCTGAGGGATGCGGACCTGCCGCACCTCAGCGGTATCATATGCCTCGTAGCGGTAATCAGCACGGCTTTCCATCAGGGTGCGCAGGTCGTGTCGCAGCTCCTCGTTGGTCGGACGACCCACAAAGTACCACCCGTTGTAAATCTTGAAGATGCGCAAATCTGAGCGCAAGACAAAGGTGTACGGCTGCGCGCGATAGGCGTACTCTCCCTCCGTCTCGTCGAGGATGTTGAGCTGCTTGATGACGGCCCGCTGCTCATCGGACAAGAACGTCCACTGCGCCCCCAGGCCAGCACGGAAGGCAGCCTGCACGAGCGGCGGGTCAGCACTCACCGCCACGAGCTTGCCATAATTCACGGCCAGTTCGTGCTGAAACTCGACCAGTTGCCGCATCTGCTGCTGGTCACGCGGGCAGAAGAACCCACGCTAGAAGACCAGGATCAGCGGATAGCCGTCCAGAAACCCCAGGCGTGTGTCCAGGAGACTGGGTTTCGTGAACTGCGAGAGTCGGGTCAGTTCGTTCTGGTGATCAGGCAGTTCTATATCCGGGAACTGGTCATTTACCTCTAGATTGGTGGTCATCAAAATACTCCGGGCTTTTCACTGATCAGTTGCAGAGGATGTATGTCATACTTTCTAGTCTCGTCGAAGCGTCCAGTGTTACAGCGTTAGAGCGCTGGTGATGATCTCTCGGTTCTGACATCTTCTGCGAGGGGAGCCTCGCTACTCAAGCGGACTATCTCTTCACCGACATGGAGCGTCGCATCCCACGTGATCCTGATAGCCGCCTTCACGCTCTGGTGAGCAGGGCACCCTTCG
>Ga0070706_100002565_pt1 | contig 18274 bp, 20 predicted proteins | sample KBSK5501metaG_FD_65476 | JGI IMG/M metagenome (GOLD analysis project Ga0070706, IMG submission 65476) | Corn, switchgrass and miscanthus rhizosphere microbial communities from Kellogg Biological Station, Michigan, USA - KBS K5-50-1 metaG | ecosystem: Host-associated > Plants > Roots >... | reverse complement strand
CCGAACAGTGCGAGCGCTTCGGTCAGGGCGAACCCGAGGAACATGAGCGGCTGAACGAGGCCTTGCGCCTCAGGCTGCCGCGCGACGGCCTCGATCGCCTTCCCGAAGATGATCCCGATCCCGATGCCCGGTCCTATCGCCGCAAGCCCGTAGACGAGGCCTTTGCCGATCGGCGTGAACTGGCTCGTCGTCGTTGTCGTCTGCGCGAGGATCGCTAGCGCATGCAGAGCGTGAAACATCTCTTCCTCCCTGTCCCTCGCCCGGCGACCGGACGACCGATTACTTCCGTCAGTGGTGCGCCTCCTGAGCACCCGCGATATACACCGCGGTCAAGATGGTGATGATGAACGCTTGCATCGCTGCAACGAAGAGCTCGAATCCGGTCATAACGATGGCGAATATGAACGGCAGCACGAACGTGACCTTGCCCATCCCGCTGGCCAAGAAGACCGTGCAGCCGAGGAAGAGGACGGACAGGATCATGTGGCCGGCGACCATGTTGGCGAAGAGTCGGACGGCCAGCGTGATCGGCCGCACGATGATCGTTGAGAAGAATTCGATCAGCGCGAGCAGCGGCACGATCGGCTTCGGAACGCCCGGCGGGAACATGATCCCCTTGAGGTAGCCGAAGAACCCCTGATTCTTGATCCCGACGGCGTTGAAGATGATCCAGGAAAGCAGCGCAAGCATCGTGGGGATCGCGATGATGCTCGTGATCGGGAAGTTCACTCCCGGCGTGATCTCCATAACGTTCAGCAGCAACACCCAGAAGAACATCGTCGAGAGGAACGGGAGCCAGCGCGCGCTCTCCGTTCCAAGAACGGGAGCAGTCACCTGGTTACGCACGAAATCCACCGCGACTTCGGCCACGTTCTGCGATCCCGTCGGAACCAGCTTCGGCGCACGGAATGCGCGCCAGAAGAACCACGCGATCAATGCCGTGAGGACGTACATGATGACGATCGGATACGTGATCGCGAAGCCGCTCGAGCAGGAAGTGCCGGTGATGTGCCCGCCGATGCAGAACAGCGGCTTGTAGTTGAACAGCTCACCGGGCGGCGGCGTGACGAACGGCTTGCCCGCGGCAAGTGTCCCGAGTCCAAGCGTCACAGCGTCTCCTTCTTTCGATCGAAGTTCATCGCGAGCCAGGGCGTGCGGATGTAACCCCTGGCCTCGAGGACGAGTACGGCAGTCACCGCGACTCCAAACGTGAGCGCGAATGTTGGGCGGTCGATGAACGAGGCATTCTTGAGTGCGGCGAGAGCGACGAGGATCGCCGCCATGCGGATCGCGAAGCTTGGGAGCGAGACGAAGCCGGCAGCCAGCGAATGCAAACGTCCCGCCGCGGAGCTGAAGACGGCCGCCAGGACGGCGTTGGCAAGAACGATGCCGATGGCAATCGCAGAAGAGGCAGCGCCTGAGTTACCTCGTGCTGCAAAGGCGATCCCAACAGCAGGAACAGCCGCGACCAAGCACCAAAAGACCGCGTGCTTCACCATGCGCGTCTCGCCGCTCATCGCTTGCCCGCTCCCCTCGGGTTGATGGCCTGCTTGGACTTGATCCAGACGAGGTAAACCGCTGCGGCATAGCCGCCGACCGCCCCGATCATGAACAGGATCGGCCACGTCCCGAACAACCGGTCGAAGCCGTATCCAATCGCCCCATACACCGCGACACCGCTGATGAGCGTGGACAGGTGAGACCACCCCGACCCCACGCCCGCCCACATCTGTCGCCGATCGACGGAGCGAGGCATTCTAATCGGCACCCCCGGGACGGAGTCAAAACCCCTTCGCAGGCTATTTCCCCTGGTCAGAGCCCAAATCCGCCACGTCGACTTCGGACCTTGTGAAAACTTTCACCAATAGCCTACCGTATCGAGCGATCGGGCTCACGTCCGCGCGGGCCCGCTCCTCCGTCACCGGTCACAACGACGAGACCCGACGTCCCTTTACGGCGAAGGAACCGCGGCAAGATCACGATGCTCAGAACGAGCACACCGGCGATCGCGCCGGACACGATGCGCCACTCAACGCCGGGCCCGAGCGCAAGCGCCAGCGTGGCGGTAACCATCAGCGCGCTCCACATGTACATCACCAGCACGGCCTGCCGGTGACTGCGCGCCATGTCGAGCAGCCAGTGGTGGATGTGTTGCTTGTCCGGGTGGAACACAGGCCTTCGGCCGCGCACCCGTCGCATGATCGCGAGCCCGGCGTCGGCGAGCGGGATCGCAAGAACGAAGATCGGGAGCAGCACGGGAACGACGAAGCCGGCGACGTCGATGAACTTCGGTTCGGTCGTCCGGCTGATGCCGCTCACGGTCGCGCTCGCCAGCAATAGCCCGAGCAGCATGCTCCCCGCATCCCCCATGAAGATGCGCGCCGGGTTGAAGTTCCATCGAAGGAACCCGATCCCGGCGCCGGCGACGATCGCCGTGATCAGCTCGGCCGTCGTCGTCACGCCGGTCGTCGTCCGGAACGCGTAGACGAAGAAGCCGATCGCAGCGATCGAGGTGACGCCGACGGCCAGTCCGTCCAGCCCGTCGATGAGGTTCACGGCGTTGATCACCGCGATCGTCCAGATCACCGTGATCACCGCGGAAAGGGAACCGGACAGCGAGAGCACGCCGACGCCGGGCAGCCAGAAGTAGAAGATCTGGACGCCTCCGAGGACTAAGACCCCCGCTGCCAAGAGCTGGCCGGCCAGCTTCGTCGGCGCGCTCATCCCGCGGATGTCGTCGATCACGCCAACGATGATGAGAACGGTCGCAGCGCCCAGGATGCCGAGCGGCTCGGACGACTCGCGGAACAGCTCCCTGAAGTCGGGCAGCATCCACGCCACCGCCAGCGCGACGACGAACGCAACGTACATCGCGATTCCGCCCATGCGCGGCGTCGGCTCGCTGTGCACCTTCCGGTCGTTGGGGATGTCTACCGCGCCGACCCGCGACGCGAGCGCGCGCACGAAAGGAGTAACGAGGAATGAAACTGCAGCTGCGACTCCGAAGACGATGAGGAAGGGTCGCACGCGATCAGTCCGTGACGCTGATCCCCGGTGCCGGGAATGCGCGGCACAGCTCTGCGATCTCGGCTCGCGTGCGCGCGGCCAGGTCCTCGTCGTTAGGCGATGCGACGACCTGGTCGATCCACTCGGCGATGCGGACCATCTCTGCGATCCCCATCCCTCGCGATGTAACCGACGGGGTTCCGAGACGGATGCCCGACGGGTCGAATGGTTTCCGGGGGTCGAAGGGCACGGTGTTGTAATTCAGCTCGATGCCTGCGCGGTCGAGCGCCTTCGCGGCGATCTTTCCCGTCACGTTCTTGTTCGTCAGATCGACCAGGAGGAGATGGTTGTCCGTTCCCCCCGACACCAGCTCGAAATCGCGCCCGATGAGGTCGTCGGCAAGCGCCTTTGCGTTCGCGACGATCGATTGGGCATAGTTCGAGAACTCCGGCTGCGACGCTTCCTTCAGCGCAACGGCGATGGCGGCCGTGGTTTGGTTGTGCGGCCCACCTTGCAGCCCCGGGAACACCGCACGATCGAGGACCGAGGCGTGCTCGGACTTGCTGACGAACATCGCACCGCGTGGTCCGCGAAGGGTCTTGTGCGTGGTCGTGGTGACGACATCGGCCATCGGGACCGGTGAAGGGTGCGCGCCGCCGGCGATCAGGCCTGCGATGTGCGCGACGTCGGCAGCGAAGATCGCATCCACCTCGCGCGCAACTTCCGCGAAGACCTCGAAGTCGATGATGCGCGGCACCGCGGTACCGCCCGCCCAGATCAGCTTCGGCCGCTCCCGCTTGGCGATATCGCGCACCTGGTCGTAATCGATGCGTCCGGTGTCCTTCCGCACGCCGTACTGAACCGATCGGAAGTACTTGCCCGTGATCGAAACGTCCCAGCCGTGCGTCAGATGTCCGCCGTCCGGCAACGCCATCCCCATGACGGTGTCGCCGGGCTTCAAGAAGGCGAGATACACGGCAAGGTTGCACGGCGAGCCGGAGTACGGCTGGACGTTCGCGTGCTCCGCACCGAAGAGCGCCTTCGCGCGATCGACCGCGAGCGTCTCCAGCGGATCGACGATCTGCTGGCCTTCGTAGTAGCGCTTGCCCGCATAGCCTTCCGAGTACTTGTTGGTCAGCACCGAGCCCGTCGCGGCAAGGACTGCGTGCGAGACGTAGTTCTCGGACGGGATAAGGCGGATCGAGTCGCGCTCACGCCGCTCCTCGGCCAGGATGAGGTCGGCGACGTCGGGATCCGTCGCGCGCAAGGCGTCCCAGGCATCGCCCCGGTTCACGAGTACTCCTTCTTCAATCGTTCCTCCAGCGCCGTGATGTTCTCGATCCGCGCGGTGTGCCGGCCGCCGTCGAACGGCGTGCTCATCCAGATATCTAAGATCTTCATGGCGACAGCGTCGCCCGTCGCCCGCTCCCCGACGCACAAGACGTTCGCGTCGTTGTGCCGACGCGAGAACTCCGCGGTGTACATGTCGTTGCAGACGGCCGCGCGCACACCGTGGATCTTGTTGGCGACGATGGCCTCGCCGTTGCCGGAGCCCGCGAGGATGATCCCCCGGTCGGCGTTGCCTTCGGCCACCGCGCGCGCAACGACCTCCGAGACGACCGTGTAATCGCTCGGGACCTCATCGGTCTCCGCACCGTGGTCCGTGACCTCGTGTCCGCCCCGCGCGAGCGCCGCCTTGAAAAGCTCTTTGTAGCGGAAACCCGCGTGGTCGGATCCGAGCGCGATGCGCATCAAGCCTCCTGAAGGCGCGGGACTGTTTGGCCAAACTCTAACAGGTCAGCCGGTCGCCTCTTCGGCAGTTATCGCGCGCGCGATGTCGTCCACAACCGCAGGGAGAAGCCGCTCGATCTGCAGCGCCACCTCGTCGTATATCTGCTGGCCGGACCCGATGGGGTCGGGCACTTCTTCTCCGTCGAGCAGCATCACGCGATCCGGCCGCTCGTCGAGCGCGGCGCGCACACGATCCACTTGGTACTGCTCCATGCAGTACAGGCGCCAGGCGCGCTCGGCGTGCGTCGCGGTGAGATACGTCGAGCGCGCGAACCGAAGGTCGATCCCGCGCGCGGCCATAGCTTTGATGGTGCCTTGGCTGGGAGGCCGGCCATCGTCGGCGCCGATGCCGGCCGAGGTGACGAGAACCTCGCCCTCGCCAAGCCGCTCGTCGAGCGCGCGCTGCAAAAGGACCTCGCCCATGGGCGACCGGCAGATGTTGCCGTAGCAGACCACTACTACTTCGCGTGGTCCCGAATCTTTCCGCGCGGTATCCATGAACAGGAGAAATACATTACCGGGCACAGATCGTCACGGTGCGGGACGGCATGAAACGAGTGCGGATGGTGCCAAATTGGTGCCTGGGCCTAGGATGCGTCGTCATCCAAACGACGCGGCAATCACAACGCTTGCCGAACGCAATGAAGAGTTTTAAGGAGGTCGCCGCTGATGGATGCTTCTGATGGCAAGCAGGATCCGAGAATATCGTTACTTCACCCTGGCCGCGTGCTCCTTCTGATCCTAATCCTTGGGAGCACGGTTCTGGCCGACCTGTCGTCGGGGACGTCGATCGGCTTGCTCCACGTCTTCCCTCCGTCGCGTGTGTGTCGTGGCAAGATGCGAGCTTCGCCACTCGGTCGTCAGGCCACACGACGGCAACGCGCCCGCTAATCGCATACGCAGGCCGAGCGCACGGTTTCGTAGACTCGGCCGATGAACCAACTCGAGTTCCAAGAATTGGGGCTATACGATCCGAGCGCGCCGGACGCAGCCCAACGTCTCGCGCTCCTTGAATACCTGACTGGGCTTGGCGCGACGAAAGAGGATCTCACCGAGTTCCGAAACGAACTGCCGGGGCTCGCATCGGTCCTCAAGCTCCGGTCGGGCCGCGACTTGCTTACGCTCGATGAAACAGTCGAGCGATCCGGGCTTCCCGAAGATCTCGTGTTGCGAATCAATCGCGCTGCCGGTTTCCCTGATCCCGAACCCGGCGCGCGCACCTTCTCGGAACAGCAGGCGGATCTGCTCGCCACATTCGCAGCCGCGGAGCAGGTGTTCGGACGTGACGCGATCATCCAGCTCACGCGGGTGCTCGGGTCGGCCGCGGAGCGGATCGCGGAGGCCGTCGTGTCCGCATTCCTTGTCAACGTCCAGGCACCGATCGTCGCCGAACGCGAAGATCCGCTCGCGATCGCGCGCGCCAACACGGCGGCTGCCGACTTGATACCGCTCATGATGGCGCTCATCGACGAGATGCTCCGCAACCATCTCATCGCGGCGCGCCGAACGTTCCGCGGCACGCTCGATGGCGTTGAAACGTTCCGGCTAGCCGTTGGGTTCGTAGATGTCGTCGACTCGACGGCGATGACGCAGCGCCTAGGGCTTGCAGAGCTAGGAGCCGTGCTCGGCGCGTTCGAAGAGCGCGCGATTGAGAGCGTGCGGGAGCATGGCGGCCGGGTCGTCAAGCTCATCGGCGACGAAGTTATGTTCGTCGCGTCCGATCCGACGGCGGCCGCGCTCGTGGCACTCGAGGTGCGCACGGCCTTCGCGTCTCACCCCGTCATTCCTGCCGTACGCGTGGGACTGGCGCTCGGCGATGTCGTGGCTCGTGATGGCGACTACTTCGGTCCGACGGTCAACCTTGCCGCGCGTCTCGTGAAGATCGCGCAACCGGGGAGCGTGGTGGCGAACGGAGAGTTCGCGAATGCGCTCAAGGCAAAGGCGTTCGAGGTACGCGAGCTCGGAGCCGAGACGCTCAAAGGCTTCGTTGACCGCGTGCCCGTCTACTCGGTGTCTGGACCTCGTTAACTGCAAACAGCATCGTTTCAGTGCGCCCGGCAGGATACGAGCCACGGGCGTAGGCCAATCGACCTGGAGTTCTGGCTCGAAGCATGAGCTTGCTCCTCGTCATAATCGTGACGCTTTTGGTCGATGCGATCGGAACGGCGTTCGTCTACGCCTTCGAGAGAAACGTCAAGGGAGGCGAGATGCACCCCCTGTTCGACGCGTTGTTCTTCACGACGGTGCAGCTCCTGACCGTCTCGTCGCAGATCAAGAATCCGCTCACCGTCGCCGGTCGAGTCGTGGACGTATTCCTCGAGATCTGGGCCGTCGTCGTCGTGGCCGGTTCCGCGGGAGCGGATAGCGAGCTTCTTCCAGACCGGCGATTCTAAGTAAGCGCGGTCGGAACCTCGTCCGACTTTTCCCTCTCTTGTTGGCCGGCGACCATAGCAGCGCATTTGAAAGGGTTCGTGACAAAGAAACCAAGAGTCATGCTCCGAGAATGATCAGAAATAGCGGTTCACCTTCCGCTCATCCGTCGTCAACTTGTGGGACAATGGTCCCAGGGGGGAAACGGGCCGGGAGTGGGAGGCACCATGAGCCACATCTTGATCGTCGACGACCATTCCCCGGCACGGTCCCTGATCCGAGCGATCGTCACCCTGGACGGACACACGGTCACGGAAGCGGGAAACGGTGAGGATGCCCTCGCCCGCATCGCCGACACCGATTACGACCTCGTGATCCTCGACCTCGTCATGCCGGGCGTCGACGGGTACCAGGTACTCGAGCGGCTCCGTGATATGGACGGCCACCAGAACACTGCGGTTATCGCCGTCAGTAGCGAGGGCGAAGAAGTCGACCTCCTCCGCGCGGCCGGACTGGGCGCGCTTGATCATCTGTCGAAGCCCTTCGGCTACGACCAGATGGAGAAGTCGATCAAGCGCGTGCTCAACGCAACGCCCGAGCAGGTCATCGAGATGCGCGACGCGCGCACGGCGCAAGCCGAGGCGTACCACGCGGTCATCAGTCTGGTCGACGAATCGAAGCCCGAGCGACGCCGCTTGTTCAGGCGCGCGAAATCCGCGCACCGATAGCACGCTCGATCTGATCTTTGCCGATCGGGCCTTCGCGCACGATCTTTGGCTTGCGTCGCGCAAGATCGACGATCGTCGAACCGACCTCTTCCTTCGACACGCCGCCGTCGAGGTATACGGCGACCGCGTCGCCAAGCTGCTCGTAGATCTCTGCAACGGTTGACGCCGTCGGCACGCCCGAGCGGTTAGCGCTGGTGACGGCGAGCGGTCCCGTCATCTCGATCAACTCCATCATGTCGGCGTGATCCGGCATCCGCAGCGCGATCGAGCCCGTCGCTTCACCGAGGTCCCAGTCGAGATCCGGCGTCTGCGGCATCACCAACGTCAGTGCGCCGGGCCAGAACTGCGCGACGAGCTCCGCAGCGCCGGGCGGCACGGAATCGCACAGCGCCCACGCTTGGCGCGGACGCGAGACTAGGATCGGGAGGGGAAGCGAGCGCGGTCGCTGTTTCAGCTCGAACACTTTGGCGGTTGCGCCCGGCACGAATGGATCCGCTGCGATGCCGTACACGGTGTCGGTCGGAACGACGACGAGATCCCCCGCTTGCAGTGCATCGCGCGCGCTCGCTAAGGCGCGCTCTCGGTCGTGTGACAGCGAAAGGATCTCGCTCAAAGCAACCCGACCCAGCGTGCTTCGACGACGCGGTCCCGGCCTGCAAGATCCTTCGTTACCGTGACGTCCCGATAACCCAATATCCCGAGCAGCCTGGACACGCGCTCCCCTTGTGACTCGGCGATCTCGATAACGAGCCAACCACCGGGCGCGAGCCACATCCTCACCTGCTCGAGCAGCTCGAGGATGATCTCGAGGCCCGTCTCGCCGCCGACGACCGCTTCCTTCGGTTCGAACCGGCGCACCTCTGGTTCGAGCGTCTCCCATTCTTCTTCCGACACGTACGGCGGGTTCGACACCACGACGTCGACGCCGCCGCCGAGCGCCGGGTGAAGGGGACTCATCAAGCTTCCGGGGAGCAGCGTGCACCGCAGGCCGGTGCGCGCGAGATTCCTGAGTGCCCACCCGCGCGCGGCTCCCATCGCTTCGGTCGCGAAGATGCGCGCCTCAGGAACTTCCGCGGCCAGCGACAGCGCGATGGCCCCACAACCGGTGCCGACATCGACGACCGTCGGCCGTCTGGAGCCGTCGCGCGCGTGCGCGATCGCGCGCTCGGCCGTTACCTCGGTTTCCGGTCGGGGAACGAGACACCCCGCGCCGACCTCGAGCTCGAGACCTCGGAACACCACGCTGCCGACGATGTAGGCGAGCGGCTCGCGGCGCGCGCGGCGCGCGACCATCTTCTTGAACCGTTCGGCTGTGTCGGCCGGCACGGGATCGCCGATGTGTGCGAGCAGATCGCCGCGCCGCTTTCCGAGCGCGGCCGTCGCGATCCATTCCGCGTCGTTGCGCGCGGTATCGATGCCCGCGTCCGCAAATATCTTCGCGGCAGCGTCGATCTCGTCGCCGATGGTCACGTTCTGGTTGTACCGTCCCCGGCGCCGTCCCCGGCGCCGTTCCCGCCCGATTCCAGCCGGTCGGCCCGATCCTTCATCGCGAGCGCGTCGATGAACCCGTCCAGATCGCCTTCCAAGACCTGCGGCAGCTTGTAAAGGTCCATCCCAACGCGATGATCGGTCACACGGTTCTGTGGAAAGTTGTACGTGCGTATCTTCTCCGAGCGCTCGCCGGTACCGACTTGTCCTTTGCGCTCGGCCGCGATCTTGGAGCGCTGCTCCTCCTCCGCGCGCTGCAGCAGCTTCGCGCGCAAGATCTGCATGCACCGCTCACGATTCTGCAGCTGCGATCGCTCCTCCTGGCATGAAACGACGATCCCGGTCGGCTTGTGCGTGATGCGCACTGCCGAGTCGGTTGTGTTCACCGACTGCCCACCCGGTCCCGATGAGCGGAACACGTCCAGCTCCAGATCGGCCGGGTTGATCTGCACCTCGACCTCTTCGGCTTCAGGAAGAACGGCAACGGTCGCCGTCGACGTGTGGATCCGTCCCTGCGATTCGGTTGTCGGCACGCGCTGCACACGATGAACGCCCGACTCGTACTTCATGCGCGAGTACGCGCCCTTCCCCTTGATCTCGAAAACCACTTCCTTGAAACCGCCGACGCCGGGAGCGTTCGCCGTCAGCACGTCGACCTTCCATTTCTGGCGCTCTGCGTACTTCTGATACATGTCGAACAGGTCGCGCGCGAACAACGCAGCCTCATCCCCGCCTGCGGCTGCGCGGATCTCGACGATGACGTTCTTGTCGTCCTTCGGGTCGCGCGGGATGAGCGCTTCGCGAAGCTCCGTCTCGAGCTCGGTTAGTTTCTTTTCGAGCTGCCCTATCTCCTCGCGCAAGAACGTCGCATCGGTGTCCCTCGAATCTTTGAGCATCTCGCGCGCCGCACCGAGGTCGCCTTCAAGACCACGATACGTACGGAGTCCCTCGACGATCGAACGCAGGTCGGCGTGCTCTTTGCCGAGTGTTCGCAGCTGCTCGAGATCGGAAGAGACCGCAGGGTCGGACAGGCGCCGCTCCAGCTCACCGAAGCGTGCCTCAACCTCTTTCAGTCGTTGGGAAAGTCGTTCTTCGAGCATGCAAACCTCACCCGTAAGGTCGGAAGTCTAGGCCGAGCGGCCCGTATCGCGCGCGCGCCGCTAGGGCTCGGCGGTTGGTTCGTCTTCGCGCAGCGAGTCGCCGGCGACGACCGGCGACGGCAATGGGGCGATACGACCCCGTTCCGCTGCCGGCAACACCGCTTCGAACGAGCGGATCGCAACCTCGATCTGGTCGTGCTCGGGCGGACGCGTGGTGATCTTCTGCAACCACAGCCCCGGTTTCATGAGCGCGCGCACGAAGGGATTGCCCAACCTCGCGGCGCCGAGCCGCAGACCTTCGTACGAGATCCCTGCGATCAAGAAGATGCCGCCAAGCCGCTCGAGGATCTGCAACCAGATCGCCGGGCGGCCGAAGAACGTGAAGACGATGATCGTCAGCAACATGGTCATGATCAAGAAGTTCGTGCCGCACCGAACGTGGAGGGTCGAGTACTTGTCCACGGACGTCGGGTCCAGAACCGCCTCGTTCGCTTCGTACGCTGCGATCGTCTTGTGCTCCGCACCGTGGTACTGGAACACGCGCCGGATCTCTTTGATCATCGAGATCAGCAGCAGGTACCCGATGAAGATGCCGAGGCGGATGAGCCCCTCGTACACGTTCTGAAGGATCGAGTGCGACGCCGTCTTGACTTTCTGGTGCCCGAACAGGTTCGACAGCAGGTTCGGGAACAGGATGAAGATGATGAAGAACACCAGCAGGGCGAAGGCGATCGTTCCGCCCATCTGCTTCGACGAGAGCTTCTGCTCTTCGTCGAGCGACTGATTCGCCGAGATCATCATCGCCCGCATCCCGATCGACAGCGCTTCACCCATGGCTGCGACGCCGCGGAAGAGCGGCTTGCGGAAGATCGCGTACTTCGTCGAGAGCGAGCGAACGGGATGCTGCTCGATATAGATCTCTTTGGAGGGCCGGCGGACGGCGACTGCCCAGCGGTCGCGCCCACGCATCATCACGCCCTCGAGGAGCGCTTGGCCGCCGTAATAGAGCGGTGACTCTTTTGCGGCCACGTGGGAGGCTAGGCCTGCGCCGGCTTCTTCCCGTACCGGCGCTGGAACCGCTCGACGCGGCCACCGGTGTCGACCAGCTTCTGCTTGCCCGTGTAGAAGGGATGGCACTGCGAGCAGAGCTCGACGTGAAGCTCAGGCTTCGTCGAGCGCGTCTCGAACGTGTTCCCACACGAACAGCGCACAACCGCCTTCACGTATGCGGGATGGATCTCAGGCTTCATGGGTGTCTCCTTAGTCCACGTTCTTCATCTTGGCGATCTCTTTCAGGAACTGCTCGTTGGTCTGTGACTGGGTGAGCTTGTCCCGAAGCAGCTCCATCGCCTGTCCAGGCGCCAGAGCGTGCAGCAATCTACGCCAACGCCACACCAGCACCAATTCTTCCTTGTCGTAGAGGAGCTCTTCCTTTCGGGTGCTCGACGCTTCGATGTCGATCGCCGGGAATATGCGCTTCTCGGACAGCTGCCGGTCGAGGCGGATCTCAGAGTTCCCGGTGCCCTTGAATTCCTCGAAGATGACCTCGTCCATGCGGGACCCTGTCTCGACCAGGGCCGAGGCGATGATCGTCAGCGAACCGCCCTCTTCGATGTTTCGAGCAGCCCCGAAGAACCGCTTCGGCGGGTATAGCGCGGTCGAGTCCACACCACCGGACAGGATGCGTCCGGAAGCCGGGGCCGACAGGTTGTACGCGCGCGCAAGGCGGGTGACCGAGTCCAGCAAGATGGCCACGTCTTGCTTCGCTTCCACGAGGCGCTTCGCGCGTTCGAGGACGAGCTCGGCGACCTGCGTGTGATTCTCGGCCGGCTGGTCGAAGGTCGAGTAAACGACCTCGGCGGCCTTCACCGTGCGCTGCCAGTCCGTGACTTCCTCCGGCCGCTCGTCCACCAGAAGGACGATCAGGTGCACGCCCTTGGTGTTGGCGAGGATCCCGTTCGCGATCTGCTTCAGGATCGTCGTCTTTCCGGCTTTCGGAGGCGACACGATCAGGCCTCGCTGGCCTTTTCCGAGCGGCGCGATGATGTCGATCACGCGCTCGGTGAGCGCTTGCGGTCCCCACTCGAGCCGGAACCGCTCGTCGGGGAACAACGGGGTGAGGTTCTTGAACTCCGGACGAAGCCGCGCCTCGTCGGGGGTCAGGTCGGCGACGGTCTCCACACGAAGGAGTGCGTAGTACTTCTCGCTCGTGCCCTCTTTGGGCGCGCGCACGTAGCCGGTGACTTCGTCACCACGGCGAAGCGCGAAGCGGCGGATCTGCGAGAGCGACACGTAGACGTCGCGCGGGCCGGGCAAGTATCCAGACGTCCGCAGGAAGCCGTAGCCCTCGGGCAGCACGTCGAGTATGCCCGTCTGGAGCTCGCCTTCGAGCGCCGCTTCTTCGGCAGACAGCTCGCGCTCGACGGGCATGCCGCTGCCGCCGCCGCCTCCGCCAGCTTGGCCACCGCCACCACCGCGGTTGTCGCGCTGGTTCTGGTTCCGGTTGCGGTTGCGATCTCGCCGGCCTCTGCGGCCTCGGTCGCGTCCACCGTCACGGCCTTGCTGGTTCTGCTGTTGGTATTGCGGTCGCGGTTGATGAGGCTGTTGCTGTGGTTGCTGCTGCGGCTGCGATTGAGGTGCCGGAGCGGGTGCTGCCGGCGCCGCAGGCGCCGACGGCGTCACCGCTACAGGCTCGGGCGTCGGCGCAGCCGGTTGAACAGCCGGTGCGCCGGCAGACGAATCGCCGTTAGCGGGGGCTGCTGCGGGCGGTCGCTCCTTCGCAGGCGCGCGCCCGCCACCGTTCGATCGATCCACGATCGCTCCGATCAGGTCGGCCTTGCGCATAGCCTTCGTCCCGGTCAAACCCATCGACCCGGCGATCTGCTGCAACTCCGCCAGTACTTTTCCTTGCAGTTCTTCTTTAGTTGCCACTGTTACTCCTATCCCGGCGCGCTTCGGACTATCCGAGCGCGCGTTGGTATGCCTCCCAGTCGTCCAGGAAGCGCTTCAGTCCTATATCCGTTAGCGGATGCTTCACGAGTGCCTTGAAAACCGAGTGGGGCAGCGTTGCGACGTCGGCGCCGACTTTGGCAGAGTCCACCACGTGTTGAGGTGAACGCAGGCTGGCGGCGAGCACGTACGTCGTGTAGCCCTGCACTCGATAGATCTCCACGATCTCACTCAGCAAGTTGATGCCGTCGTTCCCGATATCGTCCACACGTCCGAGGAACGGGCTGATGTATGTGGCGCCGGCTTCTGCTGCCAGGATCGCCTGTGTCGGCGAGAAGCATAGCGTCATATTGGTCTTGATCCCCCGCTTCGCGAATTCGGTGACCGCCGCGTAGCCGTCGGGGGTGACGGGTGCCTTCACAACGATATTCGGCGCGACATCCGCCAGCTTGAGCCCTTCTGTGATCATTCCCTCGCGCTCGGTAGAGATGACCTCGCCGCAGACCGGGCCATCGACCTCCGCTGCGATCTCCTTCAAACGCTGCTCGAACGGCACACCTTCCTTCCCCGCCAGCGTCGGGTTGGTGGTCACACCGGCGAGCACGCCCCACGCATTGATCTCGCGGATCTCGTCGATGTTGGCCGTGTCGAGCCATAGCTTCATCTGGTTCCCCCTCGGATCGCTCTCACCTTTCGCTGCGGCCGGCCCTTCGCTGCGTCCACTGCGCTGTCGATGACATGCTCGATGACGGAGCCGATGCACGCATCGAGGTTGTAGTTCGAGATGATCGGGACGCCGTGCTGAAGGGCGAGAGACTTGATGTACTTCTGGATCTTACGGATCTCGGGGAAGTGCGCAATATATCGCTCAACCGGGCGCGAACGGGTTTCGTGCGCGCGGACGTAGAAGTGACTGCGGTGCAAGGCTTCGTCTTCGACCTGGACGACGCTCCACACGATCACCGCTCTCTTCGCGAACGCGTCGGGCGTGATGAACCCGGGCACGATGTGCGCGCCTTCGATGATCACGTCGGTCCCTTCGTTGACCGCGCGCTCGATCAATGCGTTCACGCCGACTGAAACGGCAGAGACCTGGTCGCGGAAACCGACAAGCACCGCGTCGTCCGCGCGCGTGCTCTTCACTTTCACGACGTCACCGGTATCGAACGACGACGTGTACAGCGTCGGCATGAACTCCTTCGAGAACGTTCCTTTCATAACTTCGCGGATCGCATCCGTCGAGATGACGCGCACGATGCCGAGCCGCGCGGCCAGCTGTGTCGCGACGGTCGACTTCCCGACGCCCGTCCCCCCGCCGATCAAGATGATCAACGGGATGTCGAGATTCCCAACCGATATCCACTTCTCATACGCGGCCGCGTACCGGTCGCCGGCCTCCGCCCTGATCACGTCGATGGTGATCCGCCGAAGCTCTCCGACGTCTATGGACGAGCGGCCCGTCGCCACCAATCGGTCTTCGATCTCCTGCGCGACGCGATACGCGCGCGCCGGCGAAAGGCCGGAGGCGATGACTGTGTTCGCGGTCAGGCCCTTGGAGTACGGGAGGCCGTGGTCACCGTCGCGGACGATGATCCCGCGTGGCGCCTTCGTTTCTTTCTCTTTCATCCTTACGTCCGCTTCCTTGCTCGTGTCATCGCCGTTTCGATCACGTTCTCGAAGGAGGCCGCGAGGTCTCCATCGACGGCCACTGGGACGTTGTCCATGAAGACGACTTCCGCGCCGGCAGAAACCGCCGCGCGCGCAGCCACATCGATGGCCGCCGCCTTCAACTCCGTGAGCAACACTTCGTACGTTCCCTCCGCGTCCGTGAGATCCTGGGAGAGTCGGCTCCGATCTGAGAGCCGGTGGGTGATGCCCACGACTACCGCGCCGTGCGCCTCTTCGAGATGGGTCCGTATCGATCGTCCAGCTGTTTCCGGTGCCGTGGTCGCGACGAAAACCCGTTTTCCCGCGACCGATCCGACGGGAGCCGGCCGGAAGACCGTCCTTACGACGGGTACGTCTCGCGCAAGCTCGGTTGCGGAGGAAGAGAGAGCGGAGAGCGTCTCGGTCGAAAGGACCGGTTCGGGGGCCATTGTAACCAGGGCCAGATCCGCAATCAACAGTCTTAGATAACCCAGTGGAGTGCTCATCTCGGCCGCCGGCGTTGCGCCTCCGACCACCAGGATCGTGGCATCTGCGCGCGCCGGCGGGATCGAGGTCCCGCTGCCTTCGAGGATGAGAACGCTGGGGTATTCCCCCTCGGCGACCGCGATCGCCTCGGACACGGTGTGGAATACCGGCTCGCCGAGCACGCCGCTCCCCGCGCGCCGCGCGCCCACCGTCGTGACGCCGGCGACGACCGCGTCTTCGTACGTATCGCTCGCCGCATGCTCGCCGCGCGCGGCGAGCTCGAGAAGCGACGTTGCCGTCGGCGGGTCGACATCTCCACGCGTCACCACGGGCTTGTCCGGACCACCCCGGCCCATCGCGACGATCACGGGCCGTGCTCCGCTCGCGGCGATGTGCCGCGCAAGCGCTGCAGAGACGGCGGTCTTCCCCGTTCGCTTCCCGGTGCCGATCACGGCGATCGTCGGAACCGACGGGGGCGGAATGGTCCAGGGCTGCTCGAAGAAGGATCCTCCTGCGCTGTACGCAGCACCGTGAGCGGCCGCGATGCCGATCAACCGGTTGCGCGCGCGCGCATCGATCACCGGTTGGTCACTGAGATCGATGACGACCTCGGGTGCGAACTCGTCCAGCGCGCGACGAAGGGCGTCGAGCTGGGAGTCGCCGTGCACGATCGGAAGGTCGCCCAGAACCAGGGGGCCGCTCAGCTTCTCTCCCCCGCCGAGCATCACCGCAGCGACGACGTCGTTCTCTGCGCGCAGCGCCGCGAGCGCATCCAGGAGGACCGGCGGGTAGTGCTCACCGTCAACGAGGACGATCGCGCGCCTGCGTTTCGTCACGTGGGTTGCTGTTCTGTGACGAGCGTTTCGAGCTCGCGGTAATACTGCTGCCCGGTGACGATGTTGAAGTGGGCGATGGTGTTGCCCGGTCCGAACGGATGCTTCTGGACGATGCGGACTTCACCGGCTTCGTATTCGATAACGTTGTACGCGGGTCTCGTATGTCCGCGGAGCCGCAAGCTCGAGCACGTGCCTGCGTTCGCGATATAGATATTCTCGAGCCGCCACACGTACGGCACGTGCTTGTGACCTGTCAGCGCCAGGTTCACGCCCGACCGGATCAAAACCTCCAGCAGATCGCCGGCGTCTGTGACGGTCGACCGCTCCCGGCCGGTCCCGGGGACCGGCAGCAGATGGTGATGATGCGCGTAGATCTTCAGCTCGGCGGGATCTGCGAACTGTTCCATGATCCACGGGTAGCGTTCGCGACCGACCTGGCCGTCGTTCAGGTCCGGCTCGCTCGAGTCGACGCCAACGATGACGACACCGTCGCGCAGATTCGCGCGCCAATGCCGGGGCCCGATCATCTCTTCGAAGTGGACGTAGCCCACGTTTTTGGAGTCGTGGTTCCCGGGGACGGCGACCACTCTGCTCTCGATCTGTTCAAGGTATGCAGTGGCCGTCTTGTATTCGCCGCGGAAGCCTTCGTTGGTGATGTCGCCGGTACACACGACGATGTCCGGCTTCAGCTCGTTCAGCTCCACGATGACGCGGTTCAGCAGGTTCGGAACGAAATGAACGGAGCCGACGTGCAGATCGCTGATGTGCGCGATGGTTACCACAGGGCCTATTCCTCCATGATGACCCGGACCGAGCCCTCTTTCGACAGCATCGAGAACCCGGTCATCTCTCCTTCGCGGCGGAAGATGAGGGAGATCGTCGAATCTCCTACCCGAAGGTTCCTCAACTCTACCCAGTTCAGCCAGGGCGGAAGGACCGGCGAGTTGATCGTCAGCAGGTTCTCGGGTGCGCGCGCGGACAAGCCGAGCATCGCTTGCAAGAGCAAGAACGGTGAGCCGGCGGCCCACGCCTGCGGTGAGCATGCCACCGGGTACGAGACGGGCTGGTTCGGCGTCCTCCGAGTGAATCCGCAGAAGAGCTCCGGCAGCCGCATGTAGTCGACAAACACCGCGGCGTCGAAGATCGCCGTCGCGATGCGGTTCGTCTGCTTGTGATAGCCGTATCGCTTCAGACCGGCGGCGATGATCGCGTTGTCGTGCGGCCATACGGTCCCGTTGTGGTAGCTCATCGGGTTGTACGCGGCGGCCGACTTGCTCATCGTGCGGATCCCCCAGCCGCTGAACATGTCGGGTTGCAGCAGGCGGCGAGCGACCTCGGCGGCTTTCTCTGGATCGAGGATCCCGCAGTACATCCCGTGTGCCGGGTTGGACGCGACCGAGCGGACCTGCTTCTTGTTTCCGTCAAGAGCGATCGCATAGAACGAGTCTTCCGCAACCCAGAAGGCTTCGTTGAACCGCTTCTTGAGCTCATGGGCTTCTTCGCGCAAGACGACTGCGTCGCGCTCGCGACCGAACGATTCGTAGACATCCGCCACCCGCAGCTTGGCGAGGTAGACGTATCCCTGTACCTCGCTGAGCGCGATGGGCGGCTCGGCCAAAGAGCCATCGGCATTCACGATCGAGTTGTACGAGTCCTTCCACCCCTGGTTGTCGAGGCCGCGCGCAGAACGACGCTTGTACTCGACGAAGCCGTCCCCGTCGAGGTCGCCGTAGTTATCTATCCAGTGGAGCGCGCGCTCGACGTGGGGCATCATCTCTTCCGCGAAGGCGCGGTCGTTCGTCCACTTGAAATAGGTGCCGAACAAGATGAGGAACAGCGGCGTCGAGTCGATCGAGCCGTAGTACGGCGTGTG
>Ga0070706_100002564_pt1 | contig 18277 bp, 19 predicted proteins | sample KBSK5501metaG_FD_65476 | JGI IMG/M metagenome (GOLD analysis project Ga0070706, IMG submission 65476) | Corn, switchgrass and miscanthus rhizosphere microbial communities from Kellogg Biological Station, Michigan, USA - KBS K5-50-1 metaG | ecosystem: Host-associated > Plants > Roots >... | reverse complement strand
AGAAGCGTCGGCGCGATGGAGTAGTAGTACGCGCGGCACTTCTCCTCCTCGGGAAGGTCGCCTAGGGGAGCGCCGCAGCGGCGGCCGCTCATCGTGAGGCTCCCGCCCTCACGATCGATCGTCATATATCCGCCGAGGACGGCGCCCTCACGAAGGTCGTTGGCGCCGCTCCGGTAGTGCGACAGCTTGGCGAGCGCCGGATGAACCGGCGGGCAGTGGTAGCACTCGGAGAAGTTCTGGAAGAGCAGCTTCCAGTTGGCCGCTACGTCGTAGTCGATTCGCCGCGCCGATTTCAGCCGCGGGAGACGCCAGGGCCGGAACCTCTCGAGCAGCGGGCGGAGCTCTTCCTCGAGGGAAGGCGCATCGAGCGAGAGATGGACGAAGAGAAACCCTTCCCACTGGCGCAGCGCGGCCGGGTGCAGCGGGTAATCGGCGCGGTTGAACCAGGGGACTTCCGCCATGTGCGGAGCGCCGATCAGCGCGCCGTCCAATCCGTAGGTCCACGCGTGGTACGGGCACGCGATGCCGCCCGCGAAGTGTCCCGCCTCCTCGGTACAGAGGCGTGTCCCCCGGTGGCGACACACGTTGTAGAACGCGCGGCACGCTCCGTCGCGTCCGCGTACGACGATGAGACTCTCGCCTGCGGCGTCGGCCAAAAGGTAGTCGCCCGCGGAGGGAATCGCGTCCGCGCGGCCGGCGCACAGCCAGCGGCGCGCGAAGATCTTCTCCTGCTCGGCGGCGAAGATCGCGGGCGATGTATAGCAATCGCCGGGCAGCGTCGTGACCTTCTCTTCGAGCGTATGCCCGCGGTAGTCCATCGAGCATCAGCGTATCGCGGGATCGAACCCTCGAGACCCGAGTCGAAGCGGGCTGGCATCGAGTTTGCGAGGGAAGGTTGGAAAAGCCGTCAATGGGTGGCGCGCTTTTTCTCACTGAGGAGGTTGTATGAAGAGGATCCTCGCCGTCGTCGCCGCCGCCATGCTCTGTCTCTCGGCGGCCTCCTGGGCTGCAGCTCAGGAGCCGGAGAAGGGGAGTGGCGACCAGAAGGGCAAATCCGCGAGCGCCGGCAAGACGGTCCAGGGAACGATCGTCAAGGTCGACAACGACCAGAAGATGCTGGTCATCCGGGACGATTCCGGCACCTCTACCACCGTGTACTGGGATTCGGCGACCCAGATGGGCTCGAGCGACCTGAAGGAGGGACAGACGGTCTCGGTGGCGACGACCGAACGCAACGGCAAGACGTTTGCGACTTCGATCCAGGCGAGCGCGAAGAAGCCTTACTGAGCCGCGACGCATCTCGGCAAGTCGTCTTCGTTTTCGCGGGCAGGGGCTCTCCTCGGAGCCCCTTTTCTTTTGTCTGGACGCGCCGGCGGTAGACTCCGGCGACCCGATGTCCTACTGGTCCGAGATCGAACGACACACGGACTGGGAGCAGAGCTGGATGAGCCATCCGGCGGTGCGGGCCAGGATCAACCGGCTCGTGACGGGCGATCCGCTGCGTTGGCCGATCATGGAGCTGCGCACCCTCGTCCCCGATCGAGTCCCATTCGAGAACGCGCTGTCGATCGGGTGCGGCGTCGGGAATTTCGAGCGCACCCTCGTCGAGCTCGACCTGGTGAAGCGCGTGACGGGCCTCGACGCCAGCGCTCGAGCCGTGGAGGCGGCGCGCGCGGCGTCCGCCCTGGCGGGAACCGTCTCGCGAATCGATTACGTGACAGCGGATGCGCGCGACTTCCTGGCCCGGCGGGGCGCCTTCGATGCAGTCTTCTTCCACCAGTCGCTCCACCATTTCGTGGCGCTCCCGGACCTTCTCGGGCTGGTTCGTCGGGCGCTTTTACCGCGGGGGATCCTTTACCTCGAGGAATACGTGGGGCCCTCCCGCACGGAATGGAGCTGGCGCCATCTTCTGAGATGGAACGCGGTCTATTGGGGCCTGCCCCGAGGAGTCCGGAGGGCGCGGGTCGTGCGCTCGCCGGTCAATCGAGACGACCCAACCGAGGCGGTCGAGTCTTCCGGGATTCTTCGCGCCATCGATTCGCACTTCCGGGTCCTGGCCCGCCGGGACTACGGCGGCAATCTGATCGCGGTCATCTATCCGAACCTGCTCAGGCCCAGCCAGCCGGGCGGGCCTTCGCCCGCCGCTTTCGGAGAGGTGATCCAGGCTCTACTGGCCCGAGAGGATGCGGTTCTCCGGAGGGAGCCGGGCTTCCACACGGTGATCGCCGCCGAGCCGAGACCGATCTCCTAGGGCAGGTACTCCTTCGGGATCGGGTTGTCCCCGGTCTCGTCGGTCCAGATCGCGTTGGCGATCCACCAGCGCTGGCCATCCCAGAAGAGCTCGATCGAATTGATACCGCGTACGATGACCGGGCCGTCCTCTTTCCGCCGCGACTCGTACGTGCTCCAGACGTGGGCGATCGGGCCGAAGCGCTCCGAGACGCGGTGGATCTCCTTCTCGAAGAAGCCGCGCGCCGCCATGGAATTAGACGCGTCGACGTACTCCTGGTGCGTCACGATCCGCGGCTTGGGCTTTCCGCCGTCCCAGCCGACGTCGACGAATCTCAAGTCCTTGATGTAGAGGGTGCGGTCGCGCGCCCACTCGCGAGGCCTTCCGGCGGGTCCCGAGATCACGTCATAGTAGGCCTTGACCATGCCGTCGATGGTCGAGACGTCTTCCGCGCGGGGAGCGACGCTCGCGACCTCGACGTGCCTCGGCTTCTCCTGGGCGACCGATACGGCGCCGAGGGTCGCCACGATCCAGCTCAAAATCGCAATTCGCACTCTGTTCGCTCCTTCCTGATTCTCAATTCTCAATTCTCAATTCTCAATTCTCAATTCTCAATTCTCAATTCTCAATCGATGATGACCCCCGCATACCCCACAACGCTCGAAGTGTCTCCGGTCTCATCGCCGCTGTCGCGTCGCGCCACGACTCGGCCCCGGCTGCCGCCCGCAGCACGCGCCGCGAAGAGCAGGGCGGTCGCCGGAAGGAAGCCGCACATGGAGATCGACTCCGTGAGGACGGTCCGGAAGAGGCCCTCCGGGTCCAGCCGTTCGGCACAGGAGAGCGCCAGGTCGTCCTTTCGGCGTCCGACCTCTCGTGACTCGTAGTGGTTCATGTCCGAGGAGGCCAGGATCAGCGGCGGCTCGTCGCCCTCCGAGCGCAGAGCGGCCAGCGCTTCGCCGACCTCGCGGCAGAGGTCGAGCCTCGGCTCTCCCAGGCAGACCGGTACGACCGCGACGTCGGAGCGCCGCACCTGCAGAAAGGGGAGCTGCACCTCGAGCGAGTGCTCGCGCCGGTGAGCCTCGGCATCCGGCTCGATCGAAGGCGCGAGTGTCATCAACCGTTCGGCCGCCGCCTTGTCGATCGGCACGTCCCCGAGCGGGGTCCTCCAGGCGTCCGAAAGCTCGAGGGCCGCGGGCTTGCCGCGGCCGGTGTGGTTCGGACACAGGACGACGACGGTCCGCGGGATCCTCAGGCGTGCGTAGACGGCGCCGGCGACGGGTCCGGAGTAGACGTAGCCGGCGTGCGGAACGATCGCGCCGAGAGCCGACTCGGGAGAGGCGTCCGCCGGTAGGTGCCGCCGCACGTCGCTCTCGAGGCGCTCCGGCCGCGCGTCGTAAAACGCGCCGGCCACGGCGGGGGAGCGGATCTTCATACGAGGATCCTAAGCCGGGAAGCGGTAGGCGGTAGGCCGGAGGCAGTAGGCGGGAGGCAGTAGGCGGGAGGCGGTAGGCGGGAGGCGGAGCTTGCGCGGTTTGTTTACGGCCTCCGTCCTGCCGTCCTGCCGTCCTACGGACCTCCCGTCAGTTCACCAGCAGCGTCGCCTCCGCCCACTGTCCGGCGAGCTCCACGCGGATGGTGGCCGCGCCGGCTTTGTGGCCGGCCGCCACTCCCGCCGCGTCGACGGTCGCCACGGCAGGGTTCGAAGACCGGAAGGAGGCCGCCACGTCGGGGATGGCGATCCCGTCCGGTCCGTACGCGATGACGGCGAAATGCTGCGAGTCTCCGACTCGGGCTATGGCCGTCGCGGGGCGAAGCTCCAGCCGCGCGATCGTCCGCAGCATGACGGCGACGTCGCAGCCTCCCTGAAGATCACCGATCTTGGCGACAATGGTCGTGCTCCCCGGCGCGACCGAGGTGATCACGCCGTCGTCGGACACGGTGGCGACCTTGGGATTGGCCGAGGAGAAGGTCGGCTTGAGGTCGACGACCTTCTGCGAGGAGTCCTTGACGGCGACCGTGACCGGCACGGACGTGCCGGGGGGGCCGATGAGCGAGAGCGACGGGGGGGACATTTCGATCGCGGAGACGTCCACGACCTCGACCGGAACCTGAGCCGTGATCTCCTCGTACGTGGCAGTCACGGTCGCCTTGCCCGCCTTCTTCGCGACGAGCCGTCCGCCGGCCTCGGCCTGGACGATCCCCGCGTTGGACGAGCTCCATGACGGGGTCCCGTCGACGGGTTGCCCCTTCTTGTCCAGCAGCCGAGCCGACAGCCTTTGCGAGCGCTCCAGGCCGTAGATCTTGGCCTTCTTGGGAGAAATGTCGATCGAGACGGGACCGCGCGAGCAGGCGGCCGGGAGCAGAGCGACGGCGAGCCAGATGGCGCTCCGGCGAGAACGCATCTCTTCGGTTCAGGATAACACGCGGCGCGCTCACCCCATCGCGCGCAGGATGCGGCGCGCCCTTCTCTGGGCGCGCGCTCGCTGCCGAACGGGATCGTAGATCCTGGGAGACGGGATCACGGCCGCCAGGAGCGCCGCGTCTTCGGGCGAGAGGTCGCGAGCCGGCTTTCCGAGATAGCGACGGGCCGCCGCCTCGACGCCGAAGGTGCGGGGCCCGAACTCGATGACGTTCAGGTAGAGCTCCAGGATGCGCGACTTGGGGAGGGTACGCTCCAGCCGGTTTGCGATCGCGAGCTCCCTCAGCTTGCGCCACGGGGTGCGGGCCGGGGACAGGTACAAGTTCTTCGCGAGCTGCTGCGTGATCGTCGATCCGCCGACCTTCAGGTCTCCCCGCTCGAAGTCCCGCCGGAGGGCTCCCCGCAGAGCAGACCAATCCACCCCCTGGTGCTCCCAGAACCGCGCGTCTTCCGCGATGATCACGGCGCGCCGCATGGCGGGAGCGATCGAGGAAAGGGGGACGGGACTCCACTCGAGCCGGACGGTCTTACCCTCGCGCGCCAGCTGAGCCTTGCGCCGTTCCATGAAGGAGGTCGTCCGCGGCCACGCACTGCGGAGCGGCCGCACGTCGGGCAGGGTGGCGTAGAAAACGATCCCGCTGGCGAGCCCGACAGCGGTAAAGGCGAGCGCGAGGCGGCGAATCAACGACGAGTTTCAGGTTTCAGGTTTGCAGTTTCAAGAGGCGCCACCACCTGAAACCTGAAACTTGAAACCGGAAACGCTCGAGTCCGACTACTTCTTCGCCGCCGCGATCGCTCTGCGCAGCTTCCGCACTCCCTCATCCGCCTCCTCCTTCGTGAGGATCAGATGGGGACGGAAGCGAATCGCGTTCGCGCCCGACGCGAGCCCCATGAGGCCGTTGTCGAGACACGCGGCGAGCGTCCGGTCTCGCATCTCCTTGTCCGGGAGATCGAAGGCGACGAACAAGCCGCGTCCGCGGACGTTGGCCATGACGTTCGGAAACTCGCCGGCGAGCTCCCGCAGCCGCACCTGCAGGTGCTCTCCGACCACGCGCGCGTTCTCGATCAGGTTGTCCTCCGTGATGATCTCGAGGTACCGGCCGCAGCGGATCATGTCGACCAGGTTGCCGCCCCAGGTCGAGTTGATGCGCGACGAGACCTTGAACACGTTGTCGGGCACATCGTCGATCCGATGGTTGGACGCGAAGCCGCAGACCTGGGTCTTCTTGCCGAACGCGAACATGTCGGGCTCGACGCCCATCTGCTGCCAGCACCACATGGAGCCCGTCAGGCCGACGCCCGTCTGGACCTCGTCGAAGATCAGCAGGAACTCCAGCTCGTCCGCCAGCGCGCGCAGGCGGCGGAAGAGCTCGGGCCGGAAGTGGTTGTCACCGCCTTCCCCCTGGATCGGCTCGAGAATGAGCGCGGCGATGTCGTCGGGACTCGCGGCGCAGGCGGCGCGGATCTCCTGCTCGACCCGATCCTCGGCGGCTGCAACTTCGGAAACGACCTCCTCCGTGACCGGAAAGCGCAGACGGGGACAGGAGAGGCGCGGCCAGTCGAACTTCGGGAAGTATTGCGTCTTGCGGGCATCGGCGGTGTTGGTCAACGACAGGGAGTAGCCGGAACGGCCGTGGAAGGCGTGCCGGAAGTGGAGGACCTTCGTCCCCTTCTCCCCCTTTCCGCGGGCGAGGTTCTTGCGCACCTTCCAGTCGAAGGCGGTCTTGAGGGTGTTCTCGATTCCGAGGGTTCCCCCTTCCACGAAGAACAGGTGGTCGGAATGGGTCGGAGGCGTCGCCAGGCGCGAGAACGTCTCGACGAACCGGGCGAAGTGCTCGGTGTAGATGTCGCTGGTCGACGGCTTCGTCAGCGCCGCCTCCATCAACGCTTCCCGGAACTCGGGGTCCTCCATCTTGGGGTGGTTGTAGCCGACCGGCAGCGTCGCGAAGCAGGAGAAGAAATCGAGGATCGGCCGGTCGCTCCGGGCGTCGTAGAGGTAGGAGCCCCGGCTCCGCTCCATATCCATGACCACGTGGTATCCGTCCACGAGGATGTGGCGGGAGAGCACGTCGAGGACGTTCTTCGGCGACAGCTGTTCCTTGGTGAGAGTCGACATGAGGCCCCCTTGCGGCGAAAAAAGACGCTCGAACCGGCAAGGCTAACATTTGGAGGCACGCAGCACCACCCCCTCAAAGGCCGATTGGTCATCCCGAGGAGCGAAGCGACGAGGGATCCCAGACTAACCAGAGTTCGGCGAATCGAGTCCGGGATGAACGACCGGGCTTCGCCCGTCGTTGCCTACTGCGGAGGGTTTGCCTTCGGTGGTCGGCTGTCTCGCTTCGCTCGGGATGACCGGCGAGAGCTATGAGCTCAGAGCCGGAATCCTCGCGTCCTCGAGACTGGCGGCCGTGCAGCGGTCCTTGCCGTGGTCCTTGGCCCGATAGAGCGCCGTGTCGGCCGCGCGCAGCAGCTCGTTCTTTTGCTGCTCGACGGAGGCCCCGGAGGTGGCGTGGGAGCGGATGGAGGAGAGCCCCAGAGATGCGGTGATCACGCCGTGGAGGTTCAGCGCGGGCTCGTTGAATCCGTAAGGACGGAAGAGAAAGGTCGCGCTGCGGATCGCGTGGCGGATCGCCTCGGCGATCTCCATCCCGGCCTTCAGGCTGCATCCCGGAAGGATGAGCACGAACTCGTCGCCGCCGTAACGCGTCAGCGTGGCGCGCTCGTCGGTGACGGTCCGCCGCAGGATGTAGCCGACTTCGCGCAGGACCTGGCTTCCGGCGAGGTGTCCGTGGCGGTCGTTGACCGCCTTTAGGTTGTCCAGGTCGAGGAAGATCACCGACAGATCTCCGCCGTCTCGCGAGATACGCGAGAGCTCCTGCGTGAGCCGCAGGTGCAGGTAGCGCTCGTTGTAGAGGCCGGTCAGCCCGTCGCGCTTTGCGACCTCGTAGGCCCGGCGTGCGTCGAGCAGGTTCTGGATCGAGATCGAGGCGTAATCCGCGAAGATTTCGAGGAGCCGGCGATCCTTCTCTCGAAAGCCGCCGGGCCCCGCGCGGTTGACCAGCTCCAGGACCCCGCAGACGGAGGATTCGATCCGAATGGGAACGCAGAGCACCGAGCGGGTCTGGAAGCCGTCCGTCAAGTCCAGCGTTGGGTAGAAGAAGGGGTCTCCGACGACGTCGTCCGTCATGTAGGCCACGCCGGTGGCATAGACGTGGCCGACGATGCCGATTCGGGCGTTCATGCGTTTGGTGAGGCGCAGCCGGCCATGAGCGCCGTACGTCGCGATGAAGACCAGCTCGTTCTCGAGCCGGTCGTCGGAGTTCTTGGTCATCGGGTCGTCGAGGAGGATCGAGCCGGCCTCGGAAGGAACGAATTCGTTCGCCTTCTGCAGAATCTCGCGCAGAAAACGATCGATCTCGATCTCGCCCGTGTAGGCGTAATAGGCCTTGTGTCGCTCGAGAAAGTTCTCGAGTCGTCGGTTCTCGAGCGTGAAGACCTGTAACACGGGCGGCCCTCGAAAGTTTACCATCTGATAGCCTCGAAGGCCGTGGTCCGCCTCATCCATCTCCATGCCGTCGCAGCATGAACGGCGGGTAAAACGGCCTCGCGACGGCGCTCCCGTCCGAAAGCGTTGGGGACAACACTTTCTCGTCCGCGCCGAGACCGCGGAGAGGATCGTGGAGGCCGCGCGCGTCGCCGCGGCGGACTCGGTGCTCGAAGTGGGGCCGGGCGACGGCGCTCTGACGCGTCCCCTCGCGCGCCGCGCGGCGCGCCTCGCGGCCGTCGAGATCGACCCCATCCGCGCGGAACGGCTGGCGGCGGAGTTCGCCGAAAATCCTCGAGTGCGCATCTTCTGCGGCGACGCCCTGGCCCGGCCGATGCGCGAGTGGCTCGCCGGAGCGGGTTGCGCGGTACCGGCCCTGCTCGTCGCGAACCTCCCGTACTCGGCCGCCACGCCCATCCTGCTCGGGGCGATCGAATCGGGAGCGATTCGCCGGTGCGTCGTCACGCTGCAGCGGGAGGTCGCGCGACGGTTCCTCGCACGGCCCGGCGACGAGGAGTACGGCTACCTTTCGGTCCGCGCCGGGTTGCGCTCCGACGGGCGGATCCTCTTCGATCTTCCGCCGGGGGCGTTTCGACCGCCTCCGCGGGTCGTCTCGAGCGTTCTGGAGCTGACGCCGCGGGAGGCGCCGGCCGATTCCGAGCAGGTCCGGCGCGCGCTGCATCTGGCGTCGCTCGGATTCAACGTACGCCGCAAGACACTCGCCAATGCCCTCTCTCCGGCGGGCGCGCGGGCCGTCTGGGAGCGGGCGCTCGAGGCGCTTGGCAAGACCTCCCGCGCCCGCGCGGAGGAGCTGTCGGTCCGGGACTTCCTAGCGCTCGCGCGGGACTGGCGGGCGCCGTGACCGCGCCGCTGGAGATCGTGCCGCTCGGCGGCGTGGGCGAGTTCGGACGCAACGTGCTGTGGCTCCGCTCGGGCGATTCTAGCGTGCTCGTGGACGTCGGCGTGTCGTTTCCCGATGAGAGCTTTCCGGGAATCGATCGCATCGCGCCGGACCTTTCGATGCTCAAGTCCGAGCGCATCGACGGCGTCTTCCTGACGCACGGGCACGAGGACCACATCGGGGCTCTGTCGTTTCTGCGCGAGTGGTGCGGCGCTCCGGTCCACGGATTCCCGTTCACGCTGGCAATGGCGCGGCGGCGGCTCGAAGAAGCCGGTCTCCCCGCGGAACGGCTCTTCGAGGCGCGAGCGCGCGAGCCGATCCGCGCGGGCGCGTTCACGGTGCGATTCTTCCGAATCTCGCACTCCGTTCCGGACTCGGCGTGCCTGATGGTGGAGTCCGGCGGGTGCCGCCTGTTCCATTCCGGCGACTTCAAGCTCGACGACGATCCGCCCGACGGCGAGACGACCGATCGCGAGGGCATCGTTCAGGCGGTCGGCCCCGGCGTCGACCTGGCGCTGATCGATTCCACCAACGCCCAGCGCCCGGGCCACTCGCTCTCGGAGCGCGTCGCCGGCGAGGGGCTCCGCGCCGCGTTCCGCGGCGCACCCGGGCGGATTCTGCTGACGACCTTCTCGAGCCACGTCGCTCGCATCGCTCAGGCCGTGGACGCGGCCGCCGCCTCGGGACGCCGTGTCGGGATTCTCGGACGCAGCATGCGGGCCGTCTCCGAGATCGCCGAGCGCTTCGGCCGGCTGAGGCTTTCGGCGGGAATTCGAGTCCCGGCGGCCGAGCTCCGAGAGGTTCCGGCGAGCCGGTTGCTCTGCCTGACCTCGGGAAGCCAGGGAGAGCCCTTCTCCGCCCTCTACCGGATCGCTCTCGGCGAGCATCCCGACCTGGAGCTCTCCGAAGGCGACGTCGTGCTGCTGTCGGCCCGGACGATTCCCGGGCACGAACGCTCCGTGAACAGGATGAGCGATCACCTCGTGCGCCGCGGCGCGCGCGTGGTCGTCGAGAGCGAGCCCCCCATCCACGTCTCGGGGCACGCCCACCGGGAGGAGATCGCGGAATGGATCGGGATGGTCCGGCCGCGAGCGGTCTGCCCGGTGCACGGCGACCGGCGCATGCTGGCCGCCGCCGCCGAGATCGCCACCTCCGCCGGAGTTCCACCCGACCGGGTTCTCTTGATCGACAACGGCGACCGGTTGACGCTGACGCCCGAGGGCATCGCCGTCGAGCCGCAGGCCGTGACGTACGGCACCGTCTATCTGGACGATCGGCCGGAGATGGTCGATCCCGCGGTCGTGCGCGAGCGGCGTCAGCTCGCCGAGGAGGGCTGCGTCGTCGTCCTCGTGCGAGGAGAGGAGGTCGACGTCGTCTCGCGCGGGGTGGCGTCGGACGAGGCGTCCCTGTCCAACCAGGTATCGCGCGCGGCGAAGGCGGTGCTGGCGCGGGCCACGGCCGAGGAGCGTGCCGATCCGGAATGGCTTCGCGCCGAGATCGCCATCGCGGCAAAGCGAGCGTGCCGGCGCGAGCTCGGACTCCGGCCGCTGGTCGTTCCCGTCGTCGTCTGAGGTCGCCCTGCAGGTCTCGCGCCCTCTCGGCCATGTCCCGGCTCGACGTCTGTTTCTTTTCCCGAAACGGAAGAGAATGAATCCGAAAACCGGTTTCTCCCGCACAGGAGATGGAGGAAAAAATGAAGATGCGGATCCTTTCGGCGGCTCTCGGTTTGTTCGTCGCGGCCGGCGCGCTGCGGGCCCAGGCGCCGGCGTCTCAGGGGCCCTCCCTCTACAAGCGCCTGGGGGGCTACGACGCGATCGCGGCGGTCACGGATGAGTTCATCGCCCGGTTCGCAGCCGACAAGTCGCTCTCGCGCTTCCTGGTCGGCCTCTCGGACAACTCCAAGGCGCGCCTGCGCCAGCTCGTCGTCGAGCAGATTTGCTCCGCGACGGGCGGACCGTGCGTCTACACCGGACGCGAGACGAAGACGGCCCACAAGGGCCTCGGCATCACCGAGGCGGACTGGACCGCATCGGTGAAGATCCTGAGCGACGCACTGGACAAGTTCAAAGTGGCGGCCAAGGAGAAGGACGACTTTCTGGCCGTCGTCTCGTCGCTGAAGCCGGACATCGTAGAGAGGCCGTGAGTCTGGTCCAGGTTCACCTCGTCCCGCGCCCGGTGGCCAGCTTTCGCGCGTGACGGCTGCCCAGGCGAATCGCGGCGTACACCAGGACGCAGCACACAAAGTCGAGGAGCAGGCCGGCATCGAACCGGAACGGCTCGTGTCGCAGCCCCGGAGGAAGCGCCGGGTGCAGCACGATGAAGTAGATCCCGTTTCCGGCGAGAATCGCGATCAGATACTCGATCCAGCGCCGCGGCGTCATCGCGCGAAATTTATCGCGTTTCGATCTCCGCGTCGCGACCCGCTTTTCGATTCTCTTCCGCGAGCCGATCGAGCGTCAGCCGCAGCTGCCGCTCCGAGGCGAGCCGACCCTCGGCCAGTCCGTTGCGCTCCCGAATCCCGGCTGCTTCGCGCAGCGCGGTGGCGCTCGCCTCCAGGTGCCCGCGGCCCGAGGCCGGATCGAGCTCCGCCAGGCGCCGCAACGCCAGCCCCATGTGGTGGAGCGTGACGCCGCGGGCGATCTCCCGCTCGGCGTTCCTCCAGCCGAGCGCCTCGCGGAAGAGCGCGATCGACTCTTCGAGCTCTTCGGCTCTCTCGCCGAGGTTGGCGAGGGCCGTGGCAAGGTTATGCAGGGCGCGAGAGCGCCAGCCCGGATCGGCCTCGGCCGTGAAATGCTCGAGGGCGACCGCGAAGGCCCGGCGCGCGCGTTCGAGGTCTGCGGCCGGACCCGGGCTTCCGTAGAACACGGCTGCGTTGTGGAAGAAGCGCGCTCGCTCCTCGGCCGGGCCGAACGCCAGCTCCGGCAGCAGCTCCCAGAGATCGTCCGCGAGCGCGCAGGCGGAGGTCCTCTCGCCCCGCTCCCGAAGCTCCTCCTGCGCGCGGAACCACTGTCGATAGGCACCGATCGGGTCCGCCCGCAGGGACTCTCGAAAGTGCCGCCGCAGCTCCTCCATCCCGAGACTCCTGGTGTGCACGATACCTCTCGGTGGCGATCCGTCAGTTCGACGCCGTCGAGGAGGACGGGAGGTCGAAATACACCTTCCGGTGGAACGGGCTGTTTTCATGGCCGATCAACAGGTTTTCCGGACCGGGCGTGTCACCGAGGAAGAGGCGGGGGTTGCGCGTCCGCGGCGGAATCTCGAAGACGAACGTGGTGGTGTAGGACTCCCCCGGACGCAGTTCCCGCTCGAGCGGCGTCGATCCGCCGTGGCGCTCCCGCCAGGTTCGGGTGGCCGATTCGGAGGGCTCGATTCGCCGTCCCTCCTCGTCGACGAGATACACGGTCCGCGGATTCGGAGTCAGCGGCGCGTTGCCGCGGAAGGAAGCGATCGTGCTCGGGTCGAACCAGGTCTTGATCGTGACGACGCGTGTGGATCCTTCCGCGCTCGTCGGCTCCGTGATCGAGTACGCCAGATGGCAGTCCATCTCGCAGAAATACTTCTTTTCGTCCGGAGCGAGAGTCCGCTCCCGACTGACGAGCGCCGCCCCCAGCAGAAGCGAGACGTAGGCCAGTGCGATCGCGCCCGCCGCCGCGCCCAGAATCTTCGCGACGCCGAGCCGTCGAGCGGCCAGTGCGACGGCGCCCCCCACGATCGAGCAGACGAGCAGGAAGCCCGCGCCGAGGAAGGCGAGAATGACGAGGGGCGCGTACTCCGGAACGAACGCGGGGATCGCGGCGATGACAGGAACCTCCAGGCCGAGGGCCGAGAGAGGACTTTGCGCCATAAAGCACACCTCCAAAAAAAATCACCTGCCGCGCGCGTGCTGGAGCACTGCCTCGAGGTGCCCGAGGTAACGCTCCAGAGCCCGGCGGCCCTCGGCCGTCAACCGGTACGCGGTCTTCGGCATCCGTCCCTCGAAGCTCTTCGTGCACACGACATAGCCGGCGTCCTCGAGCTTTCGCGCGTGGACCGAGAGGTTCCCATCGGTGGATCGGAGCAAGGACTTCAGCTCGTTGAAGGCGAGAGTCTCGTTGGCGGCGAGAGCGCTGACGATGCCCAGGCGCATCCGCTCGTGAATGAGCCGGTCGAGCTCGGGCAGCGCGCGCGGCACCCGCTTCGGCGCGATCCGGCGAAGTTCCCGGTTCCGGGTTCCTGTTTTCTGGTTGAGTTTCACCGGCCGCTCCGTCCGGAGAAAAACGAGAAACCGGAAACCCGAAACCAGAAACGGCCCTCGGTCCTCATCCTCCGTACCTTCTGGCGATCACGACGCCGAACGCGATCTGCAGCCCGCCGAAACCGGCGGCGAGATAGGCGGTTCCCCATGAGGCGGGGGAGGAGAGCGCGGCGGCGCCGAGCAGCATGAAGAGCGAGCCCATCACCAAAACCGGCCGCACGGACATCGCGCCTCCGGTGACGACGGCCGTGCCGTAGAGCAGGAGCCAGATGCCGGGCAGCAACCCGAAGAGCCCGGCACGCTCGAGCGCCAGCGTCAACAGCGCGCCGGCGCCGAGCGGCGGCGTCAGCGTGAGAAGGAACCGGCGCGCCGGTCCCGAGAAGAGCTCCGTCTGTGTGCGCCGGGCCTTCCGCGCCGTCGCGAGCACTCCGATCGCGAGTGCCAGGCAGGCCTCGGCGAGCCAGACCCCGAGCCATTCTTCCGGAGTCTTCGCTCCGACCGAGACGCCGGCCGCTCCGAGGGCCGTCGACCCCATCACGACGCCCCCCCAGCCCGGCACCGCGGTGAAGGAGCCCGCACGCTCCATCGTCGCGCGGATGAAGCGCAGGTTGTCGTCCGCATGCGAGCCGAGCCGATCCACGGGCGAGATCTTCTCGTCCGGGCGACCCTCTGTCAAGTACTTTGTGATGTAAAGTCGAGGCCGGGAGCCGTCGGCGAGGCCGGGACCGTTCGGTCGGTGCCGATCCGCGTGGCGACCCGACCGCCCGGAGCCGCCACCTCGAACACGATTCGGTGCCGTTGCGCGAAGAGCAGGGCCTTCCGCTGGATGACCCGACCCTCCAGCCGCAGCGCGTCGTCGTAGGTGAGCTCTTCGTATCGCGTTCCCGCGCGATCGAGCCGCGCCGGGTCGTCCGCGTAGACACCGTCGACGTTCTTGAGCAGCCGGCAGTCGGCCCCGAGCCAGCGCGCCAGATGGAAGGCGGTCAAGTCCGAGCCCCCGCGGCCCAGCAGTTGAATCTTCCCTTCGGGGCCGCGGCCGTAGAAGCCGGGCACCACCCCGACCGACCCGTCCTCGAGGGCTCGGCGGACGCACCCGACGTCGAGAGCGGCCGGGTCCGAGTCGAGCGGCCGGCCCTCGACTCGGAGCCCGATCGCCACCGGCTCCATCAGAGCGACCGGCATGGCGGCGCGCTCGAGCGCCATGGTCAGGAAGGCGGCCGCCACGTCCTCGCCGGTCGCGACCATCAACGCCAGGGCGTACGGCTCCGGGTCGACGGAGATGCGACGCGCCGTCGCGAGCAGAGCGTCGGTCGTGTTTCCGATCGCGGAGACGACCGCCACGATCGGGCGGCCCTCTCTTCGGAAGCGTTCGATCTCGGCGACCGCGACCGGAAGGTCCTCCTCCGAGCGAAGGACCGAGCTGCCGAATTTCAGCACGAGAATCGCCGGCGCCGAGGACGAGCTCACCGCTCTCTCCCGGCGCTTTCCAGCGCCTCCCGGCGGACCAGGAACTCCGCGTTCAAGAGGCTGGCTCCCGCCGCGCCGCGCACCGTGTTGTCGGCGACGACCGTGAACTTCCAGTCGAGCACCGCACAGGGCCGCAGCCCTCCGACCCACGTCACCATGCCGTCACGTCGCCCGGCGTGCCGACGCGGCTGCGGCGCATGCCTCTCCTCGACGTACTCGACGGGCCGCTCCGGAGCCGAGTGAAGCCCTTCGACGTCCGGACCCCGGAAGCCGCGCCAGGCGTCGATCAGGTCGGCGGCCGCGGCCTTGCGGGACAGGAGGACGGAGACGGAATGAGTGTGGCCATTCTCGACCGGGACGCGATACGTCTGGGCGGAGACGGGAAACTCCGCGGGCACGACGGCGCCGGAGTCGAGTCTCCCGAGGATCCGCAGCGTCTCGCTTTCGATCTTCTCGGCTTCTCCGGGGATCTCCGGAACGATGTTTCCGAGGGCGTCGAGCGAGGCGATGCCCGGATAGCCCGCGCCGGAGACGGCCTGCATCGTCGTCACGAAGGCGCGCTCGATCCCGAAGGCACGCTCGAGCGGCGCCAGCGCGAGCGCGAGCTGCGTCGCGGAGCAGTTGGGGTTCGTCACCAGCGTGCCGCGCCAGCCGCGGCGGCGGCGCTGCGTCTGGAGCAGCTCGATGTGGCCGGCGTTGATCTCCGGGACGAGCAGCGGCACGTCCGGCTCCATTCGGTGCGCGGCGGCGTTGGAGAACACCCGGTATCCGGCCTGTGCGAAGCGCGGCTCGACCGAGCGCGCGGTCTCCGAGTCCAGCGCCGAAAAGACGATCACTCCCGGCAGATCGGGCTCCGCCCGGCGGACGACCATCTCGGAAAGGCCGGCCGGTGGCGCCTCCGGCAGCCGCCACGCGCACGCTTCTCCGTAGGTTTTGCCCGCGGAGCGGTCGGATGCCGCGACGGCCGCGATCTCGAACCGCGGGTGTCGAGCCAGGCGCTCCAGAAAACGCTGGCCGACGGCGCCGGTCGCGCCGAGGACGGCGACCGGAATGCGACTCGGCGTCAAAGGAGTCTCAAGTCTCACGCGGGGCCTGAGACTTCAGACCCGCGACGCCTCCGAAAAGTTCCCCTTGCGCCGGTCCGGGGCGCCGAAACGTGCTCGTGTGACGCGCTCCGTCGTCGTCGCCGTTGAGTCCGAGGCGCCGGCACTCGACCTCGAAGAGCGTCTCGATCGCTTCCCAACGCGGACCGATCCCGTGCATCCGGTCGCCGAAGCGGCTCTCGTTGCGCTTCCCGCCGCGCATCTGCTCGAGGCCGGACCACACGCGCGCCGCGCGGTCCGGGAAGGCTTCGGTCAGCCGCTCCTCGAACACCGGCCGGGTCTCGGCCGGCAGGCGCAGAAGCGTCAGAAACGCCTTCCTAGCCCCCGCCCGCCGGGCTCGCGAGAGCACTTCCGGAATCTGGCTGTCGTTCAAGCCCGGGATGATGGGGGCGAGACCCACGCCGGTTCGAATTCCCGCCTCGGAGAGCACGGCCAGAGTCTCGAAGCGCCGTGAGGGGAGGGCGGCGTTCGGCTCGACGATTCGGGCCATCGCATCGTCCGAGAATGGAATGCTCACGAAGACCCCGACGTCTGTTTCCCGAGCCAACCGCGCGAGCACATCGACATCGCGCCGCACCAGCGCCCCCTTGGTCACGATCCCCACGGGATTGCGAAAGTCGAGGCACACCTCCAGGCATCGGCGCGTCAGCGCGTACGTCGCCTCGATCGGCTGGTAGCAGTCGGTGACGCCGGAGAAGACGATCGCGTCGCCCTTCCACGAGCGACGCAGCAGCTCGCGGCGCAGCAGCTCCGGCGCGTTGACCTTGGCCACGATCTTGCGCTCGAAATCGGTCCCCGCGCCGAAGCCCAGGTACTGGTGCATCGGACGGGCGTAGCAGTTATGGCTGACGACGCCGTTCGCAATGAAGTCGCCCGTGCCGGTGGTGATGTCGAAGAGAGGCATGATGAGGGGTAGGCGCTCAAGGGAGAGAACGCGCAGACGAGAATCATTCTTGATCGCCTGCCCTTCGATGGATCGTTTACGCGTGATGGCGGGATCCACGGTGTGGAAGAAGCGAAGGTGTTCTCGCAGGCCGCGGCGAATCCGAACGGAGTAGATCGGCTTTCCTCGCCGGCCTTCCTCGATCGCGAACTCGAACCCGAAGCGCGCGAGACTCTCGGCGATTCGCTGGATGATGGCTCGGTCCGTGTTCACGATCCTGAGAATGCCGCGGCTGTAACTGCCTTCGGCATCGAAGATCCCAGCGAGGAAGCCTTTGCTCCAATCCGATGTCGGGATTTCGGGCCACCGGACGATATCCGCGATCCGTGAGACGGCGGCCCGTGCGTGCGTGCGGATCGCCCGAATGGCCTTGCGCTCGACGGCCGCGGTCTGGAAGAGAAACTCAGCCGTGTCGATCTCGAACGCGTGTAGGAATAGGCGCGTTCGTTGAAGGGCCTCCAGATCGACGAGAGCAAGGCGAAAGTGATGCTGGACGTCGACGGCTCTCCGGCGGCCGTCGTAGGTATAAGACGCCAGAAGCCCGTCGCCACGAACCATGCCGCACAGATAACCGATCCTGTACTGCGCCGTCTCCTCGGGCGGCCCGCTCATCGTCCCGGTCCCAAGGAGGTGGTTGTTCGTCGTCAGATGGGGCTGTTGAGCCCCACCCGGTCCTCGGCGGCCGACAGACTTCCAGCCTCGGTTCGTCAGAAAGCGGTGATCGGCGCTGGCGATGAACCTGGTGCCATCTTCGAGCTCGACTCGGTAAGCCTGTTCCTCGCGGCACCAGTGACGCAGGACCGGAGTCTTCACGTACCGGCGGTAACGTCCCGCTTTGATTGTGCCGTACACCTCGTCTCCGACTCGTACCTCCGAGAGCGCTCTCTGCCGGCCGTCCCCCATGAGAATCGGAGTGTCCCCGCCCAGGCAGTACGCACATGCATGAAAACAGCCCCGATACGGATTCACGCTGAATCGGAAGCCGACGTCGGGACTGTCGTTCTCCGCGATGATGGAGCGCGCCTCTTCCTCGAAGATCTCGAGCCGCGCCTCCGGCGGCTGTCCGAGCCATTCGGCGTGAACCGTCTCCCAGGGGTTCGGAGGGTTGGAGACCGGGCGGGGCATTCCGGCGAGAGTATAGAGTCTTCGCCATCCGATCGGAGGCACGATGAGAAAGGCGCTCTGGACCCCCGCGCTCCTTCTCGTTTTCTCGGTCTGCGCCGCGCAACCAGGGCCGACGCCGACTCCGGACCACCACGACCGCAAGCCCGAGGACGTCTTCCACCTGAAGCCTCTGTCCGGGAACGTCTATGCGCTCTACGGCCGGGGCGGCAACGTCGGCTTCTACGTGGGAGCGGACGCCGTCGTCGTCGTCGACTCGCAGTTCAAGGAGCTCGCGCCCGGCATCGTCCAGCAGATCCGTTCGGTCACGGACC
>Ga0070706_100002563_pt1 | contig 18277 bp, 13 predicted proteins | sample KBSK5501metaG_FD_65476 | JGI IMG/M metagenome (GOLD analysis project Ga0070706, IMG submission 65476) | Corn, switchgrass and miscanthus rhizosphere microbial communities from Kellogg Biological Station, Michigan, USA - KBS K5-50-1 metaG | ecosystem: Host-associated > Plants > Roots >... | reverse complement strand
AGCTGGGTGTTCACCAGCGCGAAGCCCGCGACCGTCCCGGCGGACGTCGCGCTGCCCGCGTTGAAGCCGAACCAGCCGAACCAGAGGATCCCTGCGCCGAGCAGCACGAGCGGTATGTTGTGCGGCGCCTCGAGCCGGTGGCTCCGCTTGAGGTAGATGGCGGTCGCGAGGGCCGCCGCGCCGGCCAGCTCGTGGACGACCGAGCCGCCAGCGAAGTCGATCGCGTGCAGGCCGCCCGAGCCGAGGAACCCGCCGCCCCACTCCCAGTGCGCGAACGGGCTGTACACGAGCAGCGACCACAGCCCGATGAAGACCAGGTAGCCGCGGAACCGCATCCGTTCACTGAACGCGCCAGCGATGAGCGCCGGGGTGATCACGGCGAACTTCATCTGAAACGCCATGTACACCAGCGACGGGATCGTGGGCGCGTAGATGTTCGGGGTGCCGTTGACGTTGTGCAGCATCACCCACTGCAGGCTGCCGATCGCGCCGCCCCAGTGATTGCCGCCGAACGCCAGCGAGTACCCGACGATGACCCACAGCAGGCTGATCACGCCGATCGCCACGAAGGACTGGACCATCGTCGCGATCACGTTCTTGGCGCCCACCAGCCCGCCGTAGAACAACGCGAGCCCCGGCATCATGAAGAACACCAGCGCCGTGGAGGTCAGCATCCAGGCGGTGTCACCAGCGTTAATATGCATGCCAACCTCCCCATGACCGCGGCCTCTTTGCCCCGGCATGCCCGGTGACGATCACCGTAACTCATAACCGTCCCAGCGCACCCGAGATCGCCGGGACGGTGGACTAATTACGGGGTCACGCCTATCTGGGAGCAGCCGCTGTACCGCACGCGGCCGAAGTACATGACCTTGGCCAGCGCCCACCACTGCGATGCCGGCCCGACATCAGCGGGCAGCGTGACGGCGTAGTCCACTAGAACGGTCTCGGCCGGGCCAGCGGCGAAGCCACGAGCCCACGGCCCCATACTGGGCCAGCTGCCGAACGGCGAAACGAGCAGCGACTCGCCACGAAGCAGGCCGGCCGTCCGGTTGGTCAGCCGCACGGTGAGCGTGCCGCATTCGCCCGGGGCCAGCTCCAGCAACGTCGGCACCAGGTCCACCTCGACCTCCGCCGCCCGGGCCTCCCGGTCCGCCTCCAGCGCGGACAGCAGCTCCGGCCGCGGCTGGCCCGGCGCGGGCCCGGGTGGCTCCCCGATGGTGATCAGCCCCGTGTCCTCGAGGACCTGGCCGAGATCGTCACCGATTCGCGCGGCGAGGAAGTACCGCCCCGGCGAGGCGCCCGGAAGCGCCAGGACCGACAGGTCCCAGCGCGCGTAGCCGCGGGCAGATAGCGAGTAGCGCAACGGCCCGGTCGGCGTGCCGTCCGGGCAGGCCACGGCCAGGCCGGGCGGCACGTCCAGCGCCACCTCGCCCTCCGCGCCGGCCGGCCCGCACGCCACGGTCACGGCGAAGAGCCCGGCCGGCGAACCGGGGGCACTGAGCGAGACCCGGTCCGGGGATACGTGCACGGCGACCGGCAGGTTCCCCGCGGGCGCCGGCCCCTTGCCGTGGAGCCAGTACCGGGTGAACACCGGCTGCGCGGGTTCCCCCCCGACCGGCGCCACCCCGGCCACCCCGTCAGCCGGCGCCACCCCGGCCACCCCGCCAGCCGGCGCCACCCCGGCCACCCCGCCAGCCGGCGCCACCTCGGCCGCCGGAGGCGCACTTTGTACTGGAAGCGGTCGCTCAGGCGCGGTATTTGCCCCGGTTTGTGCGGTCTGAATCCGTGAAAAGACGGATGCTGCCTGTCCGATCGCCACGGTAACCGCCCCTGCAGGGGACACAGGTACCAGTGCGGACCCGCCCGCCACGGCGAGCGGCTCCCCCTCAGTCCTCTCCGTGAGGTCGGTCAGCTGGGCGGACGAGATTCCGCCGGCAAGGCTCACCTCCGCGTGAGCCGAGTCGCCCGGCAGCGCCCCGGCGTCGCGGAGGCGGACGGTCACGCCCGCCTCCGGCGAGGGCGGGCCCGGCAATCCGCTGGCCAGCGGATTGCCGCGGGGTTTGAGCGCCGCCAGCAGCGCGGCCGGGCGCGCCCGGCCGGGCGTTGAGACTTCGCCCAGGCTGACCGTTGACGGCAGGACCCCGTCGTGCTGGCCGGTTTCGACGGCGATCAGGTCGTGGTTGTACTCCTGGCCGATTGGCACGAAGCCCGCGTCACGCCAGTCTCCGGCGCCGGCGGCGAGGGCGTAGCGGAACGTGTGACTCCAGTGCTGCCAGGCGAAGCTACTGCCGTCCGGGACCGTGCGCCTGGGCCCGTCGATCCACACCCCGCACGGCCAGGCGCTGGACGCCCGCATCAGCGTGATGTGCAGCGTGCCGTCCGGGGTGACCAGGCTGCTCGGCGTGCCCCGGTTCAGCAGCGCCACGCTGTGCTTCCCGAGCAGCCGGTCGTGCGGCTGGCCGGCCCCGGCAGCCAGCTCGGCCTCGATCACCGCGTCATCGGTGTCCCGGGTCAGGTCCGCGACCGCCGCCATGAGATCAGCCCCGGATACGATCAGCGCCGGCAGGTCACGCAGGCCCCGGACGTCCGCGCCAGCGGTGAACACGCCCGCCCTCGGGCCGCCAGCGGGAACCCACACCCGTGCGCCGCCCGGCGCGGTCAGCCACGCATCCAGGCCGGCTTCGGTGGCCGGGTCCAGCGTTTCCAGCAGGCCGGCCGTCCACGGGTTGACCTCGGGCCCGCCGACCGCGATCCGGACGTCGGGCAGGTTCGAGTCCAGGTCGAGCGCGCCGTACCGGGGGCCGCTGGCCCGGGAACACGTTGCCGTGACCCCAACGCGGGCCAGCGCGGCGATCAGCTCCCTGACCGCCGCCTGCCAGTCAGCCGGCGCCGGGCCGTCCGGAAGGATGACCTCGGCCACCCCGACCGCCCAAGCGTCATCGTCGGCTCGCACCCGGGCGGTCGAGCCGAGGCCGAACCACTCGCAGGCCGGGTTGTCCAGGGTGAACCAGTGTTCGGCCACGTCCATGTCGGCGACCCCGAACGGGCGGCCCACCACGGCGGTGGCGCACTGGAACACCGGGAGCCCGCCCGGCACCCGTGCGGGGAAGCGGACCCGCAGCAGCCGGTCCTGCCCGATCGAGCCGTCCACCTGGGTCCGGAACTGCACCCTGCCGATGCCGTCCCACAGCAGGGTCTCCTGGGTGATCCGCAGCTCGCCGAGGCCGAACTCGGCGGTCAGCCGGGAGCCGACCGGGCAGCGCTCCGCCCGGACGCGGGCGGGCAGGCCGCCCGAGCCGGTCCCCGCCCCCTTCGGGCACAGCAGCCAGGGGCCCTCACCCCAGCGCGGGTGCGCCCCGTACTCCTCCTGGAGCACCAGCTCGTTGCCGAGCCCCTGCAGCACTTCGGTCCCGGTTCGCCGGTCGAGCACGCGGGTAAGCGCGCCGCCGCGGGCCGGGTCCGCCTCGACCTCGAACGCCTCGTTGCCGATCACGGTGCCCGGCAGCTCCGTCCAGCCGCTCTGCTTGTCCCGCCCCCGCGCTCTGCTTGTCCCGCCCCCGCGCTCTGCTTGTCCCGCCCCCGCGCTCCGCGCCCACCCCCGACCGGCGCCCACCCCCGACCGGCGCCCGCCCCCTCCGGCTCTGCCGGCTACCGCGCTTGCCCAGTAGGTGCGGTAGCCCAGCGCGGGTACCTCCGCCCGGAACGTGACGGTGACCGCGGCCATGCTTCCGTCCGCGTGCCTGCGGACCCCCTCGGCCAGGAACGGCACGTCAGCGCCAGTGTCATCCGATAGTGCCAGCCACGGCGTGCCGGGCTCGTCCACCGCGAGCGTGATCGTCGCCAGGTCGGCGCGGGGCCACGACAAGGTGTTGAACACGACGACGGGCCGGGCGGGCGGGTCCGGGCCGGCCCCGCCGCTTTCGTTATGCATGATCGTTTTAACCTGGCTGGCCAGGAAGCCGGCCGCCGCCTGCCGTGCCTGGTCGCCGCGCTCGAAGGCCTCCCGCCACCCGCCGAGCAGGTCGAGGTACACCTGGTCGGACTCGGTGCCGGTGATCGCGTCGTGGTGCGCGCCGAACACCAGTTGCCGCCACGCCTTGTCCAGCGACTCCGCCGGGTATTCGGCGCCGGCCCGCCAGGCCAGCGTGGCCAGCCGCTCGCCGTCGGACACCGCGACCTCGGCGGCGCGCTGCGCCTGTTTGGTGTCGATGTAGGACACGTCCTTGCCCGGGTAGACGGGGTTCATGTCCCGGGTCTGCGGCCTGAGCCAGATCCCGCGTTCCGCGGCGTCGGCGCGCACGGCGGCGAAGAACTCCCGCGGGAGCCCGGTCACACACCGCGGCCACACGTAGCGCGCGGCGAAGTCCCGGTGCACGGCGGTCGCCCACCGGGCCGGGATCACGTGATCGGCGCCGACCGGCAGCAGCACGTTCCGGGTCGCCGCCACCGGGGCGAGCGTCGCGAACTGGTCGAGCGCGGCGGCCACGGCGGCGGGCCGGTCGGCCGCCTGGTGCAGGCCCCACCCGGCGCCGTAGTGGTTGGCCATGTAGCTGGTCAGCAGCCCGCGGCCATCCGGGGAGATCCATTCGAACTCCGCCGGAAACTGCATCCGCGTGTTGTCGCCCACCGTGCCCCGCGGCCCCCACTGGTGGAAGGGCCCGCGCGCCCAGGCGGACCCCGTCATCCCGGCCGCGGCCATCAGCCCCGGGTAGCCGGGGTCGTGCCCGAACGCGTCGAGCGCCCAGGCGATGGACGGGTCCGCGCCGAGCACGTCGCGCTGATGGCCGATTCCGTAGACGATGTTCCGGATCGTGGACTCGGCCGAGGTCAGATTGGTGTTGGGCTCGTTGTAGGCGCCGCCGACGATCTCCACCCGCCCGGCAGCGATCAAGTCCCGTAGTTCCGCCCGGTCCTCGGGGTGCACGTCGAAATACGGCTTGAGGTAATCCACCTCGGCCAGCACGAACTTGTAGTCGGGGTCGTCGCGCGCGGCGTCCAGGTGCAGGCGGACAAGTTCGAACGCGGAGCGGTTGTCGGGCAGGGCGCCGTCCTCGCCCGGCACCGCCACCTGCGCCTGGGTGAACTCGCCCTGCGTGTTCCACCAGACGGGGTCGTAGTGAAAATGACAGACCATCCAGATGGTCCAGCCCGGCTCGGCGACCGTGATCTGCCCGGCGTATTCGGCGCGGGCCTCCGCGCTCTCGGCGATCACCGTCACCGGGAGCGTGCTCCCGGGCCCGTGCGGGGCGGCGACGCTGACCGGGACCTCCGCCACGCGTTCGGCGCCACGGATGAGATTTTCGATGCGGAACGGCTGCCGTGTGCTCACCCCCGGCCCCTCAACCCGGACGGCCACCTGGGCGTTCTCGCCCGGCGCGTCGCCGGAGACCGTGACCCGGACGACCTGGCGGGGATCCGTGGCAAGCCCAGCGAACAAGGGGGTGGCGACTGCCTGCGTGATCCGCATGAGCCCATCGTCACACGGGACGCGTGCGCCGGGCGGGCCCCGCCCGGGGGTTCCGCCCGCCTTTCCGTCCGGTTACCTTTCGGTAGATTCCCGACAGGGCTACAGTCCTGCCGAGGCCTCATTCATCTCGGGGTTGCCGCACAGGAGTGTGATCCGTGAACAGAACGAGCAGACTCGCCGCCATCTCGCTGTCCGCGGCGTTGCTGACCGCCGGGCTGGCCGCGTCGGCCCCGGCCCTCGCCTCGCAGACCTGCGGCGGTACCGGGTCGGTGACCACGGTCAACGGCACGCTGAAAGACGGGGCGACCTGGGAGATCCAGTGCCCGGCCGGGACCTGGAACGGCACCCTGTTCCTGTACAGCCACGGCTACGTGGTGCCGGGCACCAACAACCCCGCCCAGGACGTCGGTGACCCGGTCACCGGCGCGTGGATGCTCGGGCACGGTTTCGCGCTGGCCGGGTCCTCGTACGCCACCACCGGCTGGGCGATCCAGCAGGCGCTGCCGGACCAGATCGGCACCCTGGACGTGTTCGGCAGCACCTACGGAGCGCCGGCGCATACCGTCGCCTGGGGCCACTCGCTCGGCGGCATCATCACCGCTGGCCTCATCCAGCGGTACCCCGGGCGGTTCAGCGCCGCGCTGCCCATGTGCGGGGTGCTCTCCGGCGGGGTGGCCACCTGGAACACCGCGCTGGACGCGGCGTTCGCGTTCCAGCAGCTGGTCGACCCGTCGATCCAGGTCGTCAACATCACCAACCCGGGCGCCAACCTGACCGCGGCGGAGACGGCCGCGGCCGCCGCCCAGCAGACCCCGCAGGGCCGGGCGCGGCTCGCCCTGAGCGCGGCGCTGGCGGATACGCCGGGCTGGTTCACCCCGCTCTCCCCAGAGCCGGCGCCCACCGACTTCGCGGCGCAGGAAGCCAACCAGTTCCTGTGGGGCAGCCAGGTCGACTACCCGTTCGCCTTCGCGCTCCGCGCCGAACTCGAGTTCCGGGCCGGCGGCAACCCGTCCTGGAACATCGGGGTGAACTACTCCACCGAGCTGTCGAAGTCACCCAACCTGGACGAGGTGGTGGCGCTGTACAAGGCCGCCGGGCTGAGCCTGAGCAAGGACCTGCAGACACTCAACAACGCCCCCCGGATCAGCCCCGACCCCACGGCGGTGGCCTACCTGGAGCACAACATCTCGTTCAACGGCGATATCAAGGTGCCGGTGCTGACGATGCACACCACCGGTGACGGCCTGGTGGTGCCCGAGAACGAGCAGGCCTACCGCAGCGTGGTGCGTGAGGAACAGAACGGTGCGCTGTTGCAGGAGATCTTCGTGCACCGCGCCGGGCACTGCGCGTTCACCCCCGCGGAGACGATCACCGCGGTGCGCGCCTTGGTGAACCGCCTCAGCACCGGCGCGTGGGACTTCCAGGGCCTGCAGCCTGGCAGCCTGAACAACAGAGCGGCGGCGCTCGGCCCCTCGTTCAACATCTTCGTCGTCAACGGCAAGATCGTCCCCGCGCCGCCGATGTTCGTGAGCTTCAGCCCCGCCCCCTACCCGCGGCCGTTCGACCTCGGCGACCCGGTTCCATGATGACGGGCGCGGGAGAATAGGAGACAGCAGTCGCGCTGGGTCATGCGGTGTTCCGGCGTGCCGTTCGCCGCCGGTAGCCGGCGGTGGCCAGGGCCAGCAGGATGCCCCAGACCAGGAACCACAGGTCCCAGAGCCCGACGTGCCAGCGCAGCGCCATCCGGTCCACGCCCCCCGCGGGATGGATGGCGCCCGCCAGGACGAGCCCGCCGGCCAGCACGTTGAGGCCGCCGTACACCACGAGCAGCGTGCTGGCCGCCGCCCCGAGGAGCAGCAGCCACCCGCGCGGGACCGCCCGTCCCCAGGGACGGACCAGGGCGAGGGCGAGCACGCCGCCGATCACCTTCGCGACCGCCGCCGCGAGGGCGATCAGCACCGGGAGCGCCCCGCCCTCGCGGGCGAACCGCTGGACGTACCCGCCGACGGTGCTGACCATTGCATGCCCGCCCAGCGCCCAGTACAGGCTCACCGCCGCGTAGCCGAACGCGAGGGCCGCGGCCGCGTACGCCGCGGCCGTGCCCACCGTGCGCCGGCGGGCGGCAAGCGCGGTCTTGTTGCCTTCGGCGCCGGGTCCGCCCGTCACGCCGGCTTCTCCCAGACCGAGACGTGCTGACGGCTTTCGCTGGTGAACGGCTCCCGGGTCCAGCCGGCCCACCGGTCGCGCAGCCGCATCCCCGCCAGCTGGGCCATCAGGTCCAGCTCGGCGGGCCACACGTACCGGAACGGGATCGAGGTGTACTCGGCGCTATCCCCGGTGATCTCGACGTAGTTCGAGCTCATCGCCTGGGTGGCGACGTCGTAGATGTCGAAGGCCCAGCGGGTCGCGCTGACGTGGAACGGCACGGCCGTCTGCCCGGGCGGGAGCCGGCGCAGGTCCGGGACGCCGACCTCGATGACGAAGCAGCCACCGGGCTCCAGGTGCGCCGCGACGTTGCGGAAGCAGGTCACCTGCGCTTCCTGCGTGGTCAGGTTCATGATCGTGTTGAAGACCAGGTAGACGAGGGAGAAGGTCCCGTCCACCCTGGTCGTGGCGAAGTCGCCGATCGTTACGCCGATCGCGTCGCCGCCCGGCTTGGCGCGCAGCCGGTTCACCATCGCCCGGGACATGTCGATGCCGTGGACCGGGACGCCGCGGGCCGCCAGCGGCAGCGCGATACGCCCCGTCCCGATGGCCAGCTCCAAGGCCCGGCCGCGGCCAGCGAGTTCGGCCAGGAAGTCCGCCGTGGCGTTCACGACGGCCGGGGCGAACATCTCGTCCGACTCGTCGTCGTAGGTGGCCGCGGCCCGTTCGCCGAAGTAGCCGTCCTTATCGTCCATCGCCGGACCGTACCGCAGCAGGCCGCCGCGACGCCCGCGGGTTTTCTGCCACGGCGGGGAGCGCGGCGCGGTGGCGTCACCGGACAATGTGGTTATGGCAGGCCGTCGGCGGACCGGGACGGAGCAGGTCGGAAACGTCCCTGGCGGGAGCCCGCCAGGAACGGACGGCCAGGTCGAGCTGCTCAGCGACCTGGACCGGCCGGGGGCGTGGATGCTGCTGGTGGACGGCGTTCCGCAGTCGCACGTTGATCTCGGGGATCCACGGCACCTGGAACTGGAGTACATGCGGCGGCTCGGGCACCTGATCGATCTGGCCGCGCCGCCCGGGACCCCGCTGCGCGTGCTGCATCTCGGCGGCGGCGGCCTGACGCTGGCGCGTTATGTGGCCGCGACCCGGCCGGGCTCGCGCCAGTTGGCGGTCGAGTCCAGCGCCGAGGTGGCGCGGGTTGTCCGGCGGTGGCTGCCGCTGGACCGGCCGGGCGGGGCCTCCGCTGGGACGGGACGGATCAGCGTCCGCGTGGGCGATGCCCGCGCCGTGCTGGAGCGGCTACCGCCCGGGTCGTTCGACGTGCTGGTCGCCGACGTGTTCGCCAGCGCGCAGACGCCCGCCCACCTGACGACGGTGGAGTTCACCCGCGCCGCGGCCAGGGCGCTGGCGCCGTCTGGCATCTACGCGGTCAACGTCGGCGACGGCCCCCCGCTGGCGCACGCGCGCGGCCGGGTGGCCACGGTGCGCCGCGTTTTCCGGCACATCTGCGTGATCGCGGAGCCGGCGGTGCTGCGCGGCCGCAGGTTCGGCAACCTGGTGATCGCCGCGGCCGGTCATGAGCTTCCAGTGACCGGTCTGATCAGACGGGCCGCGGCCGACCCGTTCCCGGCGCGGGTGGTGGCGGGCGGCGCGCTCGACCGGTTCGTGGCAGAGTCAGCCCCGATAATGGACCGGGACGCCAAACCGTCCCCGGCGCCGCCGCCAGAGGTGTTCGCGTGACGCGGGCCGGGGAGGCGAAAGGGGTTAGCTGGGCATGAGCGTGTTCACGGACAAGGAACTTGAGTACCTGGCGGGGCAGCGCCTGGGCCGGATCGCGACCGTCGGCCCGGACGGGCAGCCGCACGTGGTGCCCACGTCGTTCCGCTACAACCCCGAGCACGACGCCATCGACGTGGGCGGGCTGCGCATGAGCCAGACCAAGAAGCTTCGCGACGTGCAGCGCACCGGCCGGGCGAGCATCGTGGTCGACGACGTGCTCCCGCCGTGGCAGCCGCGCATGATCGAGGTGCGCGGGACCGCTGCGGTGATCCCGTCGGGGGGCAAGGCCTTCGGCGAGCGGTTCGAGGACACCATCGTCCGCATCCAGCCCACGCGCATCGTGTCTCAGGGCATCGAGCCCGGGGAGATGAGGACGAACGCGCGATCGGTCCCCACGGCCTGATCGGAGGAGGGCGGTCATGGCAGAGACGACGCCATTCACGATCGGGGCCGACGCCAGCTGCACGGACGGGGTCTGTGGTGAGGTGAGCCGCGTGGTGGTCGACCCGGTCGCGCGGGCTGTCACCCATATCGTGGTTGAACCGAAGGGCCGGCAGGGGCTCGGCCGGCTGGTCCCGCTTGACCTGGTCGACGCCGCGGGAGGCCAGGTCAGGATCCGCTGCACCCTCGCCGAGTTCGAGCACCTCGACTCCGCCGAGGAGACGCAGTTCGTGCCGGGAACCAGGGGATACCAGGCCTATGGCCCAGAACAGGTCCTGTCCTGGCCATACCTCAGCCTGGGCGGCGCCCCGAGCGTGGCGGGAGGGACGGTCGGTGGGGTCTCGGAGACCGTCACCTTCGACACCATCCCGGTTGGTGAGGTGGCGGTGCGCCGCGGCGAGCACGTCCATGCGATCGACGGCGACATCGGCCAGGTTGAGGGGCTGGTCATCGACCCGCGCAACCGCCACGTAACCCACGTACTGCTTCAAGAGGGCCACCTGTGGGGCCGCAGGGAAGTGGCTATCCCGATCAGTGCCGTGGCCGGTGTGGAGGACGGTATCCGGCTCAGCATCACCAAGCGCGACGTGCAGAATCTGCCGCCGGTGGACATCAACCACCCAGACGGGTAACGCTGGTCGCGGGCGTGGCGCCGTCGTGAGGACGGCCCGGTTGGTTACGGTGGGCGGGTGAATCCGGGCGACGCCGGCGGTGGTGAGCAATGCCCCCAGTGCGGGGAGGGCGACCTGCGGCCGTACGGGAACGGGTCCAAGTGGGTGTGCGCACGCTGCTACTTCATCCTGCCGTGCTGCGAGGGCGGTGATCTGGCCGCGCAAGCGGGTTGCGTTACCGGGGCGGTGCCAGAAGCAGCGGCGGTGCCGTCGCGAGCGGCCCACGCAGGCGGGTGACCAGCGCGGGACCGGGCATGCCCGGCCGCCAGGCCAGCAACTCGCCGTGGTCTCCCTCGCTCACCGTGGCGAGCAGCCATGATGACGCGTGGGCTTGACCGTGCGGGAACCGCGTGACGGGCCCCGGTGTGCGCGAGGAACAAACCCGCCAGCATCCCCGCAGCGGCAACCCCGGCGACTCCCCATACCCACCGCGGCGGCCGGGGCCAGCCACCGAACTCGGCCACATCGTCTGACGGCACAGCGCAACCTCGCCCTCATCGTAGGCGGCCGGGGCGGCCCCCTTACCCCGCCGCGCCCCGGTTCGAAATGGGTTAAGAATCCGTCACCTGACGGATGTCTCGGGCGTGCAACTTGCAGCACCATTTGTCGTGCAACCAGCGCCACCCGGTGTCACCAGCCTGATCAGGATCGCGCGGGCCCGGCTACCCCTTCGCTTTGAGGACCGTGATGAACGACGACCAGCACCACCACAACGGCAGCAAGCTGCCCCCGGGGCATCCGTTGGGCCCGCCCATGCCGGGCATGGGCCCGCTGGAGAGCGCCATCATGCTCGCCCTGTGGGACACCGCGGAACCGCTCAAGGTCAGCGAGGTAGCCGGGCGCCTGGCCTACTCGCGGGACCTGGCCTACACCACGGTGATGACCGTGCTGACCATCCTGTGCCGCAAGGACCTGGCCCGGCGCGACCGCCACGGCCAGGCCTGGCGTTACGCACCCGCGATCAGCCGGGACGACTACCTGACGCAGCGGGTCCGCGACCTGATCACCCTCGCCCGCGATCCCGAGGCGGTCGTCCGCAACGCTCTCGGCTGACGCTGCGCCGACTGAGCGGCCGCCGGAAAGCCCGGCGGCCGCTCAGGTTCGCTCGCAGAGAACTCAGTCAGGCGTTGTCGCGTGCAGGGTCAGTTGCCTCACCCCGCGCACGTGTTCGGCATGATCGGGCTGAACAGCTGCGGGTAGCCCACGGCTGGGATGATCGTGCCGTACTGGGCCTGCTTGCCGAACGTGTTGCCGTTCGTCATGTTGCCGAACTCCCACAGGCAGGAGCTGGGGAGCGTCCAGTACGGGTAGAAGTTGCCCGGCGCGCCCGGTGGCGGCACCTTGCAGCCCGCTGGGTTCGGGAACGCGCAGCTCGCCTCGGACAGCGCCGCGTCGGTCTGGAACTGGATCTGGGGATAGCTGGCGCCGTTAGTTGTCGGCGACGCCTGCTGGAACGTGGATGGCCACAGGTTGGGAGTGGTCGAGTTCGGCCAGTCGGACCAGTACGGGGTGCCGTCGAAGTCCAGGTCTCCGTTCTGGGTCACCACTTCTAGGCAGCCGGTGACCATGTTGGGCGCCACCCTCCCCAGGTGCGTGTCTCCCTTCGGGTAGCAGAACGCCTCCCCGACTTCGGGTGACTTGGAATCCGGAGTACCCACGCGCTCGTAGGGGCCGAAGCACTTGTTGAAGGACAGGTCATTGAAGCCGGGGATGACCTTGTTCACGTTGAACGGCTGGCCGAGGCTGCTGCAGGGCTCGAAGTGGCCGATCTCGAACTGGGTGGCGATGCCGAGCTGATCCGCCGCCCACGGCACGATCTCCCTCGGGCCCGCGGTGCTGTACTCGGGCTCGTAGTTGAACGGGGTGCCGCTGCAGTCCTGGATGTTGGTGGCCATGAACCCGTTCTTGGCCGAGGCCTGCATGAAGCCGGATTGCCCGGTGGTGAGGTCGTTGATGGTCAGCTTCAGGGCTTTCTGGCCGGACGCCCCGGGCACGGGCGCGTCCGACATGTGGATCACCAGGTGGTCGCCCGGGTTCATCAGCAGCGTGTGACTGTTGGGCGTGCTGGTGGCGATGTTCGAGAGCTGCGGGCTCGGCGGGCCAGTGGGCACGCCGTTGGTCTGGATGAACGCGAAGTTCGTCGGCTCGATGCAGTGCGGGTTGCAGCTGAGGAAGTTCACCGTGCACTCGACGTCGTTGATGTGCAGCGACGCGCACCAGTGGGTGTTGTCACAGCTGACGTTGTCGATGAACGGCGCCTGCCCAGGTGGATAGAACTGCATCTCCAGGAAGGAACTGCCTGCACCCGGGTACTGGCCGGGCGGGGTCGGCGCGTTGATGCTCGCCGGGGCGTTGGCGTCGCTCTCCGGCTGGCAGGGCAGCAACGGGTACGAGAACGGGTTGCACAGCGCCATCCCGAACCACGGCGCGATCGTCAGCTCGAAGAAGTGGGTCACGTCGTGCCCGGGTGTCTGCACGGTCGGCAGGGCGGCCGGGTCGGTCCCGAGCGTCTCGTGCCAGACGACGTTGTTCCCCGAGCCGCTGCGCGCCGAGAGGAACCGGGTGAGGGGCTCGTCGTGGCCGATGTAGCGGCCGTTGTCGTAGAAGCGGCCGCCCCAGGTGTACTTGCTGTGGATCCCGTAGATGCCCTTGATGTCGCTGCACACCTTGATGTTGAGAGTTTTCTGCACCGGGCTCATCCCGTTGCAGTCCAGGCCGCCGACGGCACGCGGCTTGACCCACACGTGACCGGTCAGCGGCGAGCCTCCGGTGTGCGCCGGCCTCGCTGTCTGCGCGGCCGAGACGGCGGTCAGGCCGAAGACGGCCAGGGCGCCCACTCCGGCGGCGGCCACGACCCGCGTGAGGCGTGACCGTCTTACGGCGGCGGATCGATCGATCATGCACCTTCCCCTTCCATCCGATATCGCGACAAAAGCGACATTGAAATAGCAAAGGCTGATCTAATCGGCGGCCACCGCCGTGCAATTTACTCCGGGGTCAGTGCCCCGGCAAGGATGTGACGGCGTTGAGCAGCGCCTCGGCCGGCTCCTGCCTCGGCGCGTGCCGGATCAGCACGATCGCCAGCGCGGCGGCCACGGCGCCGGAGCCAAGCGCGTAGGCGGCCACGACGCGCGTCGTCACCTCGCCTGGCAGCGCGGTGACGACGGCGAGCACCGCGACCCCGCATCCACGAGAGCAACTGGTCCCGGTGGCGGGACAGGGCGATGGCACCCTGGCCGAGGACCAGCGCGAGCATGTAGCACAGCGTCCCGGCGGCGAGCCAGGCGAAGCCTGGATCCCCAAGGACGGGACGGGCGCCGAACAGCACCCGGGTCAGCCAAGGCCCGAATATCACCGCGGGCAGGCCGCCCGCGGCGCCGAGTATCGTCACGATCGCGCACCCCCGGCCGAGCAACACCCGGAAACGCGGCTGATCGCCCGCCGCGACGGCACCGGCCAGGCCGGGGAGCAGGGCCGTCTGCAGCGACGTGAACACGAACAACGGCGCCCTGGCCAGCACCAGGGCGGCGAGCAGCGCGCCGGCCACTGCCGGGTCGCCCGGCGAGAGCAGCCTGACGTTGATCACCGCCACGTTGATGATGACCTGGGCGAGCAGCATGGTGGCGATGAGCATGGCCAGCCGCCCGCTCGTCGCCTTCCAGGGCAGGGCAGGCCCGGGGCGCAGGTCCGCCAGCAGCGGGCCGAGCGTGAGCGCCGCAGAAAGCAGCGGAGCAACGGTCAGGATGAGCCGCCTTCTCGCAGGCAGCGAGCGCCGTGGTGAACAGCCGATTGACTTTCGGCAAGAACTCGTTCTAGTTTTTCGGTGCTGTCGGGGCCGTTGGCCTGTTGCGCCCTGGCCAGGAGGTCACGTGCGCTTCTCCCGCGGCACCGGCCTCAGGTCCGCCACCGCCCAGACCGTTCCAGGCCCCGCGTTCGCCGCGCTCATTCGGGCGGTCTATCCCCGCCTCGAACCCGAACTGGCGCGCCTCGCCACCTGGGCGCCCCGGGGCGGCACCGCTGTCGACGTGGGCGCCTGGTACGGGCCGTGGACCGCCCGGCTGTCTCGGCTCGCCGACCAGGTGGTGAGCATCGAGCCGAACCCGGTACTGGCTCAGTTGCTACAGGCCACATTCCCCGCCGCGCGCGTGGTCGAGGCGGCGGCGTCCGATCACTCCGGCCAGGCGCGGCTCTGGCTGCCGCCCGGCGGGCGGGGCGCCGAGGGCAGGGCCTCGCTCGAGCACACCAGCCAACGCGCTATCACGGTGCGCCGGGTGACCATCGACGGCCTCGGCCTGACCGACGTGCGCCTCATCAAGATGGACATCGAGGGCCACGAGGCGCTCGCGCTCCGGGGGGCGGAACAGACGATCACACGGGACTCACCGGTGCTGATCGTGGAGGTCGAAACCCGGCACCAGCCGATCGAGGACGTCCTCGGCCTCCTGTCAGAGTGGGGCTACCGGGGAAAGGTGATGCCGAAACGGTCCTGGGTCCCGCTGTCCCGGTTCGACCTGGCCGCGCACCAGAAGGCGAACGCCCACGTCGCCGCCCGCGGAATGCTGGGACGCCTCGCGCACCCCACCGAGCGCTACGTCAACCTGGTCCTGTTCGAGCGGGCCGACGCGGCAGTGGGCTAGCCGATGGCCCAGGTTATGGTCACTGTCGCGTAGGTGCTGGCGAATGGGTACGCGCACTTGGCCCCGGTGACGGGGCAGTCCGAGACGGGCACGCCAGAGGTTGCCGCGCCGGCCGCTCCGGGCGTGACTCCGGTTCCGGCCGGGGCGCTTCCGCGGGCAGCGGCCCCCAGGGGAATGGGATACGGGTAGCCCGGAACGGACACGTCCAGGTTGATGATCCGGCCCAGCGAGATGCCTGCGCCCTGGGCTGCCGCCCTGGCCTGGCTTGCCGCGTCCGACGCGGCCTTGGCGATGGCCGAGGCCCTGGCGGCCGCACCGGTGCCAGTGACCGCTGCCTGACCGGTCGCGGTGACGCCCAGCGGACCCCCGGCCGAGCCCCACCACACCGGAGCGGCGGCTGGTGCGCTGCTGCCCTGGCTCACCGCGCCGATAGCCCCGCTCGCCAGGCCGGCCGCAACCGCCGTGCCGGACCCGGCGATCCCGCGCGACGATGTGGCCACGACCGCCGAAGTGGCCGCCGGGGCGGACGGGGCGGTGGCCGCCAGGGTCAGGCCGGCCGTGCTGGCGACCAGCACGGCACTGCCGGTGATGCCCCAGGCCAGGCGTTTCCCGCTGAATCCACGCATTGCAGCTCCCGCCGTCTCGCGTTTTGCACGGTTCCGACCCATTGGACGTCACGCCCGCCGCCCTGGTTCCAAGCTGCCACCGACGGCCAGGGCCGTGCTGGGGGGACGCGGGTGGTATCCCGGCTCCGCCCGCGGGCTAGCGCCGGCTGCCGGCGGGCTACGCTGCTTGGAACGTTCGACCGTCAGTTGCGGGCGCCCGCTCCCGCACGGTGAGGTGAAGGGGGCGGCGACGCTGGCCCGGACCTGGCGGGCGCGGCTCCGTTCGTGGATGGCCGGCGCGGGACTTGGGCCCGCCGTTGGGCTCGGCCGGTACGTGCTGGTTCGCAATGACCTGATCCGGGCCGGCCTGGCCGGGGCCTGGCCGGCCCGGATCAGCCAGGCCCTGGCCACCTCGCCGGGCATCGCCAAGGTGGCCCAGTTCGGCCAGGCCGTGGGCGTCGCCGCGCCGGACGACGCGGCGACGAACTTCGACCGGCCCTACCCGCCGGTGGAGATCTACCAGGTGGCAGGGGCCGAGCCGGTGGCCACCGTGCAGCCGGCCGCTGGCACGCTGCGCGTGTACGGCGCCCCCGAGGCCCTGCTCACCCTGGCCGATGCGGGTCTGCTGGGGGAGCGGCCGGTGCTGCTCAACTCCGATTCCCCCGGGCTCCCCGCCGCAGCCTCCGTGGTCACTGACTCGCTGCGGCGGCGGGTGCGAAACTTCGGCGAGCTGCGGACGAACTACTCGCCGACGCTGACCGCGAAGCAGGCCGCGCCGACGTTCGAGGCGACCGGCGACTACACCGAGCCGGGCTGGGCCAGGTACCAGGCCGTGGCGCGCTACTACGGCATCCGGAACGTGACCGCGTCCTCGTCCGCCGCCGACATCGGGGCCATCCCCGGCCAGTGGGCGGCCGGCCTGCTGCCGTACTCCGCGATCGACGGGACCATGCGCACCATGTGGGAGTCGGGCAGCTGGACTGGGCCGCTCGGTCAGTGGATCCAGCTTGGCTTCTACTCCCCGGCCGACCCCGGGGTCATCCAGGTCGCCTTCACCGACAGCACCGCGCTCGGGCCGCCCGTGACGCAGGTCGCGGTGACGACCGCCGCGGGCCAGCGCACCGACCCGGTGCAGGTCACCGGCCAGCCGCAGGTCTTGCCGGTGCCCCCTGGCGCGACCGGCTGGCTGAGGATCACGGTCACCCGGGTCGCCGCCCGGCCGGGCCCGGCCATCGGGGCCCAGGTCGGCATCAAGGAGATCTCGGTGCCCGGTGTGCACGCCGGCCGCGCCATCGTCGCCCCTTCGCTGCCGGCCCCCGATCCGGCTGCCGTGGTGCTGGCCAAGGCCCAGCCGTGGCCGTCGGCGTGCATGCTCAGCACCCAGCGGTGGGTGTGCTCCCCGGCGCTTGGCAGCTTTACCGAAGAGCAGTACGGCTTCGATCAGGGGTTCAGCGCGCATACCGCGGGCCCGGCGACCCTGTCCGGGTCCGCGGTGCTGATCTCCCCCCTGCTGGTCACCCGGTACCTGCGGCTTGACCCCGGTCAGCCGTGGGTGGCCGCGTCGTCCCGGTACACCCGGAACCCGCAGGACCAGCCCTGGTCCGCCTTCGACGGAAACCCGGCGACCACCTGGATAGCGAGTCCAACCGACGCGCAGCCGATCCTCACCATCGGCTGGGCGCGCCCCCGGACGGTGCGTGCTGTGACGATCACGCGCCCGCCCGGCGCGGCGGGCCCGTTGCAGGTCCTGCTCGCCGGGTCCGCCGGCCAGGCCCGCGGCGGCTGGGTTGGTCCCGGGGGAGTGCTGCGCTTCGCGCCGATGAGCACCAGCAGGCTGACGTTCCGCTTCACGTCGCTGCGGGCGCCGCTGCAGATCTCCGACGTGCTGATCCCCGGGATGCCGCCGCTGGTCACGCCCTCGGGGCCGTTCCGGCTGCCGTGCGGCCTGGGGCCGGTCATCCAGCTCAACGGGAAGGTGCTGGCGACCCGGGTATCCGGGACGTTCGCCGACCTGCTCACGGGCCGCCCCATGGCGTTCACCGCCTGCTCGGCCGTCACGATCGCGGCGGGGGCCGACCGGGTGGTGGAACCGGTCAGGGACGCCTTCGATGTGCAGGACGTCGTGCTGACCCGCACCGGCGGAGCGCTGCGCAGCGGTGGGCTCGGCGCGGCGCCAGGCTCGGCCGTTGTCCGGTCCTGGACGCCGGCCCGGCGGGTGCTGCAGGTGGGCGCGCCGACGCGCTCCTACCTGGTGGTCAACGAGAACTTCAACGCGGGCTGGCAGGCGAGCCTGGGTGGCACGACGCTGCGGCCGGTCCGGGTCGACGGGTGGAAGCAGGCCTGGGTGCTGCCCGCCGGAACCACCGGGACGGTCACCCTGACGTACCTGCCCAACGCGCTCTACCGCCCACCCAGTCAGGCTCCCAGAAGGTGCCCGGATCACTCGTGGGCAGCAAGCACACGCTGGTGACCCTTCCCCAGTACTACACCGCGACGAACACCTACTGGGTCGATCCGCAGACCGGC
>Ga0070706_100002559_pt1 | contig 18285 bp, 14 predicted proteins | sample KBSK5501metaG_FD_65476 | JGI IMG/M metagenome (GOLD analysis project Ga0070706, IMG submission 65476) | Corn, switchgrass and miscanthus rhizosphere microbial communities from Kellogg Biological Station, Michigan, USA - KBS K5-50-1 metaG | ecosystem: Host-associated > Plants > Roots >... | reverse complement strand
CCGGGGGCGAGCGGCTCGGGGAGCAGGGCCCAGGTCACGTCGGACGGGCGCAGCACGTAGTAGGGGGCGTCGTCGCTCTCGGCGCGGTGCGCGGCCCCGGAGCGCCCCGTCCACACCGTCTTCCGGGACGGGATCTGGAACCAGAAGCGCTCGCCGTCGGCCACGACTTCCAGGGCGGTCACGACGGCGACGGAGCCCTTGAGGTACAGCTTCCCCCCCCGGCTCGCCACCAGCCGGACGCCGATCTTGCGGGCGCGGCCCGCCCTCAGGTCGCGCACCTCGAGGTCCCCGGAGGCGCTGAGCGTCTCGTTCCCGTTGGCGTACGCGTCATAAGCCGCGAGGACCTCGTCAAGACTCGCCGCCCGGAGCGCCCGGGCGGGAACTGCGGGAATGGTCTTGGACCGCGCGAAGCACCCGGCGCCGGGGAGGACGACGAGAAGGAGCGCCGCTGCCCGCCATCGCATCCTCCCCTCCGTGCTCGCCACCAGCTATGCTATCTGCCGCTCTCGGGAGGGTCAACAACCCCGCCGACTTCCACGCCGCCCGCGCCGCCGGAACGGCCCCACGTCCGCGCGGGGATGCCGAAGCGCGAGACGACGTCGACGACCGTCTCGAGATGGCTCGTCACCTCCGGGGTCGTCACGCGTCCGCCGCCGCCCGAGAGCGCGAGGGGCACGACGAGCTGATCGGCGAGGTATGGGTCGACGGCCCCCTCGTCGGTGTCGAGGAACTTCAGGAGGTGGCGCGCCGCGCGGTCGCCCAGCACCTCGGCCCTGACCCTGCGCTCGCCCAGCAGACCGAACGCCGCCCGGCCCTCTTCGAAGATCGCCTCCAGCAGCACGAAGCATCCCTTCGAAGGTGCCGCCACCTCCATCACCTCCCACGCCGACTCGAGGCGGCGCGACTCCCACAGCCGCTCCTCGGCCGCTCGGCGCACGCGCTCCGCCACCCCCGGCAGGCGGGCCGCGCCGGCGATCCCGCGGATCGCCACGAGATTGCCGCGCCGCTCCAGGACCAGGCGAGCGGGCCGCGTCCAAGGAAGCACTTCCGCGCGCGCCTCGCCGCCCCCCGGCGGATAGAAGCCGGCCCGCACCAGGTCGAGGCGTACGTGCATTCCGAGCCGCGCCACCACCGCCGCCCAGTGGCGGGCCAGGTAGTGGAACGACGGGCTGCGCGGGACGTGCGTCCCGCCCGTGACCTCCACCCGGCTCGGCTCGGCCGCGGTGGCCAGCGGCGGGATCACCGTCTGGAGCAGGAGCGTGAGCGCTCCCGCGGTCGCGATCTCGAAGCGAAACTCCCCCGCCCGCACCGGCCCCGGCTCGAAGCGCATGTCGGGCGAGCCGTCGAAGGCGCCGCCCACGTTCGCGCCGCACAGCATCGCGACCGCGCGCACCGCCGCGAGGTGCTGCGGCTGCAAGCCCGGACGGACCCGACCCGCCCGGATGCGCGTGATGTGGAACGCCTGGCCCGTGACCGCGGAGAGGGAGAGCGCGGCGCGGATGATCTGGCCGCCCCCCTCGCCCCGGGCCCCGTCCAGGTGGATCACGGACGGCGCGCCGGCGCGCGCCGAGCTAAGCGGAGCGGACCGTCCGCTCGCGCCGCCCGCTCGCGCGGAGAGGAACGAAATAGCCGGGCGTCGCCGCGAGCACGCGGCAGGGCTCTTCCTCGAAGTGGCTCAGGAGCGCCTCCTGGGCCTGGGGGTACGTTTCCGCCGGGAAGAACCTCTCCATCGGGATGGCCACGCCATGCGGGCCCGGGCGCTCCAGGCGCAACCGAACGACCGGCTGCAGCTCCTCCGCCGCGAAGCCGGAGTTCCACGTCCCGGACTCCTCGGCCACCCAGATCGAGACCTCTTCGACCGAGACCTGCCGGCCGTGGCGCGTCTCCATGAGATAACGCCACAGCTCGAACTCGGCCAGGGGGATGTACCGGAGGGCCTCGACGGCGTCGAAGGGTCCGTCCAGGCGGCAGCGTACCATCGGCACGTGGGCGGAGGGCGCAGTCATCGCTCTCAAAAAGGGAGCAATCGCCGTGCCGCCGGGCCCCCGAGACAGCCAGGTCGTTGATTCGTATCATGATGCGACGACCGCCCCGGCGTCCGGCAAGGCCGCCCGTGACCCCTGTCCGTTACTCTTCGGAACGCTCTATCCCCGGATGGAAACAGCGCCGGCAGCGCGCCTCGTACTGGGCCGATCCCCCGACGACCACGCGATCGGTGGCGGCCACGAGACGCTGGCTGCGGTTGGCCGGAGCACCGCAGCGCATGCAGATGGCCAGCGTCTTGTCCACGTACTCGGCCACCGCCAGCAACTGCGGCATCGGCTCGAAGGGCCGCCCCATGTAGTCCTGGTCCAGGCCGGCCACGATCACCCTGATCCCCCGGTCGGCGAGCGTGTTGACGACCTCGACCAGGGACAGGTCGAAGAACTGGCCCTCGTCGATCCCCACCACCTCGGTGCCTTTCTCGATCGTGTCCAGGATCTCCCGCGCCGAGCGGACGACCTGCGACGGCATCTTCATCTCCGAGTGGCTCACGATGTGGTCCGCGGCGTAGCGGTCGTCGACTCGCGGCTTGAAGATCTGGACCTTCTGGCGTGCAATCTGGGCCCGGCGGATGCGGCGGATGAGCTCTTCGCTCTTTCCGCTGAACATGCTGCCGGTGATGACCTCCACCCAGCCGGCGCCCGCGCGGGGGGTCTGTGGCATCTTCGGGGCTTACTTCACGCGCTCGACGTAGGCCCCGCTGGCGGTGTCGATGCGGATGCGTTCGCCTTCGGAGATGAAGGCGGGCACCTGGACGACGAGGCCCGTCTCCATCTTGGCCGGCTTGCCGACGTTCGAGACCGACCCGCCCTTGATGGACGGCTCCGTTTCCACGACCCTCATGTCCACCGTCTGCGGGAGCTCGATCCCCACCGGACGGCCCTCGTACATCTCGATCTTGAGCTTGATGTTCGGGATCAGGTACGGGACCGCGTCGCCGAGGACCTCGTCCGAGAGGCCGATCTGCTCGAAGGTCTCGTTGTTCATGAAGTGATACATGTCGCCGTCCTGGTAGAGGAACTCCATCTCGGTCTCGTCCAGGATCGCCCTCTCCACCATGTCCACCGAGCGGAAGCGGTGCTCGCTGATGGCCCCGTTCTTGAGGTTGCGGATCTTGGCCTGCACGAGGCCCCGGAGGTTGCCCGGCGTCTTGTGCTGGGCCTCCACGACCCGGTAGAGGTCGTTGTCGTGCTTGATGCACATGCCCCGCTTGAGCTGAGTGGCCTGGATCATGGACGTGTCCTCTTCCCCTTCGGCAAACCCCGAGTATACCTCACTCCACCTCCAAGCCCCGCAGGTCGAGCCGGAAGGGCACCGACTTGAAGCCGGCGGACTTCACGGCCGACTCCACCGCCTCGCGCCGTCCCGGCGGCGCCCACACCGCGACCATCCCGCCGCCGCCCGCGCCGCAGACCTTCGCCGCTCCGCCCGTGGACTGCGCGGCGGCCGCGATGCGATCGATCTCGGGGCTGGTGACGCCCGGGGCGAGCCGCTTGCGCGCCTCCCACTCGGCCGCCATGAGCGGCACGACGTCGTCGTAGCGATGGGCCACGAGCGCGTCCTTGAGGCCGCGGGCGGCGGCCACGATCTCTCCCAGCGACCGGCGCACGCCCTCGTTCCCGTCGATCTGCCCCTTGAAGACCTCCCAGTTGTTGATCCCGGAGAAGCGGGTCACGCCCGCGTCCACGAGGAGCAGCGATTCCTCGACCCGCGCGGGGTCGGTGGCGAGGCGCTCGGCCCGTACCGTTCCGGGCTCGAGGTGGATCCCGAGCACGCCGCCGTGGATCGCGGCCAGGTGGTCCTGCATGCCCGCGGGCACGCCCATGTTCTGGGCTTCGGCGTCGCGCACCACGGGCCACATCCGGTCCGCGTCGAGGTCGCGGCCCACGGCCCGCGCGGCCGCCGCCACCACCGCCACCGCCAGCGCGGAGGAGCCCCCGAGCCCCGAGCCGGCGGGGACGCGCGAGTGAGTCACGACCTTCAGCCCGGACTCGATGCCCAGCGCGCGCAGGATGTAGGCGGGAAGGGACAGGCTGCCCGCGCCCAGGACGTCGGACACGGTCCGGCCCTCGGCCTTGGCGAGCGTGTCCTTGGACTCGAGCCGCACGCCGTCCACTCCCGTCTCCACCCGGCACCAGGCCCGCCGGTCGATGGCGACGTTGACGGTCACCGCGCCGGGATGAAAGAGGTAGAGCGGCCAGATGTCGAGCGTGCCGCCGGCGAGATCGACGCGCGTCGGCGCGGTCGCTTCGACTGTGATACCCGTCACCGGCGCGGATTCTACGCGACGATGGAGGCTGTTACCATCTTGGCTGGAAGAACATGGCGACGTCGCCGACGAACGCGGGGCCATCCTCGAGCGCGGCCTGTCCGCGTTGCGGCCAGGCGAACCCCGGGCTGGAGGCCTGCTCCCGCTGTGGCGTGATCTTCGCCAAGATCCGGACGCGTACCACTCCGTCGCCATCCCTGCGTGAAACCGGCCACGATGACGACGAGGAGTCTCGGCCCGGATTTCCCTGGGGCGGCGCGCTGGCGATCGCTCTCGTCGCGGTCTGCGGTGTCGCCGGATGGCGAGGCTTGCATGCGCCCCGGCCCACGCCCGCCGTGCGCGTGCCGAGGACACCCGACCTTCGGACCCTCCCTCGGACCGACGCTGCTCCCGTGGTCGAGCCACCCCCGCCGACGCTCGCCGCCGCGGCGCCGCTTCCGGTCGACGCGCTGCAAGCCGAAGCGGCGGGGCTGGCCGACGAGGACCGCGAGAAGGCCGAGGCGCTCGCCCACCGCCTTCCCTCGGTCACCGCCGCGGACGTCGCCACGGCCGAGCAGCTCTACGCCCGCCATCCCGAGACGCGCAACCTCCTCGAGGCCACGCTGCTGAACGTCGCCGATGGCGAGCGCCGGCGGCGCCGCTTCACCGACGCCGCCGTCCTCTATCAACGGGCGGCGGCCGTCCAGACCCAGCTCGCCCGGCCCTGCTTGTACCTGATGGACACCCTGGTGGAAGCCGGGGACTGGGCGGGCGCCGAGTCCGCGGCCCGGGCCGCCATCGCGCGCGAGCCGCGAAACGCCGACGGCTGGCAGGGTCTGGGCTACGCGCTGATGCGGCAGGACCGGAACACGGAGGCGGCGGAAGCGCTGCGCACGGCCCTCCAGATCCGTCCGGACGCCACCGCGCAGGGCCTGCTGGACCGCGTAACGAAGGGCATGGCCGACGAGCGCGGCATGACGGAGCAGCACCTGTCGCATTTCCACGTGCGTTACGACGGTGAGGCCCACGAGGACGTGGGCCGGGAGATCCTGCGCGCGCTCGAGCGCCATTACGCGACCCTCGCCTCCACGCTCGACCATCAACCCCAGGCAACCATCCCGGTGATCCTCTTCTCGCGTGACGCGTACTACGACGCCGCCGGCGCGCCGGTGTGGTCGGGGGGCGTCTATGACCTGCTCGACGGCCGCATTCGCGTCCCCATTCAGGGGCTCACCCGCAGCCTCACTCCCGACATGGACCGAACGCTCCTCCACGAGCTCACCCACGCCTTCGTGGCCGACCGGACCCACGGCGTCTCACCCGACGGCATCCGAGACATCCAGGAGGGCCTCGCCCAGTACATGGAAGGAGAGCGGATTACCGAGCGCCTGTCGCCCCAGCAGCTCACGATGTTCGCCGACGGGCGGGCTCGAGGCGTGGGGGGCTTCTACCTTTACGCCCTCTCGTTCGTGGAGTACCTCATCTCCATCCGCGGCATGGGGGGCATCAACGACCTGGTGCGCGTGATCGGGGAGACCGGCAGCGTCGACGAGGCCTTCCGGCAGGTCTACGGCCAGGACCACGCCGCGACCGTGAAGGCGTGGTTCGAGCGCCTCCACCAGCAGCACGGAAGCTAGCCTTCGGCCAGCGTTGCCTCTTCAACGCGGAGGACGCGGAGAACGAACGGAGAGGCAGAGGCGGACTAGAAGATGCGGAGCTCGAAGGGCAGGCGGGCCAGGGGCTGGCCGTCGCCGAGCATCGACGCCCATCGCAGGAGGGCCCGCATGTCGGCGGGAAGCGCCGTCTGCACGCCGTCGTCCTGGCGCTCCAGCAGCTGCTCGAACAGGCTCTTGCGCTCGGGCAGGACCACGAGGCGCACCTCTTCCCCCTTGCCGATCCTCGCCTTCTCCTTGACGAGGTCAAGGGCGACGGCGAAGCCGCCGAGCCGGTCGACGAGCCCGTGGCGCTGCGCCTCCGCGCCCGTCCACACGCGGCCCTGGGCGATGGCGTCGACGTCCTCGAAGCTCTTGTGCCGGCCCTGGGCGACCTTGGTGACGAAGTCCTTGTAGAACGACTCCATCAGCTCGCGCATCCGCGCCCGCTCTTCGTCGTTCCAGGGACGGTACGTGGAGAACATGTCGGCGTGGCGGCCGCGGAGGAGGATCTCCTTGCTGATCCCGATCTTGTCGTAGAGGCCGTGCAGGCTGAACTTGCCCCCGAAGACGCCGATGGAGCCGGTGATCGTCCCCGGCTCGGCCACGATCGCGTCGCTTCCCATCGCGACGTAGTAGCCGCCCGAAGCCGCCACGTCGCCCATCGACACGACGACCGGCTTCTTCTGGCGGGCCAGGCCCACCTCGCGCCAGATCACCTCCGACGCCGTGCCCGAACCCCCGGGGCTGTCCACGCGCAGCAGGATGGCCCGCACCGAGCCGTCCTCACGGGCGTCCTTCAGCGCCTCGGCCACCGTGTCGGAGCCGGCGAACCCGCCTCCGAGCGGACTGCTCTGGCTGTGGCCCGGAATGATGTCGCCCACCACGTAGATGAGCGCGATCTTGGGCCGGCCATCGAAACCGAAGCCGCGCGCGCCCTTCACGTATCGGCCCGGCGCCAGCCGGCTCGCGTCCTTGAGGCGCGTGTCGAGCTGGTCCTGGTAGACCAGCTCGTCCACCAGCCCCGCCTTCAGCGCCGACGCCCCGTCGTAGGGGCCGGCGTCGATGATGGCCTGGACGTCCTCCGGTGACCGGCGCCGGCCCTGCGCGATCGCGGCCACGAACTGCCCGTAGAGGCTGTCGAGCAGCGCCTCCATCTGCTCGCGGTGCGGCTCGGTGAAGCCGCGCTCGGTGAACTGGTTCGGAGCGTTCTTGTACTTGCCCACCCCTTCGAACTGCGCCTGGACGCCGACCTTGTCGAGCGTCCCCTTGAAGAAGGAGACCTCGGAGCGCAGCCCCGTCAGATCGACGATCGCGCTCGGGATCGCGTAGATCTTGTCGCACCCGCTCGCGAGGTAGTACTCCTTGTTGCCGCAGAACTCGAGGTGCGCGTACGCGGGCTTGCCGGAGCGGCGGAAGCGCCCCACGGCGTCGCGCAGCTCCTGCACGGTGGCCCAGCCCGAGTCGGGCAAGAGGCTTACGCGCAGCACGACCGCGGAAACGCGCGGGTCGTCGGCCGCCCGCTCCAGGCTCTCCACGAGCGTGCGCAGCGAAGGCGGCTGCCGCTCGAAGAGCGTGCCGAGGTCCGAGGCCGGCGGCGCGTCCGGAATCTCGCCCTGCAGGTCGAGGTAGAGGTAGTTGTCGGCGCTCCAGCCCGTCCCCCGGCCGCGCAGCGCGAGGGCGAGACCGCCGACGGCGGCGGCGCCGATGGCCACCGCCGCCACGCCCGCCACGAGTATCCAGGCTGTCCGACGCTTCATGATTGGCGTCCTCGCTCCGGCCACCTCGTCACCAAACGCCTCGGGCGGAGTGAATCCGCCCTCGGCGACTGAGGAAAGCCTCCGGTCGGAAAACGCATCTGCTTGGCTACCCCTGCGCGGGGCCGGCTCCCCCCAGGTGGTCGGCGCGCCGACGCGCCTCCGCCGCATACACGCTGCCGGGGAACTCCTCGACGACGCGGCGATACGCGGCGCTCGCCTCCGCCGGCCGTTTCGCCGCCTCCAGCGTGGACGCCAGCTCCACCAGCACGTGGTCGCGCGGGAGGACGAACGAGGAATCGTCGATCAGGTGGCGATAGTCTTCGATCGCCTTGTCGAGCTGGCTGCGGCGACGATGAAGGTCCGCGAGCGCCAGGCGCGCCAGCGACGACTCGAGGGCGTCATCGCGCCGCGCGGCGATCTCGCCGAGCGACTTCTCGGCCGCGTCGTACTCCCCCAGCTCCATCCGCGCGAGCGCCGCGTAATAGCGCGCGCGGCGGCCGGCGTCGAGCGACCCGAACTTCCGCGCCACCTCGTCGAGCTCCGCGGCGGCCTTGCGGTACCTCTCGGTCGCCGACGAGAAGACGGGCCCGGGGGGCGGCTCGACGCCGTCGGGCAGCTCCGCTGACACCGGCGCGTGGAACGTGTCGAGCGCGGCGGAGAACGCGTGCTCGGCCTCGCCCCGGCGATGGCCGAGGTAGCTCGTGACCCCCAAGGCCGCCAAGGCGACGACCGCGACCACGGCGGCCGTGACCTTCACCTCCGACCCGTGCGCCGTCGTCCAACGAGACGCCTGCTGGAAGCCGCTCACCAGCTCGTCTTGCTTGATCTGCCGCTTCAGCTCCTTTTTCATGCTGGATCGGCATCCTCGTTGCCGAAGGGCCTCGTCGCCGTCAACCGCCGAGCAGCGATCAACGTGACGCAGCGTTCCGGAATTCATTCTACGCGTCTTGTCGCCGTAGGTCGAGACGACGCACGCGACGGCCGGAAACAGGTTCCGGACGACGCCAGGGATCGTCGGGGCGACGGCGATGCCGGTCCCAGTGCGGTAAACCCTTCTTCTCCCACGACCTGCTGGCCCAGCGGTCCCTGGAGTGGTTTGTGGTATCCTACGGCGCGATGTTGAAGCCGCGTACCAGTCTCGCCGTACGAGATGTCGAGGGTGAAATCGTGGTCTTCGACCGAGCGCGTGGGCGCGTTCACCAGCTGAACGTGACCGCCGCGTTCGTGTGGTCCACTTTGGACGGCCGAACGGACAGCGACGCGATTGCCGCTCGGGTCGCCGAGCGATTCGCGGTCGAAAGGGCCGTGGCCGCTCGCGACGTCCAAACACTCCTCGCGCAACTTGGCGCCCTCAGTCTGGTGGAGCCCAGCTCCGGTGATTCAGAAGGGGGAGAGCATGGAAGTGAGCGAGAAGCCGAGGCGTGACTTCGTCAAGAAGCTGGCGTACGTCGCGCCGATCGTCCTGACCCTGAGGGCGGCCCCGTCGACCGCTCGCGCGGGCTCGGGCGCAGAACCCCGCCTCCGCACGCCTCAAAGGAAGCCGGCCGAGCCCCTGCCGGGCAACGATCGAAAGTAGGCCCGGCGGCCACGCTCCTTCGGTTGCTCCTCTGCGGGCCTTGAGCGCGATGCCCGAGACCCTATGGCTCAGCGTTTTGGATCGCCTCGTGAGCATCCAATGCGACGATGCCGAGGTTCGCGAGCTGCTGGCATGCAACTACGGTGGCATGTTCGCGCCCGCCACCCCGGATCGGCCCAACCTCGAGTACCGGGTGGTTCCCCTCGAAGGCGAAGAAGGCTTCTCGATCCACCGCAACGCTCGCGAGATCGAGCGCGCGCACAACCCCGCGGAGGTCCTGTCCCTCGTGAAGCAGGACGTGGTCGTGGAGATCCAGAAGGCCCGTCCGGATCTCTATTTCGTTCACGCGGCCGCGCTCGCGCTTGAAGGTCGGGCCCTGCTGCTGGTCGCCGAGTCGGGGGGCGGCAAGTCGACGACCGCCTGGGCGCTCCTCCACCATGGCTTCCGCTATGGCAGCGACGAGCTGGCACCCGTGGACCCCAGCACCGGATGCGTCCACGCCTTCCCCAGCGCTCTTTGTCTCAAGGCGGACCCGCCCGATTCCTTCCCGCTGCCCGCGGGCGCCATCCGCACGCCTCACACACGTTACGTTCCCGTGGAATGCCTGCCGGCGCCGTTGGCGCCGTTTCCGTCTCCCCCGGCAACCATTTTCTTCATCCGCTACCGGCCGCGGGCCACGCCCTCAGTGCGGAAGCTTGCGGCCGCCGAAGCCGGGGCGCGAATCTTCGCGGAGGCCTTGAACGCCTTGGCTCATCCCGGGGGGGGCCTCGATGTCGCCATCGACATTGCCAAGAGGAGCCGCTGCTTCGGCATGGAGACGGGGGACCTTCGCGCCACGAGCCAGCTCATCCTCTCGATGTGCTCCTGACGCCGCCACCCATTCCAAGCTTCCAGATCAGCTTGCCGCCGCGGGCGGCCAGGCGCATCGGCCGCAGCAGGTAGTAGAGCGGGTAGAGAGCGTCTGGCAGACGGAAGCGTTCCCAGTCCGACAAGGTCGGGGTCAGCAGCGTGCGGACGACGTACCACAGCCGATCGCCGAAGCCATCCAGGCTCTCGATGTGGTAGCCACGGACATTGAGCCACGCGTGGAGGAAGGAAGCAGGCGGCTCACCCACGGCGAGGAGGCCGCGGATCCGGCCGGCCGACCTCGCGAGGCCGGGCTCGAGAGCGGCAGTGGGCGGAGGATCGGGCACCGGGGCCTGGAGCAGCGTGCGCGCGAGGAGCAAGCCGAGCGCCAACGCCCGCTGGCAGCGGGCGGTCGTGGCCAGGCTCAGCACCGCTCCCCAGTCCAAAGTGCCGTGGCGTCGCAGCGTCCGATCGACGTCGCAGAGCCAGATGAGGCGCCGCCAGCGATCCTTGCTGCCGTGCATGCAGAGGTACACGAGCAGCACCTCCCTGGAAAGCGTCCGGACCGGCCGGCCCTCGAGCCAGGCCGTCTCGAGAAGCGGCCAGAACAGCTCCGGTTCGAGCCGGAAGGGAAGGCGCGCCGGAGAGAGCCGCCAGTGGAGGTCGATGTAGACGAGGCCGTCGGCGCTCACCCACTCGTCCTCGTTCCAGGCCCGGATGTGGGCGAGCTCGTGGTGCGGGCCCTGAGCCTTGATGTCGCGGCAATATCCCAGCTTCTCGAGGACCTGGCGAGCGCCGGGAACGTCGGCCCGACGCACGACGATGTCCAGGTCGACGAACTCGCGGAGGGCCGCGTGACCATAGGCGTACATCGCCAGCAGTGGGCCCTTGATCGCGATGGCCCGGATCCCCCGGGATTCCAGAGCCCCGAGGACGCGCAGCAGCTCGCCCGTGAGCATGCGGCTGCGCAACTCGTTCACCCGGAAATAGTCGTGCAGAAGCTCGCGGGTTGCTGGCGGCAACTGCTCGCCACCGCCCGAGTCGAGGACGTGGAACGCGAGCGGCGCCATTCCGTTGCGATCCGCCATCGCCAGGAAACGGCCCCAGTCGAACGGCCGCTTCTGCGACCGGAAGGCCCGCGGGCCCTCTGCGCCGATGTGGTCGCTGCGCGCGCAGCGAAGGAGAAGCTCGAACTCCGGATCTTCCTGAGTCGACCTCACCGAGGCTGAGCGCATGGGAGCGGCCGAGGTCGAGGGCGTCCTCTCCGTGGGGCAGAGCATACGCAATGACTCGCTGGCGATCAGGTTCGCCGCACCCACGGTGGCGCCTTCTTGCTCATGCCTTCCACCAGGGCTTAGGCGAATCGGGATGCTGCAGCTTGATCCCCGCCTTCGCGGCCGCGGCAACGACGTCGGCCACCGGCAACTGCTTCAAGATGGCCTGGTACCGGCGAACCTCGGCGACAAGGAGCGGGACGCTTGATGTCAACGATCCGGCGGCGGCGGTTGGATTGCGGTGCTGGCCGTTACGAAGGCGACGATATGTCTCCTCGATCGCGGCCAGGGCTTGCTCGGTCAGCGGTGTCGGCGCGTCGGCCATCTCGCTCACCACTACTTCCTCCGAGCGATCTCGGGTCCATTGGAGGGGTGTGGCGGGTCGTGGAAAGGAGTGGCCGGCGGAGTACCGCACCGGGGCGCGACCCACTCTCATTATAGTCCCGATCCCCAGCTCTTTGCACAGAACGCGCACAATCGCGCCTCCAGACGGACCTCCGTCCCAGTCCTAACTCCTTGATTCTATTTGGTGCGCCCGGCCCGACTCGAACGGGCGGCCTGCGGTTTAGGAAACCGCTGCTCTATCCTGCTGAGCTACGGGCGCAAGACAAGGGTGCCGGACTCGCGTCGGGCACCGATGAGATTATCACATCGGCCCCCCGCGCTCGCTCAGTAGCGGATGAGGGTGAGGACCTTGCCCGGCAGCTTGTCACGCCCCCCGAGGAACGTCAGCTCCACGAGGAAGGCGTAGCCGACCAGCTCCGCCCCGAGCTGCCCGACGAGCTGGCCGGTGGCCGCCGCCGTGCCGCCGGTAGCGATCACGTCGTCCACCACGAGCGCGCGCTCACCGCGTTGGAGCGCGTCGTCGTGGATCTCCAGGCAGTCGGTTCCATACTCCAGGTCGTAGGTGTGGGCGATCTTCGTCCCCGGCAGCTTGCCCTTCTTGCGGACGGGCACGAACCCCGCTCCCAGGCGGTCGGCGAGCACGGCACCGAGGATGAATCCGCGGCTCTCGATGGCCACGATCTTGTCCGGCCGCGCGCGCTGGCACAGGTCGGTGAAGAGGTCCATCGCCTCCCGAAAGAGCCGGGGCTCCTTCAGCAGCGTCGTGATGTCCTTGAAGATGATTCCCTTCTTCGGGAAATCCGGGACGTCGCGGATCGCGCTCTTCAGCGATGCGACGCGCGCGTTGAGGTCCATGGCCGGGTAGTCTCCTAGCGGATGTGGAAGCCCGCATCGCTCCGGGGAGCCGATTCGACCCGCTCGACGCTCGTGACCGTCGCGAAGGCCGGGCCCTCCCGCAGGCGCTCCTCGAGGCGTTTCAGCGCCTCGGCCGCGCCCTCGGCGACGACCTCCACCCTGCCGTCCGGCAGATTGCGAGCGAAGCCCGAGATCTTCAGCGCCTCCGCCTCACGCAGCACGAAGTAGCGATAGCCGACTCCCTGGACGCGGCCGTTGACGTAGTAGCGGTACGCGGGCATGAGAGTGCAGCCTAACTCGTTCAAGGGGCTCCGGCAACGCGCTTCGCCGGGAGCCTTTCCCGTGCTACCCTCGGCCCGTCTTTTCCTTCGGCCCTCGGGAGGGGTCGGCCATGGCCGGGACCCTCTGGTTCTACGTCAAGGACGATAAGCGGCTCGGTCCCGTGGACTTCGAGCAGCTCGTCGGCCTCCTTCTGGGCGGCCAGCTCCCCCAGGGCGCCCTCGTGTGGCACCAGGGGCTTCGAGAGTGGAGCCCGGCCGACCGCATTCCCGAGATCGCCGAGCAGCTTCCACCGCCGCTGCCGCCGGGAAAATCCCCCCGCTCCACCCTGATCTTCGACGCGGCCACCGCGGCTCGGATCCGCGCCGCAGTGGCCATGGAGCCGGCGCCGGCGAAGCCCGCGGCCCCGCCCAACCCTCGGATCGAGGAGCTTCGGCGGCGTCTCGACAAGGACCCGGGCTCCCGGCTCTTCGCGCAGCTCGCCGAAGAGCTGCGCAAAGAGGGAGATCTCGAGGAGGCCGTCCGCGTCAGCCGCGACGGCCTTCAGAAACATCCGTTCTACCCGTCGGCCCGCATGACGCTCGGCCGCGCGCTGCTCGACAGCGGTGACCTGCACGGGGCGAAGACCGAGTTCGAGACGGTCCTGCAGGGCGCCCCCGACAACCTTCTCGCCCGGCGCTTCCTCGAGGAATGCGAGCAGCGCCGAGCGGAGCCGGCGGACGCGCCCGCCGGGGGCGACGGGGAGGGCGAGCCGGCCGCGCCGGCGCCGTCCGCGCCCGACAGCGTCCCCATCGAGGTCTCCTTCGAGGCGCCCGCAGAGTCAAACCGAGTCGCCGTCGACGAGGAGTCCCCCGCGCAACCGTCTTCGGCCACGGACCTTCCGCCCATCCCCCTCGTCGCGGCGGAAGAGCACTGGGAGCTCGCCGCTCCCTATGAGGTTGCAGTGAGGCCGATCGCAGCGGAACCGCCGCCAACGCCGGCCGCTCCCGATCCCCCGCCACGCGCGGAGGAATCGACTCCTCCGGTCGCGGCCGCGGCGCCGGCCGCGCCGGAGCCCGCCCGCGCTCCGGAGCCGCGTCGTGCGAGGAAGAACCTCCCTGACCTCTCGTCGCTGCTGTCCGACTCGCCCATCCTGAACGCGCCGGAACCCGCCGCGCCGGCGCCCCCGCCCACGCCCGTGACGCCGGCTCCAACTCACGCCGAGACGGCCGCGCCGCCGGTGGCCGAGCACGGCCCCGCAGAGCTGCCCGCGACCGGAAGCCTTGCGGAGTACGACTTCCCCGACCTCATCCACTCGCTTTTCGTGCGCCGGTGGACCGGCACCGTCGAGCTGCACCGGGGTCGGGTGGACGCGGCCGTCCAGGTGGCCGGCGGCCGCCTCGTGTTCGCCTCGTCCACCAACCGTGACGACCGGCTCGGGGAGCTGTTGCTGCGCCGCGAGAAGATAACGCTGGCCCAGTACTACGACGCGAGCAAGGCCATCCGAAAGGGCAAGCGGCTCGGCACCGTCCTCGTCGAGCAGGGCGCGCTCGAGCCCAAGGAGCTCGTGAAGGTGGTCGTGGACCACACCCGGGAGGTCATCTGCAGCGTGTTCCTATGGACGGAGGGCTTCTACCGGCTCAAGGAGGGGCCCGATCCGGGCAACGAGAGCATCACGCTGCGTCTGAGCACGGCCGACCTCATCATGGACGGCATCGGGCGCATCCAGGCTTGGAGCCGGATCGAGCGTGGCGTCGGCGGCCCGGAGGCCCGCTACGTCCGCGCCGACGACTACCAGGAGCGCCTGCGCGAGATGACCCTGACGCCCGAGAAGCTGCTGATCGTCGGCGACCTCGGCGGCGAGCGCGACGTCGCGAGCATCTGCGACGGGTCGAAGCTCGGTGACTTCGAGGTCTGCCGCACGCTCTGGGCCTTCCGGGTGATCGGAATCCTGCGGCTCGTGAGCGCGCCGACCGCCGCCGATACCTAGACTCCTCGACCCGGCGCCCCGAAGCGGCGCCACCGCCCCGCTCAACCCCCGAGCGGTCTTGGTCTTAGGCTGCTAAGCGCATTACACTGCTGATCTAAGGCGAATGACGTATGTTCCGATCGCGGCCGGTCCGCTAAGGTTTCGCCCGGGAAGACGGTTTCCCGAGGAGAACCAGAGCCCCCGCGGTCCCGCAGGCCATCCCTCTTGGCACCTCGGGTTGGGCCCCTCAGGGGAAACGACGGACTTCCTCACGGAGTACGACCATGCATTCCGGCCATCCCTCCGCCGGAAGGAGCAGCCGCCTCCTTTTTTGCTCGTCGGTCGGTCTGTTTCTGACGCTGTCCGTGCCGTGGGCGGCCGCCCAGGCAACGGGCGGCCTTATCGAGAACGCGGATGACACGGTCGTCCGCGCTCCATGGACCGCATCGCAGATCCGGGCATTCCTGCCCCCGCGGGGAGCCTTCACGTTCCCTGCCCCCTACGCCACCGAGGGAATCCGGCTGACGAACGCGACCGACTGCGGAGGGCGGGACTGCGTGATCTCCATGGGCGCTGCCTCCTGGCGCAACATCAACAACCACCGCGGCCTCGACACCATGCTCGTCTTTCTTGGATTGCGCGGCCCCGGCCCGACGCTGTTCGCCTTCAGCAAGTCGACGGGACAGGTCCGGAACCTCGGTCCCCTGTTCGCTCCCTCGAGCCCCTACGCGGCGGCGTCCGGAGACGGCTGGTATTTCAGCGGCAGCCAGCCGAGCAAGCTCTATGTCACGGGCCCCGTCAGCGCGCAGCTCCAGCGCTACGACGTGCTCGCGAAGTCCTTCGAGACCGTGTTCGACGCCGGCACGCAGTTCGGAGCCGGCACGTACATCACTCGAGCCCACTCGAGCGACGACGACAACGTCCACTCCGCCACGCTGTGGGACGCGTCCGTCCGCGCCCGCATGGGCTGCGTGGCTTATAAAGAAGATACCCGCCAATTCTTCTATTACGCGGCCGCCGAGGATTTCGCCGGCTGCCAGGTCGACAAGAGCGGCCGGTGGCTCGTCATCCAGGAGGAGCTGGACGGGCTGCCCGGGCGTGACGACCTGCTCGTGGACCTCGAGACCGGGGCCGAGAAGATTCTATCCGGCGCGCAGGGCACGGAGGAGCGCTCACAGGAGGCCTTCGGATACTCCTGTGCCGCGGATGCGACGACGACGTCAACCGCGCACGCCTCCGAGATCGTGTGCTCCGCTCGGGACGGCTCGCCCGACGTGCTCGTGCTCACGCAGCACATGAACGCGGCAGGCGGTGACCACCGCCGCGCGCTGCCGAAGGGCAACCTGGACGTGACGGGCGGCTATTTCATCTGGGTGAGCAACGTGGGCGGCGGTCGCGCGGACGCGTTTATGGTGAAGGTGCCGACCCGGTGGCTCGGGGGCGCGGGCTCGGGCGCCGCGGCGCCGGCGGCCGCCGTCGCGGAGACCGCGGCCGGCACGACCCCGAGAGATCGCAGCCGGATGCCCTCCGAGCCGGCCGTCGCCACGCCGCTCGCCGATCCGACGCTGCTGCCCATCGCCACCACGCTCCAGTCATCGCTGACCGTGGCCTACAACCTGCTCAACGTGCCGGCCCTGGCGGCGGGCGGGTCGTATCTCGATCCGACGACCCTCGTGAAGATCTACAAGCTCACGTCCGCCACGTATCCGGCCGCGAGCTCCAACTGGTCCCACGACTATGGCGAAGGCGGCGACGAGGTGTCGCTGCCCTACAACGGAAACACCCGCGCGGTGCTGGTGCATCAGAACAGCTCGTCAGGCGGACCGTGGTGGCTCTTGGACTTCACGCCGGGCACGGGCGTCAGCAACCCGCGTCAGCTCACCGGCAACCTCTCTCCGTGGATCGGCATATCGTTCAGCTTCTCCAGCAACCCGGCCACTCCGTATTACGCCTATGTGGCCAACGGCAGCACGATCCGTCGGTTCGACATCCGGACGATGACGGAGGCACCGGGCGGCGGCTGGCCCCTCACCGAGCCGAGCGCCTGCTGGATGCACCAGAGCGCCAACGACAGCTTCTTCACCTGGATGCGCAACTGCGCCTCGACGATCGTCGGGTACGAGCCCGGCACCGGCACGCTGAAGACCTACACCAACGCCGGCATCAACGAGCCGCGCATCGATCGGGCCGGCCGGTACGTTGGATTGAGCATGGACACGCCGGTCAACGGACTCCTCGTCTGGGACTGGCTCACGAACACCATTCTCTGGAGCACGGGCGGAGACCCTGCCGGCGCTCCCCAGTTCTCGCACGTGGCCAGCCTCAAGGACCGCTGGCTCGGCATCAATTGGGGCCTCTCGTGGCCGGGCCAGTACTCGATGTTCACCGCCAACGTGCCCAACTCGGCCGTGAACATCGGCGGACCGGCCAACGGCTCGCTCACCTACGGCAACGGGAACTGGGTCCAGTCCCCCGCGGATTTGAACGACCAATGGGCGCTCTTCAGCCATTACGGAAGCCTGCAGCCGACGGGAGCGGCCTGGCTCGCCCCCGGTGGAATGGTCCTCATCACCGCCAACGGACAGCGCCGCCTGCTGGGGCATCCCTACAACACCGCGGCGGTCTACGACTACTACACCTTCCCCAAGTTCTCCCCTGACGGGAGATACGTCCTCTTCACGTCGGACATGAACGGCTCCGGGCGCAGCGACCTCTTCCTCGCCGAGTTGCCCGTTTCCGGCGGCTCGGACACCACGCCGCCGACCGTCTCCATCACCGCCCCCGCCGGCGGCGCCACGGTCTCCGGAACCGCCGTCACCGTCTCCGCCAATGCCTCGGACAACGTCGGGGTCTCGGGCGTGCAGTTCAAGCTGGATGGAGCCAATCTCGGTGCGGAAGACGCCGTGGCTCCGTTCAGTGTCTCCTGGGACACGACCCTGGCCGCCAACGGGAGCCACACCCTGACCGCCGTCGCTCGCGACGCGGCTGGAAACTCGACGACGTCGAGCGCGGTCGCCGTCACCGTGAGCAACGTCGACAGCGTTCCGCCGGTCATTTCCCTGGTATCGACGACGGGCATCTCGTCGCTGGGCGCGACCATCACGTGGACGACCAACGAGCCGGCCGACTCCCAGGTCGAGTACGGGCCGACATCCTCGTACGGCTCGTCGACGACCCTCGACGCCAGCCTGGCGCTGCGCCACTCCCAGGCGCTGACGGGACTGGCGAGCGGCACGCTCTACCACTACCGCGTGAAATCACACGACGCGGCCGGCAACCTGGGGGTCTCGGGAGACCTCACCTTCACGACGCTTCAAGCGGACGCCGGCCTCGTTGCGTACCTGAAGTTCGACGAGGGGACCGGCACGGTCGCCTCCGACAGCTCGGGAAACAACCATGCCGGAACGCTGACGGGAGCCGCCACCTGGACCGCGGGCACCAGCGGAACCGGCGTGGCCC
>Ga0070706_100002558_pt1 | contig 18289 bp, 15 predicted proteins | sample KBSK5501metaG_FD_65476 | JGI IMG/M metagenome (GOLD analysis project Ga0070706, IMG submission 65476) | Corn, switchgrass and miscanthus rhizosphere microbial communities from Kellogg Biological Station, Michigan, USA - KBS K5-50-1 metaG | ecosystem: Host-associated > Plants > Roots >... | reverse complement strand
GCCAACCGGGAGCAGGAGGGCGGTGAGGAGTTTGACATCACGGCCGAGCGGGACGGGCGGCTGCTGACGTTCGGCGCCGGCCCGCACTTCTGCCTGGGCGCCAACCTCGCCCGGGCCGAGCTGGAGGAGGCGCTGGCGTTCCTCGCGCCGCGGATGCCTGGCCTGGCCGCCAGCGGGCCCGCCGTGCTCGGCGGCGTCATGGGGATCTACGGGGTGGAGTCGCTGCCGCTGCGCTGGGCCGCGTAGCTGGGCGGGGAGCCGGTGCGGCGGCGTCGCCGTTGACCGTGCGTCGTCCGGCGGAGCCGTTAGGTATCACCGAACGGCTGCCAAGCGCGAGCGCCAGGGCGCCACCGGCTCGCCGGTCAGCGCAGGCCGGTCACCGTCTCGGCCGCGGCGGCGAAGGCGGGGTCGCCGGTGGCCGCGAGGCCGCGCCGGCAGGCCTCGACGAGCTTGACCTGGTGCGGGTCCAGGCTGCGCGCGGCCGCCAGGGCCAGGTCACCGCCGTGCGGGCTGGCCGGGCGGGGATCGGTCACCGGCGGGGTGCCGGCGTAGAGCGCCGCGTGCTCGGCGCGCACCTGGGCCAGCGCGGCGGCGCCGGCCGCCTGGCTGACGTGCGGCGCGAGGATCTCGACCGCCATCGCCCCGGTGACGCCGTGCAGGTTGAGGATGTTGGGGCGGGTCAGGTACCGGCGGGCGCCGTCGGCCGCGGCGTTCACGACGGCCAGCCGCAGGTCATCGACCGGTCCGTCGCCCGAGGCGGGCTCGCCGTCGCGGTACCGGGCGGCCCAGTAGCCGAGCGCCCGGGCCAGCTCGCCGCGGCGCGGCGCGGTGTCGGCCGCGCCGATGGCCCGGACCGCGTGCGCGGTCCTGATCGCGCCGTGGAACAGCGCGGTGCGCAGCGCCGGCATCAGCCGGGGCACCCACGTCTCCACCACCGCGGGCCACCCGTCGTCGGCCACGGCGCGGGCGAAGAACCCGATCCACTCCGGCAGCTTGCGGTAGTCGCCGAGCGCCTCCCGCCACTCGAAGCCGGCCGGGGTCACCGGGTCGACCGACGCCCCGCCCGCCAGGGCGAACCTGCGCGCCCAGCTGTCGATGTCGTCGTCGCAGTCCAGCATGGCCAGCGCCTCGCAGGCCATCGCGCCGTGGTTGACGAAGCCGTTCGGCAGCTCGAAGCTCGCCGCCGCCATCCGCTCGAACGCCTCGTCCAGGGCCCGCGTGGTGTCGCTCATGCCCTCCACTCTGGTACCTCAAGCGTCCTTGAAGTCAAGAGCCAGAGCGAGGAAGCATGGCCGACAGCGTCTCGGTATGTGAGACCGGTGGGAACAGCTCACCGGCAGCGGCCACTTAAAACAGTAACCAGGCCGTTGGCCGTGATGGCGCGGTGTCCATCCGGTGCTCGTGCGGCGGTCAGCATCAGTCGACGGGGAGGGCAGCCAGCCCGCGCGGAGCTAGACTGCGGGTCATGATGAGAACCAGCTTGTGATTCCGCGCTGACTGGGCGGGACGCCGGCCGGGGGTGTGATCCGTGACTGTCCCGACATGGATATGGTCGGCATCGGCGACGGGACTGATCGCGGTGGTCGTCGCGGAGATCGTGCTGACCGGCCGGCCCGGCGGAGGATCGTTCACCGCGCGCAGGGCGGTCAGCTGGGTTGCGGTCTACGTGTCGCTGGCGGTGATCTTCGGGCTCGGCGTCGGGATCACGGCCAGCTGGGTGACGGCGGGCCAGTTCTACGCTGGTTATCTCACCGAGTACAGCCTGAGCCTGGACAACCTGTTCATCTTTTACCTGATCATGAGCTGGTTCGCGGTGCCGCCGGCCCGCCAGCATCGCGTCCTGCTGGCCGGTATCGGGGTTGCACTGGTGCTGCGGTCGGTGCTCATCGTGGCCGGGGCGACGGCGCTGAACCGTTACGGCTGGCTGTTCTACCCGCTCGGCGGCGTCCTGGTGTGGACCGCGATCGGGCTGATCACCGGCCGCCAGGACAGCCAGCCGGACCGGCACGCCCGGCTGATGTCGTGGCTGCGGAGCCGTCTGCTGCCAGCCGGGGAGGATCACGGCCGCCGGCTGGTCACGCGCCGGTCCGGGCGGCTGATGGCGAGCCCGGCGCTGGTGCTGGCCGTGGCGATCGGGCTGGCCGATGTGCTGTTCGCGGTCGACTCGATCCCGGCTGTCTTCGGCATCACCACCAGCGCGTCGCTGATCGTGGCCTGCAACGCGTTCGCGCTGATGGGGCTGCGCCAGCTGTATGCGCTGCTGGCCCGGGTCCTGGACCGGATCGTCTACCTGAACACCGGCCTCGCGCTCATCTGCGCCTTCATCGGCGGCAAGCTCCTGCTGCACGCGCTGCACGGCTCCGGGGCGCGCTGGGCGGCGGAGATCCCGGCCTGGCTGTCGGTGATCGTCGTCGCCGCAGTGCTGCTGATCACCGTCATCGCCGGGATGATGCGTAGCAGGCGGGCGGTGAGGCAGGCCAGCCAGACTACGGCGCCCGCGACGACCGCGGCGGATGCCGAGGCTGGCCGCCGGGCCCGGCTCACCGCTGATGAGCAGGTAATGCTGGCGCGCCGCTTCGCCGTTATCGACATTGACGGGAACGGGGTGTGGCAACGCGACGACTATCAGCTGCTGACCCGCAGGCTGTGCGAAACCTTCGGCCATCCCGTCGATTCAGCGGCCGGACAGGCGGTGGCCACCGGCCAGCGTGCCTTGTTCGACGCCCTGCTGTCGCACATGGACGTCGACGGCGACCAGGAAATCACCCCGGATGAGTTCGCCGCCGCCCTGGGCCACACCATCACGGACCGTCCCGGTTTCGACACCGCCGTGCGCACCGTCGCGCGCACCCTGCTCCAAATCGCTGACCGGGACGGCAACGGGGCACTTGACCCCGGCGAATACGCCCGGCTGGCCGCTGCCTACGGCGCCAGCCCCAAGGAGGCGGCACGGGCCTTCGACCGGCTCGACCAAGACCGCAACGGCATGTTGGACACCGCCGAACTGGCCCTGGGGATCAGCCAGTTCTTCACCAGCCGGGACCCTGATGCCTGCGGCAACGTCGCCTTCGGCCACCCGTGACAAAGGTCGGGCCCGCATGCCCCAGCCTCATTGCTAGCCCTGCCAGCATGAATGCCGTTTCCCATGTATGGAAACCGCCCGCCTCTGCTGCTTCGTGAACTCGAACCGACCCAAGCGGCGATACACAGGTGACAGAAGCGTCGCCGACGGGAGTACGCCTTGAACAGACCTCAACGGTCATGGCCGCAACCCTGAATGAGGGACCGGCCGATGTCCCTCGGGGGCCGGCCGGGGAACCCGCTGCCGGGCCGGCCGGCGACCTGGCCGACTGTACCGTCATTCGGCAGTCGCTGCGGCGGCCCGAGCAGTTCGCCGTGCTCTATGACCGGTATGCGACGGCGCTGCACCGGTACGCGGGCCGCCGGGTGGGCGACGAGGTCGCTGACGACCTGGTGGCAGCGACCTTCCTAGCGGCGTTCCGGGCGCGCCAGCGGTATGACCTGGCACGGGCGAACGCCCGGCCGTGGCTGTTCGGCATCTTGACCAAGGAGATCGCGCGACGGCACCGGACCGAGAAGGCCCGCTTCCGTGCCCTGCAGCGTGCCCGGTCCGACCGGCCGGTCGACGGGCTCGCTGACCAGGTGGCGGCCGACGTGACCGCCAGGGCGGCCCGAGGCCTGCTCGCCGCCGCGCTCGCGCGCCTATCGCCGGCCGAGCGTGGCGTCCTGCTGCTGATCGCGTGGGGTGACCTGAGCTACGACGAAGCCGCCCAGGCACTGGCCATCCCGGTGGGAACCGTGCGGTCGCGCCTGAACAGGGCACGCAGAAAGGTACGCGACGCGCTGGGCGGCATCAACCCGGCGGCAGTTACCGAGGAGCGGCCATGAACGAGCTGACGAGCCTGCGGGACCTTGGTGAGGCCCTCGACCGGGAGCTACGCGGGCCCTCGCCGCAGCTACGGCACAAAGTGATCACGGACATCTGCGGACGGCCAGGCCGGGCCCGGCAGCGGCTGCCCCGACTCGGGGCCGGCCGGCGCCTGGTGGTCACCGCCGCCCTGGCCGTGGTACTTGCCGGGGCGCTGCTGGTTGCCTCGACGCTGCGGCTGTGGGGCGGATCACCCGCAGCCAGCGCGCAGGCGGCCGAGATCCTCCGGCTGGCGGCAGTTACTGCCAAGCATCAGCCCGCCCTGACTGCCGGCCCGTCCCAGTTCATCTACGTCAAGTCGGTGGAATCAGGGGCACAGATCACCGTCAGCGGCCGGATCACCCACCTGCAAATAATCACGGACCTGCGCGAGATCTGGCTATCAGCCGCCGGCACCAGGAACGGCCTGCTGCGCGAGCAGCGCCGCTCGCCCGCCAGCCTGGGCCGGCCGGCAGGCCCCTGGCAGACGATTCCGCTGCCCGGCTGCCGCGACGGACGGCTCAACCCTGTCGCAGGAGGCGGCTCGTCCAACGGCCACTGCACGCCGACGCCGGCCTACCTGGCAGGACTCCCCACCAGCACGCAGGCGATGCTCGCCTACCTCTACCAGCACAGCCAGGGCCAGAACCCGCCCGACGTGCAGGCGTTCATCACCGCCGGCGACCTGATCCGCGAGTCCTACGCCCGGCCGGCCGCGCTGGCCGCGCTTTTCGCCGCGGCGGCGCAGATACCCGGCGTCAGCGTCGCCGGTCACGCGGTCAACGCCGCCGGCCAGCAGGGAGTCGCGGTGCAGCAGGCCTTCCACGGAACCAGCCACCAGCTGATCTTCAACCCGCGCACCCACGCCTTCATCGGCGAGCGGGAGGTCGTGGTGAGCGCGTCATCTGGCCTGCCCGTCGGCACCGTCCTTGACTCAACGGCCGTCCTCAGGCTGGCAGTTGTCGATCACGTCGGCCAGCTTCCCTGACGAGCCGCCGCGCTGTCTGTGGTCCCCTAAGCGAGGCAGGCCCGGCCGGGGAAAACGCCTTCTCATGTGGGGCTACTACCTCCATGTTCCGGAGGGCGCCCTCGCCTCGGTGCTCGTCGACGATCAAGAGCGGCAGCAGTCCAGCTCCGTGCCGTTCGGGAAGGTGCACCCGGAGGTCAAGGCGGGCTTCGAGTCTCGCCTCGCGGACCTGTTGCCCTCGTTGCTCTTCGAGTTGGTGCAACAGTGCGGCAACTCGTCGATCCAGGCCGTTTACTCCGTGGCGGCCCGCCTGGTCGTAGGGCCACTGTGTCCATTTTGTCGCCGTGGGTTGGTTACTCGGGGTCCCCGTTGGCTGGTTACCCGGGTTCGGCTTGGAGGCCTTGCTCCGGGTGATCGATGAGCGGGCTTGCAGCTGCCAGCCGGTCGATGGCGCTTCGGACCTGGTTGCGGGCGTTCTCGGCGGTTAGGCTGTCTGAGCTGGTGGCGAAGACGAGCGCGTAGCTGTGGTCTTGGTCGATGGCGACGCAGGCCACGAGGACGACCGCTGCTTCTGATGAGGCGACAACCCAGGGCCTCTGGGGGTCGCCGCTGGGGATCTTGGGGCTGGCGGCGAGCCCGGCTTCGCGTACTGCCTCTGGCGCGATGTTGAGCAATCCCTGCAGGTCTATGGCAGCCGCGGTGGCGCCTAGAAACCATACGGGAGCGACTGGGGTGGGTGGGTGGAGGATGGTTTGCACAGCTTCGTGCTGCGCCTCGAATATCTGGCCAGGCGAGAGGTTAGTGGTCAGGTGAAGCTCAGGCTCTTGACTGGACATGGGGGGCTCCTCTTGGCGCTCCTCCGCCTTGGCGTACCGCCAGGGCCGCTGCTGGTTCGAGACCTTTCTATTCTCATGTGGGTGTCCCACGTCAAGTAGTCGGCAGGGTTCGGGTGATCTGAGCCGCGATCTTGCGGCCGGTTTCGAGGAATCCGGGAATGGCGGTGTTGGTGTTGTCCGCCGCCCAGGCGACCTGGAGGGTGAGCTGGTGCCTGGCAACGGTGCCGGGCTGTTGGCTGGCGCGCGGCGCGCCGGCTACTCGTACTGCAGCGCGGGGAAGTCCAGGACTTCCCCGCGGCCGTCCGGGGTCATGTCGAGGACGTTCCAGATCGGCCAGATCAGGTCGACGTGACGGGGGTCTCCGCCTTCTTCCCGGGGCGCGAACATCAGCTCGGTCGCCCAGCGGTGGCGCACCCCCTCACCGTCGCGCGTGAACACGTTCAGGACCGGGCTCTGCTCGCCGTCCGGCCATTCCGCGTGATAGTCGCGGTTGTAGGTGTTGTTCTGCGAGGACAGCAGCCACAGATGGCGCCAGCCGCGCTCCCGTGCGAAGTCCCGGATCCGGGCCGGATCGGACTTCGCGACCACCGCGAGGTTGAGCGGGCGGGTGAGGTGCGGTGCGGAACCGTCGAGCGAGTCGAGGATCGAGGTGCACGAGGGGCACGGCGTCTCGGCCAGCGGTAGCCGGGCCGTCTCGCCCGCCGCGGGTCCTGGCCTCGTGTCGCCTGACCAGCGCGGGAACATGAAGCTGTAGATGACGAGCGTGTCCTTGCCCGGCGCGAACAGCTCCGAGAGCCTCACCTCGCGCCCGTCGGCCGCCTCCTCGAAGACGTAGTCCTCCGGGATGGCACCGCCCGGCGGGAGCGCCCGGCGCTGCGCGGCGACCCGCTCGATCGCCCGCCTCAGGTCGACCTCCGCTTCCAGCAGCCGGTTGCGCGCGGCCCGGTAGCCGGCTGACTCGCCAGGAAACCGGATGGCCGGATCGACGGACACGCGGCCAAGTGTAATCCGGGGCTCGCCGCGGCGCGGGCGCGAGGTCATGGCCGCCGGGCGGTCCAGGCGCGCAGGCCGTCGTCGGTGAGCACGGTGGCGAACGCGTCCTCGGCGGCGCCGGTCAGCGGCGCGTCGTCGCCGAACCGCGCCGGGACCAGGGCGGGCGGCGGCGACGCGCGGAACCGCATGAGGCCGTCCAGGTACGCCGGGGTGACGTGCTCGCCAGCGACCTCGAGCAGGTCGCGGCCCAGCCCGCCGACCGTGACGACGTCGGGGTCGAGGGCGTTCACCAGGCCGGCCGCGCCGCTGCCGAGTGAGCGGGCCACGTCCTGCATCGCCGACAGCTCGGCGGGCTGGCCGGCCCGGGCCGCGGCGAGGACGCGGCGGGCGAAGCTGACCTCGTCGGCGGGCGCGGGCCGGCCCAGCGCCCGGGCGATGCCGCGGCCGTCGAGGGCGGTGTTCCAGCAGCCCAGGGCGCCGCACCGGCAGCGCAGCGCCGGGTCGCCGAACGGCATGTGGCCGAACTCGCCGGCCATCCCGCTGGCGCCGGGCAGGGCGCGGCCGGCCTCGACGACCGCGCCGCCGAGGCCGGCGTCCCAGTACAGGTGGACGGCGGTGGCAGCGCCCGCCGCGGCGCCGCGGCGTGCCTCGGCGATCGCGGCGAACGTCGCGTCGTTGCCGGCCAGCAGCGGGCGGTCAGGGTCCTCAATCGGCCACAGCGGGGAGAGGTCGACCTGGTGCCAGCCCAGGTTCGGGGCCTGGATCAGCCGGTGGCCGGCCACGGTGCCGGGCACCGCGACCGCGACCGCGCGGATCCGGTCGCCGTGGCGCCGGCCGAGGGCCTCGATGGCGGCGGACACCGTGCCGAGCACCGCTTCCTGGTCGCGCCGGTGCGGGCCCGCGGCCGACTCGATGGCGCGCCCGCCGAGTTCGACCGCGGCGACCCGCCAGGTCTCGTGGGCGATGGCGGCGGCGACGACCAGGGGGCCGTCGGGGTGGGGGCACAGCGCGCTCGTCGGCCGGCCGCGGGATCCGGTCGCCGGCGCGGGGCGCTCGGTGAGCAGGTCCAGCGAGGTGAGCCGGGCGGTGGTCTCCGCCGCGAAGCCGCTCGGTATCGCGAGCGCGGCGGCGGCGGCCGCGCGGGTGATGCCCGGCTCCGCGTGCACGGCCCGCAGCACGGCCACCTGGCCGGACAGTCGCGACGTCGATCTCATCCCAGCATCCTCGCGCACGCTGATCTTCGCACCTCCGCCGGCCGGAATTATTATCCTCGACATACGAGGATAATATGGACGGGTGACTGCTACCGATGGCCGCGACCCGTCGGAGGGCGCCCGCCGGGCGGGGCCGGGGCTCGCGGCGCTCGCCACCGCGGCGTTCGTCTACGTGACCGCGGAGACGCTGCCGGTCGGGCTGCTGTCGCCGCTGTCCGCCGGGCTGCACGTCCGGCCGGCCGCCGTCGGCCTCCTGGTGACGATCTACGCGGCCGTGGCCGGGCTGATGGCCGTGCCGGTGACCGTGCTGACCGGCCGGCTGCCGCGGCGCCGGGTCGTGACCGGATCGGTTGGGTTGCTGGCGCTGTCGCAGCTCGTGATGGCCCTGGCGCCCGGGTACCCGGTGGTGCTCGCCGCCCGGGTGGCGTGCGCGTTCGCGCACGGGGTGTTCTGGTCGGTGCTGGCCCCGGTGGCGGGCAGGCTGGCCGCCCCGGGGCGGGCCGGGCGCGCCACCGCGATCGTCTTCACCGGCAACTCGCTGGCGCTGGTGGCGGGCACCCCGCTGGCCGCGGCGCTCGGTGATCTGCTGGGCTGGCGCGCGGCGACCGCGGTGGTCGGCGCGTTCGCGGCCGCCAGCGTCGTCGCGCTGCGCGGCACGCTGCCCCCGCTGCCCGCCGGCGCGCCCGGGGGGACACCCGGCGGCGGCCCCGGTGGGGGCCCCGGCGGCGCGCTGGGCGGCGGCCTCCGGGCCCGGATCACGGCGGTACCCGCCGCGCTGCGCAGCCGGCCGCTCGCCGCGGTCTGCGCGGTCACGGTGCTGGTGGTCACCGGGCACTTCATCCCCTACACCTACATCGCCGTGCTCGTCCGGCGGGACGCCGGCCTGGCCGGGCTGGCGCTGTCGGCCGTGCTGCTCGGCTACGGCCTGGCTGGGGTCGCGGGCATCGGGCTGACCGGGTGGCTGACCGACCGGCGGCCGCGGCTGGCCGCGGCCGGCTGCGCGCTCACGCTGACCGCCGCGCTCGCGGTCATGGCTGCTCTCGCCCCCGGCTCCCCGCTGCTCACCGTCGCCGCGGTGGCGGCGTGGGGCGCCGCCTTCACCGCGGTGCCGGTCTGCCTGCAGTCCGCGGTCCTGCGCGTCGCGCCGCGGTCCGCCGACACGGCGTCGGCGCTGTACGTCGTCACCTTCCAGATCGGGATCGGCGGCGGGGCGCTCGCCGGGTCGGTGATGGTGGACGGCGGCCTGCTGAGCCTGCTCCCGGTCACCGGCATGGTGCTGGCCGGCGCGGGCGCGGCGGTGCTGCTGGCGGCGCGGCGCGCCTTCCCCGCCCGGCCCGGCCTGGCGCGACCGTCCGCGGCGCACGAGGCGGAGGCCGCCACTGCGCACGAGCCGGAGCCGGCCACGGCTCACGACCCGCGTCCGGTCGGGACGCCGCGGGATTCGCGATGCTCACCCGCCGCGGCAGATTGCGGAACGCAAGTGCGTGGCGCGCGGCCGAACTCGCGGTAACGTGAGCAATTACGCGTCGACTTTACGATGAGTTGACCATTTCTTGGGAAGGATGAGGTAATCGTGTTAGACGTCTATCTTGCGGTCGGCCACGGGGTGGAGCCGTCCGGGGTGTATGACCCAGGCGCGGTCGGAGCCGACGGCCGGCAGGAGCACCTCGAGGCGTTCGAGGTCTGCACCTACGCCCTGGCCGGGATGCGGCGCTCGGGCCTGCAGGTGGTCAGCGAGACGGCTCAGGGAGCCTCGCACGATCCGGACTACCGGGGCTCGGCCATCAGGGCGAATCAGCTCAGCCCGCGGGTGGCCATCGAGGTCCACTTCGACTGGTCGGGCGGGGTGGACGGGTTCGCCGGCCAGTACCTCTCCGGGGCCGGCCGCGCGCTGGCCGCGCACATAGGGGACGCGTTCACGGCCCGGAACCTGCCGCGCGCGGCCGACGTGATGCGCCCCGAGCTCTTGTTCCTCAACTCCACCACCATGCCGGCGCTGATCCCCGAGATCCGCCGGGTGCACGATTACCCGGTGGCTGAGAACCAGGCGCAGGGCGAGGCGATCGCGGAGGGCACCTGCGTCTTCCTCGGCAGGACCTACCGCCGCCCCGGCCCAGTGCCCGGGCCTGGGCCTGGCGGCCCGGTCACGGCGAGCAGCGCGCTGCTCGCGCCCGCGCGGGCGCCGATGCACCAGGCCGAGGAGTACCTGGTCGCGCAGCCGCACGGCCAGTACGGCGACGGCGATGTCCAGACGATCGTCAACCTCTACTACGCGACGGCCGCCGCGGTCGGACTCGACCCGCTGCTCGTGGTCGCCCAGATGGCGGAGGAGACGGGTCATCTCACCTCGTCCTGGTCCCAGCCGCCGCACCGGAACTTCGCCGGGATCGGCGTCACCGGCGAACCGGGGGTCGGGCTCTCGTTCCCCGATTTCAGGACCGCAGTGCGCGCGCACACCGGCCGCCTGCTCGCGTACGCGCTGCGGGTGGGCACCGAGAATCAGGCGCAGCGCCAGCTGATCGAGGAGGCGCTGAGCGTCCGGCCGCTGCCCCCGCAGGACCGCGGCGTCGCCGCTACCCTCGGCGGCCTGGCGGGCACGTGGGCGGTCGACCCCCAGTACGCGGCGAAGGTGGCCCAGGTGGCGAACCAGATCCGCGGCCAGGGCTCCTGAGACGGTAACAGCAAGCGGATCACACCCAGAGAGAGAATCGCCGGGTTCCGGAAAATGTCGTCCCGGCCCCCTAGGGTCTCGATACTGTATTCGACGTCACCAACGGGAGGCCACGAGTGAGGACAGAGACCCCCGGCGCGCTGCTTGAGCGGGTGCGCAAGCTGCTCGCCAAGGCGGAGGCCGACGGCGTCACCGCCGCCGAGGCCGAGGCGTTCACCGCCAAGGCCACCGAGCTGATGGCCCGGTACGGGATCGACCGGGCGCTGCTCGCCGCCGCAAGACCCGACACCGACCGGCCGGCCAGCCGCATCATCGACGTGGACAACCCGTGGTCGCAGGTGAAGGCGCACCTGCTCGGCGGGCTGGCGTCCGCGATCCGGTGCGCGTGCGTGCAGCTGCCGCGCGTCGGCAGCGGCGCCCGGATCCACGTGTTCGGCTACGCGTCGGATCTGGAGCGCGCCGAGATCCTCTACACCTCGCTGCTGATCCAGATGGCGCACGGACTGGTCGCCGCGCGGGTGCCTGCGGGCGCCCGCAGCGTCCGCGCCTACCGCCGCAGCTGGCTGCTCGGGTTCACGTCGGCCGTGGTCACGCGCGTGCGGGAGGCCGAGCAGCGGGCGGCGGCGACGGTGGGACACGAGCCGGTCACGGGTAAGTCCACCGCCGTGGTCCTCGCCGACCGGGCGACGGTGGTCCGGCGCGAGTGCGAGAAGGCCTACCCCGTCACCCGCAGGATGCGCCTGACCTACACCGGCACCGGCTACCGCGACGGGTACAGCGAGGGCCAGCGCGCCGACGTCGGCAGCGCCCGGGTCAACGGCACCGCGGGACGGGCGCTGACCAGGTGAGGCGCGTCAGGCCAGGCGGCGGATGACCGCGAGGAAGATCGCATCCGTTCCGTGCCGGTGCGGCCAGAACTGAGCGAATTTTCCGAACGGCTCCGCGCCACTCAGGCCGGTCATCTCGGGCAGCAGGGCGGGGGCGTCGAGCACCTCGACGTCCTGCCGGTCGCGCAGCAGACCGGCCACCACGTCGCGGGTCTCGGCCACGTGCGGGGAGCAGGTCACGTACGCGATCACGCCGCCGGGGCGGACAGAATCGACAGCGGCATCGAGCAGCGTGCGCTGCAGCCGGGCCAGCCCGGTCACGCCCGCCGGGGACCGGCGCCAGCGGGACTCGGGCCGGCGGCGGAGCGAGCCGAGGCCGGAGCACGGCGCGTCCACGAGCACCCGGTCGAACACCGCCGGCCGCCAGGCTGGGGCCGTGCCGTCGGCCACCAGGGTTCCCGTGCTGGCGGGACGCGGGGCGGGTCGCGGCGGGGTCAGCGCGTCGCGGACCAGACGGGCGCGGTGCTCGCGCGCGTCGCTGGCCAGCAGGCGCGCGCCGCGGCCGGCGGCGAGCCCGGCGAGCAGGCTCGCCTTCCCGCCGGGGCCCGCACACATGTCCAGCCAGAGCCCGTCCGGCCCGGCCAGCTCCGCCCTGGTCAGGGCCAGCGCCGCGAGCTGGCTGGCCTCGTCCTGCACCGTCGCCCGGTGCTCGCTCACCGCGCTTATCGCCGCGGGATCGCCCTGGGTCACGTAGGCGCCGAACGGTGACAACCGGGCCGGCTCGCACCCCGGCGACGTCGCGAGCTCGGCCGGGTCACAGCGTCCGGGCAGCGCGCACAGCGTGACCTTGGGCGCGACGTTGCCGGCCGCGAGCGCCGCCGCCGTCTCGGCCAGCCCGTCACCGGGGCGCTCCCCGAGCGCCTCGGCGAACGCGTCGACGATCCAGCCCGGGTAGCTGTGCCTGACCGCGAGGTATCCCCTCGGGTCGGCCTGGCGGTCCGGCGCCACCACCGTCAGCCAGGCATCGAGGTCGCGGGTGGCCACCCGGCGCAGCACGGCGTTGACGAAGCCGGCCGGCCGCGGGCCCGCCAGATCCTTGGCGACGTCCACCGAGGTCGCGACCGCCGCGTGGGCCGCGATCCGCGTGGCGAGCAGCTGGTGCACGCCCATCCTGAGCACCTCGCGGACCGGCGGGTCCATCCGGTCGACGCGCCGGTCGCTGCAGACGCCGAGGATCGCGTCGTACGTGCCCTGGCCGCGCAGCGTTCCGTAGCAGAGCTCCGTCGCCAGCGCGGCGTCCCGGCCGGTGATCCCTCGTTCGCGGAGCACCGCGGGCAGCAGCAGGTTCGCGTAGGCGTCCCGGCTGGCGACCGCGAGCAGCACGTCGCAGACGGCGCGGCGCACGGGATCGGCGTGCGCCGGCCGGTCGCCGCGCCGCGCCGGGCGAGCGTTGCCGCGGGCTGGCGCGGCCCCGCTGCGCGAGCGGGACGGGGCGGGGACGGCGCGGGAGCGGCCCTCACCGGGCAGGGCCCGGGCGCGGCGGGGTTGCTCGCGGGCCATCAACCGAGCCTCGGGCGCGGCGGCCCGGGTGCGGCCGCGGCCGCCGGGTGCGGCTCCCGCGCGTCCAGGCGCGCGCCGCGGGCCCACTCCGCCGCGGTCATCCGCCGCCTGCCCGCGGGCTGCACCTCGCCCAGCACGACCGGGCTGGTCCCGGTCCCCACCAGCACCGTTCCGCGGCTCGTGTGCAGTTCGCCCGGGTCCAGCCCGGGCGCGTCGCCCCGCTCCGGGAACGTGACCGGGCCGAGCTTCAGCCGGGCGCCGTCGAGCACCGTCCACGCACCGGGGGACGGCGTGCAGGCCCGGATCAGCCGGTCGATCGCCTGCGCCGGGAACCGCCAGTCCACGTGCGCGTCTGCCACGTCGATCTTGGGCGCGAGGCTGACCCCCTCGGTCGGCTGCGGCTCCGCCCGCAGCTCACCCGACTCGATCCCGTCCAGCGTCGCGACCAGGAGCTCCGCTCCCGACACCGCGAGCCGACCAAGCAGGTCACCGGCGGTGTCGGTCGGCCGGATCGGCTCGGTGACCACGCCGAACACCGGCCCGGCGTCCAGTTCCTTCACGATGCGGAAGGTGGTCGCGCCGGTGATGTCGTCGCCGTGCAGCAGGGCGTGCTGCACGGGGGCCGCGCCGCGCCAGGCGGGCAGCAGGGAGAAGTGCAGGTTGACCCAGCCCTCCGGCGGGATGTCCAGGGCCGCCTGCGGCAGCAGCGCGCCGTAGGCGGTGACCGGGCAGCAGTCGGGGGCGATGGCCCGCAGCCGGTCGAGAAACTCCGGGTCGCGGGGCCGGGCCGGCTTGAGCACCTCGATGCCCGCCCCGGCCGCGCGCTCGGCGACCGGGCTGACCGCGGGGCGCCGACCGCGCCCGGCCTGCGCGTCGGGACGCGTGATCACCGCCGCCACCTCGTGCCGCGACCGCAGGATGGCCTCCAGCGACGCGACGGCGGCGCGCGGAGTACCCGCGAAGGCGACGCGCATGAACAGTCCCTGGGTTAGTAGGCCGTGCCGTGGGTCGGGTGCGGCGAGACCTTCACCTGCTGCAGCGACTCACCCCACCAGTCGGTGGCGCGGATTGCCTTCATCGCGAGCTTGCGCTGCTCGAGGTCGAGCCGGTCGATGAACAGCACGCCGTCCAGGTGGTCGGTCTCGTGCTGCACGCACCGCGCCAGCTGCGCCGTGCCCTCCAGCGTCACCGGCTCGCCGTGCATGTTGAAGCCGCCGGCGACGACCCGGGACGCGCGCTTGGTGGGGAAGGCGAGGCCGGGGAACGAGAGGCAGCCCTCGTCGTCGGTCTCCTCCTCGGCCGAGAGCTTGAGCGTCGGGTTGATCAGGTGGCCGAGCTCGTCGTCGATGTAGTAGGTGAACACGCGCAGGCCGACGCCGATCTGCGGGGCGGCGAGCCCCAGCCCCGGAGCTTCCAGCATCGTGTCGGTCAGGTCCTGGACGAGCCTGCGCAGCTCGGCATCGAAGTCGTGCACCGGCTCGGCCGGGGTGCGCAGCACGGGGTCGCCGAAGAGGCGGATTGGCCTAACGCTCACCAGGGTCCTCCGAAAACGCGCGTGGCGTCGCTCATACGTTGCAGCCTGTTGTGTACTGCCAGTCTATGGCCGCTGGTGGTGCGGACTGGGCGGCTTGCCGCCCGCGGCAGCGCGCGACCTCGCCTTGAGCGCCGCCTTCCGGGCCGCCTTGGCCACCGCCGCGTCGTGATGGTGCTCGCCGAGCGCGGTGAGCAGCCCGATCAGGCCAGGGTGGGATACCTGCCAGAGCCCGGCCACCAGCTTGGCCTGGCCGCCCGACGGCAGGTCGGGCAGCAGCTCGGCGACCACGTCCTCCGGCTGCGCCTCCTCCAGCAGGCCCGCGCCGAGGTCGACGAGGAGCCACTCCTGATCGCCCCGGCCGAGCTCGGCGTCATCCCCGTGGTCACGCAGCCACACCGCCGCGTGCGGGCGGAGCACCGGATCGGCGAGCGCCTCCCGCACCGCCGGAATGGCCTCGTCGCCGACCCGGTCGAGCACGGCGAACGCGGCTCCGCGAAGACCCGGCGTGCCTCCGCTGGCCGCTTCCATCAGCTCGGCCGCGGCCTCTCGCGATCCGCGGCGGGCCAGCCAGGCCGCGATCTCGGCCTCGCCTTCCTCCGCGTCGTAGTCGGCCAGCGCGGCGAGCAGCACGGCCGCGCGGTCCTGGGCGAGCTGCCCGGCCACCGGGACCTGCCAGCCGCGGGCGCGCAGCCGCCCATGCACTCCCCAGGTGCCCAGCCGGGACAGCGCGACGGTGAGCACGCCCGCCTCCTCGTCGCTGCCGAGGTCCACCACGCCGAGATCGGCGAGCGTCTCCAGGGCCGCGGGCAGCATCCCGACATCGGGCGGGTCGCGGTCGGCCGCCTGGCCGGCGGGCTGTTGCGCCGGGCGGTCGCCGGGCAGGCCGTGCTGCCGCGCCGTCTCGTACGCCTCGAACAGCGCGTCGATCCGGACCGGGCCGCCGACCGTGTACAGCGCGGTGACCAGGCCGTCCAGCTCCGTGCTGCGCAGGGTCACGCATAGCGCCTCGTCCCAGAGGGCGAGCACCGCCTCCGGATCGCCTCCCGCGAGGACGTCGGGCCGGTGGCCCGGCCCGTACCCGCCGAGCATCCGCGCCCCGGCGGCGACCTGCCACGCCGCGGTCAGCTCGTCCTGGGTCAGCTCCAGCTCCTCGGCCGCCGCCGCGGCGTCCTGGGTGGTCAGGCTGCCGTTGACCCGGTCAGCGGCCCATCGGGCCAGGTCACGCGCGGCGCGCAGCAGCGGCGCCACCCGGGCGGCCGCCGCGAGCTCGTCCCTGGGGGCGAGCCGTACCACGGGCGGGCGGGGGGTGCCGCGGGCTGTCCTTGGCGAGGTGGCCACCCAAGCACCATACGGCGTCCTCATGGTGGAACTGCCACATCCGGCCCTCTAGATGAGCTCGAGCGGGTCCATCTGCACCCGGACCGCCCCCGTGGCCTTGCGGGCGCTGCGCACCGCCTGAGCTGCCTGAAGGGCACGGGCGAGGTCGGCTCCCTGCGGTTTCGGGACGCGGAAGAATACGCGCACCACTTCGGCGCCGGGATCGTCGGCGGCCGGCCCGTCCCACCCGCCGGGAACCGGCCCGAGGATCTCCCCGCCGGGCGGCAGCTTGGTGGCGTCGATGACCTCGGTGACCGCCGCGTGCGGCCCGGCGGCAGCAGCCATCCGCACGGACGGCGGAAACCTGAGCTGCTGGCGTTCGGCGAGTTCCCGTTCGGAAAAAATAACGGGATCCCAGCGGATCAGGGCCTGTACGGGCGCCAGCGAGGACTCCGCGACGACGACCACGCGGCCTCCTTCGGCGGCCGGCCGGACGAGCGCCGAGGCGTTCAGCCACCTGCGCAGGGCCTCCTCCGCGGCGCGCAGGCTGGCCCGGCCGGCCAGGACCCGCCCGTCGAGCAGCAGCGCGGCCGCGTACCCGCCGCGCGCGGCCGGCTCGGCGCCGGGGGTGGCGACCACCAGGGCGGGTGTCGCGGGCACGCTCGCCAGGGCCGCCTGCCCGCGCGAGGTGCGCACCGGCACCGACGGGAACGCGCGGCCCAGCTCTTCCGCGGTGCGCGCCGCCCCGGTGACGATCGACCGCAGGCCTTCGTGGCCGCATTGCGGGCAGCGCCAGGCCGTCGCCGGGGCGCCGCACCAGGCGCACTGCGGGGGCGCTTCGGCGGCGCCCAGCGCCAGCGGCCCGGCGCACGTCGCGCAGCGGGCCTGCTCGCGGCAGCGCCCGCACGCCACGGCCGCCAGGTACCCGCGGCGGGGGACCTGCACCAGCACCGGGCCGCGTTCAAGCGCCTCCCTCGCGGTGCGCAGCGCCAGGCTGGGCAGCCGTGCCGCGCCCGCCGCCTCGTCCCTGGCCAGCTCGTCGTCGTCGCCGGTCCCGCGGATCAGCGGGGCGGCGCTCCGCACGGTGGTCCTGGCGGCGACGACCGGCCGCGCCCAGCCGGTGGCCACGAGCTGCGTCACCTCCGCCGTCCGGGCGAAGCCGCCGATCAGCGCCGCCGCCCGCTGCCGGTGCGCGCGGAGCGCGAGCACCTCCCGCGCGTGCGGGTACGGCGCCCGCCGGTCGGCGTGCAGGTCGTCGCCGTCGTCCCAGACCACGACCAGGCCCAGGTTCTTGACCGGGGCGAACATGGCGGCCCGCAGGCCGGCCACGACGCGTACGTCGCCGCGCAGGACCGACAGCCAGCGGCGGTAGCGTTCGGCGGGACCGAGACCGGCTGACAGGCAGAGGTGCTGTCCCCGTCCCAACTGCGCGCCGAGGGCGTCGTCCAGCTGGCCGAGATCCCTGGCGTCGGGGACGACGATCAGGGCGCCGCGGCCCGCGCTGGCTGCCGTGGCGGCGGTGACGGCGATCTCTTCGGCCCAGCCCGGGCCCGGCAGGGCCGACCAGGCCGCCCGGGGCGCGCGGCCGTCGGCGAGGGCGGCCAGGAAGGCCTCGCCCGCCGGGTAGCGGGTCCAGGATCCCGGGGCGGCGTGCGGGAGCGGGCCAGGGCGCGGGGGCACGGGCTGGACGGGACCTGGCGGCGGGTCCTGGTGGGCGGACTCCGCGGCGGCGTGCCGGGGCGGTATGGCGAGCCGGAGCACGTCGGCGAGCGTGCCGGCGTACCGGTCGGCGACCGCGCGGGCCAGGCCGGCGATCTCCGGGGTCAGGACGGGTTCCGGCGAGACCACCCGCTCCAGGAACGCCAGCCTGCCCGGGTGCTCGCTGGCCGCTTCGCGCCCGAGCAGGTAGCCGTCCACCAGCTGGCCGGCGAAGCGGACGCGCACCCGGCAGCCCGGGACGGCGGACTCGGCCAGCCGCTCGGGCACCAGGTAGTCGAAGGGCCGGTCAAGATGTGCCAGGGAGACGTCGACCGCCACGCGGGCAACCGGGAGCCGTTCGGCGGCGACCGGCGCCGGGCGAGCGCGCCGGGGGCGCTTGCGGGGGGTGCTGACTGCCCGCGGTCCGGGGCTTGCGCGCTCGCTGGTGAGGGCTTGGGTGTCCGGGGCAGCCAGTGCCTGCGGGGCAGCCGGTGTCTGCGGGGCGACCAGTGACCCTGGGACGCGTTCCGTCGGCACCGACACGTGTCCGTCCTACCAGAGTCGCGGGCCCGTTCGGCCCGGCCAGGACTCCACCACGCTGGGTCTGCCCGGGTTAGCCGCTGGGCGGGCGGGCTATCTGGCGGATTCCGGCCCACCGGTGGGCGGTTTCCCGCCAACGATCACGGAGCTCACAGGTCGGCCGCGGCCCGGGGCGCCTGGCGCCCGGTCAGTCCCAGCGCTTGG
>Ga0070706_100002554_pt1 | contig 18302 bp, 14 predicted proteins | sample KBSK5501metaG_FD_65476 | JGI IMG/M metagenome (GOLD analysis project Ga0070706, IMG submission 65476) | Corn, switchgrass and miscanthus rhizosphere microbial communities from Kellogg Biological Station, Michigan, USA - KBS K5-50-1 metaG | ecosystem: Host-associated > Plants > Roots >... | reverse complement strand
ACCGGCCCCTGACCGTGGAAGAGGCGGGCATGCTGAATCTGCAGGCCCCGCCGGGCAAACGGATCATCGTGAAGGAAGGGGCGGGCTGCATCCGCTGCCGCAACACCGGCTATTTCGGCCGCACCGGCATCTTCGAGATCCTCCCCATCGACAACGCCATTCGCGATCTCATCGACCGCTCCGAAGATTTTCTGAAGATCAAGGACATGGCCATCAAGCGCGGAATGCGGACCCTCCGCCAATCTGCATTGCGCAAACTGGCGGAAGGCACGACCACGTTCGAAGAAGTGATCCGGGTGACCGGGATCTAATGCCCGCTGTTGCTCTTCGGCACGTTCACTGAAGCGCTCTTGCGCGTCGCATTGCCGAAGGTATCCCTGCAATCGGCTGTGACGATGTAGATCCTTCCGTTTCCGCCGGCCGCACGTTCGGCGCGCAATCGTAAGTGGTGCTCGTCGACGATGATCCAGTCGGGCGTCATGTCGCCGTCACCAAGGCCGTTGACCGGCTCATTGCTGCTGACGCTGAGCGAACAGGACGTCGGCGACAGATCGGTTGCGGAGTAGGTTGCGCTGACATCGACCATCTGATGGTTCGGCGGCCAGAGCTGCGTCGCGCTCAGTAGGAGATCGGACATCGCCGGCGCTGTGGTGTCGACGATATTCACCGCTACAGGGCGCGATGAGGTGGTGATGCCATCGCTGACTACGACGTCGAAGTTGTACGCCGCGCCCGCCTGCGCGGCGGTTGGAATCCACGAGAAGGCTCCGGTGCTCGGCTCGATTGTTGCGCCGGTTGGAAAATTACCGGCTGTCGAAACAGCGATACTAAAGGTCAATGTTTGAGTCTTGACCGGCACGTTGTCGACGTCAGTGCCGGTGGCCCTAAACGTAAAGCTGTTCCCCAATTCGACAATCTGAGGACTGCTGGGTACGTCGCTCAGAACGGGTGCGTCGTTCACCGGATTGACGGTCAAATTGACTGTGCCGTCCGAGCAGAGCACGGGTGCGCCGTTGTCGCACACGCGATATGTGAAGCTGGCGGCGCCGTTGTAGTTCAGATCGGGCACATAGCTCACCTGACCGCCGCTGAGCGTGACGCTGCCGTGCGTATCCGTGGTTGCTGCTACTCCTGTCACGGCCAGAGTCTGACCACTTTCGTCCGCCGGACCCGCGGAATCGTTTGCCGTGAGGTCGCTCGCCAGGAACGCGAGCGTTGTGTCCTCATCGGTGGTCTTGGCGTCAGGATTCGCCCTGGGCGGATCGTTGACCGGATTGACGATGACGTTGACCGTGCCGTCGGCGCATAACGAATCGGGCAGGCCAACGTTGTCGCACAGACGATACGTGAAGCTGGCCGCGCCGTTGTAGTTCGGATCGGGGACATAGCTCACCTGACCGCCGCTGAGCGTGACGCTGCCGTGCGTGTCGGCGGTTGCGCTGACTGAAGTCACGGTGAGGATTTGTGGGCTCTCGTCGGCGGGACCGGCGCTGTCATTCGCTGTCAGGTCGCTCGCCGGGAACGCGAGCGTTGTGTCCTCATCGGTGGTCTTGGCGTCAGGATTCGCCCTGGGCGGATCGTTGACCGGATTGACGATGACGTTGACCGTGCCGCTCGCGCTCTTCGGATCGGAAAGTCCGGCCGTGAAGCCGTTGTCGGTGATCTGATAACTGAAGCTCGCCGCGCCGTTGAAATCGGGCTCCGGAGTGTAAGAAATCTGACCGCCGCTGAGCATCACGGTGCCGTGCGTATCGGCGGTTGCGGACACACTGGTGACCGTCAAGGTTTGACTGCTCTCGTTTGCAGGTCCTGTCGAATCGTTCGCAATGAGGTCGCTCGCCGGGAACGTGAGCGGCGAGTCCTCGTTGGTGCTCTTCTGGTCGGCACTCGCCGTGGGCGGATCGTTGACCTCGAGAACGCTGATGTTCACCGTGGCGGTATTCGAGGTATGCGATCCGTCGCTGACGTTGTAGGCGAAGCTGTCGATACCGTTGAAATCGGGCGCCGGCGTATAGGTGCGCGTGCCATCGGATCCCGACAGGGTGCCGTGCGCCGGTGTGTTGCTGATCGTGTAGGTCAGCACTGCGTTGTTGGGGCTCACGGCATCCAGCGTGAACGTCTTCGCCGTATCTTCATTGGTGCTCACCGATTGATTGGCGGCGCCCGGCGGATTGACGCCGTTGGTGCCTGCCTCGATGGCGTTCTGGATCGCGGCCGGCACGTTGGAGAAGAAGTCGAATCCAGTGAGCGCCTCGACAGCGTCGACGGTGGTCAGGTAGGTCTGCCAGTCATTCGTGTTGTTCGTCTTGATGCCCTGAACGTTGGGCATGATGACGGCGATGGTTCGAGTCGAGGCCGACACACGCGCCACATCGTCGCCATCGAGCTTGGGCAGTACCAGCACAACCTTCCAGGTGTAAGCAGGCACCGTGATGTGACCGCCGGCGAGCGTTGTGGTCGTGCCGCCGTTACTGCCCGTGCCGCCGACGCCTGCCGGACCGGAGACGATGTACAGCTCGTTGCCAGCGTCCGTCAGCGTTCGGAGGTAGTTCTCGAGATTGGCCCACGGACCCTGATTGTTGTCGGGAGACTGCGGGACCATGTTCGACATCAGGTAGGTTTCCTGATTGATCGGGATGCGATTTTCGTTGTCGCGATCGGCGTTCGGCGTCATGTGGCCGCGGTCGAACCCGGTGGTGAAGAAGTCGAAGGCCTGCACGCGATACCAGGTTGGCGGGACTTGCGGATCGGGCCGGAATGTGTCGACGCGCGAGAGCGTGCCGTACCACTCGTTTGTGAGGTGCCAGCTCACCCAGTTCGGCGTTCCCTTATCGCTGTTGTATGACAGAGCGTACGCCGGCTTCATCATCAGGTAGTTGTTCGGGAAGTTGGTGTCTGCAATCGCGCCCGACGGATTGCCCATGGTGAGATGCACATCCGCCGAATAGGGCGGAGCGGCGCCGGTTGCCACGGTGAACGTCCAGACTTTATTGGCCGGAAGCGTGTCGGTGTTCGGCGCGCTGTCGTTGAGGTCCTGATCGTGAACGTTATCCTTGAAGATGGTGACGGTGCACTGCTCGCCGGCCAGGAAACCAACGTTCGGCGTGATTACGCGTATCGATCCACCGTCGGTGACCGCGAAAGTGGCATCGTTGTGCGCGCCGGTGCTGGCGCAGGTGATGTCGTACCAATTGCCGACGACGTCAACCGGCTCGCTGAAAGTGATCGTAATGCTGCTGTCGTGCGGCGCCGTGGTAGCACCGGAAACCGGATCGACGGTCACCACGAACGGTCCGATTTCCTGGATCGGCGTGGTGCGGCGTGGATTCGGCGCACCGGCCACGAAGTCGGAGCCGTTGACGTTGGTATCAGTCAAGCCGCCGTTTTTGCGGAACAGTGCCGTGGTGCTGCTCGCCGCGGGCGCGTTCGTGCTCCCCTCGCGGCAGTTGGCGGTGCTGCCGTAGCCGACGAAGTCGACCAGGTCGGGATCGCTGCCTACCGGGCAACCGGATGGACCGGTGAGCGGATCGCCATTGCTCGCCAGCGCGATCTTGCCGGCGCTAGCGCTCATGTTGATGCTGCCGCTGATGTTCGCAGCAGGCAGCGGCGCGCCGACTGCGCCGCCCGAGGCCAGCGAGACGAGGAAATACTCGCCGGGTCCGATCACGCCGCCGAGGGGCTGGATGTTCGTCGAGGGGACTGTGCTGGTGGCGGAGAAATACTGCAGTGTCCAACCGGCGACATCGACCGATGAAGCAGTGGGGTTGTAGATCTCGACGTAGTCGTTTTGATATGTGGCGCCGGAGTTGCCGCCGCCGCCATAGACTTGACTGATGACGAGATGATTGGGCGGCGGCGGGGGCGGAGTGACGGTGATGTTCACCGCCTGCGTGGCCGGCGTGTTGACGTTGTCCGAGAGTGAGGCCGTGAAGGTCGCCGTGCCGCTGAAGCCGCCCTGCAAGGTGACGGTGAAGGTGGCGTGATTGGTTCCTTGTCCGGCACTCACGCTTACGAGCGAAACGCCAGTGCCTGCGGTCGCCGTCCAGTTGTAGATGCTGTTGTCATCGCTTCCGTTGAGAGCGACTGTGAATGGCGGTGCGTTCGCCTCGACCGTCGTGATCGGGTCAGTGGGCGGTGTGATCGTCGGCGGATTGTTCACCGGCGCCAAATTGACCTGGATGTTGACCGTCCGCGTCACGGCTGGATTGACGTTGTCCGAGAGCGACGCCGCGAAGGTGGCGGTTCCGGTGAAGTTGTTCGCCAGCGTGACGCTGTAAGCGATGTTCGCGGTGCCCTGGCCGCTGGCGACCGTGACGGTGGAGATTCCCGTTCCGGGCGTCGCCGACCAGTTGAAGATGTTGTTGTCATCGCTGCCGGTTAGGCTGACGTTGAACGGCGCCGCATTCTGCAGCACGGTGGCGATCGGATTTGCCGGAGCGTTGATCGACGGCGGGTTGTTAGCGCCGGTGCATGGATTCGCCGCCGTCGCCGAGTTCCGAGGTGCAGGAGCGGTGATAGTGAAATCGGCGGAGTTGTTGTCCGTATCCGTGCAACCGCCGCCGTTGCGGATGGCCGCGGTGGTATTGGTGAGCGGTGCGGTGGCGGCGCCTTCGAAGCAGTTGGCGCCGTCATAGCCGATGAAATCGACGGCCGCCGGGCAGGCGCCGCTGAGCGCAACTGTCGAGTTGACCAGCGCCACTTTTCCGGCGGTCGCGCTCATTGCGATTGTGCCGGTGGCATCAGGTGTCGGCAGATTCACCGTGCCGCCTGTGCCGGCCGCCTCCTGGATGAGGTAGTACTTCCCGGGCGCGAGTGAGCCGCTTAGATTCGTGGCCTGCCAGGTCGTTCCGCTGGTGCTGGCGTACTGCACCGACCACCCGGTCAGGTTGACCGTCGTGGTGCCGCGATTGAAGATCTCGATGAAGTCGTTCTTGAGAGTGGCGCCGGTATTTCCGCCGCCTCCGTACAACTGGCTGATGACCAGGGTGTTGGAAACCGCAGACGCGGGTTGAGCAATCGCCACGAACGTGGCGAGCACGATGGCAAGACGCAGTTTCATCCGGGCGTTCCCTCTCGGCGGTGGAGTGCCCGAAGGATAAGGGCTGCCGGGGACGGCGTCAAAGGTAGAAAATGTTATTCTTTCGTGAATTTCCCAAGTCGGGAGACACCAGATGACTGCGCAAGCCACAACTTCCTCGTCCTCGCTCGAGCGCGAGCTCGAATACCGCAAGAAGCTGACGGGCATCACCAACCAGCTCAACTCCGCGGATTCCATCCAGCACATTCTGCTGTCTCTGAAAGACAAGATTCTCGAGCTGCTGGACGCCGAACGGCTGACGATCTACGCCGTCGACACGAAGAACCAGGAACTCTATTCGATGCAGAAGATCGGCGACGTGCCGAAGGAGATTCGCGTTCCGAAATCGTTCGCCTCGATCACCGGCTTCACCGCGCTCGCGCGCAAGACGATCAACATCAAAGACGCTTACGATCAGGCGGAGCTCACCAAGTACCATCCCAACCTTCGATTCGACCAGCGATGGGACAAGCAGAGCGGCTTCCGAACCAAGTCCGTCCTGGCCGTTCCGATCGGCTTTGAAAAATATCTCCTCGGCGTTCTGCAGCTCATCAACAAAAGGCATGGACCGGTCTTCACATCGCTCGACGAGGATGGAGCGGAGGAGATCGCACGCATTCTGGGGATTGCGTTTTACAACCAGCACCGCGCGGCGCGGCAGTCGAAGCCGTCGAAGTTTGGCGGGCTCATCGACAAGGGCATCATCTCCGAAAAGGACATCGAGACGGCCGTCAGCAGCGCCCGCGTCAACAACACCTCTGTTGAAAAGGTGCTGCTCGATGACCACAACGTGCCGAAGGACGAGTTGGGAAAATCGCTGGCCCAGTTCTACGGCACGCAGTTTTTCAATTACGACGGAGCCCAGACCATCCCAAATGATTTGAAGGAACGCGTTCCTTCCGACATGTGGAAGAAGTACATCTGCGCGCCGGTGGAACGGCGGCCGGGCGTGCTGGTGCTGGCGGTCGACGATCCGCAGGATCTCACGCGCCTCGATGGAATCCGTGCCATGAACCTGGCCCCGCGCTACGACTTCTGGATCGGGCTCAAACACGAAATCCTCGCGTACATCGCCGCGTCCTACGGCGAGAGCATGGAGGTGTCCGTCGACAGCGCCGATCTGGCCAAGATCATTGACGAGCTCGGAGAAGGCGAGGGCGAAGTCGAAGAGGAGAAGAAAGACGATTCACCGGAGATCGACGAGACCGACTCCGGGATCGTTCGGCTGGTTAATCAGCTCATCATCGAAGCCTATCAACGCGGCGCATCGGACATCCACGTCGAGCCGGACGGCCCGAAGAATCCCTGCGGGATTCGTCTGCGCATCGACGGCGACTGCCAGAAATTCATGGAAGTCCCCGGCCCGCATCGCAACGCGGTCGTGCAGCGCCTGAAGATCATGGCCAGGCTGGACATCTCCGAGCGGCGCAAGCCGCAGGACGGCAAGATCCGCTTCAAACATTCGAAGGGCGTCATCGAGCTGCGCGTCGCCACCATTCCCACCGCCAATCAGAACGAAGACGTGGTGATGCGTATCCTCGCGGGGTCGAAGCCGCTTCCGCTCGACAAGATGGGCTTCAGTGAGAAGAACCTCTCGCGATTCAAAGAAATCGTGCAGAAGCCTTACGGAATCTGCCTGGTGGTCGGCCCGACCGGCTCCGGCAAAACCACGACATTGCATTCGGCCCTCGGCTTCATCAACACCGAGGATATGAAGATCTGGACGGCGGAGGATCCGGTCGAAATCACGCAAAAGGGTCTGCGGCAGGTCCAGGTACAGCCGAAGATCGAATTCACCTTCGCCGCCGCCATGCGATCGTTCCTGCGCGCGGATCCAGACGTGATCATGGTCGGCGAAATGCGCGACCACGAGACCGCGGCCATCGGCATCGAGGCGTCGCTCACCGGACATCTGGTCTTCTCGACGCTGCACACGAACTCCGCGCCGGAGACGATCACGCGCCTGCTGGACATGGAGATCGATCCGTTCAACTTCGCCGACGCGCTCCTCGGCATCATGGCGCAGCGCCTCATTCGAACGCTCTGCCCGAAATGCAAAGACGGCTATCACCCGAGCGAAGAGGAGTGGGACGAGATCATGGAAGTCTACGGCCGCGAATTCTTCGGCGGCCTCGGCATCAAATACTCGCCCGATTACATGCTGTACAAGCCGAAGGGTTGCACCACCTGCAACAACACCGGTTACAAAGGACGCATGGGCGTGCATGAGCTGCTGGTCGGCACCGACGAGATCAAGAGGGCCGTGCAGCGCCGGGCGCCGATCGACGAGCTGCGCAACCTGGCGTTGAAGCAGGGGATGCGGACACTCCTGCAGGATGCAATGGAGAAAGCCCTCCGTGGCATCACCGACATCAAGCAGGCGCGTTCGATCGCGGTGAAGTGACACCGGTCGATCCCGACGAAGACGCGCTGCCGGGCCTCTCACCCCGGTACATCTGGCTGATTGCGCTGTTTCCGGCGCTGCTCGGTGTGGCGTTCGGCGTCGGATTTCTTTTTCCCTCACTGCCGCAAGGTCCACTCATCGCCGGCGTGTTCGTGTTGACGGCTGTCATCACGATCGCGGTCGCGGTCCACGACCGGAACCGCAAGCGAAGAAAAGCTGGTCTCGTTCCGAAAAAAGAAGGCTTTTCAGCCAAAGTCGAATTGCTTGCGACCAAGCTGCGGGAACGTGCGGACGAGATCGATCAGGCTGTCCAATTCAATCGGCACGTCAATCTTCCCTTTCCGTTGCAGGAATATCTCGCTGAGATCCGAAAGACTGCGTCGGAGGTCGATCACCGGCAGATCGTCGCCAATCTCGATGTCTCCGTCCCGCTCAATCTCACGGATGCCCTTGCGACTTCCTCGCACGTCCAAAAACTTCGCGATGCTGCGACGGAGCTGGAAACGTACGCTGCGGATGTGCGCCAGCGTGGCGGGATCTATCGCGCTGATGCGAAGCAGCGCATCGGCTGCTTCGCATTCATCGCTATCGTGTTCCTCGGAAGTGTGTACCTGATCTGGATATCGCAAGTGTGGTGGGGAGTGGCAGTGCTGGCCATTGCCGGGTTCGGCCTATGGGCGGCGATCGGGTCACAGAGCGAGCCGGCCTGAGCTCAACGCTCGCAGCAGAGTTTATAGATCTCGTTCGTGAACTCGTGGACGTCGAACGGCTTCGAGATCACGAGCTTGACGATAGCGTGATCGAGCTTCGTCAGGGCCTGATGTGAGACTGCCGACACTACAGCGATCGGCACGTCGATCTTGTTGCTCCTCACGTACTCGATAATCTCGAAGCCGTTGACCTCGGGGACCATCAAGTCGAGGATCACCACTGCGTAACTGCCGCCGCGGATTTTCTCGATCGCCTGACGGCCGTCTTTCGCCGTGTCGACTTCGATGCCGCGGCGCACCAGCAGCTTCTCCACCAGCTTGCGAATCGCCGGGTCGTCTTCCACGATCAGTGCTCGATAGCGTGCGCTCATGAACGATTCGTTACGGCGTGGTGAACTGCCCAACCTTTCTTCTCACAGAGCGTCTTAACCTTCAAGATGAGACGGCCCGCTGCGATTCTGATTCTTCTGCTGCTGACGAGCTGCCGCTTCTACGACACAGGAAAGCGCGCCGCGGCCGCTGCCGTACTCCACTCAGTGCTGCACATCCAGGTGCGCGCGCCGCTGACTCAAAGCGCGGTGCGCCCCGCGGCCCTGGCGCCCAGTCGCACGCGCCGTCTCATCGCCTCCGCCACCGTCCGTTGCCGGCATAAGTATCTTACGGACTTGACCCGTCCGGCACCTCCCCAGTCGTTGTAGTCGGCAATTCCTGCCGTGAAAGAATGCTGGCATGCCGGAGCTGCCGGAAGTGGAGATGTATGCGCGCTACTTCGCCCGGCACGCCCTGGAGCAGACTATCACTGGCATTCGCGTCATCGACCCTCGCATCCTCGGAACCCGCACTCTTGGTCCACTTGTCGGCCGGTCGCTTCGGAGCGTGCGGCGCCATGGGAAACATCTCTTTGCCGACGCCGGCGACGGCATCTGGCTGCGGATCCACTTCGGAATGACGGGTGATCTGGCGTACTTCGAAGACGATCCGCCGCGTTTTGCCCGCGTCATTTTCGACTTCGAAAACGGCGCGCATCTGGCCTTCGAAGACATGCGGCTTTTCGGCGTGGTCGATCTCGTCCATTCTCCCGACGACTACGTTCGCGAGCACGGTCTCGGTCCCGATCCGCTCGATCCGCGTTTTACCCTCCGCGATTTTCGAAACTTGTTGCACAAGCGCCGCGGCAGGATCAAGGCCCTTCTCCTATCGCAGAATGCGATCGCCGGAATCGGCAATCTATACGCCGACGAAGCGCTCTATCGTGCTTCGATCGATCCGCGGCGGACGATCGACCGCATGACCGACGCCGAGGTCAAGGCGCTCTTCCACGCCATTCGCGGCGTTCTCCGGGAGGCGATCGCGTTCAAAGCGCGTGGCGGAGACTATCCCGGGCGTTACCTGGTGCAGCATCGCGAAGAAGGCGATCGGTGTCCGCGATGCGGCGGAACAATCCGGCGCACGGTCGTTGCCACGCGGACCACGTACTACTGCGCGAAGCATCAGAAATAAAGGTTCGCGTATGATCGTCGCATGCCGGGATGGCTGAAGATCATATTGGCGCTGGTCGCTATTTTTGTCCTGGTCATCATCGGGTTTGGCATCACCGGCTACATCTACGTCAAGCAGCATCGGCAGGAGTGGATGCAGGCCAGCGACGCCGCTCGGCGCGACGGCGAAGCATTCGCGGAGGGGAAAGACGTATCGCAGTGCGTCGACGAGGCCGTGCGGCGCGTTGGCAAGTGTGGTGGGCTGCCGTGCGAAATCTCCGAACGGTTTTTTGTCCAAAGTTGCATGAAGAAGGCGGCACCGTCGCCGCAGTTGTGCGCGAACGTTCCGCCTCGCTCGGAGATGCTCCATTCCGCCCGCTGGGCCGTCGAGGAATGCAACCGGCGCAGTCAGCCGGGCAGCCAGCCATGCGCGCGGCTGATGCAGGAAGTGCAGCGCTACTGCGCGCGCTGAGCGCCGGCGACTGACGCGGCGCGATTCGGCGTGCGGAGCAGAGACGCCTGGAATTGTTCCGCCGCTTCCTTCTTGCGTCCGGCCTTCAAGAGCAGCTCGCCGTAGAGCTCATTCGCAGGTTTGAAATCATCGGGCGGACCGGACGGAACCCCGAGCTTTTCCTCAGCTTTGATTGCCGCCTCGGCGTAGCTCAGCGCCTTGCTCATCTGGCCTCGCGCGGCTGCCAGCAACGCCCGCAACTCGTCGGGCTCGGGTTGCGTCACGCCGTAGGGATCGTCACTCTTCTTCGACGAAGCCTCATCGATCGATCGTTGGGCGTCGTCGAACCGCTTTTCCGCGATCGCGCGCAACGCCTTGCCCACCGGATCTGTGAAATCGAAGGCACTCCATTCGCCGGTCTCCACGGCGTATCGGACTTGCATCGTCTCGCGCACGGCGTGGGCGTGATGATCGCTGCCGTTGACTTCGTCCAGAAGTCGCCTGGCATCGGCGTAGCGATGCTGCTGCAGATAGACGTATTGCAGCCAGGAGAGGCTGTGGAGATCAGGCTCGTTCCAATCCTTCGACAGCGCGTAGGCTTGTTCATTCGAGCGCGCGGCGTCGTCCCACATGCCGAGCTGCAGAAAGATGTGCGAAGGCATGTGAAGGGCGTGCGGCGCCGACGAAGCCACTTTGGCGTAAAGACGCGCGGCGCGGAGGCCGAGGGGCGCGTGGACGGGATCGTCGTAGGCGTGGATGAGATAGTGCAGGACGCCGGGATGATCGGAATGCGTCGGAAAAAGTGGCTCGAGAATCGCGGCTGCGCGGATCGATCGTCGCTCGTCGAGCTGATGCCACTCCCGCGATCCCAGAATCGACAACGCCCAGAACACCTGCGCTTCGACATCATTCGGATTCGAGTTAGCCAGGCGCTGCATCGCGTTTTCGTACGCGTGGTCGCGAGTGGTCTTGTTGCCGTCGCCATACAGCGCCTCGAGCGCCTCGACGTAGCCTTGCTCCCGCGGCGTCGCTGATGCTTTGAGGGGCCGCAGCTCTTGCAGGATGCGACGGCCGGCCTCGAGATCCACCTGATTCCAGATCGGATGGTTGTGCGTCATTGCTTCGCCCCAATAGGCGAGCACGAATTTCGGATCGATCTTCTCCGCATCGGCGAACGCGCGCTGGGCCTGCGGATACGCGAAGTTGTGCAACAGCAGAACGCCGCGAAGGAACGCCGCCTGCGCTTCCGGCTTGCCGGAGTTTGGAAAGACGATGGCTCCGAAGTGTTCTTGCGCCTGGGCGGTCGCGCAGACGAGAAGAGCCAGCAGCAGCTTGCGCACCCGGCGATTATAGTGACGCGGTGCGGATGCGCGTCGGCACCAGCGGATACAGCTACAAGGAATGGAAAGGTAGCTTTTATCCTGATGATTTACCATCATCAAAAATGCTGGAGTTTTATGCCGGACGATTCGACACCGTCGAGATCAACAACACCTTCTATCGGATGCCCGAGGCCACGATGCTCGACAAATGGGCGAAGCAGGTGCCGGACGGATTCACGTTCGTTCTGAAGGCGCCGCAGCGCATCACGCATCGCCAGAAGCTTGCAGAGTCCGAAAAGGATGTCGCCTACCTGTTCGACGTGGCCTCGACGTTAGGCGAAAAGCTGGGCCCGGTCCTGTTTCAACTTCCGCCGTTCTTCAAGAAGGACGCTGCCCGACTGCGCGCCTTCCTCCACGCTTTGCCTGCGCGGGCACCGGTGGCGTTCGAGTTTCGGCACGACTCGTGGTGCGATGATGAGATCTACTCCATTCTGCGCCAGCGCGATGTTCCGCTCTGTCTCTCCGACACCGATGATGTGACCGATCCGAATACGCTCGTGATCCCGACCGCCTCATGGGGTTATCTCCGCCTTCGACGGACGGAATACACCGACGCCGCAATTTCCGACTGGGTGGGTCGCGTCGGCGCGCAGCCGTGGCAGGACGCCTATATTTTCTTCAAACACGAAGATGAGGCTCGCGGGCCGCTGTTTGCGGAACGATTTCGGACTGCGTGGTACGCTTTGCCCTCGTGACGTTCCTTCGCAGCGTCGCCGTTTTTTCTCTCCTGACTTACCTGAAATATCTCAGCCGAATTTTCTACCGCCACGACTTCGGATTCATCGGCACCCCGCCGCGCGATCCGTGGGCGGACATCCGGCTGGTCATCTTTCTCAATCACACCAGCCTCTTCGAGCCGGTGTTCGTGGGCGCGGTTCCGGGCCGGTTCCTCTGGAGGCTGGCGGCGCACGGAGTGATCCCGGCGGCGGACAAGACCACCGACCGGCCTCTGGTCGGGCTGCTGTTCCGGTTCGTCGCGCATCACGTCATTCCCATCACACGGCAGCGCGATCACACCTGGTTCGCGGTGCTCAACAAAATCGATCCGAACTCGATGGTCGTGATCGCGCCGGAAGGGCGCATGAAGCGCGAGACCGGCCTCGACCTGCACGGAAATCCGATGACCGTGCGCGGCGGAGTGGCGGACATTCTCCAGGCCATCCAGCAGGGCCGCATGCTGATCGCGTACAGCGGCGGATTGCATCACGTGCAGATCCCCGGCCGAATCCCCAACGTCTTCACGACCGTCCGCTTGCGCGTGGAAAATCTCGACATCGCGAACTACATCGCCGAGCAGATGGCAAAGGGCGGGGCCGAGCAGTTCAAGCGCAACGTGATTCGTGACCTCGAGTCGCGAAGAGATACTTACTGCCGCGAGGAAAAGGCGGCCTGAATCAGTGACGGACTAGTCGCCAGGTTGCGAACGCGATTCCAGCCAGCGCCAGGATGATGATCCACTTGTTTTGCTTGACCACGAACCACAATGAAGCCTCGCGGCGCAGCCTTTCGGCAGCGATCGTCTCCATCCGGATCTTCTGATCGCGCTGATTTCGGATGGCGTCATTGACCTGACGCTCGAATTGCGGCAAGGGTATCGGCGAATCGTTGGGCGCGATCGCCATTCCGCGCTGGGTATCGACTCTCACGAGGTTCGACAAGACTGGCGAGACAATCTTCTCGCCGCGGTCGTCGGTGATCACGTCGTAGGCGCCTTGATCGAAGTACAGCACTGTCGGTCCGAGCTTCGAGTCCTTCGTGAAGATCACGTTTTCGGCGCCTTCGCGGAAGGCTGGGATTCCAACCGTGTCCTGGTGGATCTTTCCGACCGCGCCGCCGGGCGTCACCACAGTGACCTCGGGGAGCGGACCGCCTTTGAGCGTCTTTTCGATCTGGAAGGTGGAGTAGGTGACGATCCATCGGCCGCTGGGATCGAACCGCGATTCCTGCCGCACGCACTTGCCGAGGACGATCGAAGCGGCGTTCTCGACCTTCTGCTCGAAGGTGGCCGCAATGGCCATGCTGGCGTACGTCGCTGGCGCACTCAGCAGGAGGGCCGCTGCGAGAGCCAAGGCGCGGTTATTTGGAGTCATGTTAATGCTGGAAAAAGCAAGCGGCGAGCCATGTCATTCCTTACCGTACGACGGAGCGGCGCCGAGGCGGAAGGGACTGTGGGCCGACTTCAAGGATCACGGCGATACGCGTGCCGTTGGACACTCGGGATTCGAGGATCGCCGCCTTTCCGTCGGACCATGGGGCGAGGTCGGCAACGTAGGGAGAATCAATGGTCGTCGAAAGAATGGAAGGGAATTCGATCGCGCGGAAAGCGTCGAGGATCAGCCAGTGATCCTGAAAAGGTGCCACCAGTGGAGACAGGAACGAACCGTGTGTTTCGACCAGAGATCCAAAGGAGCCCTGCGGACCGTCGAGTCGGCGACCGTCGGCCGAGAAACGGACGGCGAAATCGTTTCCCGAGATGCGCGTGACGAGGAGAAACGCGTCCCGTTGATTTGAGGAGAGGGTCACAGTGTTGACTCCACCCCTGGCAACTTCATGGCGCGAGACTTCGCGACCCTGCTCGTCGAATAGGGCAATCACGACAGCAGGCATCTGTGCTTCGTACCAGGCCAGCATCGTTCGTCCCGGAATCGCAGCGACAGCAACTGAAACCGGGAAAGTCGAAGGAACCGGCACGCTCCAGATCGTGTTGCCGTCTGACGCCAGACGCATGAGGCCTAGAGCAGGACCTCCGCCAATGGCGAGGAGATATGCGCTGCCGTCCCACACGATGCGGGAGCGTGCAGCGGTGTTGACGATTGTCTTTTTCTGAACAGCCCCAGTGCGCCCGTCGATTGCGGCGAAGACGACGTGAGGTGAGTTGTCGACTGTTTCGTACCACGTGACTGCGAAGCTGTTTCCGTCGGAGGCTGCGTTGATGCCGTCGGCATCTCCCGGTCCAAGCGGAATGCCGCTTGGGTCGAGCTGGCCCCCAAATCGATCGACCCGCGCAGCCTTCAAAATTTTGCGGCCCTCTGATTCCGATTCGTACCAGATTGCGAGATACCGATCGGCACTTGTTGCTAGCGCCACAGGGCTTTGATCTGCTGGAGCGACCGCAACAGCATCGCCATTTGGCTTGGCGACATGGCCGGCCGAATCGACCAGGGCGACGCGCGCAGAGGCGACGTTCGATATGCCGGGACCATGATGCCATCCGATCAGAAAATCGCCTGCGAGATGCGTGACTGCCACGGGCTCGTTAAACGAGGTGATTGTTGAGACAGGAAAGATGTCGCCGTTTTTCTCGAGGTTCGACGTCATTCGAATTGCGTACAGCTCCGACGGCCCTCTGATGCCTTCGAAGAACACACCTGAAAATGGCAGCTCCGCCGATGCCGCGATGAGATAGTTGTTGCCATCCGAATCAACAGAGACGGCCCCGGGCATCGATGGCAGAGTCGCGACGAGATTTGTCGACAGGATCTGTCCACTCGTCGCGATGATCGCGGCGTACAAGCCCGCGGGCTCGCTCCATACCGCGACAGCGCCGGCGGGATGTTTTGCAACCGCCACGCTCAGTGCACCGCCGATATAAGTCGTTGGAATGTCCGCAGTGGCCGTCATCCGACCGTTGTCATCCGTGAAGACGACGTGAACAGCCGGTCCAGAGCTCTTCCATGCCAGCACGAAGCCTGAATCGAGAGCGGTGATTGCTCCTCCAGAGTTGGGAGCGGATTGCACCGAGGTGGTTGAGACGACCGAGCCGTCATTTCGGATCAGAGTCAGGTCCGCACCTGAGAACGCAGCGCAGCCCGATGCGTTGCAGGCCAGCGATCCCACAAAGTGAGTCAGCGCGATCGGATCCCCTTTCGCGCTCAGGTCTGCTCGGAGGAATTGGAAATATGACTTCGAGACCTCCGTCCAGGCCACCAGCACCCCGTCAGCCGTTGCCGCGGCGCTGCCGAATATGATTCCCGGACCGCTTTGGATGACTTTGACAAACTGACGCTGCGGGTGCCCGAAGCGATCGATCGGCGTCCCGATCAGCGTTCCTCGATACGACATGAATGCCACGAAGCCATCGCCGACCGGCACGACCGCCTGCAGATATGCACCTGCGGCGAATCCCTGCTGGTTGATATCCGCAACTCGATACGCATTGCCGAACTGAAGTGCGTATGACGATTGAACGATAACCAAGAGGAGAAGGGCGCTGATCCGAGTCATGCGAGGCACCTTTTGATGAAATCTTTCACTACCGCCATCGATTCCGGCGTGACGTAGTGGCCCATCGGAAACTCGTGATATTCCGGCCGGATGCCATGCTGCTCGAGGATCCGCCGGGCGCGGCGGGCGGCGTGCACGGGAATCATGTCGTCTTCAGTTCCATGCACGATGAGCACCGGGATTTCTGGCGTAAACGGGGGTGGATCGGCCTCGTAGAGTGCGCCGCTCATCACGACGATTCCCACGAGCTTCTGCTTCGTCCGATAGCCCACGTCGAGCGACATCAAGCCGCCCTGCGAGAAGCCGCAGAGGATCACCTTGCCGAGTGGGGTCGGATAACGGGCGAGGATCTCGTCAATGAAGCGCAAAAGAAGCTCGCGGGAGCGCACGAGCGAGTCGCGCTCGGGCGGGAAGCCGTCGAACCAGGTATAGCCGAATGTGAAGCCGGGGGCTGGCTCAAACGGCTCCGGCGCATTCGGAAATATGAAACGATAATTGTTATCGATTAATGGTGCGATATCGGCCAGATCGTGCGCGTCCGCGCCACGGCCGTGGAGCACGAAAACGGTCGGCATCGGCTGCTCAGCCGCCTTCCCGCTGGGGACGCTAAGTACGTAAGAGAGCGAGAGATCGGTTTCCATAAGGGCGGGAGATTCTAAAACGCTATACAATGATTTGTTCCCAATGAGGTGAACCGGTGCACATCAACGACTTACTGAAAATTGCCGCAGAACGGCGGGCGTCGGACCTTCACATCAAGGTCGGATCCCATCCCGTGATCCGGGTTGACGGTGAGCTCGTTCCGCTGGTCGAGCTCAAGCGCCTGATGCAGGAAGACACCATTGCGATGGCGTTTTCGATCATGTCGTCTCGGCAAAAAGAGAAGTTCAAGAATAACTACGAAATCGACATCGCCTACTCCGTCCCCGGCCTCGGCCGTTTCCGCTGCAATATCTTCCAACAGCGCGGCACCGTCGGCATGGTCCTGCGCGTCATTCCGGTCAAGATTCTCTCGATCCGCGAGCTGATGCTCCCGACCGTTCTGGAAAAGATCGCGGAGGAGCGCCGCGGCTTGATTCTCTGCACCGGAACGACCGGCTCGGGCAAGTCGACCACCCTGGCTGCCATGATCGACTACATCAACACCCATCGCACCGAGCACATCATGACGGTCGAGGACCCGATCGAGTTTCTGCATCGCGACAAGAAATCGATCGTCAACCAGCGCGAAGTGGAAGTGGATACCAAGTCGTTCTCGCAGGCTTTGCGATCGGCACTGCGTCAGGATCCCGACGTCATCCTGGTCGGCGAAATGCGCGACTACGAAACGATCGAAACCGCGCTAACGGCCGCCGAGACCGGCCATCTGGTTTTCTCGACGCTGCACACTATGGACGCGACGGAAACCGTCAACCGCATCATCTCGGTCTTCCCTCCGCACCAGCAGAAGCAGATTCGTCTGCAGCTCGCGGCGGTGCTCAAAGCGGTCGTCTCGCTGCGCCTGCTGCCGCGCGCCGACGGACTCGGACGTGTGCCGGCGGCCGAAGTGTTGATCACGACTGCGTACATTCGGGACTGCATCGAGAACAAAGAGAAGACCAAGCTGATCAAGGACGCGATCTCACAGGGCACGTCGCAGTACGGCATGCAGACGTTCGATCAGTCGCTATACATGCTCTACAAGAACGGGCTGATCACGCTCGATGAAGCGCTGCGACGCGCGTCGAATCCGGACGAGTTCCGCCTCAAGCTGCAGGGCATCCAGTCGACCGCCGACATCTCGAAGGAAGAGATGGAGTCGAAGCTCACGGTCGCCAGCGATCAGGACCCGTTCTCGGACGACTCGCCGTTCGATTTCTCGAATCAGGTCTGATGTAGCGCGTGGCGCGACCGCTGCCGCTCGTCGCCTCATGCGCTGCCTTCGCGGCCGGTTTCGGACTTCCGTTTGTCTTCGCGCTTCGCGCCTGGCCGGAGATCGTCGTGCCGGCGTACTTCGTCACGCGCGGGGGCGTGTTGTACGACACGATATTTTTCATCCACGCGCCACTGCTGATCCTGACCACTGCGGCTGGCGGCGCACTCTTCGGCTTCAGCGCCACACTCTTTCGCGTCATCGTCGGCATCGTCCTGGGCGGATGCGCCGCGATGATCGTGGCGGCCGTGCGGCCCGCCCGGCCACTCGGATTCCGCTACGGTTTTCTGGCCGGTCTGCCATTCTTCGTTCTGGCGCTGGTCTACGGTGAAGAGCCGGCGTTGGCGGCCGATCCGCTGGTGGCCGTATTTTTTCTGGGCGGCGCGCTGCTGCTCGAGCGCTTCGAAAAGCGCGGCGATCGCTCGCCGGCCATTGCGGCAGGTCTGACATTCGGGATCGCGATCCTGGCGAAGCAAACTTGCGCCTGGGCGGCCATGGCGGCGCTGATCTGGATGCTGCTCACTCCACGACGCCGGGCGAGCGCGCCGATTTTTCTCGCAATGCTCGTGGCGCCGTATGCCATTTTTGTCGCCGGCTGGGCGATCGCGTATCGCACGTGGTCGCACGTCCGATGGACATTTCTGCTGCCGGTCCTGACGCGACA
>Ga0070706_100002553_pt1 | contig 18303 bp, 15 predicted proteins | sample KBSK5501metaG_FD_65476 | JGI IMG/M metagenome (GOLD analysis project Ga0070706, IMG submission 65476) | Corn, switchgrass and miscanthus rhizosphere microbial communities from Kellogg Biological Station, Michigan, USA - KBS K5-50-1 metaG | ecosystem: Host-associated > Plants > Roots >... | reverse complement strand
AAGCGATAATAGTCGCTACCCCAATGCCATTGGATCAAGTCACTCGCTTCTCCGCGCCAGGCCGCGGTCCGGTCAATGGCAATCGCACGACAACCCGGTTCTTTGGAAATCCACACAGCTGCTGATCCGTCACCAAAGGTACAGATCCCTTGCCAATTTGAACGCGCGATACTCTTCGGATCGGCCATGGTAGAGGTTGGCTCCATCGCAACAATAAGAGCGTTCTCAATTTCGGAGCTCGCAACCAGCTGAATAGCCCGCGTTGTGGCGGTACAGCCTGCGCTGCCAATATCCAGTTGCATCGTTCTATTGCCGGCGAGCTTCCCGAGCCTAGAAACGACTCGTTCCGCGATCCCCGGCAAGAGCATGCCTTCGCTTGAAATCCCGAAGACCGCGTCAAAAGGTCTGTCCGGCGGGGTTGCTTGAATCTCAGCGCAAATCGCGGAAGCCGATTCCTCAATCGCGGCCTGAAACGAAGTCGCGTGATCGGAAAACTTCTCTTGCCACAAAAAGCGCTGATTCTGAACATACCGATCGCGATTCCCGATCAGAAGCAGCCGAACAAAATCGAGTAGCGCTCTCTTTTCCTTCTCGCTCTCCTCCAGCGCTTCCAGGCGCTCGGCGATCGCCGCGAACATAGTCTGGTTCGTCCATGAAACGCCGACTCTCGGAGCGTAGATCGCACGGATATAACTCACCATGGCGAAGAATACAGGAGCCAGGAGTCAGGAGCCAGAATTTCATTGGAAATCGGAACGGCGGTGTCGGCGTTCTCGGCGATGTCGGCGTTGCTCTTAGTTGACAATGGATTTAGGTGAAGCTATTAATTTTAGGTGAGATTATGACGACCCGCGCCTGATGTATGAACCATATCGCTGACCCGACCGAAGTAATTGCCCAAAATCGGGGTTGGCGGTTTCCTCGAACGGGTCCCTCATTGCCGGAAGTCTATCGTTCTGTCCGGGTGCCGAAAGGCCGAGGCTGGTGGGGCGTCATACGCAAACTACTCGCTTTCTCCGGACCCGGTTACCTGGTCGCTGTTGGGTACATGGATCCCGGTAACTGGGCCACCGACCTGGCCGGCGGCTCAGCGTTCAATTACACATTGCTTTCCGTCGTCATCATCTCCAGCTTGATGGCGATCTTCCTGCAACATCTGGCGCTCAAACTCGGGGTGGCTACCGGGAGGGACCTCGCTCAAGCCTGCCGGGACCATTTTCATCCAGTAGTCGCATTTCTCCTCTGGATCGGGTGCGAGATCGCGATTGCCGCATGCGACCTGGCTGAGGTGATCGGCTCCGCCATTGCGCTTAATTTACTCTTCGGGTTGCCCCTGATCTGGGGCGTCTGTCTGACTGCATGCGACGTACTGGCGATTCTTTATCTGCAAAGCCGCGGATTTCGTTTTATCGAGGCACTGGTCCTGACTTTGATCGGCGTGATCACGGCCAGCTTCGGCGTTCAAATGTTTTTGTCAAAACCCGACTTTGGTGCGATCGCGCTCGCTTCGATTCCATCGCCGGCGATCTTGCATGACCCGAAGATGTTCTATCTCGCGATCAGCATCCTGGGTGCAACCGTGATGCCGCACAATCTTTATCTGCACTCTTCGATCGCGCAAACACGTCACTATGCGTTGACGCCGGAAGGCAAACGGGAAGCGATTTTTTACGGAACAATCGATTCCTCGGTCGCATTGTTCTTTGCGCTCTTCATTAATGCCGCGATTCTCATTGTCGCCGCAGCCACATTTTATCGCAGCGGTCACCACGAGGTTGCCGAGATCCAGGATGCCTACAAATTGTTGAGTCCACTTTTAGGTATGGGAGCCGCCAGCACCTTGTTCGCGGTCGCCCTGCTCGCTTCGGGTCAAAACTCCACTCTGACCGGTACACTGGCCGGCCAGCTGGTAATGGAAGGCTTTTTGCGGCTGCGTCTGCATCCGGTTTTACGACGCCTGGTTACGCGGCTGATCGCGATCATCCCGGCAGTAATCGTGACAGCCTTGTTAGGCGAAAGCGGAACCGCTCAGCTGCTGATCTTCAGCCAGGTCACCCTTAGCATGCAGCTCAGCTTCGCCGTTATTCCACTGGTAATGTTCACCGGAGACAAAACCAAGATGGGCGAATTCGTGAACCCGCGTTGGGTCAAGATCTTTGGATGGACCTTGGCCATAGTAATCGCTTTGCTTAACGCCTATCTGTTGTGGCAGACACTCAGTGGCCGCTAGCGCAGCGCTTTCAGCGCTGCGGTTAACCGTCGACGGTCAACCGTCAACATTCCACCGTTCGCCGCCTGTCGAAAGCTGCAGAGCAGTATGCAAAGGGTCAGGACCCTTGCAAACATCCAAGCGACCGGTCAACCTTCACATTTTTTCGGGTAATCCATTTCATGCTGGCAGCGGGCACTTGCGGACAAGAGTTAGCCTCTTGACACGTCTATTTCTTGATGTAACACATGTAACATCACGTCATTCATAAGGGCTCCCCAATGAAGAGTCAATTCTTTCCTTTGTTTATGCTCTTCGCCACAGTTGGCGTTTGTGTTTTCTTTCTGGTTTTGCCCGTCCCGATCAGCCTTGCCGCCGAAAGCGGCCTGGACATTGGCAAAATAGAATCGATCACCGGCTTGAGCGAGGTGCTGAACCAAAAAGAGAATGTTTTTAAGGTGGCCAGGCCGCGGACTGATGTCGCGATCAGTGTCGATCACAACACATGACCGGGGAAAATCCACGCATGATCTTCCTTCACTACCACGGGCGAAGAAAGTCCCTGGCCTTAGCGCAGGCAGTCAAGAGCGCTATCGATAGCCGGTCATCAACCGCAAAAAACTAGAGCCCGCTCAAACAATGGAGAAATCAATCTATCGACCCGTGGACAAACAGCGCCGGTATTACAACTATTGGAATGCACCGCTTGAGAGTATTGATTGCCCCGGCTGCGTGCGTGGTGATCGCTACCGTTTGCTGCTTGTTTTTAGGAACAAACAGCGCCTTGGCCGGTCCGCCTTTCACAACAGATGATCCGGAGCCACCTCCTCCCGGCGGATGGGAAATCAATATGCCGGTTATTGTTACGCGTAGCGCAATTGGAACTGAACTAGACGCGCCACTGCTCGATCTGAACTATGGATTACCCGACGTGCAATTGAAGTTTGAAATACCGTTAAGAATCGAGCGGACTGACAGCAATCATTCCACAGGGTTGGGTGATCCGTTAATAGGCGTCAAATGGCGATTTTTTTCGGATGAAAAATCGCGACTCGAGATCGGCACCTATCCGCAAATACAATTGCCGGTCGGAGATAGTCGTCGGGGCCTTGGCGAGGGTCATGCAGCGTATCTATTGCCGCTATTGATCCAAAAAAACTGGGAACAATGGACTGCTTACGCAGAGGTCGGACATTGGTGGCACACCGCAGCCGAAGGCCGCAACGCATGGTTTGCCGGTGCAACCCTTGAGCGGGACCTGACGCAAAATCTGTCCATTGGAACGGAGCTGTTCGGAAACACTCCACAAGAGCGAAACGGACGACCTGAGGTCGGATTCAATGTCGGCGGAATTCTGAAACTGAACCAACACACTAACCTTCTCTGGAGCACCGGCCGCGATATAGTCGGCAGCACTCATTTCGCAGCGTATCTCGGCCTACAGTTCTTAACAAAGTGAGGACCAATGAAAGCGATAATTTTCGCTATTCTCAACTGCCTGTCGTTTGTGAGCTTCGCGGAAACGGCTGCACCACTTCGTCTGGAGAAGGAAATCCCTTTACCCGGTGTCGAAGGAAGGATCGATCATTTCTCGGCCGATACAGCGAGCCACAGACTGTTTATCGCCGCTCTTGGAGATGGTTCGGTCCAAATAGTTGATACCGATCCTGGACAACGTGCCGGCATAATCAAAGGACTCCGGGAACCACAAGGTGTTTACTATGATGCGAAGAAAGGCCGCATATATGTTGCTACGGGAGGAGACGGCAAGCTTCGCATTTACGACAGCAAAACCTTAAATCTTCAGAGCACATTGTCCTTGGGTAGCGACGCCGACAATGTTCGTTATGATCAGCAGACCGGCGATGTCTGGGTCGGTTTTGGTTCGGGCGGAATTGCGGTTATTGATCCTGATGGACGACCAACGAGTACAATTTCACTGGGAACACACCCGGAATCATTCCTGTTTGAGGATCCAGGCGATCGCGTGTTTGTGAATGTTCCGAAGCAATTCGGAGTAGCGGTGGTTGATCGGAAGAAAAAATCAGTGATCGCTAAATGGGGAGTTGGACGAACGGTTGCGAACTATCCGATGGCTTTGGACGTCGGCCACAAACGGCTGTTCGTCGGCTGCAGATTACCGGCTCGCCTGGTTGTTTTGGATACCGTTTCTGGCGCTGTCAAAGCGAGTCTTCCAACAGTCGGCGACAGCGACGACATTTTTTATGACGCTTCAAGAAGCCTTGTCTACGTTATTGGTGGAGAAGGCGCGATTGAGATTTTCCAGCAAACAGACCCCGACCATTACGCCAGCGTCGCGAAAGTGCCGACCGCGTCTGGAGCGCGAACCGGTTTCTTCGTTCCCGAATGGAACAAACTTTTTGTTGCCGCACCGCACCGCGGTTCGAATCAGGCGAGGATCCTCGTTTTCGCCGGCCGCTAACGCGGCCGGCGGTCAACCGTCAACCGTCTTCCGTCGAACCGTTCTCAGATGACGCAAGCTGGGTAATGCGTCGAGACATCGATGGCAGAGTCTTGGGTTCAGGTCGCGCGGGAGCGCGACCCTCCCGGCGATCGACCTTAACCCGGCGTGCGTCACGTTCCAACAAACAACGGTCGACGGGGACGGTTCACCGCAGCGCTGAAAGCGCTGCGTCAGCGGCCAACCTGCCACTCCTGCAAAAGCTCTAACGGGATCTCTTTCAAGAACCGAGACGGCCGCTGCAACTTGTTCTCGGCTGAGCCGCCTGGCCAGAATGCCGGGCAAGTCAAATAAAGCTCATCTTCTGCGCGGGTGATCGCGACATAGAACAATCTTCGTTCCTCTTCAATGGCGTCTACAAAAGGAATGGACCGGCTACTTGGGAACATGCCCTCGGTCATCCAGACAACAAATACCGCCCGCCATTCCAGTCCTTTTGCCTGATGAATCGTCGAAAGTGTGACCCGCTCGGTTTCGTTGTCGGTCTGAATCATCCCCTCGGTTTCACCGGTAGCCATCAGGGACAGTTGGCTTAGGAACTCAACCGCATCGTTAAACGTTCTGGCAAACGCTTCCAGGGTTGCCAGATCGTCCCGACGCTGTTCGTAGTTTGCGTATTTCGCTTGCAAATAATCGTCGTACATCGCCTCCAGAATGATATGAATCATCTGGCTGGGAGCGATCGACTGTTTGCCTGGTGCTAATTCATCCAAGGTGTACCCAAGCTGTTGCCACGATTTCGCCGCTCTTTGGCCGACCTTCCCTTTTTCCAGCCAAACACGAAAATCGGTTCGGTCTGGTTCCGGAACCGCTGAGAGCTGTTGCCATAAGCTCTCCGCAGTCTTCACCGCTACTCCCGGCAACAACCGAACCATCCGCTTGAATGCCACCTCGTCGTTCGGGTTAGTGACGAACTTCATGAACGCAGCAACATCTTTAACATGCGCCTGTTCAAAAAATCGCAGCCCGCTGGTGATCGAAAAAGGGATCCCTGCGCGCGTAAACGCTAACTGGATCTCCAGTGATTGAAAATGGGCCCGGTACAGCACAGCCATTTTGTTCAGGTCAAAGCCTTCGTCGCGTAACTCCAGAACTCGTTGCGCGACGAACATCGCTTGTTGCTGGCTTTCAAAGACAGAGACCAGCACCGGTTTATTGTCCAGACTCTGACGATGCGGGCGCAGAGTCTTTTCGAACTGTTTCGTGTTTCCCTTAATCGCGGCGTTTGCCACTTCCAGTATTTCAGGAACGCTCCGGTAATTGACTTCGATCCGATAAATCTTCGCTGCCGGGTAACGCTTCGGGAAATCGAGAATGTTCTGGTAGTTCGCACCGCGCCAGGAATAGATCGATTGCGAATCGTCCCCGACGACCATCACGTTCTGGTGCCGGGCCGCCAACAAATCAATGAACTCCGATTGCAGCTTGTTGGTATCCTGATATTCGTCGACCAGAACGAATTCGAAAAACCGCTGATAATATTCGGCGACATCCGGGTTCTCGCGTAACAACGCCACCGTTCGCACCAACAGATCATCGAAATCCATCGAATTGCTCGACCGTTTCCGCTTCTCGTACTCCTTCTGGACATACTCGATCTGCTCGGTGAGCGGATGAAATCGCTTGTATCGGGCAGCGATCACTTCGGTAACCGGTTGCGTGGTGTTGAGGGCAAAACTGAAAATCTCCGTGAGCACTTCGCCGGTTGGAAATCGGATCGCCTTCGTATCAATCCCCGATGATTGGACCACCGCAGATAACAAGTCTTCCTGGTCTTCGCGATCCATGATCGAGAAGCCAGGGCGAAAGCCCACCTCCTTGGCATGCCGGCGCAAAAGCCGGTTCCCGATCGAATGAAATGTTCCGCCCCAGACGGCGTTCGTCTCTAACGGAAGCAGAGACGCCACACGAGAAAGCATCTCGCGCGCCGCTTTATTGGTGAACGTCAAAAGCAGGATCGATTGCGGTTCGATCCCGTTGTCGAGCAACCAGGCAACACGATAGGTCAGCGTCCGCGTCTTTCCGCTGCCTGCGCCGGCCAAGACCAGGGCCGGCCCAGGTCCGGATGTCACCGCCTCGTACTGTTGATCGTTCAGTTCCGCCCGATAATCGATCGAGCTGGTTTTGACCGAAACGATTTTCTTGAGGTGATATTCGATTGGCACAGCGCAGGATGTTATCAGTTTTCCGACTTCGCCAACCTGTCCTCCATAGCTTTAGCGGGGAGGAGGCTACGTCGGACAGGTCGGTTGGCAGTTTTCGGTTTGTGGGCGCCAAACGTTTATCGCGCCAACGAAGCCGAAAGAGGAATAAACAGAAGAACGCAAAGACCACAAAGGATAAGAGGGCTCACTGTGGCGACCTGCAGACGGATCAGTTTAGCCACAAAGATCACATAGAGACAAAGTCACGATTGAGTTCCTTTTTTGTGATCTTTGTCTTTGTGGTTCCGAGTGGCTGTGGCTTGACGTTCTTTCGGATAACGGGTGTCATTGCAGCCGTGGCCAGACTGTGGATGGTGACGTTTCTAATTGTGTTGCTAAACCTATGTTGCGCTCGTGCGAACGATCGCAACCAGGCGGTGATCGATGCTTTTCTGGCCACCTGCGCGACGGAGAAACCTGATTTCGATAAAATCGATCAAAAGGCAGCGGCCATGAAGTTGGCTGTGATCGGCGAAAAGAACCTGCCGCATGCCAATGGCCAACTGGCGGCTCGGGGTAAGTCGTGGGTCCTTCCTTTGGCCACCGGCTCTTGTGAACTCTCGATTTCAGAAGCTTTTGGACCGCGCGGACACTCCGTGATGTGCGGCGTCAGTGCGCCCGACGTCGATGCCGCAGATTTCCTGCATGATCTGATTGCCAAGATGAAACTGGCTAAACCATCACTCCAGAAAGTGGGCACAGGCGGAGCGATGCAGACCACCGGCTGGAACAGCTATTTTGGAGCGGGAACCTATCTAGTTTTGTTTGATACAACGCCGGTGAAGAAGCTGGGAATAATGCTGGAATACGTCACTGGCCCATTTACGCCGCCGTGAGATTCCGCTCTTCCGTCGCGGCGCGGCAAGCGATGGGACGTCGGCCTGGAAGGTCAATCCGCCATTGGCATGATCAAGCCGGAGGCTTGTAGTAATCGGATTTGCGGTGGTATTGGGTCGAATACGATGGTTCTTTTCGTTCCAAATACCACCACGGGTTCGGAGGTAGGGCGGTGATGAGATTCATTCTTACAGACCGTGACCGCATCAATTTGCAGCCAAATCAGTGCTTGCTGACGTTCGATGATGGACCGGCAGGTGGCGTGACGGATGAATTGCTTGCCGTCTTGCGTGAATTCCAGGTGAAAGCCTGTTTCTGCGTAATCGGCTCGCTGGTTTTGATTCACCGTGAGCAAGTTCAGGAGATTGCTGATGAAGGACACACTTTGGTGAACCACACGCACCATCATCGTTTTGCTGATCTGTTGAGCGTCGACCGCCTCGAAAAGGATCTTTCCCTTTGTGATGCGGCAGTTGCCGATGCCGTTGGAACATCCCCTGTCCCGCTTCTCTGGTTTCGACCTCCATTTGGATTGATCACAGATTCGGTGTGCGCGATGGCGAAAACACGGCGGATCCTGCCGATAACCCATTTCGCATTCGATACCTTATTCAGATCGGATCGAGCGATAGGTCCAGCGAGATCGATTGTCCGGGACGCAAAACGGCACCGAGGCGGGATCTATGTTCTTCACGACGGACTTTTCCAAGGCCACGTTTCAGGAGCCGAGAGCTCATCCAATCGAGTCTGGATTCCGAAAGCTGTCCGCCGGATTCTAGACGAGCTTTCCGGTTGCGGGTTTGAGTTTCCGGAGCCCGCAGAAGTCCTGCGGGAAATTGTGATCTGAGACAAAAGGAGAGTTGAACAGAAGACCCGCCCGAATCGCTACGCGAACGCGTTGCGCGCGCAGTCGCAAAGAACGCAAAGACGTTCCTAAATCAGACGCTTTGTGATCTTTGCGACCTTCTGTTTAAGTCTTCGGCCGTCGCCGCTCCCAGCGTGGCCGAACCGAGGACGAGTTCGAGGACGAGGACGAGGACGAGTACGATGAATAGAACCAATGGAATTCCGTTGAGCCCGTCTGTTCGAAGTCTCGGTATTGGACCCGCGGCGGTGCCGGCGTTGACGGCGATGTCGGCGTTGACGGCGTTCCTATTAGCAGACACCGCCGAGGTAAGCTTCTCTTACCAGGTTATTGGTTCTCAGTTTTGCCGATTCGTCCTGCAGAATGATCCGGCCGGTTTCCAACACGTAGCCGTAATCGGAAATTTCCAGCGCGAGATTTGCGTTCTGTTCAACCAACAGGATCGTGATCCCCAATTGCTGATTGATTTCGCTGATCTTGGAAAAGATCGTTTTTACCAGGATCGGCGCAATTCCAAGTGAGGGCTCATCGAGCATCAGGTAGCGCGGCTTGGACATCAAAGCGCGGCCGATTGCCAGCATCTGTTGTTCGCCACCGCTCAAGGTACCGGCCACTTGTTTTTCCCGTTCCTTTAGCCGGGGAAAAATCTGGAATACGTATTCCGAATCCTTGCGAAACTCTTGTTTATCCTTCTGGCGGAACGCCCCCATTTTTAAATTCTCTAAAACAGTCAGGTTCGCAAAAATCATTCGCCCTTCCGGAACCTGAGTTAGTCCTTGACCGACGATGCGGTGCGGTGGGCGATTGGTGATCTCGTGTCCTTCGAACAGAATCTTGCCTTTACGGACGCGGCGCAGACCAGAGATAGCGCGAAGCGTGGTTGATTTGCCCGCGCCGTTCGAGCCGATCAAAGTGACGATCTTCCCCTTCTCCACTTTCAGCGAAATGCCGTGGAGAGCGGTGATTGAGCCGTAAGCTACTTCAAGATCTTTGACTTCTAACATCGGTTAGTTCCTCACGCAGAGGTCGCCAAGTAACGCAGAGGAAGTTTGAATTCATTCCAGATCCCTCCGCGTTCCTCAGCGGCCTCTGCGCGAAATTTTTCTTATTGTTTGTTTCTCTGCGATCTTCTGTTCGATTTCCCGTCGTTGATTACGCCGATACATTTCCCCCTGCTCCTGCAGGTTCTTCACCCAAATACGCCTCGATGACCTTCGGGTTCCTTCGAATATCGTCCGGAACCCCTTCGGCGATTTTCACCCCATAATCTAGAACTGCAATTCGCCGGCAAATACCCATGACGACTCGCATATCGTGCTCCACCAAGAGCACTGAGATATCGAACTTCTCTTGAATGAATTCGATCAGACGCATCAACGCGCCTTTTTCCGTCGGATTCATGCCGGCCGCCGGTTCGTCCAGTAACAACAGTTTCGGCTTTGTCGCCAGAGCGCGTACGATCTCCAGCCGCCGCTGATCTCCGTACGGCAAACTGGTGCAGAGGACGTCGTGGTACCGATCGAGATTGAAGATCTTCAACAGCTCAAACGTCTTCGTTTCAACGTCCGATTCTTCGGTCGAGAATGCGCCGCTGCGGGTCAACGCATGGCGGGCCCCGTGTTTAAGCTGCAGATTAAAAGCGGCGCGCACGTTATCGAAAACGGTTAACGACTTAAAAAGGCGGATATTTTGAAATGTCCGAGCAATCCCCTCGGCGGTGATGACGTACGGTTTCAAGCCATTCAACCGTTTGCCCTCCAGTGTTACATCGCCTTCGGTTGGCCGGTAAACACCGGTAATCATGTTGAAGACGGTCGTTTTACCAGCTCCATTTGGGCCGATTAATCCAACCAACTCGCCCTTACCAACCGATAGATCGAGATTCGAGACCGCGGTCAGTCCCCCGAATCGAATCGTGCATTTCTTGAGCTGAAGGAGAGCGGACATGGTCAGATCGTCGGTCTTCCGTCGTCCATCGTCCGTCTACTGTTCAGTTTTCCGACTTCGCCAACGCTTCGTCGGACACGTCTTCGGACAGGTCGGTTGTCGGTTTGATACTTCATACTTCATACGTCTCACATCTCACTTCTCACGTCTCACCTCTGTTTCCTTCGCGTCCTTCTGTTGAAAGTCTTTTTAGGTCGCCGGTGGCATAGGAGGTGGAGTCACAGGAGCTCCGCCCGTTCCTTTCTTCGGTATCAGGCGTTTGTGGACGGCGCTCAAATCGCCAAACAAGCCCTGAGGACGAGTGAGCATGAAAATAATCAGCAACAGCGAATAAAGAATTAACCTGTTCTCAAGCAACCCGCGGTATTGAGGCGGAACGAACGAGGTATGGGCAAGCGCGCGCTGTGCTTCGGACAAAAGGGTCAGCATCGCTGCAGTAAGAACCACTCCGGCAGTGCTTCCCATGCCGCCGAGCACAACGATAACAACAACTTCAACCGACTTGAAAAAGTTAAATCCTTCGGGCGTTAAGAAGCCGACATAGTGAGCGAAAAGTGATCCTGCTACTCCGGCGAAAAAAGCACCTATTACGAAAGCGATGACCTTGTATTTTGTGGTGTTAATTCCCATGGCTTCGGCCGCTACTTCGTCATCCCTCACCGTGAGAAACCCACGGCCATAGGTCGAATTCACCAGAGCTAAAACGGCGTAGATGCAAACGGCCGCCACACCATACGTCCAGAACAGATTCGAGTAGGGCGCGATTCCGCTATAACCACGAGACGCTCCGAGAAAGTCAATATTCAAAATCGCGGTGCGAATGATCTCACCAAATCCAAGCGTCATGATCGCCAGATAATCACCCCGCAACCGCAGTGAAGGGATTCCAACGATCAGGCCCGCAACGGCGGCAAGTAGCCCGCCGAACAGCATCGACACCAGGAACACAATATTTACGGCGACAGGGTTAGCGCTGCCTCCGAGCGCGTTCAAGAAAATAGGGTCAAGATGATCCGACCAGCTGGCCGAGGCGTAAGCGCCGACTGCCATAAAGCCTGCGTGTCCCAACGAAAACTGCCCGGTGTAACCATTCACCAGGTTCAGACTGGCGCCGAGGATAATATTGATGCCGATCTGCATCAGGACCGCATAGTAGTATGAAAAATTCTGGGCAAACGCACGCTCGCCGAACATCGAGAACAACAGCAGCGCCAATAGAACAATCGCCAGAATGAGACGGGATCTGTTCATACTTTTTCGCGCTCGACCTTGCCGAGTAGACCAGTCGGCTTGAACAGCAGAATTACGATCAGGATCGCGTAGGCGATCGCGTCGCGCAGTTCCGGTCTCAGATAACCCACCACCAAAGTCTCTAGAACCCCGATCATCAGCCCGCCCAGCGCTGCCCCAGGGATATTTCCGATGCCGCCGAGTACAGCCGCCACAAATGCTTTGATTCCAGGCAGATTACCCATTAGCGGGGAGATGGAAGGGGAATCGAGCGACACCAGCACCGCCGCAGCGGCCGCCAGCGCAGAACCGAGGGCAAACGTAAACGAGATTACGACGTCATTGTTCACGCCCATCATCGAGCAGGCCGTAGGATTCACCGAGAGCGCGCGCATGGCCATGCCGAGCTTGGTCTTCATCACGATGAACCAGAGAACCGCCAAGAGCACCACTGTTGAACCGATGATTGCCGCCTGAGTGGTCAATAAAGTGAGATCGCCAAGACCCGGAACCGCTTGAACTGGGATCAACTGTGGAAAAGCCTTTGGCTCTGCTCCTAGGAAATATTGGGTCATATTCTGAAGGAACAGCGAAACTCCAATCGCGGTGATCAGAACGTTCAAGCGCGGGCGTTCGCGCAAGGGGCGGTATGCGATCCGTTCAATGGTTACACCAACCGCGGCACAGACGATCATGGATACCAGCATCACAATTCCCGCGCCGGCAAGAATTGAAAATGTGTTCTGCATCGTGAACGATTCATCTCGGCCGTGGCTGAACACTTTCGCTACCTGGGGAGCAACAAAATATCCGGTGAACGCTCCGAGCATGTAGACATCTCCATGGGCAAAATTGATGAAGCGCAGAACCCCGTACACCATGGTGTAACCGAGAGCGATGAGCGCGTAGATCGATCCCAGTGAGAGCCCATTCAACAACTGCTGCAAAAAAAGCGTTACCTGTTCCATCAGTCTGCTTTTAGCGTCGGGGAGTGGTGCGCAACAGGTAGAGACTTGCTTGGCGCGGATGGGAAATCAATCGTCAAAAAGCAGACTGGAAGGCGCCGCAAAGCCGGCGCCACGTTGTAAGGTCTTGTCATTTGATTGGTCGTCGAAAATAGAGTTCCTGCAATGATTCTGTTTCTAACCACTTTTCCAACTCAAAATTTCGGAATTAATACTTTCACAATGCTCCAGGGCTAGGAGGGCCTTGGACGGCACGAAGCCAAACGCGCAGTCGCGATAAATCGCGACCGTTCGGCTGGGCTCACGGCCGAAGCCCTACCGATTGTGTCAGATGGCCCATCGTTCGATAGGGTCACGATTTATCGCGACTTTCCAGCGCGAATGGGGTCCACCAATAGCACCATGGCCAAGACGCGCCCTCGCCCCTACGGTACTGCCGCCTCCGACGCTACATGGTCAACCAACTTCAGCGCACCATGTTCGATTGTCAGGATCACAGCGGGTTTGGCCGCGTTACGATTTTCATCGATTGATATCTTTCCGGTGACACCCGGAAAATCTTTGATTGCGGCGAGGGCATCGCGAACCTTGGCTCCCTCAGTCGCGCCGGCGTGTTGAATAGCTTCAGCCAGGATTCTCGCTCCGTCGTACCAGAGAGCAGCGAGCGCGTCTGGCTGCGAGTGGTATTTTGCCTGATAGTTCTGAACAAACTTTTGAACTAAAGGGTCGGGATCGGCCGCAGAAAAATGATTAGCATAAAAATTCCCGTCCGCACTCTTGCCGGCTACCTGAAGTAATGCCGGACTGTCCCAGCCTTCGCCGCCGACGAACGGATTGGTAATTCCGAGTTGCCGCGCCTGAAGTAAAATCAGACCTGCCTCCGTGTAATATGCAGGCAAGAAAATGACATCAGGCCGTAACGACTTCGCTGTGGTGAGCTGCGCCCGAAAGTCCACGTCTCCACTGCTGTAGGAAATTTCCTTGAGGATCTGGCCACCCTTCTGCGTGAAATATTTCCGGATGGCATCCGTCAGGCCGACGCTGTAGTCCTGTTTTACATCAGTCAGAATAATCGCGCGTTTTGCCTTCAGATGATCCACCGCAAATCGGGCCATAACCTGTCCGGTAAACGGATCGATGAAACAGCTTCGGAATACATAGTCGCCAACTTTGGTAATCGCGACGTTGGTCGCACTAGGAGTCAGTAGCGGAACCTTCGCGGCCTGCGCCAGCGGCGCAATCTCCATCGTTGAGGAGGAGGTCAGATCACCAAGAATCGCAACGACCTTATCCTGAGATATGAACTTCCGCGCGGCCGTGGCGGCTTCGCCCGCTTTGGATTGGTTATCCTCAACGATCAACTCCAGCGGTTGGCCTAAAATACCGCCAGAGGAATTTATTTCTTCAGCTGCCAACTTGGCTCCCTGAATACTTGAAACACCAAAAGTCGAAAGAGGTCCACTCAGGCAAGTGACAGCTCCGATTTTTGTCGCAGCGTTCGCAATAGTTGCGGATACACAAATCAAACCAACGAGCGATGCGGCGAAGAGCGGCCACCGCCCAATTCGCGACGACCTCCTATAGGGCCTGTTGGTCCTATTGGTCCCATTTCGCGAATAGGACCCGTGGGACCAATAGGACCAATGACTATCGTTCTGCGGGATTGATTTTCTCAAGATATTGGATGCGATCATCTTTGATCGCCAAAATAACTACCGGTTTCGACGCGTTTCGTTTCGAATCGATACTGATGTTCCCGGAGACGCCCGGAAAGTCTTTTGTTTGAGCGATTGCGTCCCGAATCGCAGTCGAATCGGCCGATCCGGCTTTCTTGATCGCTTCGAGAACGACCCGGGCCGCATCATACCCGAGCGCAGCAAAGTTATCCGGCCGGTTCCCGAATTTTTGTTGATATACCTTGTCGAACTCTTGAACGACCAGAGCCGGATCGTCTGCTGAGAACTGATTCGAGAAATAGCAACCGTTGGCCGCACTGCCGGCGACTTGGAGCAAGGTCGGATTATCCCAAGCCTCGCAGCCGATAATTGGTATCATCAAGCCGAGTTGCCGCGCCTGTTTCAAGATGATGCTAACCTCCGGATAATAGCCCGGAACAAATAGAACATCGGGCCGAGCCGCTTTGATCGAAGTTAATTGCGCACGAAAATCGGTGTCGCCACTCGAATAGCTCTGCTCGCGCACAATCATGCCGGACGCGGCCGTAAAAGTCTGTTTGAAAAAATCGCCTAACCCAACGCTGTAGTCCTGCTTTACGTCGGTCAGGATCGCCGCTTTCGTAGCCTTCAGGTGTTCCGTTGCAAAACGAGCCATCACTCGGCCCTGAAATTCGTCCACAAAACAGACCCGAAAAATATAATCACCGATCTCCGTGACCTTAGGATTGGTTGCCAAAGGCGTAACCATCGGCACTTTGGCGTTCTGGGCGATCGGAGCACCTTCCATCGTCGCCGAAGAGGTCAGGTCGCCAACGATTGCTACAACCTTATCTTGAGTGATGAGCTTCCGAACAATTGTAGCGGTCTGACCGGGCTTGGATTGGTTGTCTTCCGTTACCAATTCGATCGATCGTGAAAGGACGCCCCCAGCAGCATTTGCCTGCTCGATCGCCAGCTCAATCCCTTTGTGGCAAGTCGTACCATATTGGCCGATTGCTCCTGAAATTGGATTTACCTCGCCGATCTTAACTGGAGGCTGGCCGTTGACTGAGGCAGCGAGCAAGAAAAGCAGCCAGACAAACGCAGCGCGCATAGAGTGTTAGTGTGAGTGCTAGTGCTAGTATGATTCTGAGTAAGGCGGGGAATGCAAACTCGAACTCACACTCACCCGAACGCACACTCATTTTGGTTCCACTTTCTGCGCGACCTGAAACTTTCCATCTTTGATCGTAAGAACCAGCGCCGCTTTGGTCGCATTCCGGTTAGCATCAAAGCCGATCGTCCCGGTACAACCCTCAAATCCGCTTGTCTTTGCTAAAGCGTCACGGATTGCGCTGGGGTCTGCTGATCCCGCCCGCTTAATAGCATCCATAAGAATTCGCGCCGCATCGTAACCCAAAGCTGCAAACGTGTCGGGGACCGATCCATACTTGCTTTTGTATTTTTCAACGAACTTCTGAACCGCCGGAGCGGGATCATCGGGAGAAAAGTGATTCGTCAAATAGCAACCGTCCAAAGCTTTTCCACCAATTGTAAGTAATGATTGGTTGGCCCAGCCATCACATCCGATGAACGGCATTGTGAGACCGACCTGTCGGGCCTGTTTAACAATCAAGGCTACTTCCTGATAGTACCCGGGTACATAGACGACGTCCGATTTGGCCGCGCGCAATGTGGTGAGCTGAGCACGAAAATCGGTATCACCGGTCGAGTAACTTTGCTCTCGCGTGATAGATCCTCCATTTTTCGTGAATTCCTCCTTGAAAAACTTGGTTAGATCGACGCTGTAGTCTTGTTTGACGTCCGTCAAAATCGCGGCGGTTTTTGCGTTCAATTTCTCTCTGGCAAATCGAGCCAGGACGCGCCCCTGGAATTCATCCAGGAAGCAGACGCGGAAAATATAGTCGCCTACTTTAGTTATCTTCGGATTCGTCGCTGTCGGAGTGATCATTGGCACCTTACTGCTTTGTGCAATGGGCGCTCCCTCTAACGTCGCCGACGACGTGGCGTCGCCGAGCATGCCTACGACTTTGTCTTCGCCGATCAGCTTACGCACTACGGTAGCGCATTCACCTGGTTTTGACTGGTCGTCCTCGGTAATGAGCTCAATTTTCTGCCCAAGGATACCTCCCGCTTGATTCACTTCTTCGATGGCCAGCAGATATCCTTGGTGGCAAGAGATGCCAAACTGCGCGATCCCGCCTGTGAGCGGGTCGACTTCGCCGATCTTGATTTGGGCGGAGGCGATGTTATGCGCGGAAAAGAAGGCTAAGGTCCAGAAAGCTAATAGCGAAAGCGGGTATCGGCGTGTCGGCGTATCGGCGTATCGGCGAAACGACGATCGACCCGGAGGCTCGCTCGCCATATCGCCGTATCGCCGTATCGCCGACACGCAAGATTCGCCCACGGTGGCCCATGGAACCCACGCGGTAAGCAAATTGAAACTCAGCTCTTGGGTTCGATCGAGCCGGCATACTTCAAGGCGCCGTCTTTGACTTCCAGGATCAACGCCGGCTTTACCGCGTTCCTGTCTGGTCCGATCGTAATTTTGCCAGAAACACCATCGAATCCCTTGGTATCAGCGATCGCCTGCCTGAGTTTTTCCGGATCAGTTCCGCCAGCCCGCTTAATGGCATCCACCAGGAGCTTAAATGCATCATAGCCGAGCGCCGCGAACGCGTTTGGCTCCCGGCCATACTTTTCTTTGTACTTCTGCACAAAAGCTTGAACGAGCGGCGTCTTCGCATCAGCACTGAAGTGGTTGGAATAATACGAATCTTCAATCGCTTTTCCGCCGATCGAGATCAGCGATGGATCATCCCAACCATCACCGCCAACAAAGGTGGATTTAATCCCAAACTGGCGGGCCTGTTTCGCGATGAGTGCCGCCTCTGGATAATATCCCGTAATAATAATCGCATCTGGGTTGGCGGACTTGATATCGGTCAATTGTGCGCGGAAATCTTTGTCGCCAGAACTGTAACTCTGCTCCTTTACGATCGTGCCGCCGTGCTTGGTCAGGTAGTCGCCGGCGAATTTAGTGAGGCCGACGCTGTAATCCTGTTTAACGTCTGTCAGGAACGCGATCTTCTTCTTCTGCAGCTTCTCTAACACAAACCGAGCGATAACTTCCCCCTGAAAATCGTCAATGAAACAGACACGGAAAACATAGTCTCCGGTCTGGGTGACTTTGGGATTTGTCGCAGCCGTAGCAATTAACGGAATCTTCGCCGATTGAGCGATCGGTGCTGCCTCAAGTGTTTTAGAAGAAGCGACCTCGCCAACGATAGCCACGACATGATCCTGGGAAATCAGCTTACGGACAATCGTCGTGGTTTCACCCTGTTTAGTCTGATTGTCTTCGACGATCAGTTGGATCTTCTTACCCAGAACGCCGCCTCCGGCATTGATTTCTTCCAAGGCAATTTGGACGCCGTTGTTTTGGGTAGTACCAAAACCCGCGTTATCTCCCGACAATGAGCCGAATTCCCCAATCTTGATTACATCTTGGGAAAATCCCGTTCCGGCCACGCCGAGAATGGCGCAGAAAATAAACAAGGACAGACGTTTCATAATATTAAGTCGCGATCTTAGCAAAGGCCCCTTTATGCAGCAAGCGGAGCTTGCCACAAAGAGAACTGAAGATGCCGCTGATACGGCAGCTCTAGATTAGTAATCAAGATTAGATCACCGATATTTCACGCGTTCCTTTATTTCATTGTTCATCGATGGGAACGCGTCGCTCAAAAACGCAACGTGCCGTCCAGACTGTGGACGGCACGTTTTTCTCAATCAATTTCTGCAAGCAAACTTTACTGTTTCTGTTCTTTCTTCTGCGGAGCAGGTTTTGATTGCGGGCGCGGCTTCGCTTGCGGCTTCGCTTGCGGC
>Ga0070706_100002552_pt1 | contig 18304 bp, 20 predicted proteins | sample KBSK5501metaG_FD_65476 | JGI IMG/M metagenome (GOLD analysis project Ga0070706, IMG submission 65476) | Corn, switchgrass and miscanthus rhizosphere microbial communities from Kellogg Biological Station, Michigan, USA - KBS K5-50-1 metaG | ecosystem: Host-associated > Plants > Roots >... | reverse complement strand
ACCGGGCACCCCAAAGGCGCCGTCCTCACGCACGCGAACGTCTTCTGGAACAGCGTGAACGTCGGTTCGCCGATCGGCCTCGGCCCCGCCGACACGACGATCTCGCTGCTTCCCTTCTTCCATTCGGGAGGGATCGGCCTCTATCTTGTCCCGACGCTCCACGCGGGCGGCCGCGTCGCGATCATGCGCACGTTCGAGCCGCGCGTGCTGCTCGACACCGTGCGGCGCCACTCGGTGCGCGTGATCTTCGGCGTCCCCGCGATCTGGCTCGAGCTGCTCAAGGATCCCGCGTTCGATCGAGAGCACTACCCGTCGGTCGAATACTGCATCTCGGGCGGCGCGCCACATCCGCTTTCGGTGATGGAGGCCGTGGCCGCACGCGGATTCGGATTCCTCCAGGGGTACGGCCTTACGGAGACCTCGCCCGGGGGGACGCTCATGCCAGTCGACGATTGGCGGCGCAAACTCGCGACCGCTGGAAAGCCGTTCCTTCATGTCGACCTGCGCGTCGTCGACGAAAGCGGCGCGCCGCGCGCGCCAGGTGAGATCGGCGAGGTCCAGTTCCGCGGCCCGAACGTCTTCGCCGGGTACTGGCAACGACCCGATGCCACCGCCCAGGCGTTCACAGCGGACGGGTGGTTCCGCACCGGTGACCTCGGCCGTCTCGACGACGAAGGCTTCCTGACCCTCGTCGATCGCAAGAAAGACATGGTCATCAGCGGCGGCGAGAACGTGTACTCGGCCGAGGTCGAGGAAGTGCTCTTCGCGCACCCGAAGGTCGCCGAGGCCGCGGTGATCGGTCTACCCGATCCCAAGTGGGGCGAATCGGTGTTCGCCGTCGTCGTCGCCCGACCCGGCGCACGAATCACAGCGGAAGAGCTCGGCGAGCACTGCCGCACCCGCCTTGCCAAATACAAGACGCCCAAGGGATTCGCCTTCATCGACGCGCTGCCACGCAACGCCGCGGGCAAGGTCCTGAAGCGCGAGCTCAGAACGAAATTCGGAGGTGGTGAGTGAAGTAGAGCGCCTCCCCTGCCGCCGCACATATGTGAAAGGAGCACCGAACGTGCGCAAGACACTCATTTCGATCATCACGCTCGCCGGTCTCGTCGTCGCAGCCTGCGGCGGTGGCACGCCCGCTACTTCGCCGACCGCCACCGCGTCGACGGCTGTCACGAAGGCCGCCATCAAGCTCGGCGCGATCCTCCCGCTCACCGGCCCATCGGCAGCGACGGGTCAGGACATGAAAGACGGCTACGAGCTCGCGCGCGAGCAGATCAACGCAGCCGGTGGCGCCAACGGCGCCCCGATCGATGTCATCTACGAGGACGACAAGAACGACCCCGCGACGGCCGTCGCGTCGTGGGAAAAGCTCGTCTCGAGCGACAAGGTCGAGGTCATGATGGGCGGCCTCGCGAGCACGATCAGCGCCGCGCTCATCGAGCCCGCGAAGAAGGCGCAGATCCCGATGGCGTGGACCGGCGCCGCCGCGACCGCGGTGGAAACCGGTTTCAAGGACCAGGACTGGTTCTTCCACTACCACCCCTGGGAGTACCAGAACGCGCAATCGACCCTCGCGTTCCTCAAGACGTCGCCGGTGAAGAAGTGGGCCGTCGTCTACGAGGACGGTCTCTTCGGAACGGGCGCCTACAACGGATTCAAGACGACGCTGCCCGCGCAGGGGCAGGAGCTCACGATCGGCGAAGCGTTCAAGACCGGCTCGACCGACTTCACCGCGCTCATCAATCGTGTGAAGGCGTCGGGCGCCGAAGGACTCATCATGGTGCCGTTCGCCGGCGACATGATCCCGTTCCTCACCCAGATGCGCGAGATCGGCTACAAGCCCAAGCTCATCTACGCATCGCCGCCGTCGTTCCCGCCCGACTTCGCGAAGTCGCCGGTGGCCGAGGGCGTGGCCGGCGCAACGTTGTGGACCGCTGACATTCCCGCACCGGCATCGAAGAAATTCGTCGCCGACTTCCAGAAGAAATACAACAAGCTGCCGGTCAGCTACTGGTCGGCACTCGCGTACACGAACCTCGTGACCGTCTCGAACGCTCTCGCGAAGTCCGGCCCCGGCAACAAGGCCGGGTGGATCAAGGCAATGGAAGAGACGAGCTACGACTCGCCGGTCGGACCGACGCTCAAGTTCACACCGAGCAACACGATCAAGCACCAGGGGTTCACCGGTCTCATCAGCTTCCAGTTCCAGTCAGGGAAGCAGGAGATCGTGTTCCCGGACAACCTCAAGACCGCGCCACTGAAGTAAGCGACGCAGGGCGGGGCGCCGCGAGGCGCCCCGCCGCTTTCATTTCGGGGGAGACACGTATGGGATTCATACCGACGCTGCCGGGGATCACCGAACGACAGGTCGATACCTCGCGCATCTCGACGCACGTGCTCACGAGCGGCCCCGACGACGGGACACCCGTGCTCTTCGTGCACGGGAACGCCAGCTCGGCGACGTTCTGGGAAGAGACCATGCTCCGGCTCCCGCGTGAGTACCGCGGCATCGCACCCGACCTACGGGGCTACGGCAAGACTGAGGACAAGATCGTCGACGCGACGAGAGGCATGGGTGACTGGGTCGACGACCTCATCGCGCTCGCCGAGGCGATGGAGCTCGACTTCTTCCATCTCGTCGGCCATTCGCTTGGAGGCTCGGTCGCCTTCGCCTTGATCGCGCGCGCGCCGGAGCGACGGATCCTGTCCGCGACCCTTGTCGCACCCGGATCGCCCTATGGATTCTCGGGATCGAAGGGCTTGGACGGAACGCCGTCCTACGACGATTTCGCCGGTACCGGCGGCGGCATCGTGAACGCGGAGTTCACGGCGCGCATGGCGGCGCAGGACCGATCGAGTGACGGCCTCTCCGCGCCGCGTTTCGTGATGAACAGCTTCTTCTGGAAGCCACCCTTTCGCGCGAAGCGCGAGGAGGATCTTCTCTCATCGGTTCTGAGCGAGCGCGTTGGGCCGCGCGCCTACCCCGGCGACTTCACCCCCTCCCCCAACTGGCCGAACGTCGCGCCGGGCCTCTTCGGCCCCGCGAACGCACTCTCTCCCAAGTACGTCGGCGACACGGTGGAGCGGTTCGTCTCGCTGCCGCGCGAGCGCAAGCCGAACATTCGTTGGATCCGTGGTGCCGACGACCAGATCGTGTCCGACGCCTCGCTCTTCGATCTCGGCACCCTCGGGAGAATGGGGGCGATCGCCGGCTGGCCGGGGGACGATGTGTTCCCGCCGCAGCCGATGGTGTCGCAGATGCGCGCGGTGCTGAAGCGCTACGACCCGGTTGGCGAGATGTCTCGCGAGGTGGTTCTGGAGAACTGCGGCCACACCCCGTACATCGAGAAGCCAAAGGAGTTCGACCGCGAGTTCCACGCGCAGTTGCGCACCGCCGCGCCCCTGCGGGGCGCGCGGGCCTAAATGGAAGCCCTACCCCAGACCCTGCTCTTCGGGATTCTGCGGTCGGGCCTCTACGCGCTGACGGCGCTCGGGCTCGCGATTTCGCTCGGCGTTATCGGCGTGGTCAACTTCGCGCACGGCGAGTTCGTGATGCTCGGCGCGTTCATCGGCTTCTGGCTCTACCTGACGCTCTCGGGAGTCTCCGGGCTTGGCCCAGCGGTGAGTCCGCTCGTAATCGTGATCGGCCTCCCGCTCTCGGCGATCGTGCTGTACGCGATCGCGGCGGGGGTCTATCGGTTCACCCTGAGGCCCGTCCTCCGACAGCCCGAGCTCAACCAGATGCTCCTCACCTTCGGGCTCTCGATCCTCGCGGTGAACGCCACGTCGATCGTCCTGTCGCCGCAGGCGAAGGACGCAAACCTCGCGTGGCGGTTCGATCTCCTCGAGCTGGACTTCGTGAACGTGACGTTCGCGCGCATCGCAGCGTTCGTCGTGTCGGCGGTCCTCGTCGGTGCAACGTATCTCCTCCTCGCGCGTACGAAGCTCGGCAAGCAGATGCGCGCGGTCGCGCAGAACCGCCTCGGTGCACAGATCGTCGGGATCCCGATCGATCGCGTGTACGAGTTCGCATTCGGTCTCTCGGCGGCCCTCGCGGCGGCCGCCGGAGTGATGCTCATCTTCCAGACACAGGTCTCGCCCTTCCTCGGACTGGGCACGCTCCTGAAGTCGTTCTCCATCGTCGTGCTCGCGGGCCTCGGAAACCTCGCTGGCGTGATCTGGGCGAGCCTGCTGCTCGGCCTCGCGGAGCAGCTCGTGTCGCAGTACGTGCCCGGCGGCGCCGCGCTGCGCGACGGCCTCTTCTTCGTGATCATCTTCCTGGTCCTCATCGTCAAGCCGAGCGGTCTGCGCCGATGAGACGCAACCTCATCGCATGGGCGGTCTTCATCGCGGCCGTCGCCGTGCTGCCATGGCTCGGCGTCAGCAACGACCGTTATCTGATGCTGCTCGCGAACGTGATGCTCATGTTCATGACGCTCGCGCTTTCATGGGACGTCGTCGCACGCACCGGACAACTCTCGCTCGCGCACGGCGCGTTCTTCGGCCTGGGCGCATACGGGGTCGCAATCGCCCATCGGACCTGGGCGCTCCACCCGTTGGTCGGAATCGTTATCGCCGCGTGTGCTGTCGCCACGGTCGCTCTCGCGCTCGGCGTGGTGACGCTGCGCCTCCGGGGCATCTATTTCGCGATCGCGACGCTCGCCTTCGCGGAGGTACTCCGCACCGTCGCCTTGCAGTTCCCAGACTTCACCGGCGGCACGGTCGGGATCGCGATGCCGCCTCTGTTCGACGGCGATCGCGTCCTCTCCTATTACTTGATCGGGGCGATCTTCGTCCTCGCGCTCGCTACCTCACTCGCCGTCCGGTGGACACGTTTGCACTACGCAGTCACCGCGATCCGCGCGAACGAGACGGTCGCGCAGGTCATGGGGATCGACGTCGTGCGCGTGAAGGTCGTTCTGTTCGTCGCGTCGGCGACGTTGGCCGGCCTCGCGGGCGCCTTCTACATGCCGTTCATCACGCACACCGATCCCAACGACGCGTTCGATATCGGCCGGTCCGTGGCATCGCTCGTGTTCCCGATCTTCGGCGGCCTGTATACGACGGCCGGGCCGGTGATCGGCACGATCCTCATGCGTTCGCTCGAGGAATACCTGCGTGTGACCCCGCCGTGGAAAGAGGGCTACCAGGTGGTCTACGGCCTCGTCATCGTCGTCGCGGTCCTCTTCATGCCGCGCGGTCTTCTGGGACTCGTCCAAGACCTCCGCCTCAAGCGTCCCGATCGGAGGTGGGCATGGCGCTTCTCGAGGTGAGCGGGCTCGTGCGTCGCTTCCGTGGGCTCGCCGCGGTCGACCGACTGTCGTTTAGGGTGGCCGAGGGTCAGACCGTCGCGATCATCGGACCGAACGGGGCGGGAAAGTCGACGACCTTCAATTTGGTGTCCGGTCTGCTGGGCGTCGATGGAGGGACGATCCGCTTCCGAGGCGCGGACGTGACGCGGTCACCGGCGCATTCGCGGACGCGGGCCGGCATCGGGCGCACGTTCCAGGTCGTGCAGCCATTCGTGGACCTGAACGTGATGGACAACGTCATCGTCGGTGCGCTGTTCGGCGCGTCCGCCAGCCTCGGGGCCGCACGTGCGGACGCCAACCGGCTGATCGAGCTCGTCGGCCTCGGCGACAAGCGTTTTTCCGGTGTGTCGGCCCTCACGCTCGCCGACCGCAAACGGCTCGAGCTCGCGCGGGCCCTCGCGACGAAACCCGTCCTCCTGATGCTCGACGAGGTCATGGAGGGCCTGACCCCGACCGAGGAACGCGACGCGGTCCGTTTGCTCAGCGACGTGCGCGCGGAGGGCGTCACGCTCCTCCTCATCGAGCACGTCATGAGCACCGTGCGCGATCTCTCCGACCATGTGCTGGTGATGGATTACGGGAAGAAGCTCGCCGAGGGCAGCTACGAAGAGGTCGCGCACGATCCGAAGGTCATCGAGGCGTACCTCGGAACGGACACGGAGACCTGATGGCGCTGCTCGAGATCTCGAACCTCGTCGCTGGCTATGGGGCGGTGTCGGTCCTGCGCGACCTCTCGCTTCAAGTTGACGAGCACGAAGCCGTCGCGCTCGTCGGCGCGAATGCGGCGGGCAAGACGACGCTTCTCCGCACGATCAGCGGCATCATCCCGGCGAAATCAGGGTCGATCAAGCTCGCCGGGCGCGAGCTCATTGGGCTGCCCTCGCACGAGATCGCTGCTGCGGGCGTCATCCAGGTCGCGGAAGGACGCCAGCTCTTTCCGGAGATGAGCGTGCTCGAAAATCTCGAGCTTGGCGCGATGGCGTCGGCCGACGCGTGGACCGGCCGAGCGGCGATGATCGAGCGGGTCATCGCCCTGTTTCCGCGCGTTGGCGAGCGCCTGACGCAGCCGGCGGGGACGATGAGCGGGGGCGAGCAGCAACAGGTGGCGATCGGTCGCGCGCTCATGGCGCGTCCTGCGGTCCTTCTCGTCGATGAGCCATCGGCCGGCCTGTCGCCCGTCCTCGTTCAGACGGTGTTCCGAGCGCTCCGCGAGATCCACGCGGCGGGAACGACGATCCTGCTGGTCGAGCAGAACGTCCCGCTCAGCCTCCGCCTCGCCGAGCGCGCATACGTGATCGAGCTCGGCCGCGTCGTGCTCGCGGGCACCGGGGCCGAGATCCTCGCGAACCCGCACGTCCAGGCCGCGTACCTGGGACGGTCCTGAACGAAGTGGATATCCAGGGAGTCCTCGCGAAGCACGCCCGGTACCGGCCGGATCACCTCGCGGTCGTCTTCGAGAAGGAGCGCCTTACCTATCGAGAGTTCGACCGGCGCGTCAACCGCGCGGCGAACACCTTCCGCGAGCTCGGCGTCGGCAAGGGCGAGAAGGTCGCGACGCTTCTCACAAACTCGCTGGAGCTGCTCGACGTGTACTGGGCCGCGGCGAAGATCGGGGCCGTCGTCGTCCCACTGAGCTCATTGCTGCGCGGTCGTGGTCTCGCGACCTTGATCAACGACGCCGACGTCGCGCTCATCGTCACCGAGTCGGCGCACGCGAAGTTCCTCGATGAGGTCCGATCGGATCTGTCGATCGCCGCGGACCGCTACCTCCTGACGGATGGGGGCGGCACGCGGGACGGCTACCGCGACTACCGCGCGCTCGTCGCGCGGGCGAGCGATGCGGAGCCGCCCCGGGTGGCGATCGATGGCGACGATCCGTACAACATCCTCTACAGCAGCGGCACCACCGGGCAGCCCAAAGGCATCGTATTGAGCCACGAGGTTCGTGCGCTCTACGGCACGCTCTTCGGCACCGCGTGGCGGATGAGCCCTGAAAGTGTGGTCCTGCACTCCGGATCGCTGTGCTTCAACGGCGCCTTTCTCACCCTGATGCCGGCCTTCGTGCTCGGCGGCACCTTCGTTCTTCATCGTCATTTCGATCCTGAGGCGGTCATCGACACGATCGCGCGCGAGCACGTCACGCACATGTTCATGGTGCCGTCGCAGATCGTGGCGCTCCTCAACTCGCCCCGGTTCACGGCCGCGAACGTGCCCTCGCTCGAGATGCTCGGCGCGGTGGGCGCTCCCTTCCACAAGCAGCACCGCGAGGAGCTCGCGCGGCGCGTCCCGGGAGTCTTCCACGAGCTGTACGGGCTGACCGAAGGATTCATGACGATCCTCGACAAGACGGAGTACGCGAGGAAACCGACATCCGTTGGCGTCCCGCCGCCCTTCTTCGACCTGCGCATACTCGACGACGACGGGCACGACGTCGTGCCGGGCCAGACCGGCGAGATCGTCGGCCGCTCGCCGCTCCTCATGTCGGGCTACTACAAGCGGCCGGATCTCACACGCGAAGTCATCGTCGATGGCTGGCTGCACAGCGGCGACATGGGTTACGTGGATGAGGACGGCTTCCTCTACCTCGTCGACCGTCAGAAGGACATGCTGATCTCCGGCGGCGTGAACGTGTACCCCCGCGATATCGAGGAAGTCATCGTTCAGCACCCTGCGGTGCGCGAGGCGGCGGTCTTCGGGATCCCGAGCGACAAGTGGGGAGAAACGCCGCTCGCAGCGGTCATCCTGCGCGAGAAAGGCAGCGTCAGTGGCGAAGAGCTTCGGACCTGGATCAACAAACGAGTCGAGGCGCGTTTTCAACAGGTGCAGGACGTCGTGATCATGGACGAGTTCCCGCGGAGCGCCGCCGGCAAGACGTTGAAGCGGGTCATGCGCGAGCCCTATTGGGCCGGCCGCAAGACGCGGATCTGATGACAATCGACACGGTCCCCTACGCGGTCGAGACGCGCGCGCTCGTCAAAGAGTTCGCCGGATTCCGCGCGGTCGACTCGGTCGATCTGCGGCTTGACGCCGGGCGCGTGCACGCTCTGGTGGGTCCGAACGGCGCCGGGAAAACGAGTCTCTTCAACCTCCTCACCGGTTTCCTCCGACCCACTTCGGGCAGCATCGTGCTCTTCGGTCAGGAGGCGACCGGGCTCCCACCGGAAAAGATCGCGCGGCGCGGAGTCGCACGCTCGTTCCAGATCACCAGCCTCTTCGATCGCCTCACCGCGCTCGAGCACACGGCGCTGGCCCTGCAGGCAGCGTCGACGCTCGGCTTTCGTTTTTGGACGACCGAACGCGCCCTCAGCCGTTTCCATGACCGGGCGCGCAGCCTGCTTGCGGAGGTCGGCCTCGCCGATCTCGCCACGCGGCCCGCGGGAAGCCTGCCGTATGGACAGAAGCGCGCTCTCGAGCTCGCTCTGGCAATCGCGCTCGACCCGCGCCTCCTCCTGCTCGACGAGCCGACAGCGGGGATGGGTCTCGAGGATGTCCAGCGAACGATCGAGCTCATTCGGCGGCTGCGTCGGGACCGCACCGTCGTGCTCGTGGAGCACAACATGGGCGTCGTCGCCGAGCTCGCCGATCAGGTGATCGTGTTGCAGCAAGGCCGCGTCATCGCGCAGGGCGCGTATGCGGCCGTCCGTGAAGACCCCGCGGTCGTGACGGCCTACCTCGGACAGGCTCATGCCTAGTCCGGCTCTTGTCGTGGCGGATCTCTCCGCCTGGTACGGCGAGGCGCAGGCCATACGGGGCGTCTCGTTCCGCGTGGGTGGAGGCGAGCTGGTGACGCTCGTCGGCCGCAACGGGGCTGGCAAAACCACGGTCCTGCGCTGCGTCATGGGGCTTCACCGGCAGCGCCAGGGCTCGGTACACCTCGGCGACACGGATCTGTCCGATCGAGCTCCGCACGAGCGCGCTCGCGCGGGTCTCGCATATGTGCCCGACGACCGCGGCATCTACGCGAGCCTGTCGGTCGCCGAGAACCTCATCCTGCCGCCGATTGTCGGCCACACGCGCTGGCCGCTCGATCGCGTGTACGAGGCGTTTCCTGTTCTGCACGAGCGCCGCCGTCACCCAGCCACGAAGCTGTCGGGCGGGGAGCAACAGATGCTCGCGATCGCGCGCGCGCTACGTACGGGCGCCCAAGTCTTGTTGCTTGACGAGCCGACCGAGGGCCTCGCCCCAGTTCTCGTGCAGCGCATTGCGTCGATGCTTCTCGAAGCGAAGCGCGAGGGGACGACGATGCTGCTCGTCGAGCAGAACCTCCGCTTCGCCACGACCGTCGCCGACCGTCACTACCTCATCGCGAACGGTCAAATCGTCGAATCGCTGGACAACGGGGAGGTGATCGCCCGCGAATCCGAGCTCTTACACCATCTCGGCGTTTAGATCCGGCTCGACCGGAGGGAGGAACGGCATGCGAAGACTCATCGCGATCCTAGGAGCAACGCTGCTCGTCGCCGCGGCGTGCGGGGGCACGAGCGGCGGTCCAGGTGCGAGCGCGACCGCCGTCAAGCTCAACGACGGCAAACTCGTGATCGGAGTCATCAACGATCAGTCCGGGGTCTATGCGGACCTGTCCGGAAAGAACGCGGTCGAGGCGGTAAAGATGGCCGTCGAAGACTTCAAGGCCAAGTACGGCGACAACGTCCTGGGCGGAACCATCGAGGTCATCACTGCTGACCACCAGAACAAGGCCGATGTCGCTTCAGCGAAAGCCCAGGAGTTCTACGAGCGCAACGGGGCCGACATCATCCTCGACGTGCCGACGTCGTCGGCGGCGCTGGCGATCGCAAAGGTCGCGAACGACCAGAAGAAGCTCTACATCAACGTGACCGCGGCTTCGACCGACCTCACCGCTGCGGCGAGCTGCAACAAGTACACGTTCCACTACGCATACGACACTTACATGCTGGCGCAGGGCACGGGCATCACGGTGACCCAACAGGGCGGGAAGAGCTGGTACATCATCTATCCGAACTACGCGTTCGGTCAGGACATGGAGAAGTCCTTCCGCGCGGCGGTCATCAGCGCGGGCGGCAACGTCATCCAGTCCGACGGCTCACCCTTCCCGAACACGACCGGCGACTTCTCTTCACTTCTGTTGAAGGCCGGCCAGCTCAAGCCTCAGGTCCTTGGCGCCATGCAGGCGGGCGGTGACCTCGTCAACGTCGTGAAGCAGTACAACGAGTTCAAGCTCAAGGACCAGAACATCAAGCTCGCGATCGGGCTCTTGTTCGACACCGACATCACGGCGCTCGGCCAGGACGCCTTCGCGGGCACGCTCTACACGACCCCGTGGGTGTGGAGCATGGACGACCAGTCCAAGCAGTTCGCGGACAAGTTCCTCAAGCGCACCGGCATCCGGCCGACGTTCGCTCATGCGGGCAACTACTCGGCGGCGTGGCAGTACATGGAGGCGGTGCGGCGCGGCGGCACGGACGACGCGGACGCGGTGGTCAAGCAGCTCGAGGGCTACAAGTTCAGCGACTTCTTCATTCGCAACGGCGTCGTGCGCCCCGAGGACCACTGGGTCATGCACGACGCGCTCATCGCGCAGGTCAAGCCAAAGTCGGAGGCCAAGGAGCCGTTCGACTACTCCAAAGTCGTCGGCACCCTCTCGGCGGAGAAGGCCTCGCGGCCACTTGCCGACGGCGGCTGCAAGATGCCGAAATAGCGCAGGAGACGAAGTGAAGGGGCGGGACTAAGTCCCGCCCCTTCGTGTGCCGATGGACTACGTCGCTCTTCAACTCTTCAACGGACTCGCGAACGGCAGCTTCTACGCGCTGCTCTCGCTCGGGCTCGCCGTCATCTTCGGAGTGCTCCGAGTCGTCAACTTCGCTCATGGCGCCCTTTACATGCTCGGAGCGTTCGCGGCGTATCTCCTGCTCCAAGACTTCGGCGTCGGGTTCTGGCCCGCGCTGGTGATCGCCCCGCTCGCGATCGGCGTCGCCGCGATGGGGCTCGAGCGACTGCTCATCCGGCGCCTCTATGGACTCGATCCGCTCTACAACTTCCTGCTGACGTTCGGACTCACGCTGATCATCCAGGACGGGATGCGCCTGCGCTTCGGGCTGCAGGGCCAGCCGTATCCCGCGCCCGCCGAGCTCACCGGTTCGTTCTCGCTGGGCCCGGTCGGCTACCCGACTTACCGGCTCTTCGTCATCGTGTTCTCCCTCGCCGTGTGCGTTCTGGTCTGGTACGTGATCGAGCGCACGCGGGTCGGCATGGTGGTCCGCGCGTCGACGGAGCGGCCCGAGCTCACGCGCGCACTCGGCATCAATGTTGACCGCTGGGTCACGCCGGTCTTCGGATTTGGCGTCGCGCTCGCCGCGCTCGGCGGAGTACTGGCCGCGCCCATGCGCAATGTGTCCCCGCTCATGGGAAGCGAGCTGATCATCTTCGCCTTCGCCGTCGTAGTGATCGGCGGCATGGGATCGATCGTCGGCGCCGTTGTCGCAGGATTCCTCGTCGGCATCCTCGCGAGCCTCGCCGCGGTGTTCAACCCCGCGCTCGAGAACGTCCTCGCCTTCGCGCTCATGGCGGTCGTACTGCTCGTTCGTCCCGCCGGCCTCTTTGGCTCCGTGGACCGCACATGAGACGGCTCGTGGGGCTATTGCCGTATGCGGTCGGTCTCGTCGTCGCGCTCGCGCTACCCCGCTTCCTGTACCCGGTCCTTGCGCTGGACATCCTGCTGTGGGGCCTCTTCGCGGTTTCGGTCGATCTGCTCCTTGGCTTCGGTGGCCTGCTCTCGTTCGGTCATTCGGCGTTCTGGGGATTGGGCGGCTACGCGGCGGGGATCACCGCCAAGGCACTCGGAGTCCCCTTCCCGGTCGCCGCTGTGGTGGGCGCTATCTTGGCAGCGACGCTCGCCGTGCCGTTTGGGTATCTCGCGATCCGTCGTCGCGGCATCTACTTCGCCATGGTGACTCTCGCGTTCGCGCAGATGCTCTTCTACGTCGCCAACGAATGGCGCGATCTCACCGGTGGCGAGAACGGATTGCAGGGCGTGCCGCGGATCCTGCCGGGGCTCAGCGTCGGGCGCTCGATGGACTTCTATTACGCCGCGCTGCCCCTCGTGATCGTCGGCTTTCTGCTCGCGCTCCGGATCGTGCACTCGCCATTCGGTCATGTGCTCGTCGCGATCAGGGACAACGAGGCTCGTGCCCAGGCCCTGGGCTATCCGACCTGGCGCTACAAGCTCCTCGCGTTTGCGTTGTCGGGCGGTCTCGCCGGTCTGGCCGGCGCGCTCTTCGCCCTCGGCCATGGTTTCGCTTCGCTCGACCTGCTGCACTGGACGACTTCGGGCACGGCTGTCTTGATGACGATCCTCGGCGGGATCGGGACGCTCTGGGGAAGCCTCGTGGGCGCGGCCGTGGTGCTGCTCGTCCGCGACACCCTCACGAACGCGCCGGAGGCGTCGGGGGTGGTGACCGGCGCGATCTTTGTCGTGATCGTGCTCGCGTTCCGTCGGGGACTATGGCCGACGCTTGCCGACCTCATTCGTCTCGCGAGATCCAAGGGCCTCGGCCCTTAGCGCGGGTTCCGTGCGCTGGGCCGAGGCCTCGGTTTCTCTGCGAAGCGGGGACGGCTACTTGGGCTGTTGCGAGTCCTCGACGAACTTCGCGCTGGCGACTGCGATCTTCGTCGCCGCGGTCTGGCCGGCCTGGACCGCCTGGGTCCACGCCTTGAGGCCCTCGTTCTGCGCGGCGAACGCCTTGCGCAGGCCGTCGAGAGCGGCAGCGTTAGTCACCGCGAGATACTCGCGGGCGGCCTCGGCTGAAGCTTCGAAGAAGGACTGGATCGCCTCGGTGTCGGGCTCCTCGGTGCGGGCACGCCTCTTGTTGATCTGCTCGGGAGCAGTAGCCACTTGGGCCTCCTAGAATCGCTCTGTTGCAGAGCGCTGATATCTGCAGTATGCATATAGGTGCAAATGATGTCAACAGGGCGTAGGCAGGACACAACGGGGCCCAAGAAGGCGCGACCGCCAGGGAGGGGTGCACGCGCAAACCGGGCATCGAAGAGCGAGCCCGGATGGAGCGGGCGCGATCTTTTGACCCCGTACGTGCTTCTCGCGATCTCCACGCAGAAGGCGCACGGCTACTTCATCGAGCAGTACCTGCGCAGCCTTGGGCTCGCGCAGGTCGAGATGACGACCCTCTACCGAATGCTGCGCCAGCTCGAGAAGGACGGACTCGTCCGATCCGCGTGGGAGGCTCAAGCCGGCGGACCGGCGCGCCGCGTGTACACGCTTACCGACGCGGGGCGGACCCTGCTCGACACCGGCGCGAGCTACCTCGAGCAGTACCGGAACGCGATCGACTCGTTCTTCGGCACGTACGGCGGCGCGGCAAAACGGAAGGAGCGACGCGGATGACGAAACAGAAAGCCAAGAAGCAGGAGGCGGAGACAATGCCTCCGCCCGATCCATTCGAGATGTGGCGCAAGTTCTACGATGCGAACGAAACGGCCTGGACGAAGGCCGCCCAGGAGACCACCTCGAGCGAAGCCTTTGCTGAGATGCAAGGACGGATGCTCGAAACGTTTCTCGCGTTCCAAAAGGGCGCGCGCGACGCGATGAACACGCAGCTCGCCACGCTCAACCTGCCGAGCCGCGACGACGTCGCGCGGCTCGGCGAGCTCATCCTCGGTCTCGAGGAGAAGATCGATCAGCTCGACGACCGGATCGCGCCGCTGTCTGGGAAGCGGAAGCCGTCTGCCTCCAGCGCCCGTCCGAAAGCCGCGCCGCGACGCAAGCGCCGCTCGTGAAAGTAGCGCCCGCCCTTCCGCTCGCCGACGCGCTTTGGACCTCCAACGACCGTGCCCTGGAGCTCATGCGTGTCGTCGCGACCGCCCGGGAAGCCCCGGTCGGCCAGACACCGAAGGGCCTCGTGTGGCGTAAGAACAAGGCGCGCCTCTATCGGTACCGGCGCGCCACACCGGCTACGAGGCGAACGCCGATCTTCCTGTGCCTCCCCCTTATCAACCGGGCGTACATCCTCGACCTGCGACCAGGGAATTCGTTCGTCGAGTTCCTGCTCGACGCGGGACACGATGTGTTCATCCTGGACTGGGGCGTATGGGGCCCGGAGGATCGCAAAGCGACCATCACCGACCTCGTCATGCGTTATCTCCCGCGCGCAATCCGCCGCGCGAGCGAAGACGCAGGCGAAAAGGTCACGCTGCTTGGCTACTGCATCGGCGGCGTACTCGCGACATGCTTCGCGGCGCTTCATCCGGATGCGCCTGTTCGCAACCTGATCCTGTTCACGACCCCGATCGACTTCGCCGACGCTGGTCAGTTCGGGATGTGGACCGCGAAGGGAACCTTCCCCATCGATCGCATCCGTGACACGCTCGACGTGGTACCGGGGGAGCTCATCGACGTCGGCGCGAAGATGCTCAACCCGATTGGCTCGACCATGGGCACCTATCTTCAGCTCTATGAGCGGCTCGGCGACGCCGGTTTCGACCCGCGCGGATGGCAGGCGATGTACCGGTGGGTCAACGAGGGAACGCCTTTTCCCAGCGCGGCCTATCACCAATGGATCACCGAGTTCTATCAGGAGAACAAGCTCTCTAAGGGCAAGCTGCAGATGGACGGCCGGCCGGTGCGCCTCGCCGCGATCACCCTTCCGTTCCTGAGCGTGGCGGCGCTCTCGGACACGATCGCGCCGCGGCCAACGACGAGCAAGACCCTCTCGAAGGTCGGAAGCCGGGATAAGAGCGAGATCCTGCTCGAGGGCGGGCACGTCGGGATCGTCGTCGGGCGGACCGCCCGCGCCGAGCTCTGGCCACGCGTCACCGAGTGGCTCAAAAGGCACGATTGATGACGTTCCGCCTCGAGGGCCGCGTCGCCATCATCACCGGCGGCGCGCGCGGGATCGGCGCCGAGACCGCGCGCGTCTTTCGCGAAGCCGGCGCGGAGGTCACGACCTGGGACGTCGGTGAGCCCGCGGACATGAAGGTCGATGTCACCGACGCGGACGCTGTCCGCACCGCGGTGGCCGATGTGGTCGCCAAGCACGGACGCATCGATGTCCTGGTCAACAACGCCGGGATCCTGCGGGACGCGCAACTGATCAAGCTCAGAGATGAAGCGGTGACGGGCGGCATGAGCGAGGCTGACTTCGACGCGGTGCTCGACGTGAACGCGAAAGGGATGTTCATCTGCACGCAGGCGGTCGCCCCGATCATGATCAAGCAGGGATCGGGCCGGATCCTGAACGCTTCCTCGGTCGTCGGTCTCTATGGCAATTTCGGGCAGACGAACTACGTCGCCTCGAAGGCCGCGGTCATCGGGATGACGAAGGTCTGGGCTCGCGAGCTCGGGCCGAGAGGGATCACCGTGAACGCGGTCGCACCGGGCTTCATCGGGACGGAGATGGTCCGCCAGATGCCGGAAAGGATCCTCGCGACGATGGTCGAGCACACACCGGTTCGTCGCCTCGGCGAGCCGCGGGATGTCGCGTATGCCTATCTCTATCTCGCGTCCGACGAGGCCGCCTTCGTGAACGGCACGGTGCTATCGGTGGATGGCGGGGTCGTCGTCGGCACCTGATGCCGACCCTGACCGTCGACGGCGTCGAGCTCTACTACGAGATTCACGGAGACGACGCTGCCGCGCCGCTCGTTTTCGTCAACGGGATCTTCCAGGACACCACGGGCTGGTCGCTTCACGTGCGCCGGTTCGCGGATCGGCGGTGCCTCGTCTACGACTGTCGCGGGCAGGGCCGCTCCGCAAAGCCCGCCGGCCCACATCGCATCGAACAGCACTCCAACGATCTGCTCAGTCTCCTGGATGCGCTCCGCATCGATCGCGCTGACGTCGTCGGACTCTCCAACGGCGGCGCGGTCGCGATGACGTTCGCGGCAACGAATCCCGCTCGTATCGCGCGCCTCGTGCTCGTCGATACGTACGCGTATGCCGACGCGGCTCTGCGGGCGAAGCTGCGTTCGTGGGAGGCGGCTCTGGACGTTGGCGGTCCAGGTCTGCGGTTCGACGTCGCGGTGCCATGGAATTTCTCGCGGGCCTTCCTCGAACAACACGCCCGCGATCTGCCGCTCCTTCGCCAGATCGCGCTCGCCCTCGACGCCGATGCGATGCGTGCGCTCATGGCGGGGAGCTCGGCACACGACGCTCGCACGCTGCTTCCGCGGATCACCGCGCGGACACTTGTGCTAGTCGGCGCTGAAGATGTGCTCGCCCCGCCATGGACAGCGCGCGAGATCGCCGACGCCATTCCCAACGCGGATCTTCAGATGATCGCGGGAGCAGGTCACGCGATGGCGATCGAACGCCTCGACGAGTTCTGCGATGCGCTACGCAGGTTCTTCGATCGAGAGGTCCACTGAGCTGCGCGAGTAAGCACAAGACAGTTGCTTAGGCGTATCGCTCGTAGTCACGTGCTGCGACCTCACTGAATCATCACCGTTTCGGCACCTCGCGTCACCGCAGCGCGACACGGGCCGCCCCCACAATGCGGACATGGGAGCACCACTTCGCATCGCATTGATCGCGCACGACGCGCCCAAGACCGACATGCTCGAATGGGCGCGGTGGAATCGCGAGCTGCTCTCACGGGCGACGCTCTACGCGACCAAACACACCGGCGAGCTCGTCGCCGCCGACACCGGGCTGCGCATCGAGCTGCTGCTCAGCGGACCGCAGGGCGGCGACGCACAGGTCGCCGCGATGATCACGCGGCGTGAGATCGATCTCGTCGTGTTCTTCTGGGACCCGCTCGCGACACAGGCCCACGCGTCCGACGTGCGCTCGCTCATCCGGCTTGCCGTTCTCCACGACGTCGGTATCGCATGCAACCGGCGCTCGGCTGATCTGATGATCAGCTCGCCGCTGCTCCGCGCGGGCGGGGTCGCGGTGGCCCCTTAGCTTCCGTCCTCGAGTAGAACGAGCCGAGCCTGCTCGGCGAGCCAGGTCTCACCGTCGCCAATATTGCGATCGACCTCGTCGCTCGTGATCGGGCCTTCATCGTTGTCCATCGTCACACCGCCTTCTCGTGCGTCTCGCCCGCGAATCTGCCGAGGCGGGAGGCGCCCATGGTCTCGCCCAGCACCTGGTGGTAGGGCACGCCGGTGAAGAGGTGGTGGCTCTTCGTCGGGATGTCGCCATCGGTCGCCCATTCCTTGCGCTGCAGCGACACGTAGGCACGCTCCTGCTCGTCCGTGAGACCCTGGAGCAGCTTCGAGAACGCGTAGCCCATGGCGTGCTGCGCCGCGAGCGTGATGAAGAGGAACTTGTAGCCGAGCTCTCCGAGCTCCGCGAAGGAGATGGGGCTCGGGTCGTTGAACCACTTGAATGAGCTCGACCAGTTGAAGGCGAGCTTCGCGTCGGGGAAGCGCCGGCGCACCTGATCGGCGAAGCGCGCGGTCGGCTCGCGATCGGAATTGGGGAACTCGCACCAGACGAGGTCCGGCGCGCCGCTCTCGAGATAGCGCAGCGCGCGCTCGATCGCGAGATCGAGCCCGCGTGCCTTCTCGGGCGCGTCGACGGCCGACACCGCGTCGGTGCGCGCGATCACGACGAAGTCCTCGCGGCCGAGATCCTCGGCGACCGCGCGCGCCATGCGCAGCTTTCCGACCATCTCGTCCGCCGAGATGAGCGCCTTGCCGGCGATGTGACCGCACCGCTTCGGGAGGACCTGGTCCTCGATGTGCGCGCCCGCCACGCCGGCGTTGACGTACAACTCGGCGACCCGCTGCACGTTGAAGAGGTTCCCGTAGCCGCCGTCCATGTCGACGACGACGGGAGGGATCTCGAGATGCGTCGGCGGCACGCCCTTCTCGGGATCGCCGGTCGCCATCGTGAGCTGGAACTTCCGCAGCGCTGAGACCGTGCGGCGCGCCCCATCAGCGATCTCCGGGCCGGAGTAGAGGTCCATGTCGGTCGTTCCGAGGTGCCCGATCGCGAACGAGTAGCCCGAGAAATAGATCGCCGTGACGCGGTGGTACATGGCGATCTCGGCGCC
>Ga0070706_100002549_pt1 | contig 18313 bp, 17 predicted proteins | sample KBSK5501metaG_FD_65476 | JGI IMG/M metagenome (GOLD analysis project Ga0070706, IMG submission 65476) | Corn, switchgrass and miscanthus rhizosphere microbial communities from Kellogg Biological Station, Michigan, USA - KBS K5-50-1 metaG | ecosystem: Host-associated > Plants > Roots >... | reverse complement strand
GTCCTGCTGCCGGGAGCGCTCGCCGCCCAGACCGGGATCTCCGTTCGGATCATGCCGCCACCCAAGGCGCAGTTTCTGCAGCTCCAGAGATTCGACATCCGCGTGGAAGCGACCGCCGCCGATCCCGGAGTCGTGACCGGCCTGAGCGTGACGATCGACGGGCGCGACATCACCGCGAAGGGCGTCTCCGAGTCGCCGTCGCCGAACGTGCGCAGCTGGACCTTCCGCGACGCCCAGCTCGGGGTCCCCGGAGACCGCACCTTCGCGGCGACGGCGACCGGCAGCTCGTCCAGCGCTGCGATCGCGGGAAGCGCCTCGAGCACCGTGGGCGTTCGGGAGTGGATCGGCTCGGCCCCGTAGTCGGTCCGGCCCGAGGCGCTGAAGGCCGCGGCCCTGGATGGAGAGATCGTGCCCTCGGCGCCCTCCGGCGAGGGCGCGTACCGCGACTTCCACCTCGGCGCGACTCTACCGGCGTTCCACAAGCGCGGAACGGGCGGACAGCGCCGCGCGAAGAACGTCATCCTGTTGATCGGCGACGGAATGGGGATCGCCCACCGGACGGCCGGGCGCGTGCTGGGCCAGGGCTACACGGGAGGCAAGGCCAACGGGACGCAGGCCCTGGATCGCTTCCCGTTCAACGGAATGCTCATGACGTCTTCGCTGAACTCCCTGATCACCGACTCCGCGCCCTCCGCGCACTCCTATTCGACGGGGAACAAGGGGAACAACGGCATGGAAGGGGTCTTCCCCGACGACACCGCCGCCGATGACGACAACCCCAAGATCGAGCACCTCTCGGAGTTCATCACCCGCAACTTCGGCAAGGTCACCGGCATCGTCTCCGACGCGTTCGCGGCGGACGCGACGCTCGCCGCCTTCCTCGCGCACACCTCCGACCGCGGCGACGGGACGCTGATCGCGTCGCAGTACGTGGACAACCGCGAGACGACGGGCCTGAAGGTGCTGATGGGCGGCGGTTCTTATTTCTTCCTTCCGCACAGCACCGCGGGGTCTCGCCGGAAGGACGAGCGCAACGTCATCTCGGATTTCCAGGCGGCCGGCTACACGTACGCCTCGAGCGCGACGGAGCTCGCGGCGGTGACGCCGGGTGAGGACACGCGGCTCCTGGGTCTCTTCAATCTCGACAACATGAACGTCGCGTACGACAAGTTGAAGCGCGGCGACGCTTCGGTGACCGCGAGCTTCCCGGATCAGCCGTTCCTGAAGGACATGGCCGCCAAGGCGATCGACGTCCTGAGGCAGTACCCCAACGGCTTCTTCCTCATGGTCGAGGGTGCCCACATCGACAAGCAGTCGCACCGCATGGACGCCGAGCGCGCGATCTTCGACGTCATCCAGTTCGATCAGGCCGTCGGCGTCGCGCTCGACTTCGCGATCCAGACCAACACCGACGACGACCCGGACAACGACACGCTCGTCATCGTCACGGCCGACCATGAGTGCTCTGGCCTCGTGCTCCCCGGCGTGGGCCGCCCGGAGAAGAAGGGGACCCGCGACTTCGTCAAGACGTACAACTACGGCGACGGCGTCGTGAAGAACGACAGCAAGACGCCGAACTTCACCGATTACGTGCTCGATGCGAACGGCTATCCGATGACCGGAGACGCACCGCACAAGCTCATCGTCAACTTCGGTGCGGACCCCGATCACTGGGAGGACTGGACCGCAAGCCCACGCCCCCGCAACTCCTCGGCCAGCGAAGGCGCCGGCGCTGACCCCGGGATCGTCGTCGATGGGAAGGTCGCCGCCAACCCGGACGACCCGAAGAAGAACACGCCGGGAGCCCTGCTGATCACCGGAGTCATCGAGAACGGCGAAGCGGGCGGCGACCAGGAGACGCAGGCGGTGCATACGCTCTCGGATATCCCCGTCTCCGCGTACGGCCCGGGAGCTTCGCAGTTCGCGCGCGTCCAGGACAACACCGAGGTGTTCTTCGACATCATGAACTCGATCCTCGGGTCGTATCCGATTCCGACCCAGTTCTGACGCGGAGGGCGGGCGGCGCAGCTAGGTCGCCCGCCCCTTTTTTCCTTGGAGGTTGCCGTGATCCGCATCGCAATGCTTTTTCTCTACGCTTCCGCCAGCGGCGCCGGCGGTCCCGCGCCCGTCACGATCGACTGGCCAGACTTCTTCTCACGCGTCTCGACTCTGGGTCTCGAGTACTCGGAACGCCTGCGAGCTCTCGAAGGCCAGCGGGTCCGACTCCGCGGCTTCTCGATCTCGCACCCGCGCGTTCCCGGCGGCGTCCTCCTGTCGAGAGACCCGTACTCAGATCCGCACGACGTCGAGGAGACGGACGTGCCTTACGACGCGGTCGGCGTCCTGTGGCGCAAGAGCATCCCGATTCCCGCCGTCCCGGCGCGGCCAACGGTCGAGGGGACGCTCTCGCTCGGCAACCACACGCTCGGCGATCAAACCGTGGCGATCCTTCTCGAGGACGCCGTGCCCGTTTTTCCGACGAGGAGGCGCCCGGCCGTTCCTAACCCGCGCTCGTCGAAGCGCTTATCGTGAGGATGTGTCGGCGTCTCACGCGGCTTCATACTCTCTCCGCTCCGTGGTGGTAGGCTCCGGCTTCGAATTTTGATTCGATGAGCGAAGTCCATTTCATCGGTGAGAGTGTCGGGCCCGACGACCGCCTCGAAGATCGAGCGCTCTACTTCAATCGCGAGATTTCCTGGCTGGCGTTCAACCGCCGCGTGCTCGAAGAGGCGCTCGATCCCTCCTGGCCGTTGCTCGAGCGGCTGAAGTTCCTGGCGATCTTCCACTCGAACCTCGACGAGTTCTTCATGATCCGCGTCTCGGGTCTGCACGAGCAGCTCGAGGCGTCGGTCACCGAGCGCAGCGCGGATGGCCTGTCGGCTCCGGAGCAACTCCGGCTCATCCGCGAGATCGTGTGCCGCGATGAAGCGCTCGCGCTCTCCACGCTGCGGGAGGACGTGCTGCCGAAGCTCGCCGACGGCGGGATCAGGCTGCTCGAGTGGGACGACATCGACCCGGAGCGCCGCAAGGAGCTGGCGGCCTACTTCGACAGCGTCGTCTTTCCGATCCTGACGCCGCTCGCGTTCGACCCGGCGCACCCCTTTCCGTTCGTCTCGAACCTCTCCCTCTCGCTCGCGGTCGAGCTGTCGGAGAAGAAGGAAAAGCGCGCTTCCTTCGCGCGCGTCAAGGTCCCGCCCTCGCTTCCCCGCCTCGTCCCGCTCCCGGACGCGACGGGCAAGCCGCAGGAGTTCGTCTTGCTCGAGACGCTCGTCGAGGCCCATCTCGAGCGCCTCTTCCCCGGCATGGAGATCCTGAGCTCCGCGGCCTTCCGCGTGACGCGGGACGCGGACATCGAGATCCGGGAGGACGAGGCGGGCGACCTCCTGCGGAGCATGGCGGACAACCTCCGGCGGCGGCGCTTCGGCGCGGCGATCCGGTTGGAAGTCGAGGATCGCTGCTCGGAGCCCGTCCGCGAGCTGCTCCGCACCCAGCTCGAGCTCGAGGCCGACGACGTCTACGCGAGCTCCGGTCCGCTCGGTGTGGCGGATTTTCTCTCCTGCGTGAAGCTCGAGCGGCCGGACCTGAAAGACGCGCCCTACCTGCCGGCGGCGCGCGCGATCTTCGATCCCCCGGGAAGTCTCTTCGAGACGATCCGGAAGGGGGACATTCTCCTCCATCACCCCTACGATTCTTTCGAGCCCGTCCTGCGCTTTCTGGAAGAGGCGGCCGCCGACAAGGATGTTCTCGCGATCAAGATGACGCTCTATCGGGCGGGCGTGGACTCGCCGATCGTCGCGGCGTTGGCTCGTGCGGCCGAGAACGGGAAGCAGGTTGCGGTCTTGGTCGAGCTGAAGGCGCGCTTCGACGAGGAGAACAACATCCAGTGGGCGCGTTCCCTCGAGCGCGCGGGCGTCCACGTCGCCTACGGCGTGGGCGGATTGAAGACGCACGCCAAGATCGCGCTGGTGGTGCGCCGAGAGGGAACGGCGATGCGCCGATACGTCCATCTCGGCACCGGCAACTACAACCGTCTGACCGCGCGCGTCTACACCGACCTGGGACTCTTCACGGCGCGCGCGGATTTCGGGCACGACGCCTCGGAGCTCTTCAACTTCCTGACGGGTTTCTCGAAGAAGACGAAGTACCGGCGGCTTTCGGTCGCGCCCTTCTCGCTGCACGAGAGGGTCATCGCGCTGATCGACCGCGAGGCGGACAAGGCGCGGCAGGGACTGCCGAGCTCGATCGTCGCCAAGCTCAACGCCGTCGTCGACCCGGCCGTCATCCGCGCGCTCTACCGTGCCTCGCAGGCGGGCGTGCCGATCCAGCTGTCGGTGCGCGGCGTCTGCTGCCTGCGTCCGGGGGTACCCGGAATCTCCGACGGGATCCAGGTCTCCAGCGTGGTCGGACGCTTCCTCGAGCACAGCCGGGCGTTCTCCTTCGGCGTCGGCGAGGAGGAGGAGATCTACATCTCGAGCGCCGATTGGATGCCGAGGAACTTCTATCGCCGGGTCGAGCTGATGGTGCCGATCCTGGACGACAAGGCGAAGGAAAAGATCCGGCAGGAGATCTTCGAGCCCATCCGCGGCGACAACGTTCGTGCCCGGGACCTCCAGACCGACGGCATGTACATCCGCCGCCATCCGGCTCCGGGCGAGCCGGTCTTCGATACGCAGCAGAATCTGCTCGACCGCCTCGCGCGGAGGGGACTCAAGGCGGTGCCGGCGCTGTCCTGAATGGTTTCAGGTTTCAAGTTGCAGGTTTCAGGGGGTCAACGAGAACGGCCTTCCTGAAACTCGAAACCTGAAACCCGAAACCCTCACGCCATACCGACACATATAAGCAATCGCTTATACATTGACCGGCCGGATCGCCGTCTGGCGGCCGACGCGAAGCGCGCGGCCGCGCCAGCTCACCGCTCGCCCGGTTAGACCCGCGACGAAGAGAAGGAGGGCGCCGGCGTCCCGAACCGGCAGCAGGGCCCAGTCCCGCACTCGCACCGCCGCGCCGGAACGGTCCGCGTCCCAAAGCTCCACAGCGTACCGGAGCGCCAGGAGCGCGAGGGCGGCCGCGCGGCCGGATGGGCTCGAGACGAACATCAGCGCGGCGCACCAGGGAGCGGCGCCGGTCAAGAGCTCCCCGGCGTACAGCGGGCCGGCCAGGCGGCGACGCATCACCGCCCAGCGGCGCTGGCGGCTCCAGACTGCGGAAAGGCCGCGCCGCGCCTCCGAAGTCTCGATGACGTCGCCGAATAGGACGACCCGATAACCGGCGCGGCGGATCTCGCGTCCGAGCAGGTAGTCCTCCGCCAGAAAGTCTCGAAGCCTCCCGAAGCCCCCGATCGCGTCCAGAGCATCGCGCGAGATCAGGATCGACTTGCCGACGACGCACGGCATCCGCAGCCACTCGGCGATCGCCGCCGTGCCGGGGAGAAGGCAGCCGTTCAAGTGAAGGCTTTCCAGCCGCGAGCCCACGGTCACCGCTCCGCGGGCCCGAAAGAGGTGGGACACGAGACCGACCCTCGGGTCCGCGAACCGGGCGACGGCGCGCGAGAGGCAGTCGGGCCGGACCCGCACGTTTCCGTCCGCCAGCCACAGGAGCCGATGGCGGGCGTGCCGCTGCGCGGCGCCGAGACGGTTGACCTTGGCGTTGCCGCCGGGCTCTCGCGGGTCGAAGACGAAGGTGCTCGGGACGGCGGGATGGCGATCCGCGACGCGGCGGGTCACCGGGTATGCGGGATCCTCCCGGCCGGTGAAGGAGAAGACGACCTCGTACGAGGGATAGTCGAGCCGGAAGAACGATTCGAGGTTCTCCTCGAGCTCGTCGTCGGTCCCGCACAGCGGCTTGAGGATCGAGACGGGTGGCGAGAGGGCGGGCAGCGGCATGGCGCGCGTCCACGGACGGCGGATGCGATTCAGGGCGACGAGCGAAAGCGAGTACGCGACGACCGAGGCCGCCAGTCCCGCCCACAGCGCGAGCTCGATCGCGCTCACGCGGTCGCGACCGCCGTCTCCGGAGTCAGCCGCAGCACGCCGATCCCGGTCCCGCGCCTCAACGCGGCGAGGACGCCGTCGCGGGTCTTCTCCGCCTTGAGCAGAGTCTTCCAGGCGTAGAGGTGCTCGGGCCGGTGGAAGTCGCTGTTGGCCATGTGCGGCAGGCTCTCGCGCGAGATGACGGGGTACAGCTCCCAGCGGCAGCCGACCTCCCAGAGATCGACCAGCTTCGAGACGACCTTTCGCCGGTTCCAGAGGTACCAGGTGTTGGCGTACCACTCGCTCATCTCGTGCGGATGGCAGGCGACCGAGACGGCGTCCCGCTCCCGGATCTCGCGCAGCATCTCCAGCGGATCGCCGTCGGCGGAGAGAAACTCCTCGAGGCCCACGGCCAGCACGTGGACGGACGTATCGCGGTTGATCGTGTTGCGCGTCATCTCGGCGCCGGGCAGGACGAGCATCCCCCACGTGCTCCACGCCCGCTCCGCCTCGCGCTCGATCTCCTCGCGATAGATCTTCCAGGTCTCCGGATTCAGGCTGTGTCGAATCCGGTGGGCGATCCTTCCCAGGCCGTTGTCGCGATTGACGATGTGATCCGTGATCGCGATGACGTCGTGCCCGGAGCGGCCGAAGAGATCGACCACCTTCGGCAGCGGCAGGACGCCGTCCGAGTAGGTCGTGTGGATGTGGAAGTCACAGAGCAACATGCTTGGCGTACCGCCCGAATTGTCGGCGGTCGGGGCGCAGGGCGGGCGAGGACGGACCGAGGAGGGATGAAAGAGCGCGTTAAGAGTTCATGAAGCGGCGACGGGCAGGCGGGGAAGCCGGCCCGTGCGCTGCGGCGCGAAGAAGCGCGGGGCCGTGCGGGCTCTTCGCCACCAGGCGATCCAGCGCCGCTTGGCCTCGCAGGCCGAAGAGACGCCGTCGATGGAGTAGGCCTTCAGGTCCGCCGCCTTCACCTCCGCCCGCTTCGCCGAGGGGGAGAAGACGACGTGGACCGGGAACGGCCCCTCGCCGCGCAGAGGGAAGAAAAATCGGAACCGCTCCGCGTCGGCGGCGAGCCGCAGGTCGCGGGAGAATCCGGCGACGGGAACCGAGCGCTCCGCTTCCAACCGAGGTCCGCCGCACTCACAGAGCTCCTCCGGAACATTCCCTCGAGGCTTCATGCAGGGCAGCCTAGGAGCGCCACCTGAAGACGATGTGAAGGTCGGAAACTTGAACCTTGAAACTTGAAACCTGAAACCTGAGACTCAGGAGCCGGGACGTTTCGAGAAAGATGATCGCGTCATGAAGGGCCTCCCCGACTACCACGTGCACACGTTTCGGTGCGGACACGCCGGCGGCCGCTCTCGAGAGTTCGTCCTGCGCGCGATCGAGCGAGGGCTCGGAGAGATCGGTTTCACGGACCACATCCCGCTCTACTTTCTGCCCGAGGAGGCGCGAGATCCGAAGCTCGCGATGAGCGAGGACCAGTTCGACGGATACGTCGAGGAGGTCCTGGCGCTCAAGGAGGAGTTTCGCGGGCGAATAGCCGTCCGCCTGGGGCTCGAGGCCGATTACGCGGAGGGGCACGAGGAGGCGCTCGCGCGCTGGCTCGAGCGAGCCGACTGGGACCTCGTCCTGGGCTCGGTCCACTGGGTGGCCGGAGGATGGATCGACGATCCGGCGACCTCTCCCGCCCGCTTCGAGCGCGAGGGAACCGACCGGCTGTTCGACGAATACTACCGACTCCTCGCTCTCGCCGCGGAGAGTCGACTCTTCGACGTGCTGACGCACTTCGATCTGCCCAAGAAACATGGTCATCGCCCGCCGAGCCCGCGCCGGGAGGCCGAGGCCACGGCGATCGACTCGGCTCGCCGAACGGGGTGCGCCGTCGAGATCTCCTCGGCGGGCCTCCGCAAGCCGGTTCGCGAGGCCTATCCGGAGCCCCGCCTGCTCGCGGCGATCGCCGCGTCCGGGGTCCCCGTGACCTTCTCCTCCGACGCGCACGCGCCGGCCGAGGTGGGCTGGGGCTACGAGCGCACCCTGGAGCTCGCCCGGTCGGCGGGCGTCGCCGAGTACGTCACCTTCGAGCGGCGGCGGAAGATTCCGCATCCGCTCCCGACGTGAACCGCCGTCCGAGCTCCGCGAAGACGTCGGCCGAGGGTCGGCGGCGGCGCGCGAACGTGGCGTAATCCACTTCGAAGAGTCCGAACCGAGGGCGAAAGCCTTCGAGCCACTCGAAGTTGTCGATCAGGGACCAGTAGAAGTAGCCCTCGATCGGCGATCCGGCGGCCCGCCGGTGCGCAAGTACCAGCGCGTGCTCGCGGAGAAAGTCGGCGCGTTTCCGATCGTCGCGCGTCGCGATCCCATTCTCGGTGACCAGGATGGGCAGCCCGGCGGCCTCCGCCTGCCGCAACACCCGATCGAATCCCTGGGGACGCACCTCCCAGCCGGTGTCGGTCAGACCTCTCGATTCGGGATCGCGGTAGGCGAACTCGCCGACGGCTCCGGGGACACCGCGGAAACGGATGTGGACCCGGCTGTAGTAGTTGACGCCGACGAAGTCGTGCGAGCGCGGAAAATCCTCCAGCCTGAGGCGCACCCGCCCCATCCCTGGGAAGGACCAGTCCACGGTCCCGGTCGCGATCGCCTCGAGCAGCGCGAGGTTGTAGAGGCGTTCGCTCTGGCGCGCCAGCCGGCGATCCAGGCCGTGGCCCTCGCGGTCGGGCGCGAACTCCAGCATGTTGTGGGCGATCCCGACGCGGCGGCCGGCGCCCCCCTCCTTCAGGGCCGCGGCGGCCTCCTGGTGGGCCCGCAGCAGGTGCTCGAGCGCGCGCGCGGCGGAGTCGAAACGCCGGCACCCAGGAGGGATCAGGCCGCCGAGGTAGCCGCCGAGGAGAAGGACGATCGGCTCGTTCAGCGTGACCCACACCCTGGCCCGCGCACCGAGCGCGTCGGAGACCGCCCGGGCGAACCGCCCGAATCCCGCCACGCTGGCGGGGTTCTCCCAGCCGCCGTCGCGCCAGAACCACCGGGGATGTGTGTAGTGGTGCAGCGTGACGACGGGCTCGATACCCAAACGCCGGAGCGCGTCGAGCCGTTCGCGCTCCGAGGCGAGCGCGGTCTGCGAGAAGCGCCCGGGCTCCGGCTCGATCGCGCTGCGCTCGACCGAGAAACGGTACGCGTTGGCGCGGATGGTCGGGAGAAGCCCGAGATCGAAGCGCCACCGGCCGCGATGGCCGGCGCCGTCGCCGCAACGCTCCCCGCGCGCCTTCAGCCGTCCGAGCCGTTCCCACTCGGTCCAGTCGTTTTCGGCGGCGCCCTCGATCTGGTAGGACGAGGTGGCAACGCCCCACAAGAAGCCGGAATGCGTCTCAGGTCTCAAGTTTCAAGTCTCAGGACAGACTCGATACGGGCCTGCACTTAGGTTCGGCATTTCGACCTGAGACCTGAGACTTGAGACTTGAGACGGACCCTACGGCAGTTGCGTAGCGTGGTGCTTCACCCAGCGCGCCTCCGCCATGAAGATCGTGTCTTCGCAGATGTTGGTCGCGAGATCCCCGACCCGCTCCAGGTTTTTCGCGATCGAGATGAGCTCGATGCAGTAGGTCGTCAGCGTGGGGTATTCGGCGATGTACGTCAAGAGCTCGCGGATGATCGACACGTTTTTCTCGTCCAGAATGTCGTCCTTCTTGATGACGCGCTTGGCGAGATCCGCGTCCCGGTTGACGAAGGCGTCCAGAGACTGCTTGAGCATCGACATGGCGACCTCCGCCATGTACGGAATGTCGATGAAGGGCTTGAACGGCCTCTGACCCGCCAGCCGCTCGGCCCCCTCCGCGATGTTGACGGCGTGGTCGCCGATCCGCTCGAGGTCGCTGTTGATCTTGAGCGAGGCGATCAAGAATCGCAGATCGACCGCGACCGGCTGCTGGAGCGCGAGCAGCGCGATCGCCGACTCATCGATCGCCATCTCCATCCGGTCGATCTCCTCGTCGGCGGCGATGACCGCGCGCGCCTTTTCCGCGTCCATCTCCGTCAGGGCTTCGATCGAGCGGTGAATCTGCCGCTCGACCTCACCCCCCATGAGGATCAGCTGGCGCCGCAGGCCCTCCAGCTGCTCGGAGAAATGCTCTTTCACGGTCGCTCTCCTCCTCCCAGGCGCGTCAGCTCCAGAGCGCCTCGGCCGATAGGATCTCCAGGTCTCTCTGGTGGACGTCCTCGGCGAGTCCGGCCGGGACCGCGCGTAAGACCACGCTCCGGTCGAAGACGCGCTCGAAGAGGTCCGCCTTCTTTCGCGCCGCGTCGAGCTCAGGCTCGCAGTCGGCTCGGGCGCTCGCCTCGAGCTCCAGACGGCGGGGGCGGACGCGGCAAGAGACCCCGGTCACGAGCTGCCGGTGGCTGCGGTCCAGGCCGTCGGCGACGCGCAGGATGGCCGCGAGCTTCTCGACGGTCGAGCGCAGATAAGGGTTGAGCCTGCGCCAGTTCTCGTGCGACTCCTTGGGAAAGCCCCCCTTGTGGTAGCGGGCGAGCGAGGCGAGAACCTCGATCTCGTCGGCGGAGAACCCCGTCAACTCGCCGTGGGTGATCAGGTAATACGAATGCCTCTGGTGCTTCGCGTAGCCGACGGAACAGCCGACGTCGTGCAGGAGCGCCCCGTACTGGAGCCATTCCCGCTCGGTCGCGGTCAGCTGATGCAGCGCGTGGGTCTGGTCGAAGAGCTCCAGGGCCAGCCGCGCCACGTGGGCCGCGTGCAGGACCTCGGCGTTGCCCCGCCTCAGCAGCCGGTCGACGCTCCGCGCCCGCATGTCGCGGTTGGCGGCCACCGGTGCCTCCACTTGGCGGGCGACGTAATCCAGCAGCAGCCCTTCGCGCAGGCCGCGCTCCCCCACCACGATCCCCTCCGCCCCGGTGCGCTTCAGCAGCCAGCCGAGCAGCAGTCCGCCGGGAACGGAGATGTCCCGGCGCCGGGGGTCGAGGCCCGGGATCCGCAACTTCTCCTTTTCGGTGGTTTTCCGCAGAAGCCGGTTGACCCTCTTGAGTCCCTCCCGCGTGAGCGTGCGGTGCCCGGTCGGACTCGGCTCCCGGCCGAGAATCGCCGCCTCGTGGACGAGGGACAGGGACTGGATCGTTCCGGAGGACCCGACGCACGTCTTGAATCCGGTCTTCCGGACCGCCTTCGCCGCCCGCAGAGCGACGGCGCGGATCGCCTTTTTCATCGCCTTCCTGTCCTTTTCGGAAGGCGGATCGTTGCGGCCGAACCGGTCGGCCAGGCGTACGACGCCGATCGGCAGGCTCTCGGTCAGCAGCACCCGGGACCCGTTGGAGATGACGAACTCCGTCGAGCCGCCGCCGATGTCGATCAGGAACAGCGGATCCTGACGCGCCGGAAACTCGCTTCGGACGGCGAGATTGATCAGGCGCGCCTCCTCTTCTCCCGATATGACCTCGACCCGGATGCCGGTGCGCTTGCGAACCGCTTCCACGAGCGCGTCGGAGTTTGACGCTTCGCGGGCGGCGCAGGTCGCTACGGCCCGAACGACCTTCGCCCCGGCGCCCGACGCCAGCTTGGCGAAGTGCTCCACCGTCGAAGCGGCGGCCTCGATCGCCTCGGGCGAGAGCACTCCGGTCCGCAGCGTCTCGCTGCCCAGCCGGACCATGGACTTCTCGCGCAGCAGCACCTCGAGCGAGCCGTCCTCGTCGACCTGTGCGACGAGGAGCTTGATGCTGTTCGTGCCGATGTCGATGGCGCCGAGCGTCCTCATGGGCGCGTCATCTTCGCTTGGAGGCGAAGGAACCTCATGAAGACGATGTGAAGAGCGCGTGAAGCCTCCGTCCTGCTCCGCTCTCTATAATAGCCCCCCCGTGCGCGATCCCGCCGAGCTCTGGAGCATCAAGCGCCGATCTCTGGATCGCGCCTGTCGGTCCGCGCGGCGCGGAGACGCGGAGGGGCTGCACGACGTCCGCGTCGCGCTGCGCCGCATCAGCGCCACCGCCGGCGCGCTCTCGCGGCGGGACCTCGCGCGCCGTGCGAAGAAGCTCGTTCGTTCTCTCTCGGGAGAGCGGCAACTCGAAGTCGATCGACAGCTGCTGACTCGCGTCGGCCGCATCGGTTTGCTCTCGCCCGACGCCGTGACGGCGCTGGCCGCGCGTTGGGAAGCGCTCGCGGCACGCCGGAGCCAGCGCCTCGAGCGGACGTGCGACGGCAAGGAAGTGCGGGCGCTGCTCAAGAAGGTGTCGCGGCTGTCGCGCGCCGAGCGCTCGGACGCGGTCGACCGGCTCGAGCGGGCCCGTCGTCGGGCGGAGTCGGTTCTCGCCGTCTCCCTCGAGGGGCAGAACGATCGCGCGATGCACCGCTATCGTGTCGCGGTGAAGCGGGCGCGCTATCTGGCCGAGGACCTCGCGACTCTCGGGCTGCGCCAGTGGAAGACGCACGCCGAACGCGAGAGGGCGATTCAGGAGGCGCTCGGGCGCTGGAACGATCTTCGAATGTTCGCCCGCCGGATCGCCGGAAACCGAGCCGAGGCCGAGGCGCGCGGTGCAGTCACGCTCGCGGCGGAGCTGGGGCACGTGGTTGCCGCCCTGGAGTCCGCTGTGGCTTCGGCGCGTCGTGCGGCCGTCGAGGCGTCGAAAACGAAGTCTCAGGTCTCAGGTCTCAAGTCTCAAGTCGCGCCCAAGGCTGGACTCGGGACCTGAAACTCAGACCTGAGACCTGAGGCCTGGGACCTGAGACCCGACGTCCGGTCTCGGCAGCAGGCCCGCCGCCTCGACCAGACGCAGAATGGCTTCCTGCCCCTTGATCGAGATCAGATGAATGCCCGAGACCCCCGGCGTCTCTCGCAACGCCGCGACCGTTTCGAGGGCGAGCGCGAAGCCTTCCTCGGCGCGGTGCGGCTCGGGCGCCCGTTCGAGGCGCGCCATCACCGCGTCCGGCACGTCGATTCCCGGCACGACGTCTCGTAGATAGCGCAGCGCCCGGGTGGAGCGAGCGACGTAGACCGACACGAGGACGAAGACCCGCTCGAGGAGCCCCATGTCGACGACCCGCGACATGAACTCCCGGAGCCGCGGAAGATTGAAGCACAGCTGGGTCTGCACGAACTCGGCTCCGGCCTCGATCTTCTTCGCCAGCCGAGCGGGGCGGAAGTCGTGCGGAGGCGCGAAGGGATTCTCGACCGCGCCGATGAAGTACGACGGGGAAGAGGACAGTGGTCGGCCCGAGAGGTAGGTTCCCCGGTCGCGAAGGATCCGCGCCATCCGGAGAAGATGAATCGAGTCGAGGTCGAAGAGGGGTTTCGCCTCGGGATGGTCCCCGGCCGACACGTCGTCGCCGGTCAGGAGCAGCACGTTCGAGGCGCCCAGGCAAGCGGCGCCCAGGAGGTCCGCCTGGAGCGCAAGGCGATTTCGATCGCGGCAGGTCAGCTGGACGACCGGCTCGACCCCGCTCAGCGCGACGAGATGGCCGGCGGCGAGCGACGAGAGGTGTGGCCGCGCGGCGGGATTGTCGGTGCAGTTGGCCGCGTCGACTCTCCCCTTGAGCTCGGATGCGAGGCGGCGCACGTCGTCGGGGTCGGCGCCGTTGGACGGCTGCATCTCCGCCGTGACCGCGAAGTGCCCGGCTCGCAGCACGGCTTCGAGGCGGCTCCGCGGTCCCGGCGCCGCGGGTGCGTCGTTCATCGGGGTTCGCGCCAGCCGCCAGGGACTTCGCGGTCGCGGCCGCTCGCCAGGTTCGCCCAGGAGGATGTCCCCTCCAGCCTCCAATCGACGGGGGGATTGACGCGCGAGAAGTGGTCGCGCCACACCGGCAGGCGCCGTGAGCGCTCCCAGGCTTCCACCCATACGCAGGGCCGGTCCGGATAGACCTCGCAGTGGCCATTCACGAGCACGCCGCCGCACGGGCCGTTGCGGATGTTCTTGGGACAGCGCATCGGGCAGACGAGGCCGGTCGAGTGCAGGATGCATTGGCCGCACATCCGACAATCGAAGAGCGGCTCCTTGACCGCCTTTTCGATCCCGACCAGGACTCTCGAGAGCGCGCTGGACGCGCGCGAAGAGAGCGAAGAAGAGTTCACGCCTTCAGGCAAGGGGCGCCACCCGTCTTCCGAGTCTCGTTACGACACCGGGATCCGCTTGTCGGGATCGACGAACGGCATCGGCGCGACGGTGGCCGTCCGACGTCCCCACTCGCTCTCCACCCGGACTTTCGAACCGTCTTTGGCGAGCTCGGTCGGCACCCAGCAGTAGCCGATGTTCTTCCTGAGGCGTGGCGAATAGATCGCGGACGTGACCTTGCCGATCGGCTCGCCGCCCTCCATCCGATGGGCCGGCCACTTGACGTAGTTGAGCGCCGGCAACGGATCGCCGTCCAGTTCCACGCCGATGAGCCGCCGCCGGACGCCCTCGGCGCGAATGCGCTTCAAGGCGGCGATCGAGATCGAGGCGCGGTCGGGAAGGGAGAAGTCCACCAGCCGCTCCAGGCCGAGCTCGAGCGCGTTGTTCTCGTAGGTCATGTCGGCGCCCCAATTGAGGATGCCCCCCTCGATCCGGCGAATGTCGGATGGTCCGGTAGGCTTCACGTTGTAGGGCTTCCCGACCTCCAACAGCGTTTCCCAGATCTCCGTGCCACGCGTGGGATCGAGAAGATAGATCTCGTAACCGACCTCGCTCGTCCAGCCCGTGCGCGTGATGATGACCGGAATGCCCCGGATCTCCGACCGGGTCCACCAGTAGTACTTCATCTCGAGGATGCTCGGGCCGACGAGGTCCTTCATCAGGTCCTTCGACTTGGGTCCCTGGACCTGCAGCGGCGCGACGTCGAGCTCGCGAATCGTGACGTTGACGTCCGGGTAGGCATTCTTCAGCCCGCGCGCGAAAAGCAGAACGTCCGACGATGCGAGGGCGAACCAGAACGTGTTCTCCTCCATGCGGGTCATCACGGGATCGTTGACGACCCCGCCGTCGGAGTCGCAGATCAGCACGTATTTGCCCTGGCCGACGGCGCACTTCGACAGGTTTCGCGGCGTCAGAAGCTGAGCGAATCGGAAGCCGTCGGGCCCGCTGATCTCGAGGCAGCGCTCGACCGCGACGTCCCAGATGGTCACGTCGTGAAGCAGGGCCTCGAACTCCGCCTCGAAGGTGTCGAAGCGGATCGGGAAGTACATGTGGTTGTACACCGTGAAGCCCTTCGGGGAGGAGCGCTGGGTGGCCTCGTAGTAGGGCGTGCGGCGATTGCGGGCGCCGCGCTGGACCAGACTCATGTCGAACGGGGGCATCGAATCCTCCCTTATTCTCGATCTCTCGTCGTCTCGAAGCTCTCAGCTTGTAGCTTGCAGCTTGCAGCTTTCAGCTCTCAGCCAGATCGGAGTCTGCTTTCTCTGGCTGATAGCTCACAGCTGATAGCTGACAGCTCATACAGGTGTTGCGGTCTTCCTCGGCGGGTTGAAGAACGGCGTCTTGACGATACGCGCGGGAATCCGATGCCGGACGGCCTCGACCGTGTACTCGATCTCGAGACCCGTTCCGATCGCGTTGTGACCGCGCGCCACCGTCGCGAGCGCGATGAGCTTCTTCAAGGTCGGCGACCAGGTCGTGGAGGTCGCCTTGCCGACCCACTCTCCGTCGCGATAGACCGGCACGGCCACGCGAGACGCGGCGGCCGGGACCTGCGGGGCCAGAGAAAGCCGCTCGTAGATCGCCTCGACGGAGTTCCAGTCGACCTCGAGCCCCACGATCTCGCGCGAGGGGCCCCGGCGGGCCTCCGAGCGCAGCGCGTCCTGCCCCACGAAGCGCCCCTTCTCCACGCTCACCAGCCGAGAGAGTCCCATCTCCAGCGGGGAGTACTTCTGGGCTCCGATCAACGCCTTCTTGCTCCCGTTGAAGTCCACATCGATCAACAAGAGACCGGCCTCGATCCGAGCGACGTCGAGCGCCAGCATCCCCGCGGCGTGCACGTCGAACGCCTTCCCGCGGTTCATCAGGGCGTCCCAGACGGTCACCGCCCGGTCCCACGGCATCCAGATCTCGTATCCGAGGTCTCCCGTGTATCCGGTCCGCGAGATGTCGACGGAGACGCCCGCAATCTTCCCGGAAGTGACCCGGAAGTATTTCAGATTCTCGACGTCCGCCTCCGCGATCGCGGCGAGCATCCTGCCGGAGGTCGGCCCCTGCAGCGCGAGCGCCGCGACCTGCTCCGAGATGTCCTCGATCTCGACGTCGAGGCCGAGCGCGTTCTGGCGGAACCAGCGCAGGCTCGGATCGGCCGCCGTCCATCGGTAGACGTTCTCTCCCAGACGCGAGACGGTCCCGTCGTCGATCGTCTTCCCCTGCTCGTCGCACCACGGCGTGTAGATCACGGAGCCCACGCTCACCTTCCGAAGATCGCGTGTGACGATCCGATCGACCAGACGCGTCGCGTCTCTCCCCGTGACGCGATACTTGAAGAGCGGCGAGACGTCGATCAACGCGGCGGCGTTGCGGATGGCGTTGTACTCGTGCTCGTGGTGGGCTTCGTACGCGCTGACGGCGTAGTAGCCCGACCATTCCCGGTAGTTCAGGCTCTCGCAGAGCGAGAACGTTCTCTCGTGGACGGCTGTCCCGATCGGCACTTGCACTCCTGAAACACTCCGATCGCGACCTTGTCGGAGCGCGCGATTATAAGTATGCTCGCGCGCTCGCGGCAAGACGCCCGAGAAACCGAGGGTCACAACCGAAGGGTCTCCAGCGACGCCATGAGCGCGAAGTACGACGTCATCGTCATCGGCGGCGGTCACAACGGCCTGGTCCACGCGGCATACCTCGCGCGCGGCGGAAAGAAGGTTCTCGTGCTCGAGCGGCGTCACGTCCTCGGCGGCGCCGCCGTGACGGAGGAGGTCTTCCCGGGGTTCCAATTCTCCGTGTGCTCCTACGTCGTCTCGCTGCTGCGGCCCGAGATCATCCGCGACCTCGACCTGCCCCGACACGGGCTGGAGATCCTCCCCCTGGACGGCACGTTCACGCCGATGCCCGACGGCGACTATCTCTGGCGCGTCAACGACCACGCGAAGACGCGTCGAGAGATCGCGCGCCACTCGAAGCTGGACGCCGAGGCCTACGACGAGTACGGCAAGGCGATGGCGGACATGGGCCGCTTCGTCAAGCCGATCCTCGGAATGACGCCGCCGGACCCGACGAAGCTGAACTGGAAGGGTTTTTGCGACCTGATCTTCCTGGGGAAGCGCTTCCGCGGGCTCTCCGGCGAGGACAAGTACAACCAGGTCCAGCTCATGACGATGTCCGCCGTCGATTTCCTGGACCAGTGGTTCGAGACCGACGTCCTGAAGGCGACCATGTCGGCCTCGGGGATCATCGGAACCTTTCTGGGGGTGCGCTCGCCCGGCACCGCGTACGTCCTCCTCCACCACTACATGGGGGAGATCGACGGGGCGTTCCGGTCCTGGGGTTTCGCGCGTGGTGGCACCGGCGCGATCTCCAACGCGATCGCCGACGCCGCGCGCGAGGCGGGCGTCGAGATTCGCACGAAGTCGCCGATCGCTCGGATCCGCCTCGCCAACGGGCGGGCGAGAGGCGTGGCGCTGGAGAACGGGGATGAGATCGAATCCGCCGCCGTCTCTTCGAGCGTCGACCCCCGGCTGACCTTCTTGAAGATGGTCGGCGAGAAGGAGCTGCCCGGCGACTTCGTCGAGGACGTCAAGCGCTACAAGTTCCGCGGCTCTTCGGGAAAGGTCAACCTCGCGCTCGACGCGCTGCCGGACTTTCGCTCCATCCCTGGACCCGGTGCGCACCTTCGAGGAGCGATCTCCATCTCGCCCTCCATCGAGTACATGGAGCGCGCCTACGACGACGCCAAGTACGGCCGGTACTCGCGCCGGCCATACGTCGACATGGTCATTCCCAGCCTGACCGATCCTTCGGTCGCCCCCCCCGGCAAGCACGTGCTCTCCTGCTTCGTCCAGTACGCGCCCTACCACCTGAAGGAGGGCGACTGGGACAGCGAGCGCGAGCGCTTCGGCGACACGGTCGTGGACACCATCGCGGAGCACGCGCCGAACTTGAAGAGCATCATCCGGCACCGGCAGGTGGTGACGCCACTCGATCTGGAGCGCGAATGGGGCCTATCCGAGGGCAACATCTTCCAGGGCGAGCTGACGCTCGAGCAACTCTTCTTCCTTCGGCCGGTGCCGGGGTGGGCGCAGTACGCGACACCGATCCGAGGCCTCTACATGTGCGGCTCGGCCACGCATCCCGGCGGCGGGATCATGGGCGCCAACGGGAAGAACGCCGCCTTCAAGCTTCTCGAGGACTGGAAGCGGGGCCGCGTCTGAGGCTCGCGTGACCGAATCGCG